>ERZ802831.524-NODE-524-length-19794-cov-19.9998_pt1 | contig 19794 bp, 17 predicted proteins | sample MGYA00345655_ERZ802831 | MGnify/ENA primary metagenome ERZ802831 (study PRJEB30503, sample SAMEA104212376) | marine metagenome | biome: Westerlies Biome; feature: [SRF] surface water layer (ENVO:00010504) within the epipelagic zone...; material: water...
CGTGAAATAGAAACGCAGAAGCCTTTGGTGATTGTGATTTAGTACCTATAAATACCTGCTGCCTGTCCCCCTTCCATAAACGCAGAACCCTGTTCCGCCACTTTACTGGGGTCATCGCCAAAAGATCGCACGCCAATAATGGGATTTTTGGATTCGCTATTAACATCTACAACGGGGGCGAAAGTAATATGCACCCCCATGCTACGCTTGCGTGCACCCAATCTTTTGCCCAAGGCATAAATCAAATCGCTGTGTGGCAATGCACCTAGCGTCATGGCGTATGGATAAGCGGGTAAATCTGTTAGGCGCATGGCCATGCCCCACTCTGCATCGGCGCCAATAAGTAAGGGAACCGAAGCTTGATTTTGATAGGTACGCGTGTCGCGCAATTGTTGTTTGCTAGTGCCTTTAGAAAATAAGACCCCGCCAATGTGTTGTGTTTGAATCTGTTTGCCGGTAGCGATTCTTTTGGAAGCATTCCCATCGGGATAAGCCATGACCATAAAAAGCTGCCCGATTTTTTGATCGAGGGTCATTTGGGAATAAAGGCTATCTACCCATGCTTGTTGGGATTGTGCGTGCACTAGTGTTGCCGCAAAAAAAATCGTGCATATGAGGCGAAACATACCTTAAAGGTAAGTTAAAAGTAGCGTGCATGCCAACTTTGGTGGGCAGGGACTTCCCATTGCGTCAAAAATTCTTCTTTGTTTACCACCAAATTATTGAAGACGATGGTGTTTTCCGTAACCGCTTTACTTTTGACCATTTTCTTAAAATCCATTAATGGCTTGTAGGTAATATACGCTCCTTGCTTAAAGCTGACATTCATCTTGTCCAAAAGAGTAACTCCGTAAGTCGCTTCAATTTCTTGTATGATTTTTACCGACGCATCTATTGAACAACCCGTAGCTTCTTGTTGGCTTTCGTCGAGTGCAATAACAATAAAACGATTATAGGGTATGCTAACCCCAGCGTTTAGGGATGCGCCATGTGCCGTCCATTGGGTTAGAAAGGCATGTATTGTTGTAGTAATTTTGTCACACTCTTCAGCAGTAAAAGGACGACTGGCTGGATAAATCCATACACGCGCTTCATCGGATAATGCCTCAAAGGGTACTAGCATATTATAAGTCTTCGGCTTGTTGGATAAGTTCAGCGATGTCCATTACCGCAATGGAACCTTCCTTTTCTTTGTTCTTAACCCCATCGGTCATCATGGTATTACAAAAAGGGCAACCTGCAGCAATGATGTCTGGTTTGGTCTCCAAGGCCTGCTCTGTGCGTTCAATATTGATTTCTTTGTTACCCGCTTCCGCATCTTTGAACATCTGCGCGCCACCAGCACCACAGCAAAGCCCTTTGGCCTTGCAACTTTTCATTTCAATCAACTCGCCTTCTAACTTGGTCAAAACAGCTCTAGGCGCTTCGTATTCGTTATTGGCACGTCCTAGATAACAGGGGTCGTGAAAGGTAATTCGCTTGCCTTTGAATTGGCCGCCTTCAACCCTAAGCTTGCCTTCGTCTAGCAATTGTTTAAGGAATTGGGTGTGGTGCACCACTTCGTAGTGCCCGCCCAAACCTGGATACTCATTCTTCAAGGTGTTAAAGCAGTGCGGACAAGTCGTAACTATTTTTTTTACTTCATAGCCATTGAGCACCTCAATATTGGTCATGGCTTGCATTTGAAACAAAAACTCGTTGCCGGCACGCTTGGCAGGATCGCCCGTACAACTTTCTTCTGGTCCAAGTACGGCAAAAGAAATTTCGGCTTTTAGCAGTAACTTGACAAAAGCCTTGGTTATTTTCTTTGCACGGTCGTCGAAACTTCCAGCACAACCCACCCAAAAAAGCACTTCAGGCTGTTTGCCTTGGGCTGCTAATTCGGCCATGGTTGGTATGTTAGTCGTGTTGTCCATCATCAAAGACCTCAATGGTCACTTCTTTTTCAACTAGATCGGTGAATTTACCGTTATAACGTGTTGCCTTAACCAAGTGGTTGTCTACCCAGTGATAGTTTCCGCCACGAGGCTTGCCCATAAGCAAAGAGTGATATTTAAATCCGTATTTGTTTAACCAGTCTTCGGTTACTTTGCGGTGGTTTTCAGTTCTAGAGGTGAAAAAACAAATCATGTGACCTTCGTCATACCACTTATTCAGCGTTTCCAATGCGTCGGGATACAATTCGGCTGTAGCCATACGCTCAGGCTCCTCATTGGGAATGTCATCACAGATGGTACCATCAATATCAATCAGGTAGTTTTTTACCCCTTCAGGGAGTACCGGACTAATATGTTCCCCGTCTTCTAGTTTTTCTTGCAACAATTGCTCTACTTCTTCTTTGTTCATGTTCATATATTTATTTCTTCACGCCATGCGATACGGTCTTGTTGATTAAATGGCCACGGAGCACCGTTATTTTCTACGTTGGACATCATATTGTTTAATTCTGTTGGTGCTGCTGATTGTTCCATAACAAGATAGCGCCGCATGTCGGTGATAATGGAAAGTGGATCAATGGCGATTGGGCAGGCTTCTACACAAGCATTACAAGATGTACAGGCCCACAGTTCGTCTCTAGAAATATAATTATCCAACAAGGTATTAGCATTGGGCTGTTCGCCCTTGTTCAATGCGGCGCCTACTTCAGTAAGTCGGTCACGCGTATCCATCATTATTTTTCTGGGCGAAAGCTTTTTCCCCGTTTGGCTGGCCGGACATTCAGCCGTACATCGTCCACATTCAGTACACGAATAGGCGTTCATCAATTGCACCCAATTTAAATCGGCTACATCTGCAGCGCCAAACGTGCTGGGAGCAACATCGGAAGCAGGTGCGGCATAGGGATCGGCATTGGGGTCTAACATCAATTTAACCTCATCAGTAACCGCCTGCATATTCGTAAACTGCCCTTGTGGAGCGAGTTTGGCAAACCAAGTATTGGGAAATGCCAAGATGATGTGCAGGTGTTTTGAGTAGTATAAATAGTTTAAGAAAAGTAAAATACCTGTGATATGCAGCCACCAAGCCGTGCGTTCAACCGCAACAACCTGAGCCACAGTTAATCCGTCAAAAAGGGGAAGTATCCATTGGCTCACGGGGAAACTACCCGCCGTGAGGTAATGCGGGTCTTGCGCATTGATCTGCAACCAATAATCAGATGCATTCATGGTGAGGAACAAGCCCATAAGCACCACTTCGGCATAGAGGATGATATCCGCATCCCATTTGGGCCAGCCTTTCATCTCGGCACGCCAAAAACGCTTAATGCGCATCACATTGCGACGGGTCCAAAACAAGATAACACTTACCAATACCAGAGCAGCAAACACTTCAAACGTAGCGATTAGAACGTTATAGAAACCCCCTAAAAATGGCGCAAAAACCCGGTGCGTACCCAAAAAACCATCCATGATAATTTCAAGTAATTCGATATTGATTACAACAAATCCTACATAGACAATGACATGCAGCAGACCAGACAACGGCTTGCGCACCATTTTGGATTGGCCAAGCGCAATGCGTGCCATGTGCAACCAACGTTTTTTGGGTTGGTCATTTCTGTTAGCAGCCGTACCTAATTTTATATTACGAATAATGCGGCGAATGTTGCGTGTAAACAAGCCCACTAGGGAAAAGAAAAGTACTCCAAACAAAATATTTGACACGTAAGCGCCCATGTTTTACTCTGATTTATCAGGTTTTTCATACACCTTATTCTTTTTGCCAAAGAGCGAAAAGTGGACGTATCTTTTTGGGTTAAGGCGCATGTCTTGCAACAGCAGCTGTACTTGTGTGTTGGTTTCGTTAAGTGCATTTACTAAGGAGTCGCTTTGGACGAGTTTTCCCAAGGTTCCTTCGCCTGCACTTACCTTGCTAGTAATGTCTGACAGGTTTGTGGCACAATGCTCAAGCATACGCAAGGTGGCAGCTAGTGGTGCTTGTTGCAAGGAATCGGTTATGGCAGCAGCGTTTTCCGAAGCACGGGCAAGTGCATCAAAGGTATTGTTAAGCGCACCATCGGAATCGTTGATTGAACTGCTAAGTGCATTTGTCAAGGTGGTTAGTGCGGCAGTGGTTTCACTAAACTGGTCGATGGATTGGCGCAGCGCCTCTTGACGTTCTGCGTCCATGACGTTCTTGAATGAAATTAATACCGAATCGGCATGAACAATCATGCTCTCGATTTTTTCCTGTAGCGGTGATAACTTCTCGTTCACCAAGTCTGTAAGTCCAGGGGCTACAGCGGTCTGTAGGGTGTCACCTGACTGTGCCTTGGCTTCATCATCAAAAGCGGGAATTATGGCCAAGGCCTTCCCCCCTATCAAGCCAGACTCATAAATTTGCGCAATACTGCTTTTAGAAAAAGGGAAATCGTTTTCTACTCGAAAGGTGACCAAAATTTTCCCATCAGGATACATCAACTTGCTGTTCTCAACGGCGCCTACTTCATAACCGTTTATCGTAACAGGTGTTCCGTTTAGCAATCCCTCAGTATTGTCATAAACCCCGTAGAACAAACGGTCGGAAACAAAAACATCGTTGGATTTGAGATAGCTAAATCCTATAAAAAATAAGCTAATCCCAAAAATGAAGAGCAAGGCTGTTTTTATTTCATTAGAAAATTTCAAAATCAAAGTATTTTTTCAAAAATACATAATATTTGTGCAGCGCAACAGGCTTATTTAGATTTCATTTCATGAGTTATTGACACTTCTTTGTTCCCCTTAAATGCTTTGATGTAGGCGCCTTTATAGCCTTTTTTAGTGAGCTTTGATACCGCTTTTTTAGCCGACTTGTACGAAGAAAATGAACCGTAGTAATACCTGTAAAGACTACCTGACTTGACGCGAGATATATCTGATAATCCCTTAAAATTATACGGTTTTAGGGCCATCTTTTTGGTGCTAGCAGCAATCTGAATTCGGAAGGTAGTAGCAGCTGCACGGCTGCTTGTTGTTGGCGTACGGGTGGTTTCAACAGGAACCGTATCCATAACAAGACCTGTGAATAAGGTGCCGTCTAAAGAAGATTTATACTGCATGATGGCTTTGGCTATGGCCTTGCTAATTTCGGTTTGTCCGCGCTTTGAATTTAGATACGCACCTTCCTTTGAGTTGGTCAGAAAACCTGTCTCGACCAACACACTAGGCATATAGGTGTTGCGAAGTACCAAAAAACCAGCTTGTTTTACGGTTCGGTTTTTGCGCTTTAAATTTTTAACAAAACTCTGTTGAATATAGTTTGCCGCTTCGATACTTTGGTTGAGATAATCCTCTTGCATCAATACCAAGCTAATGACCGACTCGGGATTATTGGGATCAAAACCGTCGTATTCTTGCTCATAATTATCTTCCAAAAATATTACAGCATTTTCTTTCTGGGCAATTCTAAAATTATCCTTGTTTCGATGTAGGCCCAGTACAAATGTGCCTGCACCATAAGCATTGGAAGTATGTGCATCACAGTGAATGGAAACAAACAAATCGGCCTTTGCCTTGTTGGCGACGTTAGCCCTACCGTTTAGCGTTACGTATTTATCTGATTTCCTCGTGTAAACAACCTTAACGCCTTTTTCTTTTTCGAGTATGGCACCCGTTTTTAGTGCAATATTGAGCACTATTTTTTTTTCGTAATAGTTGTTACCCCTATTTCCTGGGTCTTTACCGCCATGACCTGCGTCAATTACTACTGTAAAAGGCTTATCATTTTGGGCATACAAATTGCTATTAATGCTAAAAACAGCAACAACAAAAAATAAAGCAATTTTAATGAAACGCATTCTGGATAAAATATGTGTATTTTTGGAGCATTCAATCTGATGTCTTTGTCAAAAGTAATACATTATTCTGGCACCTCACATAAATGGCATATTTGCTGTCTTATGTTTTTGTTTGGCGCCCTTGCTATTGCGCAAGAAACAGCTGTTGACGAAGCAGTTAAAGACAGCATAGTGCAAGATAGTGTAGCGGTAAAGGAACCCGTATTGCTCGATAAAATAAAAAGACATGCTGATGGGTATATGATTGTCAACCTCAAGGAAAATAAGTTGTATATGTATGATGGGGCTGAATTATACTATCAAGATATTGAGTTAAAATCGGGAATAATCGTGTTGGATTACACTACTAATGAAGTTTCTGCTGGACGCATTAAAGATACGTTGGGTAATTTGGTGCAGCCTCCCGCTTTCAAGCAAGGTGGCGACGAAGTGTTTCCGGATTCAATACGTTTTAACTTTGACACCAAAAAGGCCATCATCTGGAATTCTAGAAGTGAGCAGCAAGGGATGAATGTCAAAGCGACTACAACCAAAAAGCAAAACGATTCGGTCTATTACCTTAGGAATGCCAAGATAACAACCTCGAAAGATGTAGATGATCCAGAATATTACATTCGTGTTAGAACTGCAAAGTTTGTTCCCAAACGCAAAATGATATCAGGTTTGAGTAACCTGTATATTGCTGATGTCCCTACTCCTTTGTTTTTGCCTTTTGCATATTTCCCCATGACACAAAATCGTGCTACAGGATTTTTGTTCCCAACCATAGGCGAAAATTTTAACAGGGGATATTTCCTCCAAAATGGTGGATATTATTTTGTGGTCAACGACAACCTTGATGTAGCAACACTCGGGGACTATTACACCAATGGCAGCTATGGTTTTCGAGTAGAAAGCAATTACAACAAACGTTATCGCTACAGAGGAAATTTTAGCTTTAGGTATGAAAGTTTAATCAATGGGGAGCGCGGACTTCCAAACTACGGCAAGTCTACCATATTCAACCTAAGGTGGTCTCACAGCAAGGACAGTAAATCCAACCCAAACAGCAGATTTTCTGCATCGGTAAATTTGGGAACCAGCAACTACTTTAGGGAGTCGCTGAATCAAATCAACACCACTAATTTTTTAAACAATACGCTAAACTCCTCGGTTTCATATACCAGGACGTTTCCCAAATACCCTTCTGTAAACCTATCGATATCGGCTACACATAGCCAGAACACACGCTCGAAGACCGTGAACATGACGTTGCCTTCATTGACAGCCAATATGGAACGTATTTACCCATTTGCCAAGCGCAACGGCATCAAGAAAGGGATTGTTCAAAACATCAACTTCCAATACAGCATGAGGGGTGATAACCGCATCAACACAACAGATGAACTCGTTTCTGAAAAGGGCTTATTTTATGGTGCTAAGTCAGGGATGCAGCACGACGTTCCCATCAACACAAATTTCAAAATAGCCAAACATTTTAATTTTACTTTGGGTGGTAGTTATAAGGAGGTTTGGACCAATCAAACCATCAAAAAAAAGGATTACGATCTCGTGCTAGATGCACTACCCGAACAGGACACCATCTCGGGCTTTGATAGATTTGCGCAGTATAATTTTAGCATGGGGGCCAACACCACATTGTACGGGGTGTTTAATTTTAAAGAGGATAAGAAAATTCAAAGCATACGCCACGTTGTCAACGCAAATGTAAACTATAGCAACAGCCCAAGCTTCGAACAATATTATGACGAATACATCATTGATGCAGATGGAAATACTAGAGACTACACCCGTTTTGAAGGAGGTCTTTACGGTAGACCCGGCAACACCAAATCAAGTTCAATAGGCATTACTGTCCGCAATAATGTAGAAGCCAAAGTAAAGGACAGGGATTCAACCAAAACAGAATTGAAAAAGATTAAAATTCTGAACAATCTTAATTTTAGTACTAACTATAATATAACAGCCGATTCTCTTCGTTGGAGCCCCATACGTATGAGTACCGTTATACCCCTACTGGATAATAAGCTCAATATTAACATGGGTGCTACATTTGACCCCTATGCATTGGATGAGAATAAGAATCGTTACAACACCTTTAGCGCAGCCAATGGAGGCCCACTATTGCGCATGACAAGCGCCAACATCAACTGGGGGTATAACTTTAAAAGTAAAGGCAATAAAAAGGACAGTAGCAATGACAACAACGGAAGCATTCCAGGCCTAAATAACAACAGAGGTTTAGATGAACAACGGAACTATGGCACTGCTGCTGACGAAGAAGACGAGGAGCCTGAGGAAGATAAAAATAACGCTCTCTACAAAACCAATATCCCTTGGAGTATAAATTTGAGGCACAGTTTTACATACGCAAACAATAGGGAGCAACGTCAAATCAGTAATAACTCCCTTATGGCATCGGCAAATGTATCGCTTACGCCCAAGTGGAAAGTCAATATATCTTCGGGTTATGACTTTAAAAACAAAGGGGTAACGTTTACGAATCTCGGCATAGACCGCGATCTTGACAGTTGGAATATGAATATTTCTTGGACACCATTTGGAAATCGTGAATCGTGGTTTTTCTTTATTGGAGTTAAATCGGGAATACTACGCGATTTGAAATACGAAAAACGACGTGAACCAGATAAAAGACTATAATTTAGGAATATGAAAACGATCATCAAAACAGACAAGGCACCCATGCCGATAGGACCCTATAACCAAGCCATATTGGTAAACAATACGTTATATGCTAGTGGTCAAATTGCTATAAACCCAGCTACAAAACAATTGATTTCGGGAGGCATTGAGGCAGAAACCAAGCAAGTAATGGAAAATTTGGCGGCGGTGTTGGATGCCGCAAGCATGCATTTTTCAGATGTTGTTAAGTGCAGTATCTTTATTTCAGACATGAATGACTTTGCTGCCATAAACGAAGTTTACGGTACTTATTTTGACGATGAAAATGCACCAGCAAGGGAAACCGTTCAGGTTGCCGTATTGCCAAAAAGTGTAAACGTTGAGATATCGTTGATAGCCGTAGCCTAGGACGTTTTTAAGTGGTACTCCACCAAGCCCTCAATAGGTTTTTTGTGCACATTCCCAATTGTCAGACCCAAGCCACTTAAGACCTCTGCTAGCTCTTCTTTGAGGTAAAAGGCTATGGAACCTATAAAGTGAATAGGTACGTTTTTAGCATTATCAAATTGTAGTATCTGATGACGTGCAAACAAATCAAACCCTTTCTTTATTAGGGCTTGGCTGTACGGGTTTTCTTTGTTTTCAATCAAGAAACGCGCAAAGGTTGCCAAATAGGTGTTGGGATTTGATTTTTTGTAGAGATTTGATTTGATAGACTCTGACGACAAATCAAAAGACTCTTCAAAAACCGCAGCCATTTTTTCTGGTATCTTATTGAAATAATAATCACGCAACAACTGGCGTCCAAAATAATTTCCGCTGCCATCATCCATCAAGATATATCCCAATGAATCAACGCGTTGTTCAATCTCTTGTCCATCAAAATAGCTACAGTTCGAGCCTGTTCCAAGAATACAAACAATGCTTTTTTCTCCAGGCTCAGTTGCCGCATATACAGCCGCGTAAGTGTCTTCTTTGACCTCTATTTTTGCACTCGGAAAAATACCTTGTAGCACTTTATTTAGCAATACTCTAGGTGGTTTAGTGCCACAGCCTGCACCGTAAAAATGAATGTAGTTTACAGATTTACGCTTGCGGTATAAGTCATAATTATTGATAATACGTTCTTCCAAAATAGCATCCGATAACACTTGCGGGTTTAGTCCTTGTGTTTGCGTTTCGAAAAGTACATCGTTTTGTGCATCAAGAGCAATCCAATCCGTTTTGGTTGAGCCGCTATCAATAATAAGTTTCATGCGATTATAATTGGTTTACGTGTGCTGCTAAGTCAAGAAGTTTGTTTGAGTATCCTGCTTCATTATCATACCAAGTAACAACTTTAAAGAAAGAACCATTTAATTCAATTCCTGCATTTGCGTCAACTATAGATGTTCTAGCATCACCAATAAAGTCTTGAGACACAACCAATTCTTCTGTGTAACCCAATATACCTTTAAGAGCTCCTTCAGAAGCGGCTTTAACCGCTTTCATTACGCCGTCATAGCTTGTTTCAGTAGCAAGTTTAACGGTAAGATCAACAACAGAAACATCTGCAGTTGGCACACGGAACGCCATACCCGTAATTTTTCCTTGCAACGAAGGAATAACCTTGGTTACTGCTTTCGCAGCTCCAGTTGATGCGGGAATAATGTTCAATAAAGAAGATCGACCTCCTCTGTAATCTTTTCTAGAGGGACCATCAACGGTCATTTGCGTGGCCGTAACGGCGTGTACTGTTGTCATAAGCGCTTCTTCGATACCAAAGGTGTCGTTTAGGACTTTGGCAAGAGGTGCCAAACAGTTGGTTGTACATGAAGCATTTGATACGATACTATCTGATGCTTTCACATCTTCGTGGTTAACGCCCATCACAAACATGGGAGCGTCTTTTGAGGGAGCCGAAATAACGACCTTTTTTGCGCCGCCATCAATGTGAGATTGCGCCATGTCCAAGGTGGTAAAAATCCCCGTACACTCGGCAACAATTTCGGCGCCAATCGCATCCCACTGTAAGTTTTTAGGATCACGTTCCGCAGTAATACGAACCGTTTTTCCGTCAACAACAAGGTGACCATCAGCTATTTCAACGCTAGCATCCACTGTTCCGTGAACAGAATCGTATTTTAACAGATATGCTAGGTGTTCCACATCTAAAAGATCGTTTATTGCAACGATATCAATATCATCTCTTTTAAGTGATGCACGGAAGACCATTCTACCGATTCTCCCAAATCCATTAATTCCAATTTTTAGGTTTGCCATAGTGATTTAATTATTAATTTATAGTCTCATTATTTCAGATACACGAACAAGTTCGTTATCAATTTTCGATTCGCCCTTTATTGCTTTATCCAAAGGGGTTAATATCATTTTTCCGTCGCCGATTCCGATCATATAACCAGAAGTCCCTTTGCGAAGTTCTTCAACAGCACGCAAGCCCATTCGGCTGGCCAGTACACGGTCAAAACAAGTGGGTGCGCCACCACGTTGCATATGTCCAAGCACAGAAACACGCACCTCATAGTCAGGAAGGTTATCCTCTATATACTCGGCTAATTCAAATACGTTTTTACCAATTTTATCACCCTCTGCAACCATAACAATACTGGAGAGCTTACCTGATTTTTTGGAACGCTTTAGCGACTGTAACAAACGGTCAAGACCCATATTTGCTTCAGGAATTAGGATTTCTTCAGCGCCAGCGCCAATTCCTGTATTCAATGCAATATGACCAGCATCGCGCCCCATTACTTCTACAAAGAATAAACGGTTATGTGAAATGGCTGTGTCTCTAATTTTATCTACTGCTTCAACTACGGTGTTAATGGCAGTGTCATAGCCCAAAGTATGGGAGGTACCATAAATATCATTGTCAATGGTTCCAGGGATACCAATAACGGGGATGCCAAATTCTTGCTGAAAAATTAAACCACCCGTAAAACTACCATCACCACCAATAACTACAATTGCGTCAATGTTGCTTTTCTGTAAGTTAGCAAATGCTTTTTTTCGGCCTTCTTTGGTTCTAAATTCATCAGAACGCGCGGACTTCAGAATGGTACCACCTTTATTAATGATGTTGTTTACACTTCTTGGCCCCAAAGGTTTAATACTTCCTTCAATCATGCCTTGATAGCCTCGAAAAACACCAAAGCACTTCATTTTGTAAAAAGCTGCTGAACGAACTACTGACCTAATGGCGGCATTCATGCCAGGTGCATCGCCTCCTGAAGTGAGGACGGCAATGTTAGTAATTGTGGCGTCAACTGAATCTGTGGTTTTCATGATAAAATTGCAATGCAAATTAACGAATAATCTCTCGTTTTAACCTAATAATTTATGGGTTAATGTTCTCCTTTTTGTTAAAAATTTTATTGACAAGTTCTCTGAAGGAATCGAATCTAACTTGATAACCAACTCCTATACCTTGTGTATATCCCAATTCGTCACCAAAATATTGGAACTCATTTTCCTTATTAAAGACACGTGCACGGACGTCTCCCTTCTTATTAAGCAAGAATTCAAGCTTTACATTCCCTATGATCATGGTCTCCTCTTCATTTCCAACGGGAACACCCACTTTGCCATCAATAAGTATGCGCTCGTTGATGTTGGTTGATAAACTTACCCCTAACCTGTCGCGATTTTTTATTGAAACGGCAGCATTGCGATCCCCTTGAAGGTAGTCAATACCCAAATTCAATTTGTCATTTTCATTTGTGAATATGTTGTCAAAAATGCCTGATGCTTTTTCAAAAAGATTGGTTGTTAACGTTTGACTGGAAATGGCAGCTAAAGAAACTTCATTAATAAAGCTTCCTTGTGAGAGCAACGAAATGGCCTGTAACTGCCTTCTTTCTTGGTCATTTAGCCTGTAATTCAATTCGTTTTTAACGATACCCGAGGCGTTGGGGAAGTTAATTTCAAAAGTTGGTGTTTCAGGATTGAGTAGATTTCCAAAAAGCGTGATGGAAACATCCGTTGGTATCTTTTGGCTGATGTTATCGCCCTCCAAAAGCACTGCTGGGTTTGCACCACCTGGAACCTCATAAACGGCTTGCATGTTTATTTGCGCACCATACGGATCGCCCTCCCAAAAAATAACACCGCCAGGTTCCAAGCGAAACGTTTTGTCTATAAGCCCAAGGTTCTTGAAGTTGTATATTCCTTCAAAGGCAATAAAGTCACCCCACATGGCAAACGAACCCGCTGTATCAATTTCAAGAAGTAAACTCCCTGCACCACGACCGCGCAAAAAACTTTTTGTTTCTGGATCAACCACAATTTCAACCTCTGCTTCTGGCGTAACATCCAATTCAAAGTTTAATTGCAGGCCTTTTACCGTGTTGAATTGCGCTGTTTCAGGATCTTCTTCCGTTTGTTTATCTACAAAATTGATGAATGACACATCGCCAATTTTGGTGTCGTATTGAATCGGAATAAAGATATTAGTGCCCGTTGCGGTTTCGCCTACAACATCTATTTGCATATTTGAAAATGCACCGTAAAGGTGCGCATCACCATTAAAAAAAGCATTGCCATAATACAATGATCCTTCCGCAAAGGAGGTATTGAGCACCTCCAGCTGCGTAGCATTTATGTTCATATCTAATCCCCAGTTCGAAAAAGATTGATGGGTTAAAACCCCTGATAGCTGAGCTGTTTGTTCGCTCCCTGAACTAAAATCAGATGGATTGATACTAATAAGATCCTCACTAAATCGAAATGGAACAGCATCGGAGAAGTGGTATAGCGTGTTCAAATACGGAACACCCAATTTCAAGTCATCAACAACAAAGGAACCTTCTGGAATTATGTTGTCCGCTTTGGAGGATACGTGTACGTTTCCGTTAGCTTTTCCACTAAAAGGTGAAAAAACATCGCTTGTAAGCCCTGCGATTAGCGACAGATTATAATCTGAAAAAGCCACATCAACCTCCCAAGTGGGAACAGCATTTTCTATTCCTATAGTGCCCGTAGCAAGAAGAACATCTTTCCCGTCATCAGCGATTTGCAATGCCAGTTGGTAATCCTGATTGTCTTTGTTTGATTGGAGCTTAAGCGCTGCTTCTCCAAGCGGCACGTCGTTTAATGCCAAATCGGACAAATGCAAGTTAGAGTTCCCCCCAAAACCTGCTGGTGATTGACGGATATTGAGAAATCCATTAACGATTCCCTCCCAACGGTTTTTTTGAAAAGACAACAGATCGTTCATATAAACATTGGAAAATTTTACATCAATAGTAAAAGCATCACTCCCCTTTTGGCTGGCATCGGCAGTAATGGCAGAAGTTTCTGTCATAAAATTTAGATTGCTAAAAGCAAAGTCGCTGGTGCTTGTAGCAACCAATATGGGATTGTCATTATTATTATCAATGGTCCAGCGCTTGTTATTAAAAAACAGTTCAGCATCTTGGATTTCTAAAATGGCTTGGGCAGAATCATTAACGGTAAATGCCGTATTGATGATATTGAGCGCTTCCGTTTCCTTCGCAGAAGCAAATTCGATGCGACCGTATAACTTTTCTGATACTTGGGCGTTAATCCACTCGACATCAAATAAATTGGCCTTAGGGGTAGCAATTTCGTCAATACTAATATTTGAATGGTAGATAGGCTGCTTGGTGTCAATTTTCAAAGACAAACCGGTCAATTGGGTTTTGTTTATACCAATGCTGGGTGCACGAATTTCAAGTTTAAAACGGGCATCATCTGGCTTAATACTACCTTTTATAAACGTATTATCATCCAATGAAACGACACCGCCAAAAAGAGCAGATGCAATTTTTCCACGTAAATTGAAGTTAAAATCGACATGTTGGTTGGGAGAAATTGGAATGGGTTTATAGCTTTTAAATTGACTGCCCAACGCATTTTTGGCGAGCACTCCCAGCTCGGAAGGTTTGAAGTTTCCAATCAATATGCCTGTTGCCACGTCTTCAGAATTTATATTTACCACTCGAAGTCCATTCGTAAGCCTAGATTGTGCCGACAACGATGAAAACGTATAGGTTTCGTTTGGCGTTTTAAGAGCCCCCTGATCGATGTATAAATCCCCTATCATTTCGTCAATATTATTGCCCTGTAAAGCCAAATCAACAGAGCCAGAAAAGACACCGTCAACAGCATTAGACATCCAACCTAAAGCGGCAAAATTAGCATGCTCAATATCGGCATTAAACGAAAAGTTCCGGGTGTCCGAAGCAAAATCTACTTGGCCGTTTAAATCAATTACGATGGATTTATCCACAATATTCATATTACCTAAAAATAATTTAGGGTTTATTTTTCCTTCTATTGCCAAGGAATCGTAGCTGTATTCGCGGTAGTTAAAATTTGTAAATTCCCCACTGATTGCCGCATTTAGATCGGACATATCAAAACCATTCCCAGAAACGACAACACCAAGTCCTGTGCGCCCAATTGTTGGTACGGCAGCAAGCTGCCCAATATCAAAATCATTGGACGAGAGTGAAATTGAATAGTCACGAATTTTTTCATCAAAAGCAAAGGTGGTACTGCTTTGCATGCGGCCAAGCGCAGTTACTAGGCTAGCTTTGATGTTCCACAACTTATTTTTTAACATCACTTTGGAATCAGTAGAAAGGCCGCCTAAACGCGACAAAAAACCAGCTAGTTCGGGAGACAAACTAAAAGGAATGGAAGTGGAATTATCGGCCGCGTCTAATTTCAAATCAACTTCAATAGACCTGTTGTCTACATCTAAAATGTTTTTAATTTTCCCATCAACAACAAGCTCCGTATTCTGATGATTGATCTGAAACTCTTGCGTAGTAAAGTCTTTAACAAGTCCATCGACATTTCCTTTCACATTAACGGATTTTCCCTTCCAATTTGGGATGATTTTTTTTATGTCAGATGCTCCAATTGAAGCGGATTTAAACCCAATATTGAGGCTTACTTTCTCAACAAAATCTTTTAATCCGCCCTTGGGATAAGCAAGACGAATATCCACATCAAGCACGCTTTCTTTAGTTTGAATAACTGCATTTTCCAATACCATACGGGTTGGAGAAAATTGATACTTTCCAGCAAGTGAGGTTAGTGCGGTATCGCGCCAATTTGTGTTGGCATTAAGCTGTTTTATGTCAGCGCTAATTATACTTCCATCAACACGAAAATTCTGAATATCAGCATTAAGTGCCGAAAACCGCTGAGCACTTCCCTTGCTTTTATTTTGATTCTGGACACGTATGGAAGCATCGACCAGGCTTATAGATGCAGCAACAAGTTCTGTTTTGGCTTTGGGGCTTTCATCAGCGTTAAAACGATCAAAAAACTGACTGACATTGGAGTTGCTTTCGTTTTCGTAAATGGTGCTGTTAAACATCACATCTTTTAAAAATACATTACCTAGATCGGTATCTCCATTCAAAATTGCTCTTAAGCGCAAGGTATTTAAACGGGCATGGCCTACATAAAGAAGCGTGTCTTGCTTATGGTCATAAGCCAATATGTCGTGCAGTTCAACATATCCAAAGGGTGATACCTGTAAACTGCTGATGTCGATATTGGCACCGAAACGTTCATTTATATTTTGAGTAAAGCGTTGCCCCAAATACGTTTGGGTTACGGGTAGCATTAAAACAAACACTACCAACACTATAAAAAGTAAAAAAGTAGCAATGATGCGTCTTATTTTCTTTTTTATGGGATGCTTCTTTTCCAAAGTGCTAATTTTGTGCTTATATATTTATTTTGGCAACTATCATTTTAGGCATTGAAACTTCTTGCGACGACACGGCAGCTGCGGTACTTGTCGATGGCAAACTACGTGCCAACGTCGTTTCGCAACAGCTTGAACATGAAAATTACGGCGGCGTCATTCCAGAACTAGCATCTAGAGCTCACGTAGAACGCATTGCTGCTGTCGTGGAAACTTCACTGTCTATAGCAAATATCGACAAAAAAGACCTAACTGCAGTAGCCTATACCCAAGGGCCTGGCCTTCTTGGATCTTTGCTTGTTGGAAATGCTTTTGCGAAATCGCTTTCTCTCGCACTCAACATACCTCTTGTTGCTGTGCATCATATGCAGGCACATTTGTTAGTACACTTCATTGATGACTCCTTCCCCACACCCCGTTTTCCATTTTTAGGATTAACCGTTTCTGGGGGACACACACAACTTGTACATGTTGACCATGCATCCTCTTTTGAAGTTTTGGGTGAAACACTAGACGATGCCGCAGGAGAAGCATTTGATAAAACAGGAAAAATGCTAGGGCTGCCCTACCCCGCAGGACCCAACATGGACAAATATGCCGCACTTGGCACGTCAAAGTTTACTTTTGGGAAGCCAACTGTTGCTGGTTTAAACTTTAGCTTTAGTGGGCTTAAAACAAGTGTATTGTATTTTTTAAGATCAGTACAGGACAAAGACCCAGATTTTATTAAAAACAACCTTTATGATTTGTGTGCTTCTATTCAAGCTGCAATCGTAGCCATACTGCTTGAAAAAGTAAAAACGGCGGTTAAGCAAACGGGGCTTAAACAAGTTGTCTTGGGCGGTGGCGTTTCTGCCAACAGCGGTTTGCGAAAAGCGCTTGAGGCCCTTGACGTAGAACTGTTCCTGCCGCCACTACCCTACACCACAGACAATGCGGCCATGATTGCCATGGCTGGCCATTTAAAATATAACGAAGGTGCGCTAGACAACCTATCCAGTGAACCAAAAGCAAGAATGTCCATCTAATGCAACAATTCTTCACACCCGATATAGATTTAACATCAGAAAACTACAGCTTTAACGAAGTTGAGAGCAAACACATAGCCAAAGTATTGCGCAAAAATATTGGCGACTTATTGCATATAACTGATGGAAAAGGGCAACTTATAACAGCTAAACTTAGTGTTGTTAGTCCAAAAAGTTGTAGTGTTAAACTTTTGGAAATCAAAGAAATTCCAGCTCCCAAAACGGCTATTCACATGCTTGTAGCTCCCACCAAAAACATCAATAGGTTCGAATGGTTTTTGGAAAAAGCCACTGAGCTTGGCGTATATAAAATTACACCCCTATTATGCGACAGAAGTGAACGAAAGCACATCAAACATGAGCGCTGCGAAAAGATAATTCATGCAGCCTTAAAGCAATCCCTACGTGCTTATGCACCCATTTTAACGCCCTTTACACCATTAAAGCAAATAGCGGTCAACGGACTAACCCTTATGGCACACTGCGCAGACAGTCCTAAAAAAAGTTTAAAAGATGTGGTTAATGCACAAGCTGAATGCAGCATACTCATTGGTCCAGAAGGCGATTTTTCCAAAGCCGAAATTGCATGGGCAGATGCGCAAAACATAACAGCTGTGCACCTTGGCAATAATAGGCTACGGACAGAAACAGCTGCATTAGCAGCATTGCATACGGCATTACTTATGAATCAATAATAATTTTTACCTTAGAGCAGTGAATGCAAATAATCTTACCCGCGGAATTGTTCAAGCCTTTCTTATCATTGTTGGGCTTATAGCACTGTTTAACCTTATCATGATGGCACAGTCCTTATTGGGATATGTGTTTTTAGCCATTGTTGTCTCGCTTGTGGGGCAGCCCATAAAGGGTTTTTTCACGAAGAGACTAAAGTTTAAAAATACACTTGCAACAGTTATTACACTGTTGGTGTTATTATTGCTCATACTCGGGCTCGGATCCTTAATTGTACCCGTCATTACAGCACAAGCACAAAACTTATCACTGCTTCAAATCGACCAGTGGGAGGCTGATTTACTCAGACTGGTTTCAGACTTAGATATGTATTTTGAAAAATACGACATAAACCTCACAGAAAACATCAAAGAGCTGCTGTCCAAAGTTGATTTTAGCTTCCTTCCCAACCTATTGAATGGGTTTTTAGGGTTTTTAGGCGGGTTTACCATTGCATTATTTTCTGTGTTGTTCATCAGTTTCTTTTTATTAAAAGACAGTTCGCTGCTTTTGAGAAGTATCTTACTTGTCTTTCCTGACGATAAAAAAGAACGCATAGAGCGCTCCTTTACTAGAGTTGTTACCTTACTATCCCGATACTTTTCTGGGATACTACTACAGATAACTATTTTATTCTTGTTTTACGCTGGCGTATTGCTAATTTTTGGCATTCCAAATGCTTTGACCATTGCGCTTATATGTGCCTTGTTTAACATCATTCCTTATATCGGTCCACTCGCTGGTGCCGTTTTAATGATTATACTAACTATGGTCAGCAACCTTGACGCAGACATAGCCAGTGTGATTGTACCCAAGACCATTTATGTATTAATCGGATTTATAATTGGTCAGCTGATAGACAACTTCTTTTCACAACCCTATATTTTTTCAAAGAGCGTAAAGTCTCATCCTCTTGAGATATTTTTAATTATCATCTTAGCTGGGCTTTTAGCAGGGCCGCTGGGTATGTTGTTAGCTGTACCATTATATACCGTTTTAAAGGTGATTCTGAGTGAGTTCTTTAGCGAGAATAGAATAGTCAAAGAACTAACTAAAAATATGTAATTATGCTATACGTAAATACCGAAACCATAGCCGGTAAAAAAATTATTGAATCCTTAGGAATGGCGCGAGGAAGTACGGTACGTTCTCGCAACATTGGAAGAGACATTTTCGCTTCGATTAAAAACATTGTAGGCGGAGAAATTGAAGAATACACCAAACTACAAGCAGATGCGCGTGAACAGGCATTAAAACGTATGCTTGACGACGCAAATCGTATGGGAGCTGACGCAGTTGTAAATGTTCGGTTTACTACATCTGTTGTTGCGCAAGGAGCTTCTGAAATTCTAGCATTTGGTACTGCAGTTAAAACAAACTAGATGAGTCGTATTATTTGGATTGCCGCTATTGTTGCTGTGATATTTGCTGTCTTTAATCGAATTCGTCAAAAAGAAAAAGAAGATTTTGACCAACGTGATAATTAGTTGGCGGATTGCTTTTGATAACGTATTTTTGCCGGCGCTTTATAACCTTAAAGGAGAGGTGCCAGAGTGGTAATGGAGCAGATTGCTAATCTGTCAACGCGTAAGTGTTGCCTGGGTTCGAATCCCAGTCTCTCCGCAGCTTAACTCAAGCTTTTTGAAAATCTATTTGAAATTTCAAAAAGCTTTGATGTTAAATCGCAAAAATTTGTTCGCGTACTTGCCTGACGTCGAGGCAGGGCTCAGCTGGATTAGCGCATTCCGATTTTCAATCGGAACGGTCAGGTTCAGATGAGTAGCGCTAAAGAAGTAAAAGGTCGCGTAGCTCAGCTGGATAGAGCATCTGCCTTCTAAGCAGACGGTCCTAGGTTCGAATCCTAGCGCGATCACTACCACCCACCATATCATGTTCACCGTCTATATTTTATATTCGAAGTCTTT
>ERZ802831.526-NODE-526-length-19785-cov-14.1962_pt1 | contig 19785 bp, 20 predicted proteins | sample MGYA00345655_ERZ802831 | MGnify/ENA primary metagenome ERZ802831 (study PRJEB30503, sample SAMEA104212376) | marine metagenome | biome: Westerlies Biome; feature: [SRF] surface water layer (ENVO:00010504) within the epipelagic zone...; material: water...
AACTAAAAGAGGTAATAGATATATTATTACTGCACATAAAATTAGTAAAACCCAGAAAATTTCTTATAAAAATGCTAGAAAAATTTTAAAATATATCTTATATTCCTACGATTCTAATATAGCGCAGAATTAATTTATCCTGGAAAATTTGAATGAAGTTGAGAAAACTTTAAATAAGATATTTTGCTTTTTTTATTATTGTGAATATCTTTCTTTTTATCTTTTTCTATATAAGCATATGCAGAATGGTTATGAATTGATTCAAAATTTTCGGATTCAATTTTATACGCAGTAATTCTATCATCTTTATTTAGAGTTACAGCCACATCTCTAATGATATCCTCCGTAAACTTAGGATTTTCATATGCTTTTTCAGTAACATATTTTTCATCTGGTCTTTTAAGCAATCCATAAATTTGGCATGATGCCTGATCCTCAAGCATCTCAATTACATCATCTATCCATACAGTTTTTTCTGTTCTAATATGTGCTGATATATGCGATCTTTGATTATGAGCCCCATAATCAGAAATATTTTTTGAACAAGGGCAAAGGCTTGTTACAGGAACAACAACTTTCAAATATTTATTAATAATATTATTTTTAACTTCACAAGTATAATTTATAGAGTAATCTAAAAGGCTTTCAACTTTAGATACAGGAGCGCATTTTTTCTTAAAGTATGTAAAATCTACAGATATGTATGCTGAGTTTGATTCTAGAATCTTTGTTGTATTTTTTACAAGATCATCAAAATTTTCGATACTGACAGAATTTTCTTGGTCTTCTAATATCTTAACAAATCTCGACATATGGGTGCCTTTTACGTTATCAGCAAGACCAACTGACATCGTAAACCTGCCAATTGTTGATTGAGAAATACCATCTCTATCAGATATTTTAAAAGGATATTTTATATCTTTTATTCCAACTCTACTTATTGGAATATTTCTGACATCAACTTTATTTTGAGTATCTTGAAGCTCTCTTGAAGAGACTTCACTCTTATTTGTACCTTCTTCTTTAAACTTGTCCATGATAATGAATTTGGATGTGTTATTTTGGTTCAATGTTACTCGAGTGATTTAAATCATACAAGTGATTATTTTCTATGCAATTTTGAATTTTATCTATAATATTTTCTTTGGAAATACCACTTTCATGCAACTGCTGCTCTCTTGTAGCATGATTAAAAAATTTATCAGGTGTTCCAACATTTATGATTTTAGAGCTAATGCTATTTTCGCTTAAAACCTCATTTACAGCACTTCCTGCTCCTCCCATAATGCTATTATCTTCAACTGTTACAATAACAGAATGATTTTCTGCAGACTTTAAGATTACTTCGCGATCAATAGGTTTAATAAATCTCATGTCGATTAAAGAACAGTTCATTTCTTCGGCAACGTCTAAACAAATATCTAAAACTGACCCAAAACATAAAATTACAATATTTTCTCCAGATCGGACATTTTTTGATACTCCAATTTCGTAATTTTCAAGACTTTCCTTAACATGAACACCTAAGCCTTCACCTCTTGGATATCTAACTACAGCAGGACCGTTATGTAAGTAACCAGTATAAAGCATATTTTTACACTCCTCTTCATTACTTGGAGCCATAATAACCATATTTGGTATGCACCTTAGGTAAGATAGATCGTATACACCGCAATGAGTTCCGCCATCTGCGCCAACAAATCCAGCTCTGTCAACTGCAAATAAAACATCCAAGTTTTGCAGAGCAACATCATGGATTAATTGATCATAAGCTCTTTGTAAAAACGTTGAATATATACAAACTATAGGTTTTTGTCCTTCACAAGCTAATCCAGCTGCGAGAGTTACTGAATGTTGCTCGGCTATACCAACATCAATATACCTTTCAGGAAATTTTTCAGAGAAATTTACAAGGCCAGAACCTTCTCGCATAGCTGGAGTTATCGCAAAAATTCTAGGATCTTTTTCTGCTATATTGCAAAGCCAGTCATCAAATATCTTTGTATATGTAATTTTTTGCTTTGAGCTTTTTTCCACACCAACCTCTCTATCAAAAACTGGAACAGCATGGTATTTAACAGGATCTGTTTCTGCTGGCAAATAACCTTTGCCTTTTTTTGTAATAACGTGAAGTAGTTTCGGACCAGGAATTTTTTTTAAATTTTTTAATGTTTTTACTAAGAAATGAGTATCATGACCGTCTATCGGGCCATAGTAATTAATTCCCATTTCCTCAAAGAGCATTCCGGGGGCTAACAACCCTTTAATATGTTTTTCTGTTTTTGTAAGAAACATTCCTGATGGTGGCACTTTTTTTAAAATATTTTTACTACCTTCTTTAACAGTCGAATAAACCTTACTCGATATAATTTTTGTTAAATAATTTGTCATTGCTCCAACATTTGGTGAAATTGACATTTCGTTATCATTTAATATAACTAAAACATCTTCATTAGTTGAGCCCATATGATTTAATGCTTCAAAGGCCATTCCTGCACTTAATCCTCCATCTCCAATAACAGCAACTACTTTTTTATTTTCATTTTTGTATGATGAAGCTATAGCAATACCAATAGCGGCACTAATAGATGTACTAGAATGTCCTACTCCGAATGTATCATATTTGCTTTCTTCTATAGACGGAAAAGGGTGTAACCCATTTTTTTGTCTAATCGTATGAAGTTCATGTTTTCTTCCAGTAATAACCTTATGTCCATAGCATTGATGACCAACATCCCATATTATTTTGTCTTCTGGGGTATTAAAAGAATAATGGAGAGCAATAGTAAGCTCTACAGCCCCTAAGCTTGCGCCGAAATGACCACCGCACTGAGAAACAGTGTCAATTAAAAAATGTCTTAGCTCTTCAGAGACATCATCTAAATTATTTATTGATAAAATTCTTAAATCTGAAGGATTATTAATTTTATCGAGAAATTCATATTTCATATTCTTAATTTTATAACTAAAAGTTCCTGTTAAATATGTAGTTAGAAATCTCAAACAACATACTTTTTTCAATTTTCATATCTATTAAAAGCTCATTAATACAGTTTTTGTTATTTTCTAATTTTTTTTTGGTATTATCAACACCTAGTATATTTACATAATTAGGCTGATTCCTTAACTCATCTTTATTTTGAGTTTTCCCTAAAACTTCAGAAGACATAGTATAGCCTAATAAATCATCTTTGATTTGAAAAGATATGCCTAAAATACGACCAAACTCTTCAAATTTTTTAAAAATTTGATCTCCTAAATCTATTTTTAGCATAGCTGGCATAACTATGCAGGCTTTTATTAAACTTGAGGTCTTTAAATCATAGATATGATTTAGAACATCTAAGTCAGTACTTGTATTATTAATAGATAGGTCTAAAAATTGCCCACCAGCAATACCGTTGTAACCAATAGATCTTGATAAATAGTTTATCCAATCTAAACGCACCTTATCATTTATCTCATCATAATTATTTGCGCTTAATATTTCAAAAGCCATAGATTGGAGAGCATCACCAGCAAGAATGGCAGTGGATTCGCTGAACTTAATATGGCAAGAGGGAAGGCCTCTTCTAATATCGTCATCATCCATGCAAGGCAAATCATCATGTATAAGTGAATATGTATGAATTAACTCAATAGCAATTGCTGGTTGGTCAATAAATTTTGGATTAATATTTAAAGCTGATCCGGTAGCATAAGCTAGTAATGATCTAATATATTTACTGCCATTAAGAGATGAGTACTTCATTGATTCTAAAATGTTATTAGAATCATTATTTAGGATAAATTTTTTTTCTAACTCATCTCGAATTCGCAACGTGAATTTTTTTTTGAATTTAGAAAATTCTGAATTATCATTGCTCATATTTTTTAATTGTAGATTTAGCTTTTTTTAAATAAGATTCAATATTAAAGATTATATCTAATGACTTTTTGTAATAATTTTCTGCATCGTTAATAGAAATATCTTCATCTTCAAGATTTTCTATCATCATTTCAATTTCTTCAAAAGACTTTTCAATATCAATTTTACCAGTAATATTTTTATTATTTTTCTTAGGACTGTTAATGTTTTTTTCTATAACTAATAACTCTTTATCAGCTTCACTTGATAACTTTATTCCTTCCTCATAAAGTTTAATAGACTTATCTATTGGTATATCCGAGGAATTAAGTTTAGAAATAATTATTTCTAATTCTTCAACAATTTCAGCATATGTTCTTTTTTTTTCTTTTTTCATCTTAACTAATCAAATATAATATTATACTTATTATTATAAATTAAAAACGACCTTTGTTTTGACCTCGCAATCATAGTTACATTCAAATCTTTAGCTAGTTCAATACCCATATTTGTAACACCTGACCTTGATATTATAATTGGTATACCCATATATTTTACCTTCATAATTATTTCTGATGTTAACCTTCCAGTAGTATAAAAAATAATATTCTCACCATTCATATTATTTAGCCACATAATGCCTGATAAAGTGTCTGCTGCATTATGCCTACCAACGTCTTCGACAAACTCTAAAACACCTTTAGTATTACATAGTGCACATCCATGTACAGCACCTGCTTCTTTGTATATATCATTATATTTAGTTATCTTTGCCAATAAATCAAATATCTCAGATCTTTTTATTTTTATGTCAGGCAGTGTATTATCATAAAGTTTTTCTAAAGTACCGCCAAAAATTGTTCCTTGACCACATCCAGTAGTAACAGTTTTATTTTTTAATTTGTTAGTTATTTCTTTTATATCTTTATGTTTTGTTAGTACATTGGCTACACCTATATCCCATCTAACATCAATACTAATTATGTCGTCAATACTCTCTATAAATCCTTGATTTCTCAAATATCCTAAAGTCAGTTCTTCTGGTTTTGTACCAAGTGTCATTAATGTAATAATTTCATTATTATTAACTTTTATAGTTAATGGCAATTCACCAGCAACTTTAGAATTAACCTCTTCTCCCTGATGATTATATGTTTTGACAGAATTTGTTGGGGATAACCCGTTATCAGATATTTGTATTTTTGTATTTTTATATTTTTTATTCATTATTAATTTCTAGATGGACAGTTTTAACAGCATTATCAAGATTTTCTAGGATTTTAAAAGTGTGCCCTTGAATATTTATTATATCATCGATTTCTGGTAGGTTTTCTATATGTTCTAATATAAACCCATTGATTGTTTTAGCTTCTTTAGAAATAAGATTGATATCAAGAGTTTGGTTAATCTCTCTTATATGCACACCGCCATCTATTATAAAAATATTTTTGTTACTTGTTGGGATGATTTCCTCATTTGAGCTTGGATCACTTGTAAAATCACCAACAATTTCTTCAAGAATATCTTCTAATGTTACCAATCCTTGTATATTTCCATATTCATCTATAATAAAACCAATTCTTCTTTTAACTTTCTGAAAATTAAGTAGTTGTCTATACAAAGATGTTCCTGAGACTATATAATATGGTTTTTTTATAAGTTTTTTTATTTCGTTCTCGTCTATACTTTTGCTGGCTAACATAGGAGCAATATTTTTAATATGAATTAATCCAAAAAGATTCTCTATATTATCCTCGTAAACAGGTATTCTGGTATATGGTGTATTTTTAAAATTATTAACAACTGTAGCTATGTCTTCACTAATATCTATACCATATATATCACTTCTTGGTATCATAATATCTTCTACAGTAGCTTTTTCTAAATCAATTATGCTTTCTAACATTTTCAGATGCGGTTTAGAAAATTTGATTGATGATTCACTTAAAACAGTTTTTAATTCTTCTGAAGAAAGAGAGCTTTTTGCTATATTATCTTTTAAGCCCAAAATTCTAATAATACTGTTAGCAATTAAGTTAATTATGAAAACTAATGGATACAATAATATTAGCATTGGTCTATATAGTAAAGATGACGAATAAGCTATTTTTTCAGAGTGCATTTCTCCAATAGTTTTTGGTGTTAGCTCAGCAAATATCAATATGAAAATAGTTAGAAATCCAGTAGCAATTGCTATACCAATATCGCCATAAAGTCTTAAGGAAATAAGTGTGGCAATCTGCGTTATTAAAATATTTGTTAAATTATTTCCAAGTAATATTACTCCAATAATTTTATCCGGATTTTCTAATAATTTTTTTGCTGCTTTTGCACCTTTGTTATTTAGCTTCGCTTTATGTCTCATTTTATATTTATTAATAGACATTAACGCAGTTTCTGATCCTGAAAAGAAGGCAGAAAGTAAAAATAAAATTACAAGAATTATTATTAAGATTTCAGTTGATATATTATTCAATTTTTTTTTCCACTAAACGTTTAAAATTATAAAATAACTTCTAAAACAGCTTTTGTTCCAAAATATGATAAAAATAACATAAAGAAACCTATTAAAGTAACATTCGCCGCATTATTTCCTCGCCACCCATAGATCTTTCTTGCAAATATAAGAAATAAAAAAACTATCCATGCCAAAATAGAAAGTATTGTTTTATGTGCTAAATGTTGCGCAAAAATGTCTTCTAAAAAAATAAACCCTGATAAAAGACTTGCTGATAAAAAAAATACACCTAAAGCTAATATTTTAAATAATAAATTATCCATTGCATCAAGAGAAGGCAGAGAAGTTATTAGGCCGATCGGCTGATTTGATTGTAATTTTTTTTCTTGAATCTTTAATATCACTGACTGAGCAGCTGATAAACATAAAATACTGTAGCTTATTAAAGAAATAATAACGTGTATGAATAAAAAATTATTTAAAGGAATACTAACTGGAGCATTTGTAAAATCAAATAAAAAAATAGAAGATAAAATAGGCAATATAATTATTCCAAGAAACTGTGTATTTCCAAATATTGAAGAAATATACAGTGTAATAGAGATAATAAACGCCACAATAATTAATGCATAGTTTATTGATAAGTTAATACTATAATCATTATCAAATATAGGCATTAGTGAGTATGCGTGACAAACAATAGCTAGAAGCCAAAATACCCATACAATAATTTGATGAATTTTACTTTTATTGTGGCCATTCATAAGACGCCATATAGCAATAGCAGAAAACATGTATAATGAAAAAATAAAGTAATTTAATAAACTATCCATTAGTTAAGTCGAATTATCTAAATATATGTATTAATGAGAAATATCATAAATTATATTATACATTTTTTTATAAATTATGCATATTTCATAAGATTAGCATGTAATTAATATTTGCATTATAGTGATAACATAAAAAATCAAAAAAATAACAACAAATGAAATATAGGGCAATATTAATAATATTCTCACTTCTTTTTACAATTTCCATTGAGGCAAATGAGAAGAAAAATTATAAACAGGAGAGAATTAAATATATAAAAGCAACTAAGTATTTCAAAAATAAAAATTATAAGAAATTTGAAAATATAAAAAAAGAATTAATACACTATCCTCTATATGTAGAATTAGAATATAAAAATCTACATAGAAGAAAAAATATAAATGATGACGCTGTTATTAATTTTATAAGAAAATATAAAAAAAGTTATATTTCTGAAAAAGCATATATAAACTTAATATATAGACTATCTAGTAAAAATAAGTTTGATAAATTAATATCCAATTATAAGAATATCAATTCTATTGAGCTTAATTGTCTTTATTTGAGAGCAAAAATAAAAAAAAGATATTTATCAGATATTGATAAAGAAATAATTCCAATTTGGCTAAGTGCTAAGTCACAACCTAAATCATGCGATTATGTTTTTAGATGGTTTTATAAAAATAAAAAATTGTCAGATGAGTTGGTATGGCAGAGAATAAAGATGTCTTTAGACGTAAATAATTATTATCTAGCAAGATACCTCGTAAGATTTTTATCAAATAAGAACAAAGTATGGGCAGAGAGCTTACTCAAGGTTCATAAAAATCCAAGAAATAATATTATATCTAATAAATTTAAAAATGATAATCGATATAGAGATACAATTATAAGTTATGGCTTAAATAAAATTGCAAAAAAAGATTATGTATTGGCTAAGAAGTTCTTGTTAGAAATTAAAAATTTTTATAATGTATCCGATAAATTTATTAACATAAAATTATTAGATATATTTATTATTGCTTTAAAGGAAAACCAAAAAAATATTTTTTATGATGATGAATTTTTATCAATAAAAAGTAATAATACAGATTTTATTTTGGCTTGCGCTAACTATTCAATATATAATTCTGATTGGAGAAGGCTTATAAAGTATATCGATAATCTCCCTAAAATTATTGCACAAAAAGAGAAATGGCTATACTGGAAGGGTAAAGCATTATATAGAACAGGAAGCAGTAATAGTTTAAAAGATACCCTTGGTTTTTTAAGTAATAATAGATCTTATTATGGATTTCTTGCATCTCATATACTAGGGATACCAATAAATATAAAAAACAAGCCTTACGAAGTAGACGCAACAGATTTGAAATCTATTAGTTCAAGTTACGAAGTGGAAAGAATGTATGAACTTCTTTTGTTGGGTAAAAAAAGAGACGCTCGAAAAGAACTACATTATATTTATAAAAATTCTAATTTTGATGATCTAAATAAATTAAATATATTATTTAAAAATTGGGGCTGGAATATAGGAGCAATTTTGGGTTATGGAAAAACAAAATACTTTGATGATGTTGATGCAAGATTTCCCATAATGTACGAAAAGTACTTTAATGAAAATTCTGCTTCTAATATTCAAAAAAGTTTATTGTTAGGTATTGCACGAAAAGAAAGTATATTTATTCAGTATGCAAAATCTTCTGCTGGTGCTCTAGGCATCATGCAAATAATGCCAAGAACGGCATATTGGGTATTAAAAAAAACAAAAAATAAAAAAGTATCAAAAAAATATTTATATAATAAAAGTATAAATATTTTTATTGGTTCTTATTATTTTAACTATTTATACGTAAAGAAAAAAAGTTACGTTGAAGCTATTGCTTCATATAATGCTGGTCCAAGCGCAGTAAAGAAATGGTTGAAGTTAAATAATTCCTCGGAGGACGCTTGGATTGAATCGATACCTTACAATGAAACTAGAAAATATGTAAAGCTAGTTTTAGAGTATTCTTTAGTCTATGATTGGATTTTAAATAATAAAAATACTATACGCATATCTCAACTTATAAATATTAATAATTAGCTAATTATTTTAAAGCCTGAGATAGATCTTCAATAATGTCATCTATATGCTCAATACCTATTGATAATCTAACCATATCCTCTGGCACACCAGCAGCATCTAACTCTTTTTTATTTAACTGCCTATGAGTCGTTGATGCTGGGTGACAAGCTAATGACTTAGCATCTCCAATATTTACTAGCCTAACTATTAGTTTTAACTTATCGATGAATTTGCCGCCTGCTTTAATTCCGCCTTTAATACCAAAACTCATTACAGAAGATGCTTTGCCGCCCATATATTTATCAACTAATTCATTATCTGGGTGACTTTTTAGACCGGGATAATTTACCCAGCTTACTGCATCATGTTTTTCTAAATACTCTGCAACAGCCATAGCATTTGAGCAATGCCTGTCCATTCTAACAGCTAAGCTTTCAATACCTTGTAGAATTTGAAAACTGTTCATTGGAGAAAGCGCTCCACCCATATTTCTTAAAGGAACCACTCTTGCTCTTGTTATAAAAGCTGCTGGGCCACATGCTTCAGTAAAAACTATTCCGTGATAAGCTGGATCTGGGGAAGTTAGTAGTGGAAATTTGTCAGAATTAGATTTCCAGTCAAATTTTCCCGAGTCAATTATCATTCCACCAATTGTAGTGCCATGACCACATAAATATTTTGTTAATGAGTGGACAACAATATCTGCCCCATGTTCTATTGGCCTGCAAACATAAGGACTAGGAACTGTATTATCAATAAATAACGGTATATTATGTTTATGTGCCAAATCTGAAATTTTACCTATATCAGTAACGTTTGCAGCTGGATTTCCTATTGATTCACAAAATATTAATTTTGTTTTAGAGTCAATTTTATTCTCAAGATCTTCTAAATTTTTAACATCACCAAATCTTGTTTCGATGCCCATTTTTGGAAATGTGTCCTTAAATAAGCTAACAGTTCCTCCATACAGTGAGCTTGTTGAGACAATGTTATCTCCATTTGAGGTAATATTTAATATAGCAGCAGAAATAGCAGCCATTCCTGAAGAAAAAGCTAGGCCACCAACACCTTTTTCCATTGCTGCAACTCTATTTTCAAGAACTTCAGTAGTAGGGTTCATTATCCTAGTATAAATATTCCCTTTAACTTTTAAGTCAAAAAGGTCTGCACCATGCTGAGTATCATCAAATGCGTAGGATGCAGTTTGATATATCGGAACAGCTACAGATTTAGTAGTCTCTTCAGGCTCGTACCCACCATGAATTGCAATTGTTTCAATTTTCATAAAATCCTCAATTTATAATGTATTTTTAAAAAGTCGATAATTAAATAATATCTCATTGGAAGCGTTTATTATAATGTTTTTTTAAAATGTATGTGTAATTTTAAATAAATAAAGTTATAATGCATTCGAAATTTTACGTATCAATTATAAATTTTATGGAGTAAGTAAATAACAATGAAGTTTTCTATCTATGTGGCAAGTTTTTTCCTATTAAGTTCTTTGCAAGTATTTGCAGAAAAAACCCCAGAAGAGCTATCATCTACTTGTTTAGGGTGCCATGGGGTAGTGAGTTATAATAATATTTACCCAACATATAAAGTTCCAAAGCTAGGAAATCAGCATAAAGATTATATAGTCTCTGCGTTAAAAGCTTATAGGTCTGGCGAAAGATTGCATCCGACAATGAGAGCGCATGCTGTCAATTTAAGTGATGTTGAAATATCTAAAATAGCAGATTATTTTTCTTCTTTTAAATTATCTGAGCAAAAAATTCAATCTTCTGATATAAAAATGATTGACGAAGCAAATTCCTGCGTTGGGTGTCATGGTGCAGATGGCAATAGCATGATACCGTCTTTCCCTAAGATAGCAGGTCAGTATGAAGACTACTTATATCAAGCTTTAAAGTCTTATCAGAATGGCCAAAGAACTAATGCTATTATGAGTGGTATTGCTAATACTTTAAATGAAAAGCAAATGAAAAAGCTTTCAAAGTACTTTTCATCTAATATAGGGCTTGGGAAAATCAACCAAGGCAGAGTAGCTTTAAAAAAATAACTTTTTAAGTTTCTTCATTATCATTTGCATAAGTTTTCAAGCTTATTGCATGAAGTTCACCAGACTGAATATACGGATTTAATGAGCTGTAAACAATTTTATGTCTATTTATTGTACTAAGACCATCAAAACCTTTATAAATTATACTTGCAGTAAATTTTCCTTCGTTGCCATCAACTTCTGCTATAGAACCATCCAAAGCAGCTTCTATAATTTCCTTTATTTTATCTTTATCCATTATTATATGTTTATCCTTAAGAGCAAAAAATGTATATTTATATCAACTAAATCTTAAAAAATTAATTATGTTATTTAAGCAATTATTTGAAAATGAATCATCAACATATACTTATTTGATATCTTGTCAAGAAAAACAGGAAGCGATACTAATAGATCCTGTATTAGAAACTTTAGACAGAGATTTAAGTATAATTAAAAGACTTAATTTAAAGTTAATGTATGCAATAGACACTCATATTCACGCAGATCATATTACAAGCGCATCTGCATTACGAGAGATCTTAGGATGCAAGGTTGCAGGACCAGGAAATGATAAACTCGGATGCAGAGATATAAATTTTAAAGACTCTGATAATATGTTTATCGGCAATAGTATTAAGATGGAAGCAATATATACACCTGGCCATACGGATACTCATTTCTCATACGTTATTAAATATAAATCAGAAAAATTTTTGTTTTCAGGAGATGCTTTATTAATTGATACTTGCGGAAGAACTGATTTCCAATCAGGTTCTTCAAAAGAATTATATAATACTATTAAAAATATATTTTATAAAATGCCTGACGCTACTAAAGTTTTCCCAGCGCATGATTACAATAAGAATAACTTTACAACAATATTTGAGCAAAAAAGAAGTAATTTATTGATTAACGACAGTATTAATATTGAAAATTTTATTTATAAAATGAATGATTTAAATTTAGATAAACCAAAAAAAATAGATATTGCTGTACCTAGAAATATTAATTGCGGAACTCCTATTCAAGATTAAAATAAGGTTGCGTGATACTAGAAATTTTTTTTATATCTATTAATTCCTTCCTCCATCCGTTAATGAGCCTAGAATTACTATCTTTATTCTTTAAATAACTAAAAATCATTTTTTTTGGGGATAATATTTGATAAGAAATATTATTTTCTAAGGATATTAATTTATAATAATCGTATAAATCATTAGCTATCTTTTTGTAGTAAGAATTGATTTTTGTTTTTTCTCCATCATCTTTATCAAAAATTTTATTTGCATAAAGTTTATCAATTACATTTTGAATTTCCAGCTGTCCTATATCATAATCAAAGTACTTATTATTTTTTGGTAGAGATACTTTCTTGTTTATTATAAAGTCTTTTGAGATCTCAATTATTTCTTTTTCACTCATTATCCAATTTCTCGGAATATCTCTATTTATTGCTTGTCTCTCTCTCCAGACAGAAATTATTTTAACAATGTTTTTAACATTTTTATTTAAATTATTAATAGATTTAATTCTTTTCCATGCCTCGTCTGTTTTTGGGTTCCATTCAATATCATTTATAAAATTAGCAAATTCCTCTTTAAAATATTTAATTTTTTTTGTTTTCAAAAGCTCTTCGTTTAAATCTTCATAAAGCTTATTAAGATGAATTACATCATTTACAGCATAGTTAATTTGTTCTTTACTTAAGGGTCTTTTCTTCCAGTTAGTCATTTTTTCTGTTTTATCTATAATAACCCCGTAAATTTCTTTCATTAACTCTGCATAGCCAATCTGATATTTGTAACCTAAAAATGATGCTGCAAATTGGGTGTCAAATATATTTTTAGGAATGTATCCAAGTATCATATACAAGATTTCCAAGTCTTGCCTGCATGAGTGAAGAACAATAATTTTATTGGTATTAAAAATTTCCTTAAAAATATTTTTGTAGCTTAACTGAAGTGTAAGATCTATACAGCCATGATTACTTCCATCGGATATTTGTATTACGCATGGCTCTGGAAAAAAGGTATTTCTTCTCATAAACTCTATATCTACAGATATAATTTTAGAATTTACAACTTTTGATATAAAAGATTCAATTTCATTTTTTTCTACGAGGAGATCAATAGCTATCATTTTTTTTTAAGAAGTGTATTTTTGACGAATGAATCTTAACATGCCAAATAATCCTGGCCAAATTAAAACAGAAATGAAAATAGATATACAAACATCTAGGATATTGTATTCAATATTTAACATATCATTAACAATAGTGGATATAAAAAAATATGGTATAAGTATGATTAATAAAGAAAACATTTTATTCCAGTTAGATTGTAATCTAATTTGTGGATAATATAGTAATATCAAATATATAGTAATTGTATAACATAATGCGTTGTAACCTAAAGGTGTGATCAAAAGTATATCCATAATTATCCCTGAAATGAATGCATATGTGAGATTTATTTGGTTTGGGAAAGCTAGCGATAGATAAATTAAAATCAATAAAAGAATTGGCGGTGTTTTAGAAACTAAAGCTTCAGAAAAAGGTAGAATATTTAATATAGTCCCAAAAAATAATAAAGTAATTGCCGTTAAATGTATTTTGTTGAAAATCACCATAAAATCATCACTTCTTGATTAGTGGATAAACTAGAGCTTGGCCTTACATCAACCTCCATAAAATCTTTATTTATTTTTTTGTTAATTTTAGATATAACTCCAATAAGATAACCTTCTGGAAATATATTATCTAATCCAGAAGTTATCAAAATATCTCCTTCTATTACATCTTCGTTTAAAGACACATATTCTGCTTTTAAATATCTATTATCTCCAGTTCCGGAGACCATAACCCTTTTTTCTGTTCTGGTATTTACAGCTAGTAAAGCATGCCCAGGATCTGTTATTAGTGTAACAATAGAAAAATCTTTATTTACTTCTGAAACTTGACCAATTAATCCTAGGCTATCAATTACAGTTTGGCCTAAAGATAGGTTATTCTTTTCCCCTTTATCTATAACAATTTTATTTGAAAAAGGACTTAAATTTACTTTTATTAATTCCGCTATAATTATTTTTGAATCTGCCATAGATTCGGATGAATTAAGCAATTTTTTTAGTCTTTTATTTTCTTCTTTCAGTAAAGGAATTTTTTGAATAATACCAGATTGTATAAATACTTTTTTTTCAAGTATCTTATTTTTCTTAATTAGGTCTTGCATACTATCTATGTAAATAGATAATTTATTAAAGATTTTTAGTGGGGCTTCTGCAGTTGAATAGATTGGTTTAATTAAATATGAAGAATTATTTCTAATTTTATTACTTAATTCTAAGTTTTTATCTATTAATAAAAAAGATATTGAAATAACTAAAAACAAAATAAGTTTAATAGATATTATATGACTTTGTCTAAAATGTAGATTATTTTTCACTATTATCAATCACTAAAATTATTATTCCAGCGAAATGAAATCTGTTCCTTTTTTATCAATCATTTCTAAAACCATGCCTCCCCCTCTAGCAACACATGTTAATGGATCGTCAGCTATGATAACGGGTATACCTGTTTCTTCTTGTATAAGTTTATTTAATCCCGTTAGAAGTGCTCCACCGCCAGTTAATACAATACCGTTTTCTGCAATATCAGTACTTAGCTCAGGTGGTGTTGCTTCGAGCGCAGTTTTAACGGCATTAGTTATACCTTTTAAAGGTTCTTGAAGAGCTTCTAAAATCTCATTGCTATTTATTCTAAAGCTTCTAGGTATTCCTTCTGACATGTTTCTACCTTTAACTTCCATTTCTTGGAGTTCTTTTCCTGGATAAGCTGTAGCAATTGTATGCTTGATCTTTTCAGCGGTTGCTTCACCAATCAAAATACCATAATTCCATTTAATATAATTTAATATCGCTTCATTAAATTTATCTCCACCGATTCTTACTGACTCGGAGTAAACTATTCCACCTAAAGATAGAACCGCAATTTCTGTAGTACCACCGCCTATGTCAAATACCATAGAGCCGATAGCATCAGCTATTGGCAAGCCTGCACCTAGTGCAGCTGCAACAGGTTCTTCTATTAGGTAAACTTTTCTAGCTCCTGCACCCTCAGCAGACTCTTTGATTGCTCTTCTTTCTACTTGAGTAGCACCTGAAGGAACGCATATAAGAACTCTTGGACCAATAAGGAAGTTTTTATTGCTAGCTTTTTTTATAAAATGTTGGAGCATTTTTTCAGTAGTTGTAAAATCAGCAATAACACCGTCTTTTAGTGGTCTAATTGTTTCGATAGTAGTAGGAGTTCTTCCAAGCATGGTTTTTGCTTCTATTCCAACAGCTTTTACTCTTTTTTTACCTCCCTCATCAGATATAGAAACAACTGATGGCTCGTCTAGAACCAAACCTTTATTTTTTACAAATATAATTGTATTTGCAGTTCCTAAATCTATAGATAAATCGTTAGAAAATAAATCTAAAATCATTAAAACCCCCGAGTTTTCTGATATGCTTAGTATTGTTTATACGGTGATTTTAACTGAGGACAACTAAACCTACAAGGATATCTAATTAATTTAATTATTTAGCGGATTTAACATAAAATGTTTGATAAAAGTAAAGTAAAAGATGTTGCTAAGCTAGCTATGATAGAACTAGATGATGAGGATTTAATTTATTTTTCTGATGAAATTGTAGAATTTTTAAAATTAGTTAACCAAACAGATAATCTAGAGCTTTCTAAAATTGAACCACTTTATCATGCACCAGAAATTTCGCTTCATGCTAGAGAGGATGAAGTTGATAAAAATCCAAAAAATGATGGTATTAACTCTTCTCCTAAACACAACGGAAAACATTTTATTGTTCCAAAAGTTATAGAATAAATATTATGGATATATACAATAAGTCAGTTGTTGAACTGTCAAAGTTATTAAATAAAAAAAAAGTATCATCATTAGAGATGACGGATTATTTTATAAATAGAATTAAATCTTTTGATCCTAAGTTAAATTCATTTATTACAATAGATGAAGATCATGCGAGAAAACAAGCAAAAATAGCCGATGAATTAATAGCTAATAATAATAATAATTTACTTACTGGAATTCCAATTGCCCACAAGGATTTATTTTCTACAAAAGGTATGCTGACTACATGCGCATCAAAAATGTTAGAGAATTATACTCCTCCTTTTGATGCAACGATTGTTAATAAATTAAATGAAGTAGGGATGGTTAATATAGGAAAAACCAATATGGACGAATTCGCAATGGGATCATCGAATGAATCAAGTTATTTTGGTGTTGTAAAAAATCCTTGGGATTTAAAAAAAGTACCTGGCGGTTCTTCGGGCGGATCAGCATCAGCAGTAGCTGCAAGGCTGATACCTATTGCTACTGGCTCAGATACCGGAGGATCAATAAGACAACCCGCTTCTTTTTGTGGTTTAACAGGACTTAAGCCAACATATGGCTCGGTTTCAAGGTATGGAATGATAGCCTATGCCTCGAGTTTAGATCAAGGTGGACCTATTGCAACCAGTGCGGAAGATTGTGCATTATTATTTAATAAAATTAAAGGTTATGACAAAAATGACCCAACCAGTAACTTCAATACTGACCAAGACGAAGTTAAATTGGCATTAAAAAAGCAAGATACTAAAAATATTACTATAGGAATACCGAAAGAATATTTCTCAAAAGATTTGGATAGAAATATATCCGATATAATATATCAGTCTATTGAAGTTTTTAAGAAATTGGGTTTTAATTTTAAAGAGATTAGCTTGCCTGATCACGATTATACAATACCAGCATATTATATTATTGCTTCAGCTGAAGCGTCGTCAAATCTTTCAAGATATGATGGTGTTAAGTTTGGTCATAGGTGCGACAAGCCAAAAAACCTTGAGGATTTATATTTGCGAACAAGAAAAGAGGGTTTTGGAAAAGAAGTAAAAAAAAGAATAATGATAGGAGCGTATGCCTTGTCTTCAGGATATTACGATGAGTATTATATGAAAGCTTTAAAGATTAGAAGAATTATTAGAGATAATTTTATAAATGCTTTTAAGGATGTAGATTACATATTTGCACCTACTTGCCCATCAACAGCTTTTGATCTTGGCGAAAAATCTTCTGATGCTTTAGAAATGTACCTCTCTGATATATACACAACGCCAGTTAATCTAGCTGGACTTCCAGCAATTTCAATACCTGTAGGTTTTAGTAATAACATGCCTGTCGGAATGCAAATTATTGGTAATTACTTCACAGAAGCAAATATCCTTAGTATTGCTCATTTGTTTCAAGAAGAAACAGGTTGGCACAATAGAATTCCAGAGGATTTTGATCATGAGTAATTGGGAAACTGTAATTGGCCTTGAAATTCATGTTCAGCTTTTAACTAAAAGCAAAATTTTTTCTTCGTCGTCTACGTCATATGGCAAGGATCCAAATAAGCAAGCATCTTATGTAGACTTAGGAATGCCTGGCACTTTACCTGTCTTAAATAAATCTGTGATAAGAAAAGCTGTAGAATTTGGGTTAGCAATAGATGCCAAAATAGCTAGAAAATCTATATTTGCAAGAAAAAATTATTTCTATCCAGATTTACCTAAAAATTATCAAATAAGTCAATTGGATTTACCGATTGTTGAAGGTGGCTATATAGAAATAAAGGATAGTGATAATAAAAATAAAAAAATTAATATTACAAGAGCACATTTAGAAGAGGACGCAGGAAAATCAATACATAGCGATGAAAATAATTGTACTTATATTGATCTCAATAGGGCAGGAACGCCACTTTTAGAAATTGTTTCGGAACCAGAGATGCAATCTGCCAATGAGGCAGTTTCTTATATGAAAAAGATTCATAGCATAGTGACATACTTAAAAATATCAGATGGGAATATGCAAGAAGGATCTTTTAGATGCGATGCAAATGTATCTATAAGAAAAGTTGGTGATAAAAAATTAGGGACAAGGACAGAACTTAAGAATATAAATTCTTTTAAGTTTGTAGAAAAGGCCATTAATTATGAAGTACAAAGGCAAATTGATTTGCTTGAAGAAGGAAAAAAAGTCACACAAGAAACAAGACTATATGATGAAAATAAAAATATTACCAAATCAATGAGATCGAAAGAAGAAGCAAACGATTACAGGTATTTCCCAGACCCTGATTTACTTCCTATAGAAATAAACGATGATTATATTCTAGAGATACAAAAAACATTACCAGAACTTCCTGAAGTAAAAGCACAAAATTATAAGTCTAATTATGATTTCACAGACGAGCAAATAAATATAATATTAAGTAATTCTGAAATTACAAATTTTATTGATAAAATATTGCCGATATCTAAAATCAGCGCAAAAAAATTAATTAATTATTTTATATCCACAGTTTATATAAAGCTAAATAAAGAAAACTTAAATTTATTAGAGGATGATCTAAAGCCCAAAGATTTTTATATGTTGATAGAGTTGATTGAGAATAAGACTATAGCAAAAAATAACTTAAAAGTTATTATCGATGAACTTTGGGGAAATAATAAAGATATTTCTTTTATTATAGAAAAGCACATAAACGAAAATGCTAATGATGATGCTGAATTAATAAATAAATTAATCAAAAGCATTGTAGAAAAAAATGATAAACAGGTAAAAGAATATAAAAATGGAAAAACTAAAATTATCGGTTTTTTTGTTGGACAGGTTCTTAAAGAGGCAAAAGGGGCAGACCCTAGTGGTATTAAAGAAAAGCTTATTAAGTTTTTAGATTCTATTTGATAAGATGGAAACTCTATTAAAACCAGAGTTATCTTTTTCTGATTTTATTAAGTCAAGTTTAAATTTTTTAGCATAGTCTTTTAAAATTAAAGTTTGATTATGTGAATGCTCGATAATTATATGACCATCTGCGTTTAAATAATTTACCCCATCTTTAATAATTTTATATATGTCATCTAAACCATCATTTTTTGCATATAAGCTATTTTCAGGGTCTGAAAGTTCAGTATAAAAAATTGAGTTATGTTTTGAGAGATAGGGTGGATTAGATATTATAAAGTCATATTTGTTTTCCTTGATATCAGAAAACCAGTTAGATTTTTTAAAATCTATTATTTGATCAACTTTGTTAATTATTGCATTTTGTTTTGCAATTCTAAGTGCCGAAGAATTTATATCTGTTGCTAATATAGTAATATCTTTAAAATATTTTGCTATTGATATACTTATTGCCCCAGTACCAGTTCCTAACTCTAATATCTTACTTTTTCTCTTGATAAGGGCTTCAATTGCTTTTGGAAATATTTCCACATCGTCTCTTGGTGAAAACACATCCTTAGTTGTTTTTATCTTAAACTTCTCAAATTCAATTATATTAGACTTCATTGTTTGCTAAAAGATCCGCTTGATATTCATTTATCAGTTGTGTCGTAATTGTTAAAATATTGCCATCAAGAAAATCTTCCAAATTATACACAGTTAAATTTATCCTGTGATCTGTTATTCTTCCTTGAGGAAAGTTGTATGTTCTAA
>ERZ802831.534-NODE-534-length-19664-cov-15.5316_pt1 | contig 19664 bp, 17 predicted proteins | sample MGYA00345655_ERZ802831 | MGnify/ENA primary metagenome ERZ802831 (study PRJEB30503, sample SAMEA104212376) | marine metagenome | biome: Westerlies Biome; feature: [SRF] surface water layer (ENVO:00010504) within the epipelagic zone...; material: water...
AGTCGACGCGTCTCATCCATGTTTTCCTGCGACACATCGCACATGGCCACATGTGCCCCTGCCGCGATGAGCTGACAGACCAATTCTCGTCCCATGCCGGTACCACCACCGGTCACCACTGCAATTTTGTTTGCAAAACTCTCCATACGGGCTCCCCTATTCCGCTAGCGCCTAACGCCTCGCCGCTGCTTATCCTAACGATTTACAGCGTTGAGTGTTTCTTCGTCAATTAATCCTTGTCGATACAGGTTGGCCAACGCCGCTCTAACGATGGCATCGGCATCGACTTCAAAGTGCGCACGCAGCGCCGCGCGGGACTCAGACAGGCCAAAGCCGTCGGTGCCCAGCACCTCAAAGCCCACTGGCATCCACGCAGCTATCCCCTGCGGCAAGCTTGCCATGTAGTCGGTCACGGCAATCACCGCGCCGGTGACGTCACCGAACATGTGAAACAACTTACTGTTCTGCGTCTTGGCCCCCGGGCTTCGCCTGTTGGCCGCGGCAACCGCCAAAGCGTCGCGCTGAAGTTCCACGTAGCTGGTCATACTCCACAGGCTCACGCCATAACCCAGTTCCTGCAGTTCGGCCTTAGCCTTGATCGCCTGCTGCATGATGCTGCCACTGGCAAGTAAATGGATATCAGGCTTGGTCAAAGCAGGCTCGAAGCAGTAGCCTCCATCGAGCACGCCCTGCATCAGCTGATCTTGAGTCAATGCACCCTGTGCGAGGACATCGGCCATATCCGGCATAGGATAGTTCTCGTTGTACAGGGTCAGATAGTAAAAGATGTCTTCGCGTTCGACGTACATGCGGCGCATGCCCTCTCGCACAATGATCGCAAGCTCATAGCCAAAGGCAGGGTCGTAACTGAGCAAGCTCGGAACGGTGCTGGAGAGCACGTGGGAATGGCCATCTTGATGCTGCAGGCCCTCGCCATTGAGTGTCGTTCGACCGGCGGTTCCGCCAAGCAAGAAACCCTTACACATCATGTCACCACAGCCCCAAACCATGTCGCCCACCCGCTGCATGCCAAACATGGAATAGAAGATATAGAACGGGATCATCGGCAGGCCGTGCACCGCATAGGCGCTGCCAGCGGCCATAAACGAGGCCATGGCACCCACTTCACAGATACCCTCCTGCAGGATTTGCCCGTCACTGGCTTCCCGGTAAGGCAGCAGGCTGTCTGCATCTACCGGGCGATACTTCTGACCTTCATGGGAGTAAATACCGGCGACTTTGAACAGACCGTCCATGCCGAAGGTGCGGGCCTCATCCGGCACTATGGGCACGACATAACGCCCTAACTCGGGCATACGCAGCATGGCCGAGAGTAACCTGACCATAACCATGGTGGACGACACCTCGCGCTCGCCGCTGCCCTTAAGAAACTCAGCAAAGGCCGCTATTTCGGGCACATCGAGAGTTGCACAGTCCACCTGCCGATTTGGCACCCAGCCACCGTTGGTTGCTCTTTGCCCACGCAGATAGGCCATTTCAGGAGCGTCATCAGCAGGCCGATAAAACTCCGCATTGGCCGCCTGCTCTTCGGTCAAGGGAATATTCAGCTCTGTTGCGATTTTGATTCGCTCTTGGGCAGACATGTTTTTGTACTGGTGGGCCGTATTTTTACCTTGGGCACCCATGCTGTCGCCCTTCACGGTCTTCACCAGAATCACCGTGGGCTTGTCTTGCGCAGCACTGGCCATAGCGAAGGCGGCGTAGATTTTCTTTTGATCTTGACCGCCACGCTTGATCGCCCGCACCTCGTCGTCGGTGAGGCTATTCATCATCTGTTCGAGCTTGGGGTTGCCCTCAACCCAGTGCTCGCGCTGCACGTCGCCGGGCAGAACCGAATACATCTGGTAATCACCGTCGAGGCATTCATCCATACGGCGCTGCAGCACGCCCTCGTGATCTCGCGCCAGCAGGCCATCCCAGCCGCCACCCCAAATCACCTTGAGCACATTCCAGTCCGCACCACGAAAGGTTCGCTCTAATTCTTGAATGATCTTGCCGTTACCACGTACCGGACCGTCGAGACGCTGCAAATTACAGTTCACCACCAAAATGAGGTTGTCGAGTTTTTCTCGCGCGGCGATGTTGATGGTGCCTAAGACTTCAGGCTCATCTGCTTCGCCATCACCAATAAAGCACCAGACCTTGCCGCTAGCCTTTTCTTTCAGACCGCGATTTTCCAAGTACTTGGCAAAGCGCGCCTGATAAATTGCCGCCGGGGTTGATAGGCCCATGGAGGCATTAGGTAGCTCCCAAAAGTCTGGCATGCTGCGCGGGTGGGGGTAGGAAGATAGCCCACCGCCACTGGCAAGTTCTTGGCGATAGTGATCAAGCTGCTGCTCGGTAAGCCGCCCCTCCAAAAAGGCCCGTGCGTAAATACCCGGTGCCGCATGGGGCTGCGGCAGCAACATATCCGCCGAACCACGATCGTTGTCCGGTCCTGCACCCTGAAAAAAATGGTTAAAGCCCACTTCGAGCATGGTGGCGCAAGAGGCATAGGTGGCGATATGACCACCAACCCCAATGCCTTTGTCTTGGGCTCGCAACACCATGGCGATGGCGTTCCAGCGCAACACTTTTTCAAGTCTCTCTTCCAGCGCGATGTCGCCGGGGTACGCGGGCTGGGCGTCTAGGGATATCGTGTTTCGATAGGGAGTGTTGAGGGTGGCCTCGTCTAGCGGAATGTTGAGGCCGAGCACATGGTTTTGCAGGCTGCGTAAAATTTCGCGCGCACCAGCGGCGCCATATTGCTCAACGATGGCGTCGAGCGACTCGGCCCACTCGGCCTTATCATCCAACAGCATTTTCTCTAGTTCATTTAGCTGAGCACTGTCATTCGTCATGTTGCCTCCCCAAAAGGACACCACAGAAACCGGCGATATCAGTCATCCAGCGCGGCTTTTATCCGCTGGGCATGCGCTTCAAGCTCTGCAAAGTCCGCCATGGCGCCAGCATGCATCTGCAAATCCACGCCACCAGCGCGAGGCAAAATGTGAAAATGCAGGTGAAAAACAGTTTGCCCGGCGGCCTTCCCGTTGAGCTGGGCCAGCATCACGCCAGGCACATCGAAGGCGCGTTTGACCGCCACGCCAACCTTTTGCACCGTCGCCATGGTATGGCCGAGAATGATTGGGTCTGCGTTAAAGATATCTTCAGTAGGATCCTTGGGGATCACCAAGGTGTGGCCTGCTACCTGAGGCATCACGTCCATAAAGGCCAGCGAAAAATCGTCCTCGTATACCTTAAAGGCCGGGGCCTCACCGCGAAGAATTTTGGCGAAAATGTTGTCGTTGTCGTAAGCCATGACTCAATACCTCTCGTGCGGCGACGCGAAACGCGATTGGCTTGAGTGTGCGGCAATACCCAGCGCCCCATCAAGTCAGGACTTGATCACTCGTGCGAGCACTTCATGCGTATGCGCACCGAGCTCTGGCACGCGATTAGCGTTTTCTGACAGCCAAGGCGCACCGGGTACTCGCGGTAGTTCGACCGTCGTCTTCCCCACGGCCACTTCAACGGTATGAAAGTCGGGGTGTGTTTTCAGTTTGCCAATAGCATTTACCGGTGCAAATGCTAGGTCTGCCTTAGCAAAGCGGGCCTGAACCTCGGTATAGCTGAGCTCTGCAACCGCTTCGCGAACAGCGCTGTCGACGAAATCACGGTGATCGACCCGAGTTGGGTTGTCGACACACCGCGCATCGGCAAGTAAATCCGTGCGCGCAATGCCCACTTCGCAAAGCCGCTGCCACTCACGCTCGTTTTGGATGGATAACACAAAGTCTTGACCGCACTGGGCAGTAAAAACCCCGTAGGGACAAATACCCGGGTGCGCAAGACCTACCCTCTGGGGAGCTGCGGCGCCGTATCGATCAAGCAGGTAGGGTACCGCTAACCAATGCGCCACAGCGTCGAATAGAGAAACGTTCAGCTTGGCGCCCTGCCCGCTTTGGCCCCGCTGAATCAACGCCCCAAGGATCGCCTCGTAGGCAAATTGACCCGTGGCAATATCGACCAGCGAAACGCCCACGCGACCGGCCGCATGAGGGCTCCCGCTAATCGAGCTGAGTCCAGATTCTGCCTGCATCAGCAGGTCATAGGCTTTGCGCGAGTGCCCCGGGCCATCGACGGCGAACCCTGATATCGACATGGAAATGAGCTTTGAGTGCTGCTGATGCAAGGTATCAAGTTCGACACCCAGTTTGGCGAGCGCACCGGGCTTCAGATTTTGTATGAAGACATCGCTTTGAGAGATCAACTGGCGCAGAATTTCGACTTGCTCGTCCTGTTGCAAATCAAGCACCACGGATTTTTTTCCGGCGTTAAGCCACACAAAGTAGCTACTCTTGCCCGCAACGGCGGCGTCATAGCCCCGAGCAAAATCGCCTTCGGGTCGTTCAATTTTGATGACCTCAGCGCCGGCTTGCACCAGTCGCATGCTGCAGGCCGGTGCTGCCACCGCCTGCTCAAGGCTGATGACCTTTATGCCGTCCAAAAATGCCATAATTACTCTATTTTATGCATAAAAAAGAGGGCCTTAGCCCTCTTTATTCAAGTAGATTTACATGTATTAGCTTTTCGGGTTGTGGCCCAAAATGGCCTTCGTTTCGAGGAATTCCTCAAAGCCGAAGCGACCCCACTCACGGCCGTTGCCCGACTGCTTGTAGCCGCCAAAAGGCGCGCTCTGATCCGGTGGTGCACCGTTCACGTGAACATTACCCGTGCGAATCAGCCGAGCGATCTTCACCGCGCGTTCTGGGTCCTCAGAGGAGATGTACCCGCTAAGCCCGTAAACCGTATCGTTGGCGATGCGTACAGCATCGTCATCATCTTCATAGCCAATCATCGCCAGCACAGGACCGAAAATCTCCTCTTGGGCAATGGTCATATCATTAGTCACATGACTGAATACCGTAGGCTTCACGTAATAGCCAGCGTTGAGCCCCTCAGGACGGCCGGTGCCTCCGGTTTCAAGCTTGGCGCCTTCATCGATACCTTTTTGGATCAGGTCTTGGATCTTGTTGAACTGCACCTCGGATACGACCGGGCCAATGGTAGTGCCTTCCGCGGTAGGATCGCCTACCTTCACTTGCTCGGCTGCTGCCTTGGCTACAGCCGCGGCTTCGTCCATGCGTGCATTGGGTACCAACATACGTGTGGGTGCATTACAGCTCTGGCCAGAATTTGTCACCAAGCCGAAAACATCGCGAGAAATCGCTTTAGCGAAATCCGCATCATCGAGAATGATGTTGGCTGATTTACCGCCAAGCTCCTGAGCCACTCGCTTAACCGTTGGCGCCGCCGCTTTGGCAACTTCAACACCAGCGCGGGTCGACCCTGTAAACGACATCATGTCGACATCTGGGTGTGAAGAAAGCGCCGCACCAACCGTGGGCCCATCGCCATTCACTAGGTTGAATACCCCGGCAGGCACGCCAGCTTCGTCGAGTACTTCGGCAAACAAAATTGCGTTGAACGGCGCAACCTCAGAGGGCTTGAGCACCATGGTGCACCCAGCTGCAAGCGCAGGTGCCACCTTGCAGGCGATCTGATTGATCGGCCAGTTCCAGGGGGTGATGAACCCGCAAACACCCGCAGGCTCCTTGATCACGCGCGTGGTGCCAATATCCTCTTCGAAGTCGAACTCCTTGAGAACATTGACAGCAGTCATTAGGTGACCAATACCCGTGGGCGCCTGCGCCTTAGCGGCGAGATTAGAGGGCGCACCCATTTCTTCACTGATGACACCAGCGATCTCAGGCATTTTTTCAGCGTACTTGGCAATAACGGCCTCAAGCAGCGCGATACGCTCTTCCTTAGTGGTTTGTGAAAACGTCTCGAAAGCGGCTTTCGCCGCAGCGACGGCCTTGTCGACGTCGGCAACGCCGCCCATGGCCACAGCTTCGATAGGCTGCTCTGTGGCGGGGTTAATCACATCCAGGGTATCGCTCGTCGAAGGCTCAACCCACTGGCCGTTGATGTAAAACTTTTGTCTATTGCTCAAGGAAATTTCCCCTTATTCGAAGTAAGTGATTCAAGTACCTGTCGACGCCGCGTCTTTCCCATTGAGCGCTCTAGGCGCATCGACGCCGTGCTCAGACAAGCAATCCCAAGGTGTTCAAGCGCGACGCTCTTATAGAGCGCGGGTCGCGGTGAGAGCTTACCCTCGCTAGGGGCATTTACAAAGGTCGGAAAGTCGTCAGCAATTAGCCAAAAATAGAATCGTTGGTTAGCGCTGGCAGAGAGTCACCCTACCCGGCTGGGTAGGGTGTGAGGAGGAGCAACATTACGTCTAACGAAGCACCTGTCGAGTTGTTCGCACGGTTGCTGTAACGCGACGGTTTTTGCTGCGAGAAAGCCCTGAATCATTGGCTACGGCAGGATCACTCTCTCCCTGATTTGATGTCGAGATACGATCGGCGGGAACTGTTGTCTCGCGCAAAAGGATCATCTTGACAGCTTCAGCACGATTCAAAGACAGCTTTTGGTTGTAAGCGCTACTTCCACGGCTGTCTGTATGGCCCACCAATTCAATGCTGTGATTTTCCCCACCCTGTAAAAATGTCGCAATCTGACGAGCCTTGGTCTGATGCAGCGGCTTGGTCGCATAAGAATCAAAGTCGAAGTAGAAAATAACCTCCATATCTTCAACCATCGTCACCATCTGTTGGATATAGCAACCTTGGCTGTCAATCGAGCGAGCGCGGTCAGTGGTTCCTAAGCACTGATCGAAGGCATCCTCGATGCCATCGTTGTCTTCGTCCAATCGAACCTGGCACCCACGAACATCGACGACGGCGCCCTTTGGACTACCTAGGCAAAGATCTTGAGAATCAATAACGCCATCCGCATCTGTATCTGCAGGAGGCATATCTGCTGACTTCGGGCTCTTGCCGAATCGATACTGCAGGCCAAGGTTTACTGTACGCATCAAACCTTCGGTATTTTCTCCGTCGAAGAAGTTGATCGCCGTACGTAAATCTAGATTCTGTAAGAGTTTCCATCGTAGTCCGAGTCCAGCGTTGGTCTGGCCTTGGGCTCCTTGTCCAGGTAAGTCAATATCCTGCTCTCCAACGCCGATCGTGGCGAAAGGACGAAAGGTGTCTGACTCACCGAAGTAGTAGAGAGCTCGAATGCTCCATAGGTCGACATCAAAACCATTTGACGGAGCTGACTTCAGGCGGGTGTCACCGGTCAGATAATCGGCTTCAAGAGCCAAGGGTCCAGAGAAACGATAGCCTACGCCGAAACCATAAAGTTCATCTGTCTCATAGCCTGAGCCGTTCGTGTAATCGACTATTCCGCCTTGTGGATGAATATAGATGCCTTGATCGGCGCGAACTGATGCGGCATACCCTAAGCACACAACGCAAAGCACGGTGAGCAACAGTGTTTGAGAACATTTTAATACGGTCAAATTCATTACGGCGGAACCCTTGGTCGATTGCGGTGAGCAAAATTAACCCTAGAGCATCCATCACGAAGCCAATCACCTGATCGGTGGTCGCATTTTCTCTACTAACGGCTAACTTCCGTCTCTACAACTGCTTTGCACAGCAGTAGCCGCTTGCCCAGGCCCACTGAAAGTTGTAGCCGCCGAGCCAGCCGGTTACATCCAGTGCTTCGCCAATGGCGTATAGCCCCGGGTAATTCTTAGCCTCAAAGGACTTCGACGAAAACTCTGTAGTCGCTAATCCACCTAGTGTGACCTCGGCGGTACGATAGCCCTCTGTGCCTCCGGGGCGAAAACGCCACGCCTGTAATTGCCCAGCAACCTGCTCGCACTGTGCTGCGCTCATGTCGCCGAGAGTTTGATCGTCAAACCAACGGTCGATCACGGCCTCGACAAGACGATTGGGTAGGAGTCCTTTCAGCGCGTTAGAAAGCAAGATTTTGCCGCGGTCCTGCCGCATTTGATGGAGCCAGACGAGGACATCGTGTTCAGGCAGAAGATTGATATTTACATCCTCTCCGGGGTGCCAATACGAAGACGCCTGAAGGATGGCAGGCCCGCTCAAGCCTCGGTGTGTGAACAGCAGATTTTCGCGAAAGGACTGTCCGCTGCTACTAATTTCGCAGTCCACGGCGACGCCGCTAAGCTCGGCGAATTCTGCTTTGTCGGCATTATTCCATGTCAGCGGCACCAGAGCGGGGCTGGGGGCGACGACGCTCATACCCAATTCCCTCGCGGTTCGATAGGCAAGGTCTGAGGCGATTTTCGGTAATGACAGCCCCCCACTGGCAAGCACGACTCGCGGAGCATCAAGAGCGTAGGTGTCTATGGCCGTTTTCCCCGTGCTCTTTGTGACGTTGACTCGAAAGCCAGAGGCGTCAGGTATCACCTTGCAGACTTCGCTTTTGAGCCGGATCTGCACGCCAGCTTTTGCAGCCTCGTCCAACAACATATCGACAATGTCTTGAGCGCTGTGGTCACAAAAAAGTTGGCCCAGTTTTTTCTCGTGATAGGCAATGCCATGGGCATTTACCATGTCGATGAATTCGGCTACCGGATAGCGCCGCATGGCGGAAATACAAAAGTGCTGGTTTGCCGATAGGTAATGGTCCTCAGGGTCTGCCCACAAATTCGTGAAATTGCAGCGCCCACCGCCGGACACCAATATTTTCAAACCCGGCTTAGGCCCTTTTTCTAGCACCAGTACCTTCAGACCGCGACGCCCTGCGTGAATCGCGCACATTAAGCCGCTAGCACCAGCGCCAACGATGACCACATCGAAGTCAGCCGGGCTGTCGCTGCGCTGGCTCGAACCTAGGACCATAGCTGCCAAATAGGCGAGCACTGTTCAGGCAACGCGCTTGCGCGACCAAGCTCTGCCCAGGGCTGGCCGGGCCGATGGAAGTCCGAACCGGCAGAGGCGGCTAACTCGAAGCGCTGAGCCAAATCTGCCAAGGTTCTGGTTTGATTAGACTCCTGATGACCGGTGATCACCTCCATGCCCTGCCCACCGACCTCAACGAACGTCGTAAGTAAGTTGCGCAGCTTAGTGAGGGTCATTTTGTACTTGAGCGGGTGGGCGACCACGGCTACGCCGCCTGCTGCACTGATCCAGCCAACGACGGTTTCTAGCGCTGGCCACTCGGCCTTGATGTCCCCCGGCTTACCCGCCCCCAGCGCGCGCTTAAAGGCTGCAGCCATCGACGGCATTTGGTTTGTTCTCACCAAATATTCAGCAAAGTGAGGACGCCCAACAACTCCGTCGCCGGCAATGCGCTGTATGTGTGCAAGCTCCAGCGAAAACCCCATGCGCTGCAACACTGCAGTGATTTTTTCCGCGCGTCGATCTCTCGCCTGAGCTTGCTCGCCCATGGCTTTCACAAAGACCGGGTGAGCAAGATCGATATTCAACCCGACAACGTGAATGCTGCGGCGCTGCCATAAACAAGACAGCTCGCATCCACTGACAAGGGTGATCTGGGCATCTGTCGCCTGATCGCTAAGCTGCCGGGTATAGGCCGCGGTTGTGTCATGGTCGGTAATGGCCAGCTGCTGCAAGCCTCGTTCTGCCGCCAACTCGATCAATGCTTGAGGCGACAAAGCGCCATCAGAACACAGGCTGTGGCAGTGAAAATCAAAGGCTGGTGCTGCGGTCATAGGGGTCGCCGTTGTCTTTGAGCTAACTTACACAAAACGCTGATGATTAAGAATGCTGGATCAGCTGGATGTTTTCGACAAACACGTATGCGTTTGGTAAGTGGCTTCCGCTACTGGGTTTCAGGGGCCAGTTGGGGCACACTTTCAGGCTGATTCAACCAACCGCTATTCACTCAGCAAAATCTATTTTCAGGGGAGCATTATGAAAGGAACCGTACATTACGAAGTGCGTGGCAATGTCGCGTTAATGACCATCGACAACCCGCCGGTTAATCCTCTTTCCTCGGGGGTTCGGCAGGGACTGCACGATGGCCTAGGTCAAGCACTTGCGGATGATGCGGTTGCAGCCATCGTGCTCACTGGGGCGGGACGCGCCTTTATTGCCGGTGCGGACATCTCAGAGTTTGGTGGTAAGAGTGAGGGCCCAAGCCTGCACGACTGCCTGACCGCCATGGACAACAGCAGCAAGCCTATCGTCGCTGCCATTAACGGTACAGCATTCGGCGGTGGTCTAGAGGTCGCGCTGTGCTGCCATTACCGTGTGATCGCCCCGTCTGCGCCTGTCGGTCTGCCAGAAGTGAAGCTGGGTTTGTTGCCGGGCGCCGGTGGGACCCAGCGACTACCGCGTTTGATCGGCGCTGAAAAAGCGCTCGACTTCATACTTTCTGGTGACCCGATTCCGGGCCCTGCGGCGGTTAAGATGGGCATTGCCGATCAGCTCGCGGAAGGTGATATCGTCGAAGCAGGCTTCGCCTACGCCGCCGACCTTATCGCCAAGGGCAGCCCAATTCGCCGCATTCGCGATGAAGAAGATATTGTCAGACAAGCACGCGACAATGCCGAGATTTTTGACAACGCACGGAAAAATGCGGCCCGCAAAATGCGCAAGCGCTTTGCCCCAGAAATGATCGTGCAGTGTGTCGAGGCGGCAGTGAACCTCGGCGATTTCGATGCGGGTCTCGCAGTTGAACAAGAATGTTTCGCCAAGTGTCTAAATCACCCCCAGCGCGAGTCACTGATTCATATGTTCTTCTCAGAACGCGAAGTGGCCAAAATCCCTGATGTACCTAAGGATACAGCGACCCTAGATATCGCCAGCGCAGCCGTCATTGGCTGCGGCACCATGGGCGGCGGCATCGCCATGTCCTTTCTCAATGTTGGAATTCCCGTCATCTCGGTGGAAATGAACCAGGAAGCGCTCGATCGCGGCTTGGGCGTCATCAAGAAAAACTACGACATCCAAGTTCAGCGCGGTCGCATGAGCGCGGAGGAAGTCGATAAGCGCATGTCGCTGATTCGAGGCACCACAGACTATGCCGATATTTCTGACGTCGATGTGATCATCGAAGCCATCTACGAAAATATCGACGTCAAGGTGGAAACCTTCAAGAAAATGGACGCTGTGGCGAAGCCCGGTGCTGTGCTGGCCAGCAATACCTCGGGGCTGGACATCGATAAGATGGCGGCAGCCACCAGCCGACCCGAAGCCGTGATCGGCCTGCACTTCTTCAGCCCCGCCAATGTGATGAAACTGCTCGAAGTGGTTCGCGGCGAAAACACGAGCAAGGAAGTCATTGCTACCTCGATGAAACTCGGTCGTACGCTGAACAAGATCGCGGTGTTGTCTGGCAACGCCCCTGGCTTTATCGGCAACCGCATGCTCGCAGGCTATACCCGTCAAGCAGGCGAGATTATTCTGCAAGGTGCGACCCCCTATCAGGTTGATAACGCCATCCTCGGTTTCGGGATGCCCATGGGCCCATTCCAAATGAACGATCTGGTCGGACTTGATCTGGGCTGGCGCGCACGCAAGCTCAATGGCATTAAGCCCGAGGACGTACCAATCACCGCTCGCGTCGCAGACAAACTGTGTGAGATGGATCGCTATGGCCAGAAGACCAGTCGCGGTTATTACATTTATCCAGAGGGCAGCCGCGCCGGCACAGCGGATCCCGAGGTCGTACAGATTGTCGAAGAAACCTCTGCAGAGCTAGGCATCGAACGCCGTCCTATCGATGACGATGAAGTACTCAAGCGTTGCCTGTATCCGATGATCAATGAAGGTGCTCGAATCTTGGAAGATGGCATCGCCATTCGTCCCTGCGACATCGATATCGTCTACATCAATGGCTACGGCTTTCCAGAGGTCACCGGCGGGCCAATGTTCTGGGCAGACCAAATTGGTCTCGACAATATCTTGGCGGACATCAAGAAATTCGAAGCCGAATATGGCGGCGACATCTGGAAGCCGGCGCCACTGCTCGAGAAGTTGGTCGCCGAGGGCAAGAACTTCGCCAGCCTGCAGGGCTGAGTCAAAGACAGTAGGACAGCTCAAGTTATGTCAAAAGCAGCACAGATCAGCACTCAAGGCATTCACCATGTTTCCATCAATGTGAAAGATGTCGATACCGCCGTAGCTTTCTACGTTGGAGTACTGAATCTGGAAGTATTAGACCGACCTGACTTGGGTTTTCCTGGCGCTTGGATTCAAGCTGGTGAACAGGAAATACACCTGCTTGGTATCGACAGTGGTGATCCGGTAAAAGAACAACACTTTGCCTTTGCCGTAAACGATGCCGATGAAGTTCATAGCGCTTTGTTCAATGAAGGATTTGCTCCTTCTGACATTCGTGAAATCCCAGGGGTTTGCCGCCAGTTCTTTACCCACGATCCCAGCGGCAACATGATCGAATTCAATCAACGACTTTAATGACCCCGCGGTTTCTCGCCCTGCAACGCCACGCTGTCCCCGCAGCGTTTACTGCTCTTCTAGCCCTCATCCTGTTCTGTAGCGAGCAGGCCATGGCACATAACGTCGACACCAGTGATGCGGCATTTTTACAGGCCCAGTCTGGCGTGGTTTTTTGGCCCTACCTCTATCTCGGCGCCAAACACATGGTCACCGGCCTAGATCACCTATTGTTTTTAGCCGGCGTTGTGTTCTTTTTGCGTAGTTTTCGCGACGTCGCGGTTTATGTGAGCTTGTTCGCGCTCGGCCATAGCCTGACTTTGATTGTCGGCGTCATGTTGCAGACCAACGCCAACCCCTATTTGGTGGATGCCATCATCGGCTCGTCTGTGGTTTACAAGGCGCTGGAAAACCTAGCCCAGCAGCGCAATTGGCACTTTGGCATTGATACCCGCGCCGCAGTATTTGCCTTTGGGCTCTGTCACGGCCTTGGACTCGCCACCAAACTCCAGCAAATCTCGCTCCCCGAAGAAGGCCTGCTGGTCAATCTACTGGCGTTCAATCTGGGCGTTGAGTTCGGCCAACTGCTGGCCTTGTCGGCAATCGTTGTCGCGGTTTTTGCTTGGCAGCGCCGTTCGACCTTTGCCACCCAAGCACTGGTGGCCAACTGGTTCATCATGGTCGGTGGATTTATGCTCATCGGCATACAACTCGCGGCCTATTGGTTAGGCTCGACGGTCTGACGAGAGACTTATGCGCAAGCATAACTGCGTCTGCATAACATGCGTAAGAAATATGTGTAAGAACTGCGCGACACGAGGATGCTGGCATGACCCAAACTCAGATAAACCCAACCGACATCGAGTTGCTGGCTACTGCCGCCCAGTTGAGCGACGCCTTTTCAGATCGTGCGGTAGAATTTGATCAGGCCCGCCGATTAAGCCAAGACGCCAGCGACGCCATGGCGCAAGCGGGCTTTTATCGGCTATTCGTACCTGAACACTTAGGCGGTCTGGAGGCCTCTCCCGTCATTAGTGCGAAGATTTTCGAGCGTCTCGCCCAAGGCAATGCCGCCTGCGGCTGGGTTGCCTTTATTGCCGCCACCAGCGGATCAACGCTGGGTAGCATTCCCCAGGACACAGCGCGAACTATCTTTAGTCACCCTAACACCATGGTCGCTGGCGTTTTCGCACCCTCTGGCAAAGCGACAGTCAAAGCTGGCGAGGTGACGGTGGAGGGTCGCTGGCAATGGGGGTCAGGCACCCAAAATGCAGACTGGATACTGGGTGGTTGCCTCGTCGACGTTGGCGCTGACAAGCCCAGTCAACACATGATTTTGATGCCCGCCGAGCAAGTCGAGTTCTTAGACACTTGGCATGTATCAGGTCTTCAAGGTACTGGCAGTACAGACTATGAAGTTAAGAATCTCACGCTGCCAGACAGCCATATTGTGGGTTACGACGGCAACCGGCCGCCGCGCACCTCGCTCTACCAGTTTCCACAATTTACCCTGCTGGCCATCGGCATTGGCGCTGTGGCCCTAGGCATCGCCCGCGCCGCCATCGATGAACTGGTGCGACTTGCGCAAAGTAAAAGGCGCATCAATAGCACGGCCACACTGGCCGATCGTGCCCACTCGCATTTAGAAGTGGCGCGGGCGGAAGCCGCCCTGCGCAGCGCTCGAGCTTTCTACTATCAGTCCATCGAAGCAGCTTGGCTGGTCGCCCAGGCCGGCGAAAAAGTGAGCATTGATCAGCGCCGCGACATTCGTCTGGCAACCACCCATGCGGTGGAGGCCAGTATTAAGACCGTCGACGCCATGTACACCCTAGGCGGGGGTAGCGCGGTTTATGCCGATTCGGCGCTGCAGCGCCATTTCCGTGATGTGCATATGACGTCCCAGCACATTATGGTCGCACCCAGCACGTTGGAGACGGTAGGCCGACTTTACCTGGGTGTTGAAGCGCAGACCGCTACGCTGTAATCCGGCATCGCGTCTAGCTGAGTATCCAGCCGCCATCGACATCAATCGTGGTGCCCGTGACGAAGTCGTTTTTCACCACAAACATGATGCCTTCTGCCACTTCCTCCGGGGTGCCTGCTCTGGGAATCAGGTTCTTGGCCGTCGCGCCACCAAGCATCTTTGCCCGAGCGTCTGCATCGTTACCGAACATGGGCGTGTCGATGACCCCCGGACTCACCACGTTAATGCGCTTAGGGGCAAGCTCGGCGGTGACTGCGCGCACGAACTGTTCAACTGCACCGCCCACCGAGGCGATGGCCGCTTGACCGGGCTTCGCACGGCGAGCGGGTGCACCTGATACCAGCACAATGTTGCCATCATCGCTGAGGTGCTCTGCACCGAGTCGCACCACATTGGTATAACCCCAGAGTTTGTCGAAGGAGGCCCGATAGCCCGCTAAGTCCATCTGCAAAAAAGGGCCTGCTGCTCGCTCGCCGCCAGTGGCCGCGGAAATCAGCACATCGAAGGGTGCGTGGGCAGCAAAAAGGTTTGCGAGAGCAGCTTCATCGCGTACGTCACAGGCCGCGAGTTCTACTCCGGCGATATCGCCAGCCTTGTCAGGATTTCGGCTGATGGCAACAACACTTGCCCCTTCCGCCTGCAGCATTTTGATGGTGGCTAGGCCAATGCCAGATGTGCCGCCGAATACCAGCGCCTTCTTTCCTTGCAAGTTCATCCCCTCTCCCTCGTTCTTTTGATTGGCTGTATTGGAGCAAAGCGCTGAGACGTTGTCACCCAGTTGCAGCGCACTTGAAACACCAGAGATTGGCAGCGATTTTCGCTACACTTTGGCCTCCATTTTGATAGGACACGCTGTGTACCCTGAACGCCCTCTACCCGATGCATTGGAACGAATCAGCGGCCGACGCTCCGTCAAAGCCATGGACCTCACGGAGCCCGGTCCTGACGCGGTGACACTGCAAACGATTTTGACCACTGCTCTGCGAGTGCCCGATCACGGCAAACTGGGGCCATGGCGTTTGGTGATTTTTTCGGGAGTTGAGCGCGCTGCATTCGGTGACGTGTTGGCTGCCCGCTGGCAGTCGCTGCACCCAGAGGCCAACGAAGCGCAAATCAGTTTTGAGAGGAACCGTTTTTTGCGCGCCCCCGTCGTCATTGCCGTACTCAGTGAACGGGCACCAGAGCATAAAATTCCAGAGTGGGAACAGATTCTGTCTGCTGGGGCGGTATGTCAAAATCTGCTCGTCGCCGCCAGTTTGGCTGGCTTTGCCGCACAGTGGTTGACCGAGTGGTATACCTATGACGCCCATGTGCAGTCGCTTTTCGAGATCGGCGACCACGAAGACATCGCCGGTTTTATCTATCTTGGCAGTGCAGCGAGCAAGCCGGACGAACGTCCGCGACCTGAGACAGCAACACGTATTCAACATTGGCATGCCCGAAACGAGGCCTAGGCCGAACTCACACCTATTTATTGTTCACGAGAAAAAAGGGGAACCAGTATGGAAGACGTCGTCATTATCGATGCAGCGCGATCAGCGGTTGGCCGCAAGGGCGGCAGCATAGGCGGAGCGCATCCAGCCGACATGCTCGGTCAGGTGATGATGCAGCTGTTAGCGCGCAACAACCTAGAATCCGCTCATGTGGACCAAGTGGTTGGCGGCTGCGTCAATAAGCTCGCTTCACAGGGTATGAACATTACGCGCACAGCGTGGCTGGCGAATGGCGGCGCCATTGAAACGCCTTGCATCACCATCGACTCGCAGTGTGGATCGTCTCAACAGTCGACGACGCTTGCCCACAACATCATCAGCTCTGGCGCTGCGGATGTAGTGATGGCCTGTGGCGTCGAGAACATGACGCGGGTGCCCATCGGTAGCGACGCCATTCCTGCTAACAAGAAAATGGGTAAACCTGTTGGACGTAGCTATTTTGAGCAACGCGAATTTACCAGCCAATTCGAGGCGGCAGAGCGTCTGGCGGAGAAGTATCAATTGACCAGGAGCGATACCGACAGCTTTGGACTGCAGTCGCAAATGCGTGCCAAGGCGGCGATTGAAAACGGTCATTTTGACTCGCAAATTATCCCCATCGAAGCGCCAGAGATGGACGAAGAGTTCGAGCGCACAGATACGATATTGAGTGTTACTACGGATGAAGTGCCACGCGAAACCAGTCTTGAAGCACTGGCAGGGCTTAAGAGTGTGGCGAGGGAAGATGGCGTACATACCGCGGGCACCTCTTCGCAAATTGCCGACGGCGCGGCTGCTGTGTTGATGATGAGCGCAGCCAAAGCCGCAGAACTGGGTCTCACCCCTGTCGCGGTCATTCGGGCTTCTGCCCTAGTTGGTTGCGACCCGGTCATGATGCTAGAAGGTCCTATTCCAGCCACCGAAAAGATGCTCGCGCAGACCGGCTTGAATATTGGCGATATCGACGTATTCGAAGTCAACGAGGCCTTCGCTTCCGTGGTGTTGGCCTGGGCGAAAACCGTAGGCGCGGATATGGCCAAGGTAAATCCCAACGGCGGCGCCATTGCTCTGGGTCATCCGCTGGGTGCCACAGGCTGCATCCTGGTGACGAAGGCGGTACATGAGCTGCAGCGTACTGAAGGTCGCTATGGGTTGATCAGCATGTGCTGTGGGGGCGGTTTGGGTACTGGCACCCTCATTGAGCGAGTCGCATAAGTTCGTCGCAGCGCAGACTCCTCCTGCGCTAACGCCTAGTTCGCGCCTTCATCAATGATCTTGGTAAAGGCGCCGCTAGGTCCGTAGGTGGTGCCGTGGGTGAAGAAACCTGTGGCTTCTAACACCACTTCAACTTCGCCCACACCCCTATTCTCCCAATACCAACCGTGCACTCCGCTGAACGGCGCCACGAACGTGCCTCGCTGGGCATCGCCTCGGCTCATCTCAAAAGTCACCGATTGGTCAGGATCTGCATCGATCTCGCTGTGCATCTCAAAGATAACGTCCGCAGGCAGAGCAGAGACGGCGCGCCAATCAAATACCATGCTTTGACCTTCGGCGAGCGTGTACTTGTACTCAACGGATTCAAAGGGCGCCAACCAAAAGCTTGCACGATCTTCATGTACACCAGAGCTTTGCGTGGTGAGCGCGCCAACCTGATAGCCCGACATACCCTTAATACCCATGGTCTCACCGAGGCCAGTGGGATCGATATCGTACTCGGCAGGTAGGACAAACAACACCAACGCCAGCACTGCCGCCATGAGGGCACCGATGCAGAGCCGCACCAAGGCAGCTGGGCTGCGATTACTGGAATTCATCTTGCTCCATGTACTTGTTATGACAAGCACGGCACACATTGTAGATCGCCCCGCCTGCGGCAAACAGCGCCTCAGCGTCTTGGGCCTGGGCTGCGGATCTGGCCAGCAGTGCAGCACGGGTTAAACCCTGCGCATACTCGTTCCAATCCGCTTCGCCATTTGTCAGACCCGGCATCATCATCAGATTGCCCCCTTCGGCAACCACCGTCGCCGCATGCGCCACTTTTTGCCAGCCCTCGTCTGTGGTTGGCCGCAAATCAACTTCACCCTCATGAGTAATGATAGAGCCCGCTGAGCTCCAAATGACATCAGATGCCGGCTCTAGATACTCGGTCATGAATTGGTATTGGTTGCCAGTCGGCGCATACGGCGTCGTTGGCTCATCACTTGAACAGGCAGCCAATAGTGTCAGAACGACGATAATCAGGCCTTGCTGCTGGGTCACTTTCTACACTCCCTGTGTTGTCGACATCGTCAAAGCGTTCTGCGCAGCCACCATTGAAAGAGCTTTGCCACCGTCGGTGTCATGCGACCGCGGTTGTAGGCATCGCCCAATCGCTTCAGGTACTCACTTCTGGTGGGGTAACTGAAGATCGTTTTCTGCGCGGCTGACAGGCCGAGACCATTACTCATCATCAGACAAATTGGCGCTAGCAGTTCCCCTGCGTCGTGACCGATGATTGTTGCACCGAGAATCTTATCCGTGCCCTGCTGGGTGTATACCTCGGCATGTTGAACCGGCAGTGACTTGATAGCCGGATCCGCCCGGGAGCGATCTAGGTCGCTGAGATCAAACTCGAATCGGTCAAAAGCGATTCCTGACTTTTGCAGGCTATGAGGATTTGCGCCAACGCTGGCAACCTCAGGATCGGTGTAGGTACAGTGCGGCACAATCAGTCCATCGACCTTTGCCGTTGGCGCGAAAAGCGCGTTTTGAATCAACGCTCTCGCTTGCGCATCGGCATGATGCGTAAATTGCTGGCGCGCAGTACAGTCGCCGGCAGCGAAGATATGCTTGTTAGTGCTTTGCAGTTTCGCATTGGTGACCACGAAACCTTGTTCGTCTAGGGCGACACCGGCTGCATCGAGGTTGAGCTCTTGGGTATTGGGTTTGCGCCCTAGCGCCACCAAAATGCGTTCGCAAACAATCTCTTGATCACCAACAACAATGGTACCTTCACCTTTCACCGCGCTAACGCCTTGCCCTAAGTACAAAGCAACACCTGCAGATTGCAGCGCCATAGCCACTGCTTGACCGGCCAAGGGTGTCTCTTGCGGCAGCACACGCTCTGCCATTTCAAACAGCGAAACCCTCACGCCAAGTTTAGAAAATGCTAAAGCCAACTCGCAGCCAATGGCTCCTGCACCAAGAATCGCTAGCGATTTTGGTGGGGCGGGCAGATCGAATATCGTTTCGTTGGTCAGTGGCCGTGCCTCAATCAAGCCAGGAATGGGCGGGATGGCGGCGCTAGCACCGGTGCACAGGGCAATACGGCGAGCATTTAGCGGCATGTCGTCGACACAGATTTGCCCCCCAGTGTTAAAACCCGCCGAACCCAGAAACACATCAACCCCGGCCTCGGTATAACGCTCGACGGAATCGTGGGGCGCGATCCCGGCGCGAACTTCGCGCAGCCATGCGAACGCTTGCTGGAAATCGGCATCTGGGAGCTTGCTGAAAGCCAGCAACGACTTAGATGGCATGCAGCCTACGTTCAAACAATCGCCACCCATGCGATGCCGCTCAACAAGCGCCACCTTGGCACCTAGGCCCGCAGCGCCAATGGCGCTGATCAGGCCAGCAGGCCCCGCCCCTACCACCACCAAATGATAGCGAGACTGCGGCTGCGGATTTTCATAGTCCGTTGGACTCAATAAACCCCAAGCGGTGTCGTCAAATTCTGCGCCAGGATAGGATTGCGTATTCATGGTGAGACCTTCTCATCGGCTGCATTTGATGGGTCTAAGTGTTGATCCAGGGCGCCACTGGCAAAGCGAGTAATCAAAACAGTGAGCACCAGCGTGGCTGCCAAGCCAAGATACAGCAAGGTATTGCCAACCGGCGACTCGGCGAGCT
>ERZ802831.536-NODE-536-length-19614-cov-44.0428_pt1 | contig 19614 bp, 20 predicted proteins | sample MGYA00345655_ERZ802831 | MGnify/ENA primary metagenome ERZ802831 (study PRJEB30503, sample SAMEA104212376) | marine metagenome | biome: Westerlies Biome; feature: [SRF] surface water layer (ENVO:00010504) within the epipelagic zone...; material: water...
AGCAGGCCTTTCTGGAACGCTCCCAGGCTGGCTGGTGGTGGGCTGGCAGACATGACGGACTCCGTTCAGGTGCACTCTGACAGGGCTCTCCGAAGGCTGTGGCTAGCGTTTGGCCATGCCGATCCTGAGCCTGTTCACGCTGCCCTTCCGGGCTCCACTGCTGGGGGGGCTCTTCCTTGTGGCGCTGGTGATGGGCAACCACTGGACCGTCAATCAGAGCATCTACGCCCAGAACCAGTCGATCAGCGTGAGTGTGTTCTGGCTGATCCAGCTGATTCAGGTCATCGCCGTGGTGGTCGTCTTCACGATCCCTGATCTGCTGATGCGTCAGGTGTCGATGCTGATGGCGTCCAGCCGCGTGATCAGCCTCGTGGTCACGCTGCTGATGGTGATCGTGCTGGGGCTGTACGTGATGCGGCTGCACCGTCTGACCGACGTGATGATCCTGGCTTCAGCCGTTCTGCTCGCGCGGCTGGATCTGATCAGGATCGGCATCGTTCCGCCGCCCCTGCTCACCATCATCGGCTTCACGGCTGTTCTGCTCTCGGGGATCGGGCTCGGTTGTGCCCTGCCCAATCCGGCCGGCACGCTCCTCACAGAAGCGGCGGTCCCGCTCTAGGTACCCGAGCAGATTGTCCAGAACCTTTTTGGTGTAGTACCGGGTCTCAGGGTATGGAATCCGTTCCACCCAGAGCTCCGGGTCTTGAGCCAGGGTCTGTGGTTGCCAGTCACTGACGGCGCCGGGACCTGCGTTGTAGCTGGCGACCACCAGCATCGGATCGCCTTGCCATCGCTCCATCAGCTGACGCAGGTACTGCGCGCCGAGGCGGATGTTCAGGCTGGGATCGGCGAGGTCGGCATCGCTCAGGTTCCGGCCTGCGAGCTCCTCGGCCGTGGCGGGCATCAGCTGCATCACGCCCCGCGCCCCGGCGACGGAGCTCACTCCAGGGGAGAAGCGTGATTCCTGCTTGCTGATGGCCAACAGCAGATCGTGAGCCACATCGTGTTGCTCCGAAGCCGCCAGAAAGTCCTCCTGGAACGGTCGTGGCAGCTGCTGGCGTTGCAGCAGCAGTCGTTGGGAGCAGTTCGGGGAATGCCACCGCAGGCTCAGGCGCCACAGACGCTCAAGTCCAGTCCAGGTGTTCCCGATCGCCAGTCGCAGACGTCCCTCCACCAGCTGCTCATGCCGGGACAGCGGCTCGGCGGTGTCGGTTGAGCTGCGCCACTGCTCCCAGGCCTGATCGACGAGTCCGAGGCGCCAGAGCCTGTTGACCATGGGATCCGCACTGTTCAGTGGAGTCCAGACATCCGAAACCGAGGTGGAGTTGGAGCCCTCGCCAAGATCCAGGCCTGTCTGTTCCCCGAGACGGACCCTGGCCCGCCACCGGTAGTAACCGGAACGCTGCCCATCGATGAGCCGGCGCCAGATGCCGTTTGCGGCATCTGGATTGCCGAGCCGCTGTTCAGCAAGTCCATGCCAGAACAGCCGACGTCCCTCCAGCGGCTCGGGCATCGCTCCGTCCGGAAGAGCTGTCAACCAGTTTCTGGCGTCACCCCATGCGCCATCGAGCAGGGCCTCCCGTGCCAGATCCCATTGCAGCTGCCAGCTCGCCGGATCATCGGGCCAGCGTGTCAGCACCTGGGCTCCGCCCCTGCCGGCCGCCAGCCGGACACGGGCGGCTGCAACCGCAGCCGATCGCTTCTGCAGGCTTTCGGGCAGGGCATCCAGCAGGTCGGGGTCAGGCCGGAGTGGTTCGCTCAGCAGGCGTGCGGCTTCATCACTGGCGGAGTCCATCGGAAAACGCCGGGTGAGATCCAGCAGCAGCTGTTCCCCTTCCGAGCGCTGCTCACGTCCTCCAGCCAAGAGCGCGCGTCCGATGGCCAGAGCGGTCCCCGCTGCCGGCGGCTGCTGCTGCAGGCAGGCGAGCCCTGCCGTTCCGTCTCCCAGTTGCGCGAGACCACGGGCCAGCAGCTGACGTTGCTCCCGATCCGGTGCACCGGTGCCGTTGGCATCACAGGCAGCGCGAAGCCGCGCTGCGCTGCCGGGCCACTGCACTCCCCAGCGGGCCAGATGCAGAGCACCGCGGTGGCCATGCAGCGGATCCGCTTCCAGTGCCCGGGCCGTTGCCAGCGCGGCGGGATGACGCGGTTGGACTGTCAGCAGCTCCTGCTGCAAGAGGGGTTCGACCTCCCCGAGACGGCTTCGCCCCCAGGCTGAGGAGGCCTGTTCCGGGAAGCGTCTGATCACATCCCGCCACAGCGTCAAAGACGTCTGGGAAGCCCCCAGTCGCTCTGCCGTTTCCGCCGCCAGGGCAAGGGACACGGCTGCCAATGGGGCCCTGCCCCAGCCTTGACCCTGCAGCAGCCGTCGGCGCCGGTTGAGGTCTCCAGCGCTGCGACCTGTCATCAGCAGAGCGGCCTCACGGCGTTGCTCCGGGTCGAGCGATCGTCGATAGACGCGCCACAGCTCCGCATCCGTTGCCGTTGGGTCGAGCCGAGGCCGGTGCTGGCGCAGCTGCTGCTGACCAAGCATCACCGCCAGGAGACTCACCGCGGCCGTCCCGATGAGCAGTGCAGCTCCGAGCCGGGACCCTGCCGCCACATCACCCCAGAATCTGATGCCATTGTGTGGCCCAGGTTGCGACTGGCGATGCCTTCCTCACGACCGGGACGCCGACAGCGCTGGCGCACGCTGCTGGTGCTGCTGATCGCCACGACGATCTGGGCCCTCCGTTGGCTCTGGCCGCTTCAGATGCTGCCGGGATGGGTGCTGGCCTTGATGTTCGCCTGGGCAGGCATCGAGTTGATCGTGCTCATCTGGAAGCCGCATCGCTGGCGTTGAGGGCGGAGCTGCACCTGTCCCCGGACGACCGGTCCCCTGAAACAACGCCCGTAGCCTGAAGGCCACGATTGAGACTCATGGCTCAAGCCGCTGTCCCGCCCATTGGACCCTCACTGGGTTCTTCGGTTCCCGGGTTCGGGACGGATGGGATTCGAGGCCGGGCTGGCTCGGTGCTCACCCCGGCGTTGTGCCTGCAGGTGGGCTACTGGTTCGGGCGAGCACTGTCCCAGCCAGGGCCTGTGCTGATCGGGATGGACTCGCGCAGCAGTGGCTCGATGGTGGCTTCGGCTCTGACGGCCGGTCTCACAGCGGCTGGTCGGGAGGTGTGGAGCCTGGGCCTCTGTGCCACGCCGGCCGTGCCATTGCTGATCCGTCAGGTCGGCGCTGCCGGCGGTCTGATGGTTTCTGCCAGTCACAATCCCCCGGAGGACAACGGCATCAAGGCCTTCGGTGCGGATGGCGCCAAGCTGGGCAGTGATCTTCAGGCCCGCATCGAAGCCGGTCTCCGCGGTGAAGCAGAGGTGGGTGACTCCGATGGGTCCCGCTGCGGTGCGGCGCATCAGCGTTCCGATCTGCTCAGCTCTTACAGCGACGCTCTGCTGGCCTCGGTGGGTCCAAAACGGCTCGATGGTGTGCCGATCGTTCTTGATCTCTGCTGGGGTTCCGCGACGGCCTGTGGGGCCGACGTGTTCGAGGCCCTCGGAGCTGATCTGACGGTTCTGCACGGCAAGCCCGACGGAGCTCGCATCAACGTCGCCTGCGGATCAACCCAACTCGATCCTCTGCGGCAGGCAGTGGTCGAACGGGGTGCTGCGATGGGCTTTGCGTTCGATGGAGATGCCGATCGGATGCTGGCGGTGGACGGCCGCGGCCGCGTCGTGGACGGTGATCACGTGTTGTTTCTCTGGGGCTCAGTGCTTCAGCAGCAGCAGACGCTCCCTGATCAGCGTCTCGTGGCGACGGTGATGTCCAACCTCGGTTTCGAGCGGGCGTGGCAGCAACGCGGAGGTCTGCTGGATCGCACTCCCGTGGGTGATCAGCACGTGCACGCTGCGATGGTCGCCAGTGGTGCAGCCCTTGGCGGAGAGCAATCCGGCCATATCCTCTCGGCATCCCATGGGCTCTGCGGGGATGGTGTGCTGACGGCCCTGCAGTTGGCCACGCTCTGTCACGCCCAGGGGATCAGTCTCTGCGACTGGCTGGATCGGAGCTTCCAGGCCTTCCCGCAGAAATTGGTGAATGTGCGGGTTCCGGATCGCAGCCGTCGCAAGGGCTGGGCCAGTTGCCCTCCCCTGAGTGATGCGGTCCGCTCTGCGGAGGAGGCCATGGGAGACGAGGGGCGAGTGCTGGTGCGTGCCAGTGGAACGGAACCGGTGCTGCGGGTGATGGTGGAGGCTGCCGATCAGCGGATGGTCGAATCCTGGACGACCCATCTGGCTGCCGTCGCGGATCGGCATCTCAACGCTGCCTGAGGTCGCGGGCCAGGGTCAGGGCTCCATCGCAGGCGTCTCCGGAGGCAGCACTCCATCGAGCCTGAGGAAGTTGATGGCTCAGGACTTCCTCGATCATCCGGCGATAGCCCTGCAGATGCTCGATTGCACCCCCACGGGCGGCGAGCTGGGGAGCGGCAAGCTCGAGTCGGCCTCCAACTGTGATGACGCACTCGGTGAGGGCATGAGCCGAGCGTCGCAGGATGTGGGATGCCTCCACGAGTCCTTCCTCGGCTGCTGTCACCACCAGAGGAGCCAGAGCGGCAAAGCCGGCAGCCCCGAAATCCGGATTCACCACCATGGCTTTGACCTGGGCACTGCTGTGGCAGTGCATGGCGTGCCACAGCCGCTGCCGCAGGGGGTGGTCCGGCAGACGACCGTCCGCCATGCGAAGGCTGAGCTGCAGACCCTGATGGCCAAGATCAAAGGCGGCCCCGGCACCATCCAGCAGCCAACCCCAGCCACCGCTGCGAGCTTCCTCTCCCCTGGCATTGCGTCCGATGCAGATCATGCCGGTGCCACTGATCAGCACGATTCCCGGACTGTCCGGGAAGGCCCCGTGCAACGCCGTGCGCTCATCACCTGTCGCCAGCACATGGTCTGGTGGCATCAACAGCTCCTGTGCGATCAGGTCGCCGGCCCGGTGCTGAAGCTCCGTTCCCTGCTCGATCCCACTGGCACCGATCACGGCGGCATCGAGCTCCAGCGCATCCCTCTGGCCAAGCGCGGCCTTGAGACTGCTGCCCACGGCCGCCCGGAAACGAGCGGCACCGTCGGGGGCGTCAAGGTGACACACGCCGGCACCCTGGCCTTCGCAGACGGTCATCCAGCCGTCAGCTGTCCAGCGGCTGATCCGGCAGCGGGTTCGGGTCTGTCCGGCGTCGAATCCTGCAAACAGCATCACGCTTCGCTCGGTTGGGCGGCCAGGGTGGCCAGGCAGAACCATCCGATCAGCTGCACCTCAGGTCGGAAGAAGATCGTGTCGGTGATTCCCTGGGTGAGCAGTCCGGTGATGGCGGCCAGGCTGGCCAGAGCGGCACCGGCAGCCGGTTGCGGCAGGGTCAGACCTCGGAGCCCGCGTTGCAGTGCGCTCCAGAGCAGTCCGAGTCCGGCGATCAATCCCGGCAGGCCCATCTCCACCAGCAGCTCAAGCGGCACCGAATAGGCGCTCAGGGCGTTGAATTTCGGCTGCTGATACAGCGGGTAGACGCTGTTGAAGGCTGCATTCCCCGGACCGATTCCCAGCCAGGGTCGATCCTGGATCATGTCGATCGCCGCCAGCCAGACGTTGATCCGGAAGTTGTTGGAGCTGTCTCCGCGACCGGCCAGAAGGCTGGCGACCCTGGTTCGGATCGGCTCGAGCTTGGTGGCGGCCACGGTCAGCAGGGCTGCAGCCAGCAACAGCACGGCGAGGGGGAGGAGGCGGCGCCAGATGGGTGGCCAGTGGCGTGTGGTGCGAAGGATCAGCAGAAGCATCAACGTCGCCAGCCCGGCGAGCATGCCGATCCAACCGCCCCGGCTGTAGGTCCAGACGGTCGCGGCCACCCCGAGAATCAGCGTTGTGCCGGCGAACAGTCGGCTGCCGATTCCCTTCCAGCGCAACAGGGCGACAGCTGCCAGGGGCAGCAGGGGCAGCAGATACCCCGCCAGCAGGTTCGGATTGCCGAGTGGGCCGTAGATCCGGATGGTTCCAGTGCTGATCGAGTTCGGATCCGCCCAGCGGGCCAGTTCCTCGGTGGAGGCATACAGCTGCCTCAAGGCCAAGACACTGCTCAGCAATCCACCACTGAGCAGTCCCGCCAGCAGGCGATCCCACCAGGAGGGATTGCATGCAAGCAGTTTGCGGATCAAGGCATAGACGCTCAGGTAGCTGAGCAGTTTCAGCAATCCCTTCGCCGCGGCCATGGGGACGGGTGAGAACCCCGTGGTCAGAACGGCGATCCCGAGAATCAGCAGCAGCCAGCCACTGATGGCTCCGATCTCCTCCGGCGGGCTGCAGAGAGACCACAACAGCCAGAGCAGCGCCACGGCAGCGATCACCAGGGACAGGCCCCCTCGCGTGAACAGGGGCAGGCCCGTGAGCAGCAGCACCAGCACACCGCCGCTCAGCCATTCCAGCCGCAGCAGAACGAGGTCTGCCGGACGGAGCAGACCCTGCCAGCGCAGCAACAGCGGTTCAGCCATCGTTCAGGGGGCCATGCCGGCGTCTTCCGCGGGATTATCAATCTCCTGCCAGCGGCTTTCCAGCACATCGCGATCGGGTAAGGGGTCTTTGTTGCGTCGGTACAGCACCCGATACACCGGCATCGCCTGCGCGAGCACGTAGCGCTCCCGTTCCGTGGGCACCGGCAATGGGTTGTCCTTTCGCCAGGGGCGCTGGTCCTGCTCCGGACGCTCAAAACAGCCGCAGAGTTCGGTCAGGGCCACCATCGGTTCGATCACGGCCAGCACGTCGCTCTGCAGGAACAGCTCTCGGCCGGGTTGCAGGGCTGCCGCCATGGCGAGCAGCAAGGCGGGCTGCAGGACACGACGCTTGCGGTGGCGTCGCTTGAACCAGGGATCGGGAAACTGGATGGATACCCGTTGGAGGCGATCGTCCGGCAGCGCCGCCATCCACGCCTCGAGGCTGATGTTGGCATTGCAGAACAGCACGCGCACGTTGCCGTGCTCGCTGGCCATCGCGTCGCGATCGGCAGAGACCACAAGGGGGCGGCGGATCTCCACACCCAGATGATTCCAGTCGGGCTTCAGCTCCGCTAACCCCAGCAGGCAGCGACCCCGCGCGCAGCCGATGTCGAGATGGATCGGCAGGTCCGGATTGCGGAACAGCTCCTGCGGCGGAGGCAGCTGCAGCGGCAGCTGGAAAAAGCGGCTGAGGGGATTGACGTGCTGGCGCAACGGTTCAGAGGGTCAGTCGTCAGTCGGGGAGGGGATCTGTCGCAGCAGTCCCCAGCAGGCGGTGTAGCCATGCAGATGCGTGGCGCCGGCCACAGGGCCGATCTCTCCATTGCAGAAGGCACCTGCCACAGGCAGCCCGGGCATCACCGTTCTGGCCAGAGACACATCTCCATCGGCTTCCCCGAACAACCCCTTGCCTCGACCCAGGCAGGCCATCAACAGACCGAAGTGGGCCTGAGTCCCCTCGCGATCCTGGCCGGCGGCCTCGCGCAGCAGCATCAGCGCATCCTGTCTCGAGGCCTCCGCTTCCCGCAGCTGAAACTGCACGTTCTGCCCCGGTCTCACCTTGTCGGCCACAGCCACGGCTCCGTTGCTGGGATCGACACCGATCAGGTTGCGCACCAGGAAGGCACCTCCGTCCCGGCGCGTGCCATCGGCCATCAGCTGCAGATCACGCCTCTCGATACCCAGAAACAGCGAGTGACGGACGAGATCGCGCTCCTGATCGGTGAGATCCGCCAGAACCTCCTGAAGACAGGCCACCGGACTTCCCCGCCGCTCACCGTGACTGAGTTCAAGCAGCACGTTGCGCTGAACCTGTTCGATCGCAAACACGGGCCCGATCGGTCGGCATCCCTGGGCCACCACGGTGTCCAGCATCCAGTCGCCACCGATCGAACAGACCACAGCTCCCGTCAACACCTGATCGTTGAGAAACAGTGATCCGTGAGGAGCGTTGTGGGGGCAGGCGATGCCGCCGATCTTGCCGGCGGCGGGGTAGGCGTAATCCAGTCCGCTGATCAGGTCGTTGATGGTTGTGCTGGTGGGATCGATCAGCACGATCTGGCTGCGGCAGCGCGTTGGCTCGATTCCGGTCCATTCCTGCCACGACTGGGCGGAACCATCCAGATCAGGGAGATTGTCGGTCGTCAGTGCAGAGGCCTGCAGCTCGACTCCTGGAAGGCCGAGCAGCGTCACGCTCAGAGCGGCGGTCTGTTCCAGTTCCGACGCGGTTCCGCCCGCGGTCGTGCCGATCACACCCCCACCGGCGCATCCAATCCAGAGACGCGCCTTCAGACGGCTGCGCAGCATCGGGAGAAGTCGCGGCAGGTCGCTGGCGTAGCCGACCGACGCGAAGACAAGTGCCAGATCCGCATCACCCCGACGGCCGAGCTGGTCAGTGACGTCCTGAACGGCCTCATCGAGCGAAGCTCTGTTGGACAGAGCTGTTCGGCAGGTGGGCTTGGCGGAGGCAGCCCGGAACCAGTCGAGGGGTGAGAACGTCGCCATGGACCGGACCCTATCAACCCTGATGGTCGGTAGGGCCATCGATAATGACGCGACTTCGACTCCGCGCAGTGAACGAGCTGTCCTATCGAACGCTGGTGTGGCTCACCTACCGCCTTGCGGCCACGTTCGCGCTCGGGTTGCCTCTGGTGCTGCTGGTCTGGTCCGCTCTGCGGCGCGAAGCATCCCTTGTGCGGATGCTGACTCTGTACTGGAAAGTGGCCAGCCTGATGGGGATCAGCATGCTGCTGCTGACGGATCAGCGGCCCCTGGGATACCTCACGGCTGTGATCGCGCCCCTGCTGATGGCCGTCTCCGTCTGGTTCTGGGTGGATCTCAACGAAGAACTGGAGGATCTTCCCCTCTGGCGTCCTCTGCCTCTGACGGTGCGACTCTGGCGCTGGGCCCTGAGTGGATTTGCCATCGTGAGTGTCGCGATGACCACGACCGCACTGGGGTGCATGCAGCAGGGCGGAAGCGCTGATTGTCTGGCCTGGCAAGAGGCTCCAAAGGGGGTTCACAGCGTGGTGGAGACCGTGTTCGACTTCGTGTTCGGGGGGCAGTGGACCGAGGCGGTGGCTGCCTTCATCGGGTACGTGGCGCTGGTGGCGTACCTGGCCGGTCTGCTGCAGTGGCTGCTGGTCCGTCTGCCCCGCCAGGGGCGGGTGGCGGGGGGCTTCTGAGCGATGACGGTTGAGATGCTGGTTCGTGCGATCGAGGAGCGCAGCCGAAACCACCCCGACCGTGTCGTGCGTCTGCTGGGATCGGTGGGGGACGAGCCCCTTGAACTGCTGATCTTTCGCGGCTTCAGCAGCAGCACTACCCACCCCACGGCCTTTGACCCCGACACCTCCGTGTTGCCGGAAGGAACACGGCTTGATCGGGCGGACCTGCTGCAAGGACCCCTGAATCCCTCCAGCGAGACGCTCCTCGTCGGAGGGATATCTCCGGAGGATCTGCTGGCTCAGGCCAGCTGGTGAGTCCGCCGCTCCAGAACCTCCACACAGCGGCCGCAGAGGTGGGGATGCTCGGGATGCCTTCCGACATCCCCTTCGTAGTGCCAGCAGCGTTCACACTTGGTGCCGCGCGCCCGTGACACCTCGATCAGGGCGATCGGGTCGTCCTGACTGGCCAGCAGCTCGGCCCAGGGTTCACCCCCCAGCTGCAGCTGGGAGACCAGCAGCCAGTCGCGCAGACCATCCACGTGCACATCTCCCTGCCTGTCGAGCCAGCTGAGAGCCGACTGGAGTCCGGGGCTTCGGGCTTCGATGCGCACGGCTGCTTCCAGGGAAGCGCCCAGTTCCTGCCGGCTGCGGCAGTCCTCCAGCACCCTGTTCACTGCGGTTCTCAGCTCCCTCAACTGCTGGACCGGCTCCACCACGCTCAGGTCGCGCCACGCATGCGGAACGTCCGGCCAGCCCCGGAGAAACACCGAGTTCTCCTCCACTGGATACGGCAGGTTCTGCCAGATGTCTTCCGCCATGTGGCAGAGCACCGGGGCGATCAGACCGGCCAGTCGTTCGATGATCAACGCCATCACGGTCTGACAGCTGCGCCGGCGCCGGTCGGCCGGGGCGCTGACATACAGCCTGTCCTTGGCGATGTCGAGGTAGAAGTTCGAGAGGTCGGTGACGCAGAAGTTCTGCAGCAGCTGGAAGAACCGGAAGAATTCGAAGCTCTCGAAGGCTGCGGTGATCTCATCCATCACCTCGGCGCTGCGCTGCAGCATCCAGCGATCGAGCAGGGGCAGGTCTGCCACGGGGATGGCGTCGCTTGCCGGATCGAAATCGTGCAGGTTGCCCAGCAGATAACGGCTGGTGTTGCGCACCTTGCGATAAACGTCGGCCAGCTGCCGCAGGATGCCGGCTCCGATGGGGACATCGGCGGAGTAGTCGACTGAGCTCACCCACAGCCGCAGCACATCGGCGCCGTAGGCAGGCTCCTGTTTCTGGTTCTTGCCGCCCTCGATGATCACCATCGGATCGACCACGTTGCCGAGCGATTTGCTCATCTTGCGCCCCTTCTCATCCAGAGCGAAGCCATGGGTGAGCACCCGCTTGTAAGGGGCATGACCGTTGACGGCCACGGAGGTGAGCAGGGAGCTCTGGAACCAGCCGCGGTGCTGGTCGGTGCCTTCGAGATAGAGGTCGGCGGGATAGCTGAGGTTGTCTCTCTGGCTGGAGACGGCGGCCCAGCTCGAGCCGGAATCGAACCAGACATCCATGGTGTCGGTGCCTTTGCGCCACTGGTCGGCCTGGTCGGCATAGGCCGGAGGCAGCAGATCGGCCTCGTCTTTTTCCCACCAGACGTCGGCGCCGTGCTCGCCGATCAGGCTCTCGATGTGAGAGAGGGTGTCGGCGTTGAGCAGCACCTCTCCGCTGCTGCGGTGGTAGAAGACCGGGATCGGCACGCCCCAGGTGCGCTGGCGCGAGATGCACCAGTCGCCCCGTTCCTTCACCATCGCCTCGATGCGGTTGCGTCCCGATGCGGGGGTCCACTGCACGTCATCGATGGCGTCCAGAGCCTGCTGGCGGAAGCCGTCCACTGAGGCGAACCACTGCTCCGTGGCCCGGAAGATCGTTGGTTTCTTGGTGCGCCAGTCGTAGGGATAGCGGTGGCCGTAGGCCTCCTGCTTCAGCAGCGCTCCAGCGGCATCCAGGGCTTCGATGATCGCCGGGTTGGCGTCCCTGAGAACGTTCAGCCCAGCAAAGGGGCCCGCCTCTGCGGTGAGGGTGCCGCCTTCATCCACCGGACAGAGCACGGGGAGACCGTTCTTCTGGCCGGTGTGGAAGTCGTCGACGCCATGGCCTGGAGCCGTGTGCACCAGACCCGTTCCGGATTCCGTGGTGATGTACTCACCCCCGATCACCACCGGACTGGTGCGGTCCAGCAAGGGATGGCGATACATCAGTCCTGCCAGCAGGGCTCCCTTCACCGTCAGCTTGCGGCTGAGGGGCAGTCCCAGGGTGGCCGTGAGTGGTTCGATCAGATCCGAAGCCACCAGCAGCAACCGGCCGGTGCCGTCGTCGGCGAGGGCGTAATCGAGCCGTTCGTTCACCGAGACCGCCAGGTTGGCCGGCAGGGTCCAGGGGGTGGTGGTCCAGATCGCGACCTGAAGGGCGTTCCCGAGGCTGGTGTCGTCGTCGGGCAGGCTGACGCCCTCGGCGTTGATGGCCTCCCGCAGAGCAGTCGGCAGTTGCACGGCCGGGAAAGCGACGAAGACGCTGGGGCTGGTGTGACCGTCGGGATACTCCAGCTCGGCTTCGGCCAGGGCCGTGCGTGAGCTTGGACTCCAGTGCACCGGCTTGAGCCCTCGGTAGATGTGGCCCTTGAGAACCATCTCGCCGAACACTCGGATCTGGGCGGCCTCGTACTCCTTCTGCAGCGTCAGGTAGGGATGATCCCAGTCGGCCCAGATTCCCCAGCGCTGGAACCCCTTCATCTGGCCTTCGACCTGCTTGCGGGCATAGGCCGCGGCTTTCTTGCGCAACTTGATCGGTGTCAGCGCCTGGCGCTGCTCCTGATCCATCGACTGCAGAACCTTCAGCTCGATCGGCAGACCGTGGCAGTCCCAGCCCGGCACGAAGCGAACCCGGCGTCCGCGCAGAACCTGATATTTGTTGATGACGTCCTTGAGCACCTTGTTCAAGGCATGGCCCATGTGCAGGGCGCCATTGGCGTAAGGAGGTCCGTCGTGCAGGGTGAACACCGCACCGCTGTTCTCCAGACCGAGGCTCAGATCAATTCCCTGTTCGGCCCAGAACCCCTGCAGCTCCGGTTCTCGCTGAATGGCATTGGCACGCATGCCGAACCCGGTCTGCAGCAGGTTGAGCGTGTCCTTGTAGGAGGGACGTCCCTCGGCGGCGTCGCGCGACTCCTTGCTCACGGGAATTTCCAGCTCCAGTGGGGATTATCAGCCCTCGGCATCGTCGGGTGCTGAGCTGGGCTCGGTATCCGGCTCAGGGGTCGCCGGGTCGCCATCGGCACGGATCCATCGCTTCCCGGACACGCCGGACTTGCCGCTGGGTTTCAGTTGCCTGGCCAGGCCTCCCAGCCCTTCGCCGAGGCTGCCGAAGGCGGCGCCCAGCTGTTGCAGTCCTGCCAGCCAGTGGTCCGGGGAACTCAGGCGCTCCTGCTCTTCAGCACTCAGGGCCCGCCAGCGGCTTTGCCCCACCTCCGCACTGAGGCGGCTGACCAGGAGGCCACCGCAGAGCACCGCCAGCATCGGGGCGCCGCGCAACCGGTCGCTGCTGGTCACCAGCACCAGACCCAGCAGCAGGATCACAGCCCCCCACACCCCATCCCGGGGTCGGCTCAGTTCCACCGCCAGGAGTGGCAGCAGCAGCAGGGCAAGACCGAACAGCAGACAGACATCGCCACTGAGGGTCGCAAGCATCGGTCACGCCAGGTCGATGCCTTCATTGTGGATCGCTCTCTAGAGTCGGGTCAGGCCCACCTGGCGGAATTGGTAGACGCGCTGGTTTTAGGTACCAGTGGCCCAGGTCGTGGGGGTTCAAGTCCCCCGGTGGGCATTCCTTTCCCTACCTTGGTTGCGGACCGTTTCAGCTTTGGTGCCAGATCTCCGGATGAACCAGAGCCCGGCTCATCGACAGCAGTTCCGTCAGGTCCGGTCGGGGTATCGATCGGTTCCGCGGGAGTTCGTTGATCCCCCATCGGTGTGGAATCCCACCGTGGCGTTGTTTCTGGGTGGTTATCTCCTGGCGATGTTCACCATCTGGGGATGGTTCGTCGGCGGACTGCCTCTGCCCGTTCTCCTCTGCACAGGGTTTCTCGCCCTGCACCTTGAAGGGACGGTGATTCATGACGCCTGCCACAACGCAGCGCATCCCAACCGGTGGGTCAATCAGGCGATGGGCCACGGTTCGGCCCTTCTGCTCGGGTTCAGCTTCCCGGTGTTCACCAGGGTCCACCTGGAACACCATTCCCACGTCAATGATCCCAAGAACGATCCGGATCACATCGTGAGCACCTTCGGCCCCCTCTGGCTGATTGCTCCAAGATTTTTCTATCACGAGTGGTTTTTCTTTCAGCGTCGTCTCTGGAAACGCTGGGAACTGCTGCAGTGGGGATTCGAGCGCAGCGTCTTCGCTGTGATCGTGATCGCTGCCGCACGATTTGATTTCCTTCCGTTCATCTTCAACTGCTGGTTCGCACCGGCTCTCATGGTCGGAGTCACCCTCGGACTCTTCTTTGACTACCTTCCGCACCGGCCATTCACCTCCCGCAACCGATGGACCAACGCCCGGATCTATCCAGGGCGGGTGATGAACTGGCTGATCATGGGCCAGAACTATCACCTCGTTCATCACCTCTGGCCTTCGATTCCCTGGTTTGAATACAAGCCCGCCTACGAGGCCACCAAACCGCTTCTGGATTCGAAAGGGTCACCGCAGCGTCTCGGTATCTTCGAAACCCGCCGCGATGGCTACAACTTTCTCTACGACATTCTTGTCGGCGTCCGCAGTCACAAGTCTCGCCGCGGAAAAATGCGACGGGTTGCCAGATTCATGCCGACAGGTGCGATTCAGAGACGATGGTTGGAATTCGTCGACTCCATAGCGATCAAGACGGAGCCGAGACGTCCGATCGGTCACTGATCATTCAGCCAGAATCCTCGGAACCCGGAAGAAATCTCCTTCGCGCTGGGGGGCCTGATTGAGAATCTCATCCCGCACAGGAGTTGGTGTGACCCTGTCTTCACGCGTCACGTTGGTGACCTCCACCGCACGTGTGGTTTCAGGAACGCCTTCGGTGTCGATGCTCTCGAGCTGACTGACGTACTCGAGGATTGATTCAAGCTGAGTGGTGTAAGTGGCGACTTTCTCGTCAGGAAGGTCGAGGCGCGCCAGCTTGGCCACCTTGCGCACGTCGTCGGCGGAGATCCGGCTCATGCCTCGCTCAGGAAACTGCGCAGATCCTCGCTCAATGCCGAAGCGGCTGTCTCCAGCAGGGCGACCCCATGGTCTGGAGTGGCCAGGAAGGGGTGGGACCCCATGCGTCCGTCCGGATGCCTGCGGCGGAAATCCTCCGGGCTGTGGATCGGTCCGGCGGGGGCCGGGTCCGGGAGATCGCGCTGCTTGCTCTGCAGGCTGGGCTCCACAGCGAGCGTGACGGCGATCTCGCTTGGGGTGGCGTGATGTCCCTCCTTGTTGCCGTAGAGCTCGCGGGCCTGTCGCATCACCGGTCCTGCCATGAACCAGTTGGACAGACGACAGCGCAGTTTCGGAGCCACCGGCAGGTCCCGGCTGGCGGCCGTGCCGTGGGCCTGAGCGAAAGCGGCCTTTGTGGTGGCGATGTTGCCGCCATGGCCGTTGATCACGAACACCCTTTCGAAGCCGTGCCGGGCCAGCGAGAGCACCAGATCCTGCATCACCGCGAGAAGCGTGGCCGGTTGGAGACTCATCGTTCCGGCGAAGCCGAGATGGTGCTCAGCCATCCCGAAAGCCTGGGCCGGTGTCACCAGCACTCCCGTGCGGCGGCCCACCTCAAGGGCGATCGCTTCGGCCGTGAGCGCATCGGTGCCGATCGCACCGGTGGGGCCGTGTTGTTCGGTGGACCCCAGCGGGATGATCACCCCCTTGCAGGTCTGCAGATAGCTCTCCACCTCGGGCCAGCTGCGCAGGGCAAGACGGATCGATTCGGTGGTCTGGGCGGGGCCGGGCAGGCTTGCAGTCATGCTCAGTGGGCGGTGCCGTTGCCGTCGTACTGATCGGTGTTGTAGTAGCCGCCACGGGTTCCGAAGAACAGGGTTGCGAGCGGGAACAGAACCACACTGCCCAGCAGCACAGTGCCCAGGTTGAAGCCGGAAAGCGCGATGTCCATGGCGATCGGTGCAATGGCATCAGCTTGGCGGCAACGGCGCTTCGCTGCAGCGTTCAGCATTGGTCCGCGGTCAGTTCACGCCCGTCGCCGGGTACCTCCAGCCAGCGCCGCAGCCACCCCGTCAACCAGATGAACGGCAGGGTGTCGGCCAAGGCAGCCAGCAGTTTGAACAGGTAGCCGCTGGCGATGAAGCTGCCCAGCTGCGGCAACACAGGCTCTCCGGGACGCACCGGCAGCACGTGAGCTCCGTAGTGGCTGATCAACACCACAGCGCTGGTGTCCACCAGCTGGCTCACCAGGGTGGAGCCGTTGTTCCGCAACCAGAGGGCTCGGCCGTTTGTGAGTTGCTTCCAGAAGTGAAACAGCCGCACATCCACGAACTGGGCGGTGAGATAGGCCACCATCGAGGCTCCGATGGATCCGAAGCTCAGGGCCTGGATGGTGCGGAAGGTCGTCTCGGATGTGCCCGGCATCGCCGGCAGCAGTCCACCCAGCCACAGGATCAGCAGCACCCAGCCATTGAGAAGCAGACCCACCCACACCACCTGATTCGCTTTCTGCTCCCCCCAGAGCTCACTGATCAGATCGGTGCAGAGAAAGGTGATCGGGTACGGCAGGGCGCCGACGGCCACAACGATCGGCCAGTTGCCGATGCTGCCGAACTGCAGAAATCGCGTCAGCCCCAGGATGTTGAGCATCCCGAGCGTTCCGAGGAACAACCCCGCCAGCACCAGGAACACCCCGTCACGGCGGGCCTGGAGGCTGCTGCTCATGGCGGCGTCCCGGTGGGGTCGTCACCACCCTGACTCTGTGTCGTCGGCCTGTCATCCGCATGCATGCGATTCCCCTTGCGTTCTTTGCCCGTCCTGCTGAAGAGGTGGGGCCGGAGCTGATCGGTTGCCGTCTGGTGAAACGTCTGCCCAATGGCGAGCTGCTCTGGGGGGTGATTGTCGAAACGGAGGCGTATTCGCAGGACGAACCCGCCTGTCATGGCCATCGACGACGCTCCCCCCAGAACGAAACGCTGTTTGGAGCGCCGGGACGCTTCTATGTGTATGTGAGCTACGGCATTCATCACTGCGTGAACGTGGTCACGGACCGCCAGGACTGGGCCAATGGGGTGCTGCTCCGCGCCGTGGCGGTTCCCGGGGAGCCGGAACGGGTTGCCGCGGGGCCTGGTCTGCTGGCCCGCCGCTTCGGCATCGACCGTGGTCATGACAGCCGGCCGGTGACCGGACAACATGACGTGTGGCTGGCCCAGCGGCCGGCATCCCTCGCCAGTCCGACCCTTGTGACCACAACGCGCATCGGCATCTCTCAGGGCGAGCAGCTGCCGCTGCGCTGGTATCTGCAGGCCAGTCGAAGCGTCAGTCGCCGGGCCAAGGGGGATCGCACACCAGCGAGGGGCCTGGCCTGGTTCCCCGATGAGGAGTACGGCCGATGAGCGGTTGGCACCATCGACACATCCTTGATCTGGCGGCGTTCTCACGGGAGGACTACGCGGCTGTGCTGGAACTGGCCCATCGCTTTCGATCGCTGCCGGTCACCGGTGCGCGTCGCCTGCCGGCCCTTCAGGGACGCCTCGTGGCCACCTTGTTCTTCGAACCGAGCACGCGGACCCGCAGCAGCTTTGAGCTGGCCGCCAAGCGGCTTTCAGCGGATGTGCAGAGCTTCTCGCCCTCCAGCAGTTCCCTCAGCAAGGGAGAGAGCGTGCTGGACACGGCGCGGACCTATGTGGCGATGGGGGCGGATGTTCTTGTGGTGCGCCATCGCTCGACCGGGGTGCCGAGGCAGCTCGCCAGGGATCTCGAGCTGGCCGGTGAACGCACCGTTGTGCTCAACGGTGGTGATGGTCTGCACAGCCATCCAAGCCAGGGGCTGCTCGACCTCTACACCCTGGCGCGCCACTTCGATCCCAGGCACCCCATGCCTGAAGCGCTGCAGGGCAAGCGAATCCTGATCGTCGGAGACATCCTCCATTCGAGGGTGGCCCGCTCCAACCTCTGGGCTCTCACCGCCTGCGGCGCGGATGTGGTGCTCTGCGGCCCGGCCAGCCTGTTGCCGGATGCCTTTGCGGATTTCGTGAAGGCTCCGCCACCGGGTCAGAGCGTGGACCCTGTTCCCCAGCGGGGCAGCATCCGGGTGGAACGTCGTCTGGAACGGGCTCTCGAGGGGGTGGATGCCGTGATGACGCTGCGCCTCCAGAAGGAGCGCATGGGCCAACAGCTGCTCACCACCCTTGAGCGCTATCACCGCGATTACGGCCTCAGCCACGAGAGGTTGTCCCAGTGCGGACAGACCGTGCCGGTGCTGCATCCCGGGCCGGTCAACCGGGGTGTGGAGATGACCGGCGCTCTGCTGGATGATCCGGCGCTGTGTCGGGTTGAGGAACAGGTGCGGAACGGCGTGCCGATCCGCATGGCTCTCCTTTACTTGATGGCCGCTGCCGAATCGGCATCAGAACCCTCACTGGTGTCCATCAGCTCCTGAGTCTGTGGATGCCCCGTCATCTGGTGGGAGTAGTAGTCCATGGCCGCCTTGAGAGCGGCATCCGGCTCGGCGATCGACACCCCTTCACCGGCCTGCATCGGGAAGTGGGCGTCCACGGCATCGAGGGCCATGTGCTGGCTGGGCATGCCGGTGAGCAGGATGGAAGCGCGCTGCTGGGTGAGCAGCGCGAAGATCCATTTGATCGACAGGGAGATGCGGTTCTCCCATTCGGGGATCAGCACCAGGTGCACGAACGCCCAGAGGATCCAGCCGATGCCGTCGGCGAAGCGCAGGCCCCGAAGATCAGCAACTGCACTGGCTCGGTCGAGCACGGCCATGCTGCCGAAATCGAAGTACTGAAAGGTCGGTCTGGGTCTTTCGGCGACGATCGCGGCGATATCCCTGCCGATGTAGGTGCCGGCCTGTTTGGCGGGAGACGCCATGCCGGGCAGAGGCTTGCCGTCGGTGGTGTGGCTGTAGCTGCTGAGGTCACCCGCGACACGGATCTCGGGATGGTCCGGGATCGAGAAATCGTGCTGAACGATCACCCGTCCGCCCCGGTCCACTTCGCAGCCGGTGGCTTCGGCGAGTTTCTTGCCGAGGTGGGATGCGCGCACCCCCGCGGTCCAGATCACGGTTGCGGCCTGGATGCGGACATCACCGTTTGGGGTGCCCACGATCAGCTCGCCCGGGCGCATGGTCTGCACACGGCCCTTGGGCAGGAACTCGATGCCGTCGTTCTTGAGCGATCGCAGCGCTGCCTCCGACAGCATCTCCGGCATGGCCCTCAGAACCCGGTCGCCGGGATCGACCAGAACGATCCGGGTCTTCTTCGGATCGAGCTGTTTGAAAGCGTTCTTGAGAGCCCACTGCATCAACTCTGAGACCGCACCGGCCATTTCGCAGCCGCTGGGACCAGCCCCGACGATCACCACGGTCTGCAGGAACTGACGCGCATCGGGATCCGGGGTCTGTTCCGCCTGTTCCATGGCCATCAGAAGCCGTCGACGAATTTCCTCGGCGTGTTCGAGGATCTTCATCGGCGGCGCGAAGGTGCGCCATTCGTCGTGACCGAAGAAGGTGCTGCCGGAACCGGTGGCCAGCACAAGGTGGTCGTAGCTGTAGGCCTTGCCGTTGAAGACGATCTGCTTGCCTTCCGGGTAGACGTTGGTCACCTCCCCGAGGAGCACCTGAACGTTGCGCTGCTTGCCGACCAGTTCTCTCAGTGGGGTGGCGATGTCACCGCGGGAGACGAGCCCGGTGGACACCTGATAGAGCAGGGGTTGGAACAGGTTGAAGTTGCGCTTGTCGATCAGGGTGATGCGCACATCGGCCTTGGCCAGAGCCTTGCAGGCGTGCACCCCGGCAAAGCCGCCGCCCACGATCACCACATGGGGGGCATGACGGAGGCGTTCTTCTGGGGGCTCCAGCTCCAGGAAAAAATGATCGCCGGCCATGAGGCTTCCGAACAGATTTATCCGAAGGCTATGAAGCGTGTCCTGTTTTGTCGGTGTCGGCGAACCACCTCGTTCAGATCAGCTTGAAGGCCTCGAGGAACAGGCCGTAAAGCAGGCCGATCCGGCTCATGTCCAGGATCTGGAACAGCACTGGAGAGCGTTCTCCGGGCTGGGCCGGTCGTCGCAGACGCACGGTGAATTCGGTGCCGATCACCACCAGCAGTGCCGCAACCGGGTCGATCTGACCAAGCGCGCCGGACACCGTGGTGATGGCTGTTCCCAACAGGAAGCCGATCAGGAGGCCGAT
>ERZ802831.538-NODE-538-length-19551-cov-23.6119_pt1 | contig 19551 bp, 20 predicted proteins | sample MGYA00345655_ERZ802831 | MGnify/ENA primary metagenome ERZ802831 (study PRJEB30503, sample SAMEA104212376) | marine metagenome | biome: Westerlies Biome; feature: [SRF] surface water layer (ENVO:00010504) within the epipelagic zone...; material: water...
CCCAGAGAAAGGTGGTTATGCGCGTGACTTTTTTACTTCAGTCAAGGTAGTGCATGAAGGGTGTGAACAATGATACAGGTAAAGGTGAGGGGCGATTTATTTCTACTGAGCAAAGTTTGCAAAGGAGGTTCTCCATATGCCGCAAGAAATTGACGTGCTTGTGAGTGAGGTTGGTCCGCGCGACGGATTACAGAGCATCAAACGTATTATGCCAACAGAGAATAAAATCCTTTGGATTAGGGCACTAGCGTCTTCCGGGCTTCGTGAGATTGAAGTAGGATCTTTTGTATCTCCCCGTCTGATGCCTCAAATGGCAGACAGCGCCACCCTTGTGAGAGAAGCGAACAAACTTGAAAATCTTAACGTACTGGTGCTAGTTCCCAATCTTAAGGGTGCAGAACTTGCTATTGCAGCAGGTGCGCGCAAGTTGACCATGCCAATTTCAGCTTCGCGAGAGCATAGCCTCAGTAATATTGGCAAGACCCCGGAAGAAGCAATTGAAGAGGTCAAACGAGTATGTGCCTTACGTGACTCTACGTCTGTTGAGCGGCGTCCCACTATCGAGATTGGCATCTCAACTGCCTTCGGCTGTACACTGGAGGGTACCGTTTCGGAAGATTGGGTGATAGAAATGGCTGGGCGACTAGCAAAGGCTGGGGCGGATGGCATTGGTCTTTCGGATACGACTGGCTACGCCAATCCTAGACAAACTAAGCGGATGTTCCACCGCCTGCGCGGCGAGATTGGTGCGGAGAAAATGGCCGGTGCTCATCTGCATAATACGCGCGGCCAGGGACTTGCCAACGTCGTAGCTGCTTTAGAGGTTGATGTTACCACCTTCGACTCCTCGCTTGGTGGTCTTGGTGGCTGCCCCTTTGCCCCGGGAGCAACCGGCAATATTGTGACAGAAGATCTTGTCTTTATGCTAGAAGCTATGGGTCTGCACACAGGTATTGATTTAGATGCCTTGATTGCGACGCGTGAGGTGTTGTTAAGCGGTTTGCCAGACGAAGTAATATATGGAAACGTTCCTGAGGCTGGCCTTACTAAGGACTTTACCTATGCGAGTGAACGGAATGTAAAATGACCCATGCTCCACTCCCTCTGGAAGGTATAAGAGTAGTCGAATTCAGCCACATGGTGATGGGGCCTACGTGCGGCTTGGTCCTTGCCGACCTTGGTGCTGATGTAGTCAAAGTTGAGCCTGCCCCAGACGGAGATAAAACCAGACGTCTGCCCGGGTCAGGCGCTGGCTTTTTTGGAACCTATAACCGAAATAAGAGAAGCATCTCAGTAAATTTAAAATCTGTTGAGGGGCTTGAGTTTGCTACAAACCTCGTGCGTGCCTCCGATGTTTTGCTCGAGAACTTTAGTGCAGGAGTGATGGATCGCCTTGGTCTTGGCTATGACGCCATGCAAGAGATTAATCCAAGTTTGGTCTACTGTGCATTAAAGGGCTTTCTCAGTGGCCCATACGAGCAGCGAGCCGCACTCGACGAAGTGGTGCAGATGATGGGTGGACTGGCTTACATGACGGGTCCCGAAGGTCGCCCCTTGCGTGCAGGTGCTTCCGTTAATGATGTGATGGGTGGATTATTTGGCGTAATTGCAATTCAGGCAGCTCTATTGGAACGGCAGCGCACTGGAAAAGGTACCTTGGTTCGCTCGGGTCTCTTCGAAAACAACGTGTTCCTAGTTGCACAACACATGGTTCAATACCGTCAAACCGGAGTTCCCGCGGCACCAATGCCTGAGCGAATATCTGCCTGGGCAGTCTACGACGTATTTGATACGTCTGATAATAAAAAGATTTTTGTTGGCGTGGTCAGCGACAAGCAGTGGTCACAATTCTGTAATGCCTTTGGCCTGAGCGATCTCCTTAAAAATAGAGAATTTCAGACTAACGCTGAGCGAGTTCTTTGCCGAGATGTGTTTATACCACGCCTGCGTCAAGTGTTCTTAGGCAAAGAGCTGTCACAAGTCATAACGATATGCGAACGCATAGGGGTTCCCTTCGCACCGATCCTGAGGCCGGACCAGCTTTTTGACGACCCTCATGTCAACCATCCCGGTGCTACGGTTGAAATAACTCTAAGTAACGGTATGCGAGCAAAGGTTCCGGCACTTCCCGTTGAATATGATGGATTTCGGCCTGGACTTCATCGTGATTTGCCGCAGATTGGGGAGCATAACGAAGATGTAGCCAATGAGTTGGGATACTCAGATGAGAAATTGAAAAGTCTCCGTCCTTTTCTAGGAACTTCTGAGACCAATCAGCCTGAGTAAATTTACTTAAAAAATGATAAAACCGGCTTAACCAAAAAATATCTACTATACTCAGACTGGACCGCTTTTCAAAACGGAATCTTGCTTAATTTTTGGTAAAATGAGACTTTAATCGCTTACATTGCATCCTAGGGGGTACATAAAATGGGTGCATTTCCTAAATAAGTATACAGCGTAGAAACCGGTGTGTATAAATCTCTGAAACGCAGGAAGTATTTTTTCAGTTGCACATAATGAATAAGCCAACTTTACTTTTCATATCGATGGGCGAACTTGCGACCCACCTTCTAGAGGCCGTCGCTAGGACGGAAATATTCGGTACTATTGTAGTTGCCAGCAGAGATCTCGAAAAGGCTAAAAAAAGAACCAACAATGCAGTGCTGGGTGCAGGGATTGAGGGGTTTTTCCCGCGCATAATTGCAGAAAAGTTAGATATTCACAGCAATGATTTTTCCACACGACTAAGAGAGATAAAGCCGGATTTTATTTTTTCGGCTCCTTCGCTATTACCGTGGTGGAAATTAGCGCCCGATGGGATTAACATGCCGTTTGCTGGTTATACTGCGCTTCACCTATCACTTATGCAGAAATTCAGAAACCGCATTGCAGAGTCCAGCGTTAAATCTATCTGGATTGGGGCTTCTTTTCCAGACGTTATAAACGCCATGCTGAACCGAACAGGATTTGGTCCAGACTACGGTATTGGAAATGTTCAAGAACCAATTGCAAAAATTCAAATGGGCGTCGGTCGCGTACTCAACTGTTCACCGAAGGATGTTGAAGTGAAGTTGGTAGCACAACATGCGTTTGAGTATTTTGTTCTAAATGATCGCAAACCAGTTAAGTTACCCCCTTATTTGCTCAAGGCTACCGTGTCGGATAAAGATGTTACGCAGATCGCCGAAGATGTGCTTCGCGAGGTTTTTCCGTTTCCGTATGATTTGCATTTTAACCGTGTTACAGCATCATCGGCCCTTGTTGCACTGCATGCTGTTACGGGGGAAACGGAACGAGCAATACATTTGCCGGGTATTGGGGCTCTTGTTGGAGGGTATCCCGTACGTGTTGGTAAATCGGGTATCAAAATTGATCTTCCGGATGAATGGTCTTTGGAAGAGGCAATCGCGGTTAATGAAGCATCTTTAAAGTGGGATGGTATTGACGAGGTGACAGATGATGGGACTATTGTATTTACGGTTGAGACACAAAAAGCATTGCGTGAACTTCTTGGAAAAAATATTGAGACCCTTTCGGCGGAAACTGCCCAAGACCAGGCAAACGATCTTTTGTATGTTTTGAGCTAAGCTAAAATTTGATGGGATAAGATATGCAGCACAAACAATCTGAAGTTTTATTTGGACGCGCAATGGACGTTTTGGTGGAAGGGTGCAGTTCTGCGTCACGTGGGCCTATGAATTACAAACCGTTTCCGCCCTATATTCGCGAAGGTCGGGGATCCCGGGTCTGGGATGTAGATGGAAATGAGTACATTGATTGGCAGTTATCGTTTGGCTGTCTTCCTATGGGCCATGCTCATCCAAAAATTGTAGAGGTTATTCAACGAGAAGTAGCAGGGGGTACCCATTTCGCAACAGCTCTTGAGGTTGAAGTGGAGACTGCTGAGTTGATGGTGAGTATGCTGCCCCACGTGGATAAAGTGCGCTTTGCAAATACAGGTACAGAAGCCTGTATGACGGGAGTTAGAATGGCACGTGGCATCACTGGTAAGCGGAAAATCCTAAAGTTTGAGGGCCATTATCATGGATGGTATGATGGCCTGTTGGTAAGCTCTAATCCGCAGTATGTGACGTCGCTCGGGCATCCAAATGATCCCGTGCGCATTCCTGACAGTTCTGGATTAACACCAGGCTCCTGGGAAGATACTTTGGTCTGTGTTTGGAATGATGTGGAGGCCTTGGAACGAGTGCTGCGCTCTCATGGACATGAAATTGCCTGTGTTGTTATGGAAGGTGTGATGTCAAATATGGGGGTCATACCACCTAACCCGGGCTACTTGAAAGCGGTAGAGGCTCTTTGCAGAGAGTTCGAAGTCTTGTTTTACCTCGATGAAACAGTCACTGGATTTCGGGTGGCTCCAGGTGGCGTGGCTGAACTATACGGATTAAAGCCTGATATAGTCACTTACGGCAAAGCCCTGGGTCAAGGTTTTCCGATTGCTGCTATCGCAGGTCCCAATCATATCATGGAAAGCATCGAATATGGTAAAGTACTTCATTATGGAAGCCACAATGCTCCGCGTTTGGGCCTCTTTGCAACGAAAACCATGCTTGAGGAAATGAGCCGTGGTAATTACGCTGGCTATAAAAAGATCTCTGAAATTGGAGATCAAATGGCTAAGCGTTTAAACCAAGCAGCTGCTGATACAGGACAGAATATGCGGGTTCAAAATATTGGCTCAATGTTTCACCCAGTCTTTACGGATCTTGATGCAATTACTAACTACCGTGACTTTTGCCAGACGGTAAATTTGGCAAAGTATGCGGATTTTTCGCAAAAAATGAGGGATCAAGGTGTTTTCTTTTCCGGTAATAAAATTCTTCATAATCTGAGCTGCACCGAGCATACTCAGGCTGATATTGACACTTCGATTGAGGCTGCAGGGAATGCTTTGGAGCAAATGTCGGATAACGAGCGTATATAATTATAAAAGTTTCGTTTTAATATAGTATATTTTTGTCTAGGTAAACTTTGAGTATAGAAAATAATAGCTGTTACTCTTAATCGTTTAAGGATGCGGGCTAAAAACTATGACAGACAAACAAAATCGTATTCAGGCGCTTATTTGTTCTGTCGTCACCTACTTGAAGGCTCACAGAGGTTGTCTGTCAGGCGTCGATAGTACGTTGGACAAGTTGGCAGGCATGAACCTGTCTGATGCGAGGCTTATTGATATACCATCCCAAAGTACCCGACATGATGAGGTTCTAAGGGACGCGATCGCCGGGATTATTGCTCCCGAGTTGGCTGAGATCGCCATTTGTCTGAAAGCTGCCAAAGATGATTTGGTCTGGCGCGAAGATAACGGTCAATTTTATCAGCAAGGTGCTGATTTGGGAAACGGGTACACGAAATGCAATCTGCATACTCTACTAATCGGATCGGACGCATGCGGGCATTACCATCCTGATTTTAGCCTTGGCATTTTCATGCTCGGGCCGAGTACGCTTTACCGTGACCATAACCACGCAGCGCCAGAGCTTTATGTAAACCTGTCCGAAAAATCTGGATGGCGGTTTGGTACACGTGATTGGAAAGATTATCCAGCTGGGTCACTTATTTGGAACCCATCAGGCGCTCCCCACGCTACCCGAGTTTATGAGCAGCCATTCATCTCGGTCTTTGTTTGGCTTGAGAACGTGAATTCACGTTGCAACTTAGTCCAATGTGATGATTGGGAGGGGATAGAGCATGAGCTTGCTGGACTGGGTAGCTTAGGTTTTCAAACATAATTTCTATTGAACATTCAGAGGCTGTCACTCTCATTGAGTTGAATGCTCTATTGCCTGGCTTAGATCATCTATAAGGTCATTTGGCTGTTCGAGGCCTATGTTAAGGCGTACGATGCATCCACTAAACTCTTTATCTGGTCGCTGTAAATCTGGGTAAATAATGGCAAGACTGTTCACGCCGCCCCAACTCATTCCTATTTTGAATACCTTGAGAGAGTTTATAAAAGTAATGACTTGGTCTTCTGAGATGTTGTCCTTAAACATGAAGGAAAATATACTGGTTGATCCAGTAAAATCTCGCTTCCAAATTTTGTGGCCTGGGCAGGAGGGAAGCGCTGGATGGAAAACATCACCGACGTGCGGGTGTCTCGCGAGCCAGTTTGCAATTTCCAAGGTTGCACTTTCTAGTGCATCAAGGCGCACCGCTAACGTCTGAAGCCCTCGCAATGCAAGACTACAATCGTCTGGTGAGACTGCCAATCCAAGCTGCTGGTAAATGGAACCTAGCTTTGTTAGAGCGGCAGCATTCCGGGCAGATACGGCTCCAAGCAGTAGATCACTATGACCACCGATATATTTTGTTAACGCCTGCATACTTACATCAACACCATAGGCAAAGGCATCAAACATAACGCCAGCAGAATAGGTGTTATCTAAAGCGACCGCGACGTCTTTGGCGTGTGCCTGTTCAACAATGGCTGGGACATCCTGAATTTCCATAGTGACGGATCCAGGGCTTTCACACCAAATAAGGCATGTATTATCGCGGATCAAATCAGCAATGCTTGCGCCAATCATAGGATCATAAGCCTCAACCTCAACGTTAAGGCCGCGCATCAAACCCTCAGCAATAGCTTTGTTAGGGCCATAAGCTGAATAAGGTACCAAAGCATGACTGCCTGCAGTACAGTAAGATAGGTAAATTAGTGCTATGGCAGCTTGGCCACCAGGTACTATCAAGGTTTCGCGTGCGCCCTCTAAATCAGCAATGCGATGGGCTAGCTCTAATGCTGTCGGTGTACCATAAAGACCATAAGAATAACCATTTTGAGCCTGCCGCCAATCATCCTTAACAGCCGTCTGATCATCAAATAATACTGTGGAACCTCGGTAAACTGGTGTTGTAAGCGAAGCGAAATCGCGTCTTGCTCGTGGAGCTGGGTCCAAAAGTCTTGTGCGCCAGTTCATATTAACCTCCTAAACTTTGTTTGGTAGACAGAAATTAGCGTGCAGATAGATGTCCAGGAGGTTATTCCTCTTTCACAATTTTCCTATTTATAAAGAAGTGACCTTATTTCTGTCATAAAAAACCAATCAAAACTGATCCGCACCGTTTGTCTTCAGCATCCATCATGTAACGTTACATTCTCAATTTACTATTGGCAAATCGAATGACGCCCGTGATGAAAGCAGTTGTGCACCATCTCTTCGCACCACAATATTTTCTTCGTGAACCATCATCATACCTGAGCCATAGTTCAGGGACGGTTCTATAGTGATAACCATATTTTCTTTAAGTAACGTACTATCAAACGCTGCGTGCGAGGGCTGTTCGGTCAGTTGCATGCCTAGTCCGTGCCCAAGCCGCCCGATATTACCATCGGACTGATCCATTTCTGCTAATATTTCCGACATACTTAAAAATAAGTCTCTACATGTTTTTCCAGGTTGAGCAGTTTCTATTCCGGCTTGCGTTGCGCGCCAAAGAACATGATGTGCTCGTTTAGAATTATCATCAGCGTGACCGATCGCCCAATTCCTATTAAAATCGCAAAAATAACCGTCCCACGTACATCCAGTGTCTAGCATTAAAATGTCACCATCTTTTAAAGTGCGTCGCGATGGTGGAGAAATCACATCTGAATAGCCACCCTGATCAGCTGCACCTACCACATAGGGCGCATCATCTGCGCCAAGACTGATCGCCCTTAATCGAAATTCACGAAAAACATCCTCTAGCGGCATACCTTTGCGGATTATACTTGGCATATCCGCGAAAGTGGCTGAACCAATTGCACAAATATATTCAAGTTTTTCTATCTCAGCAGGTGATTTAACCATACGGAGGCTTTGGACTAGTGGGGTGCAATCTAAGATTTTAAGTCCCGAAAGATACGCGGTAAGGTTTTCCCAATCTCCAAGCGGCATCTGTAATTTTGTTTCGTGCCCTTTCATCACCCCGATCCTTGCGGTTTCTTTTGCGAGAGGGGAAAGCAAATCTATTAATAAGCTAATTCCATCGTCAGAGGGTTCTGGAGCACTCCATGTACGAATATCTTCAATCCAGCTTCGACGCATTAAGTCGGCTCCGATTTCAGGGATCACCGCAATTGGCTTGCCGTCCGCAGGAACAAACAAAAACCATGGTCGCGTGGGGCTCTGCCAAAATAGAGTGTGAAACCCAGTAAAATAGCGGATGTCCTCTTCGCTCATCAATAATAATCCGGCAAGGTCGTCCTTGGCCATTAGCGCTTGAGCTTTAGCAGTACGATCAATGAATTCTGTATCCGAAAACCCTTTTGGCGGCGCATTGGTGCTTAATGGCATAGTATATTTGATCCTTATTCTTTTGTCACAACGATCTAGGCTGAAAATTTTAATATTTTTCCGGCCACACTTGGCTGTTAACTGATCGTGAAGTTCAGCATAGGCTTATTATGTATCTGATTTGGTATACGCAAGATTGCTCCAGTTTTTCTTGACAGTCGTCAAAATCTTCACATATTTTTTACATCTCATTTGTAGCAGATTAAAGGATTAAAAAATGAGTTTTTTGACGCAAGAGCAGAAGGATAATTTTTGGCAGACTGGATTTCTCGTGATGGAGGACGCTGTAACTATGGAGGAATTAGAAGGCTTACGTAACGAATTCTCCTGTTGGGTAGAGGAAAGCCGTGAGTATGGAGCTGATTATGGAGAAACGCTTGATGGTCGCCCTCGGTTTGATCTGCAACCGGGCCATAGCTCAGATAAACCTGGTCTTCGACGCATCCAATCTCCAGAGGAAGTCTCTAATTTATTTGCAAACACTATGCGTAATGCCGCTACAGTTGATTTTTGCGCTGAGCTAATTGGACCAAGCATCCGTTTTCACCATGGTAAGGTTAATTCAAAGCTTCCTGGCACAGCAACTCAGGTGAAATGGCATCAAGACTTTCCATTTGAGCCCATGACCAATGACGATATGATTACGGCACTTTTGTTCGTCGATGACGTAACGTTGGAAAATGGACCGCTCGAAGTACTGCCTGGCACGCATAAGGGCCCTATCCATTCTCACTGGCACAAAGGTCTATTCACGGGTTCCGTAGATCATGCAATCATTGAAGCGCAACGTGACAAAATTGTAAAGTGTACTGGAAAAGCGGGATCAGTTTGTTTGATGCATGCAAAGCTGCTGCATGGTTCCGCTCCAAATTTATCCGATAGTTCTCGTACGCTTTATATAACTACCTATTATGCAGAGGATGCGATAGAATTGAGCCCGAACCACTTACCTAGCACTTTAACACATGAGTTAGTTCGTGGTGAGGTAAGTGGCAGAGTGCGTTGTTCACCCTACGAAATGGCCTTGCCTGCACTTCCAGAAGGGACATCTTTCTTTTCTCAGCAAGAGGGCGAGCTTGCGGGATAACGCCTTTCTGTTTACCAGTATAGTTAAGAGGAAAGACTGTGGCACAATCTGTCGAAATACTTAAGTTTGAAATTGATCATGGTCTCGGTGCGCGTGCTCGCCTAGGTTTGATTGTTCTTCAAACTGATCAGACGATCGAGCATGATTTTTCGAGTATTTTTTGCGATAAGAACGATGTTTCGCTTTATGTAGCCCGTATTCCAAATGCCATGGAAGTATCGTCCAAAACTCTTCGCCAGATGGCAATAGATTTACCGCGTACCGCGGAGCTTTTACCGTCGCAATTTGGGTTCGATGTTGTGGGGTATGGCTGTACCTCTGGTGCAACACTGATCGGGGAGGAAAAAGTTGATAAATTAATTCGGGATATTCATCCTGAAGTTGCCACAACAAATCCGATCACGGCAACTAAAGCAGCCCTGTCCGCGCTCGGCTTAAAGAGGATCGCTTTGTTGACCCCTTATCCGGTAGACGTTACAATAAAGATGCAGGCCAATTTGGAAGCAGCTGGCTTCGCAATCATTGCTGTAGGAACTTTTGGACAATCAGACGATTTCACGGTGGGCCGCATTACCTCTGATAGCATATTTGAGGCGATCAAGCAGATCGGGACTAACAGTGAATGTGATGGGGTATTCGTGTCCTGCACAAGTTTACGAGCATTAAAAATCATCCCAGAAGCTGAAGCAGCGATCAGAAAGCCAGTTATATCTAGTAATCAAGTACTAGCATGGCATATGCTCCGATTGGCTGGAATTAGTGATCAAACACAAAATAGTGGCCGTTTATTTGTAAACTGACCGGTTAGCTAAAAGCTTCACAATTAGCTTTTCCTTTGTATTAGGTTGGAGAGAGTGTTGCCCAGATTACTGATACAAAAAGTCCATTACACGTTTAACGATACGCGTTAGATGCGCCAGTCTGTGATGTTTTGGGCTTAGCAATTGCTGCGACCATATCGTTGAGCGAGACTTGCCCAATAGACTTACCTTCTTTCATAACTGTAACCAAGTTATGGTCTGATACTATCATCTCTTGCATGGCTTCCTCAATTGAAAGATCACTATTTAAAGGTAAACCTTCTTCCGTACCTGACTCATGGGATAGAGTATTAAGGGTCAAAACTCTCGCCCTGTTCACATCTTTTGTAAAATCAGCAACGTAATCGTTCGCTGGTTTTAAAACGATGCTTTGAGGATTACCTTTCTGGATCAATTCTCCGTCACGCAAGATTGCAATATCATCGCCTATCCGCAGAGCTTCGTCCAAATCATGTGTGATAAACACAATTGTCTTATGCAATTCATTCTGTAGATCAAGCAAAATACCCTGCATATCGGCTCGGATCAATGGATCGAGGGCTGAAAAGGCCTCGTCCATAAGTAAAATATCAGCATCTGTCGCAAGTGCACGCGCCAGGCCAACACGCTGCTGCATCCCGCCTGAAAGTTGTGCGGGGTAACGATTCTCAAAGCCTGACAAACCAACGCGATCTAGCCAATGATTAGCTCGTTTTTCTGCCTTACCGGTTTCAACACCCTGAATGTTGAGACCGTACATGCAATTTTCCAAAACTGTACGATGTGGCATCAAACCAAATTTTTGAAAGACCATTGACGCGCCAAAACGTCGAAAATCTCGAATCCTTTCTGGGTTCATTGCAAGTACGTCATCACCATCAACGATAATTTCGCCAACGGTTGGCTCGATCAGTCTGTTGATGTGGCGGATCAAAGTTGATTTTCCAGAGCCAGAAAGCCCCATTATCACGTTGATTGAGTTTGCGGAAATGCCAATGTTGACATCTCTAAGACCTAAAACATGTTTGTGGTGGTCCAAAAGTTCCTGTTTGCCCATTCCATTAGCCACCCGGTCAACCATGCTTTTATCGTTTGGACCAAAGATTTTATAGAGATTTTTTATCTCGATTTTGTAATCAGACATCGTTTCCACCTTCCCGGTGACGCTGTAAGCGTTTTCCATACTGCTGAGAAACCCGATCAAAAATAATTGCAAGGGCAACAATTGCGAGACCATTCATCAAGCCAAGAGCCAGATATTGGTTTTGAATGGATTGAAGCACTGGAACTCCAAGACCTTTTACACCGATCATTGATGCAATGACCACCATAGCTAGAGCCATCATAATCGTCTGGTTTACCCCGGCGAAAATATTAGGTAACGCTAATGGAAGTTGTACACTAAAAAGCCGCTGTCGATAATTTGATCCAAAAGCGTCTGCCGCCTCAAGGATCTCTTTATCCACCAGACGTAAGCCCAAATTAGTTAGACGTACGATTGGAGGCATAGCATACACACATACTGCGATAAGACCGGGCACTTTCCCAATGCCAAGCAACATTACAACAGGCAATAGATACACAAAAATGGGAATGGTCTGCATGATGTCCAACACAGGTGTAATCATCGCCTGAAGCCTATCAGATTTAGACATTGCAATGCCGATTGGAATACCAAGTGCAATGCATATTATGGTTGCGACTGAAATCAGGGCAACTGTTGACATGGTATTATTCCACATGCCGAGGTAACCGATTAGCAAAAATGAAACTGCAGCCCCTAAAGATAGTTTCCAGCTGCGGGAACCGAGATAACTTAACGCAGCCACAATCAAGATAATGATTGGCCATGGCGTTGCTAAAAGAAGTTTTTCGAACCTAACCAAAAAATAGAAAAGTGGGTCAAAAAAAACTTCGATGCTTTCTCCCCAAGACCTTGAAAATTCTTTAAATGAAGAGTCTATTCCTTTTTTCAAGTCTCTTAAATCTGCGCGTTCCATTGCTGGAAACTTGGTAAGAAAATCCATACTGCAACCCCGTTATGTCCAGTAAAAAAGCCTGCTAGCTCAATGGCCAACAGGCTTTCTAATTTAATTTAGTTTAAAGTGATGCTTTTACTTTAGCTGCAACATCAGCAGGAACCCATTTCATCCATAGATCTTCATGACGAGACATGAATTCAGCGGCAGCATCGACGCCGTCAGCTTGCTCTTCTTCCATGAAGACCAGCATAGAGCCCATTACTGAACCTGGGTAAACCCGATTTGCAAAGTAATCCATTGCGGGACCAGCTTTGTTTTTAAAGTTGTCTGTTACAACAGTGTGTACTTCGGATTCAGTCCACGCGGAAGGCTTTGGATCCGCACAATCCTGCTCGGCTTTCGCAATACACCCGTCCCAGTTTTCTGCCCCAGCAAAGGGAACGCCAAATGGCACCAGTTTCATGCCGTATTTACCTATGATCGATGTTGGCGACCAATAGTAGCCAAACCAGTTTTCCTCTCGTTCATTGGCTTTGATCAACGAACCGTCAAGCCCAGCTTGTGAACCTGGATCAATTAATACCCAGCCTTTTTTCTCCATTTCAAAGGCGCGGAACAAGTTGATGTTTGACAATTGGCAGCCCCAGCCTGCAGGACATCCGATAAAGGCGCCTTTTGATGGGTCTTCTTTGTCTGGGAAAAGCTGAGGGTTGTCTAGGATATCAAGAACTGTCTTCAATTCTGGATGCTTTGCAGCAGTATATGGCGGTATCCACCAGCCCTCACCCAAATCAGTGATTGGTCCATTTAAAGCTGAGTGCAAACGACCTTCGTCCATCGCGGCATTCAAAGGCTCGCGGACGGCATTAATCCAAAGCTCACCAGCAACATCAGGTTCACCTTTTTCATTCATAGACGCGAATGTTGTCGTTGTCGCTCCCACTACCATTTCCACTGAGCAACCATACCCAGCCTCAAGAATGATTTTGTCTACATTAGCCATAAGCGTTGCTGACGGCCAGTTCATATCTGCCATAGTGATATCACCGCACTCGGCGAAAGCAGAAGAACCGAAAATCGTCATAGCAGACGCAATCGAGATTCCTGTAAGATTTTTTAGTTTCATAATAACTCCCTAATTTACTAAGCGTAACGCTCACGTATGATTTTAACACTGATTTTCTGATTCATACAAATACATAAATGTAATTTGTCTTAAAAAATGCTATGTGCCGCAGTTTCGAGTGTTATCAGGATTACCTCGCATTCCATAAATGAGATATTCTGTCTTGAGAATTTTAGTATCAATCTTCAGAGCTTTACAGGCAGATTAAGGCTACGTTATAGATGTCCTGGCGTGAACGAAATCTTGTTCCTAACCAATGAAGGATTAGTTGATGGCAGACGCACACTTAAATTCAATGATGGAAAATTTATATTGGTGGGGTATTCCAACAATGTTTAGATGTCCCCATCAAGAAGCAACTCACCAAGATATAGCTTTAGTAGGTGTTCCGCACTCCACAGGTAATGGAACAACGGAGCGAGACCAGCATTTAGGTCCAAGGGCTCTTCGGAACGTTTCTTCTGTGGGTCGACGAATGCATGGCGATTTCCAACTTAATCCGTGGGAAGCTGCCAAAATTGTGGATGTGGGTGATGTCCCATTTCCGCGCGCTAATGATAATGAGGATTGCATTGAACAAATTACACGGTTTTTTACAGAAATAGACGAAACTGGAGCAAGGCCCGTTTCTGTTGGTGGTGATCATTCCATTACTGGCGGAATTGTGCAGGCCCTCGGATGTGGTAAAATTACTGGGGGTGCCCCAGTTTGCTTCTTGCACTTGGATGCCCACACCGATGTATTTACTAAAGTGGATCATTTCCTGGGCGCAAAAAAATCAGCTGCCCATTGGGGTGCATATCTTGTCGATCAAGGGAAGGTTGACCCTAAACATTCCATGCAGATAGGGTTGCGAGGTCATGCCCGGACCTTGGATTGGCTCGAGCCGTCCTATCAATATGGATATAATGTTGTCACTATGAAAGAGTTCCGCAAACGCGGGTTGGCAGATGTGGCGGATCAAATAAAAAATGTTCTTGCAGGACGCCCAATATATATAACCTTTGATCTCGATTGTCTTGATCCTACAATAGCGCCAGGTGTGGCGAATATAGAAGCTGGTGCAAAGGGCTTCGATATTGATGAGGCTGTGGGTTTGCTTCAGGCGGTTAGAGGAATGAATATTGTTGGTGGTGATGTTGTTTGTATGATGCCGACGAAAGATGCTCCTAATCAGATTACGGCGCTGACAGCAACTTCAATTATGTTTGAAATGATTTCTATGATTGCTGAAAATGTAAAAAGAAAAACTGAAGCTAATCCTTGAAATTAAAGCCACTGAGAAGTTTTGAGTATAGAAAATTTAGCTATTACTTCTAATCCTGTACGCCCGCGGGATTTTCTACGTCGCGCCCCATAGCTGCTAGGTCCGAATAACGATCTCCAATACGGTGATGCGGACGACCACGAGTTGCAGCACCTAGTGCGACAACCAATTCATCGACTGCCGGGGCATCATAAATCGAAAACTGAACTGTAAGATAATGAGAGCGGCGTCCAGTGTCATGCTTATCCATTAATGGAATTTGAATTTGAGTATTTGCTGGACCGCGTGTGTTTGTAAAACCCAAGTAACTTTTCGCTCCGACAGCCTCTCTGTAGAAATTGCCAAATTGTAGAGTGTGTATCAAAGCAGACGCGTGTTCGACCTCGCAACTAGTACCCGCTATGCAGGCTTTTCCATAAGCCTCTATGGCATCACCAGAACCTGCTAAAAAAATCAGCTTATCAGTTATTAATTGACCCAAATATGGTGCCATGCGCTTGATCTCAGGTGATAGGTCTTCAACAAACCCCTGGCCAAACCAAGGATTTTTTACAACAGCAGCTACGCCAATCATGCGCAGTGGAGGATCGGATGCACGCCCACCTTCTATGTAAATATCCTCATCAAAAGTTACAACTTTTCGTAATTCAGGAAGCACGGCTATTCTCCAATTAAATTGTACATTAATATCTGCCTTTAAAGGCAGTTTCGAGATCATTTCTGAAGTCATTACCCCATATCGGATGCAATGATTACCTGTATTTATTTATTAATTCAATACTTGCCCAATTAAGCTTTTAAGCACTCATTTGAATAGATCCAAACTATCCAGAAAGTCTCTCACTGGTTTGTTTACTGCTTTGGGAGATTCAGCCAATGCCATGTGTCGAAGAGTGGGCAATACTAAAGCTTTGGCGCCCGATATCTCGGCAGCAATTGCAAAGGCCATTTCTGGGCCATTGCCAAAATCTTGATCACCTGTAATGACCAGACTTGGACAAATTAAAGCAGGGCTCGGGGTGACAATTTCGTCGATACCAGTTGCTAGCACTTTATAAATGGTATGATAGACTTCTTTGCGGTTGGCCATCACCCACCGTCTGATTTTATTCATTAGGTTTGGGTTGGCTTTACGAAAGGGATCTGTAAACCAACGCTCCAGAGCCGCCTCCACCGTTGATTGAGGTCCCATAGTGCGAGCTTGATCGACACGTTTGAGAATTGCCGCTTGTGCAGCTTTGCTTCGTCTGTGTGGCGAATGAAGAATAACCATTCCCTGTGACTTTTGTGGGGCGTCTTGGACAAAGCGGCGAGCGATCATACCTCCTAGCGAAAAACCAATTATTACAGCTTCTTGAATTTTGCAGTAATCAAGTAGATCTCTCAGTTGCTTTGAAAAAAGTGATAGACTGGGTTCTGTGACTGGATCATTAGAGCCACCGTGGCCGTATAAATCGTAACTAAGCACACGATAAGAATCTGTAAGATCTGGTATCATCCACTGCCAGCAGTCTTTGTTCAATCCGAGCCCATGAATTAGTACGACAACTGGCGCAGTGTTCGGGCCCGTAAGCATAAAATTTGTACCGTCTGGTGCGAGTGTCGTCACGCACTATCTCCCAACGGACGATACGCCACTACTTCAACCTCCACTTTTACGTCCACTAGTAGGTCACTCACAATCGCCGAACGTGTTGGAGGGGCAATTGGAAAATATTCACCATATATTTCGTTAAACCCTGGAAAATCTGCACGATTGCGCAACCATACCATCGCCTTGACTACATCTTCACGCGTACAATCTGCCGTCGCCAACGTTTCAGTAATATCGTCCAGAATAGCGCGCGTTTGCTCCTGGATTGAGCCATCTGTCATTGGAGCTCCGTCTCGCATTGGGATCTGTCCAGTCAAAAAAACAAAATCACCTGCACGGATGGCCCGAGACAACGACAGGACGCGTCCGTCGATTTCAAGTGAACCACCGATGACTTCTTTTTTTTGTGCCATTGTCATGCTTCCTTTTCAAGCATCGTGCCCCGATAGTAATTCGTGAATTGCGGATTTTTCGCCACGATCCGTCGTTTTATCCTGAGCAGGAGTATTCAAAGAGCCTTTGAATAAGAATCAGCCAAAGAAGGATTTCCGAGATGGGGGACATTAAAAATTATCAAATGCTAATCAATGGTGATTGGGTGGATGCATCGGACGGAGGTGTTTTCGATAGTGTAAATCCAAGCACAGATGATGTTTGGAGCCGGGTCCCGGAGGCAACTGAAGCGGACGTTAATCGAGCCGTTTCTTCTGCTCACAATGCATTCAACGAAGGCCCATGGTCAAAGTTTACGCCAACAGAGCGTGGAAAGTGCCTTCGAAAGCTCGGAGACTTACTCGCTGACCATTCCGAAAATTTGGGCCGTATTGAAACGATTGATACTGGTAAAATGCTGAAAGAAACACGCTGGCAAGCGAAGTATATTGCAGAGTTCTTCCATTTTTTTGCCGGCTGTGCTGATAAGGTGAGCGGCGAAACATTACCTATTGATAAGCCTGACATGTTTGTTTTCACCAAGCGGGAACCACTTGGTGTTGTTGCCGCTGTGGTCCCATGGAACTCCCAATTATTCTTAGTGGCAGTCAAAATTGGCCCTGCTTTAGCCGCTGGTAACACTGTAGTGCTCAAAGCTTCCGAGCATGCCAGTGCTGCGATGTTAGAATTTGGCAAGTTAATTGAGCAAGCAGGCATCCCACCAGGTGTTGTAAATATTGTTACCGGCCATGGCGAGCCTTGTGGTCGAGTTCTAACGTCGCATCCACATGTTGCCCGTGTTTCTTTTACTGGCGGCCCAAACGCCGCGCGCCACGTATTAGAAAACGTCAAACGTAATTTTGCAGAAGTGTCTCTTGAATTGGGTGGTAAATCGCCCTTTATCGTTTTTGATGATGCAAATATTGAGAGTGCTGTTAATGCCTCGATTGCTGGTATTTTTGGAGCAACTGGACAAAGCTGCGTCGCTGGTTCGCGCCTGTACTTGCATCAAGATATTGCGGATGAGTTTCTTGAAAAGATGATTGGCTTGACCCGTCAAATTATAATTGGCGACCCCTTAGCTGAAGATACCCAAATGGGTCCACTTTGCACGCTGGGACAATTAGAAAATATTGAGGTCGAGGTGGAAAATGCCACACAGGAGGGCGCCAAGATATTGGTGGGAGGCAAGCAACCAGAGGGTAAATCAGGTCTATTCTATGAGCCTACAATTATTGAGTGCCCAAACCAAGGCTTGCGAATTGTAGATAAGGAACTCTTTGGACCTGTTTTATGCGTTCAGCGTTTTAAAACAGAGGATGAAGTTCTCTCTCTAGCTAATGATACGGAACATGGACTAGCTGCAGGAATATTCACTCAAAACTCAGCGCGTTCTTTGCGTATGGCTGGCGCCGTTAGAGCTGGCATTGTATGGGTTAATACTTATCGGGTTGTCTCACCTATAGCAGAGTTCGGAGGCGTAAAAGGATCTGGCTATGGTCGCGAAAGTGGGTTCCAAGCGATATATGACTATACCAGGCCAAAGACCATATGGATGAATACGTCAGATGACCCAATGGCGAACCCTTTTGTAATGCGATAGTAAATTAGATTTAGCCTAAATCTATAGTTGGATAATGAGGCTGTAATAGAGTCAAAAAGAGGAAAATAATATGAAGTTTCAACTAGCTGTAAATCTTGAACGTTTGGACGACAGTCTCGCTATGGATGACGTTGCCCGCCATACGCTCGAGATGGTACAAATGGCGGAGGATGGAGGTTTCAATATAGTCTGGGCTGCCGAACATCATGCGTTAGAAATGACGATTGCGCCTAATCCTTTCCAGATACTTACTTGGTGGGCTAGTGAGACAAGTAAGATTCGTCTTGGAACAGCTGTTGTAAATGCTGCCTATTGGCATCCCATAAGGCTGGCTGGAGAGGCGGCGTTCCTTGACTTGATTAGCGGTGGCCGCTTGGAGTTTGGTCTTGGGTCTGGCGCTTATCAACGTGAGTTTGATCGAATGCATCCGGGTTTACTGCAGACAGATGGTTATAAGTACATGCAAGAAATGTTGCCAGCTGTCCTGGCTTTGTGGAAGGGCGATTATGCCCATGATGGAGAATACTGGAAGTTTCCAACTTCTACCTCAGTGCCAAAGCCAATTCAGAGTGACCCACGCATTTGGGTGGCTGCTAGATCGCCTGTCACATATGATTACGCAGTAGCCAATAACGCTAATATAATGTGCTGGCCGTTCACGCGTCCTCATGCTGAAGCTGAGCTTTACAAGCGCCAGTTAGATGAAGCTATTGCAAAACATGGCGGTAGCGCGGATCCAATTTTTGCATTAATGCGTCATACCGCTGTTTATGATAATCAAGCAGATCGCGATGAAGCCATAAATTCCATTACTCGTGTTTTGGGGCAATTCGAAAATTTATACCGTAACTTGGATGACGTGAAAAATGGCTTTCCAAAAGAAATCCCATTGCAGGAGCTTGAGGGGCGGGAGCAATATGAGCCGTCAATGTTAGAACAGAACCTTATGTTTGGGTCTCCTGAAACTGTAATTGACAAAATTAAGATCTACGAAAAGCTTGGTGTTGATGAATTTATTTACTATGCTTCGATGGGTCGAAGTCACGCCGCACAGAAGCGTTCGCTTAAATTATTTTGTGACGAAGTCATTCCCGAATTCCAAAAGGGAGACCTTTAATGTCTGATGGAGTAAAAACCCGTCGTGATGGGCATATATTGGAGGTTACATTAGAGCGAGGGAAGGTTAACGCCATTGACGTGCCAACATCCCAGGCGCTAGCAGCAGCTTTCAAACAACTCCACGAGGACAAGGATTTACGTTGTGCAATACTCACGGGTGGCGGGGAAAAGATTTTTTCTGCTGGCTGGGACCTTAAGGCTTTAAATGATGGCGAAATGCAGCTCGATAACTGGTGGG
>ERZ802831.542-NODE-542-length-19431-cov-14.0653_pt1 | contig 19431 bp, 15 predicted proteins | sample MGYA00345655_ERZ802831 | MGnify/ENA primary metagenome ERZ802831 (study PRJEB30503, sample SAMEA104212376) | marine metagenome | biome: Westerlies Biome; feature: [SRF] surface water layer (ENVO:00010504) within the epipelagic zone...; material: water...
GCCCCAACCTTTCGTTTTCTTTTATGCCCCCAGTAGCCATTGAGTTTTGTATGTCCTTATAGTCATTAGGGTTAATTACAACGGTTACCCACCTATTGTTTTTGGCCGCCGCCCTTATCATGGTTGGTCCGCCAACATCAATGTTCTCTATTTTTTCTTCAAGAGATGAATTCGGGTTTTGAGCAATCTTTTGAAAAGGGTATAGATTGCAAATAACCATGTCAATCCATTGAACCTTATTCTTTTTTGCCTCCTGCACGTCTTTATCTCTTTGCCCCAAAATACCTCCTGCAATATTTGGATGAATTGACTTAACGCGCCCACCAAATATTTCTGGAAACTTGGTTAAAGAAGAAACAGACTTAACCTTTATGTCATTTTCTTTTAGTTTTTTTGCAGTGCCACCAGTAGCTATAATTTTTACACCACTTTCTTGTAAAAAACGAGCGAACGACACAATACCGGTTTTGTCAGACACAGAAATTAGTGCCGTTTTTGGAATAATTTTATTTGATAAAACCATTATACCTCTGGAAGCTGAGGCCCTTTTTTGTTTACAAGCTTGTCTCTATAGGCAAGCGCTACGAGAGCCAAAGCCAGAAGCGCAATAGACGCAGACAAGAAAAGCGAATCAAGCCCTTCAACGGTCTCAAAAGAAATGTGTCGAGCTAAAGCAAACATCCCAATATATAAAGGATACCTTACTGGAATTTTACCGGTTGAAAAGAAAATATTTACCATCTGCATAATTTCAAGATATATAAAGAGCATCAACACGTTTTGCACCTTAATAACTCCAGAAGAAATTGCGTTGTTAATTTCGTACCCACAGAGAAATAACACCATCCCTAAAATAACAAGATGTAGTCCTTTTTCTATAAATGACGTTAATTGATATACCATACTATTCATTTTTTACCCCATGATTTAATTGATTCTATAAATGCTTCACCTTCAAGCCGTTGGACCCTATTTTTTAGGCTTTCAACGGTATCGTTTTTAAACACACCACATTTTTTTTGCACCACAATTGGACCTTGATCTACCTGTGTAGTAACCAGGTGAATTGTACACCCAGTTTCTTTGTCTTCATTTTTTAAGACAGATTCATGAACGTTGTTGTTCATCCCGCCGGCGTACTTTGGCAATAAAGACGGATGGACGTTTAATATTTTTTTATCCCACATTTTAATAAAAGGCGCCGACAATATTCTCATAAATCCAATCAGCAAAACCAAATCTACCTCTTTTTCAAGCAACTTTTTACTGATTTGTTTATCAAATTCTTCCCTGCTTTTATTTTTATGATCAATAAACGCAAAGTCAACACCGTATTTTAGTGCCTTATCTGCTATAAGCGCATCTTTGTTGTTTGTAATAATAATTTCAATAGATGCATCGAGCTCTCCCGCTATAATAGCGTCTGCAATAGGGGGCACGTCACTGCCCTTTGTAGAGCCCAATATTCCGAGTTTAATCACCTTAAAATCTCCTTCATATGTTTGATGCGCAGGTTGATAAGCGCCCCCGTTCCTATATCTTTTCGATGAAACAGGTTTCCCCTAACCCCAGAAACGCCTTTTTCAGCAAGTTTTTCTGCAACACCAATTTTTTGATTTATCCCAACAAAGGCTGCAGTTCTTGATCCGGTAGCTATAAGCCCACCGGCTGTTTTTTGTACGGCAGCAAGGTAAAGATTATGATCCTCTGGATTACAAAAAACCTCGAAATTCTTGCTGGGGCTATCTGGGTATCCAACCGGTACTGCATATTTACAAACAGTAGCTTCGTTTTTAAAACTAATTTTCAAACTAGCAAGAGATCCAGAAACAATAGCATTACATATTTCAATAAAGTCAGTCTCTAGTATGCTTAAGACGTTCATTGCTTCAGGATCACCAAACCTTGCATTATACTCAATAACCTTAACACCTTTTTTTGTCAACATAAAACCCCCATATAAAATACCACGAAAGCGCTGACCCGTCTGTTTATAAAGCTCTAGAGCAACGCGCTCATTGGTTTGTTGAGCGTCAAGCACATCTTGTTTTGAGAGAAAGGGAAGGCTGTGGTTTGCAAAAGAATATGTTCCCATTCCACCTGTGTTTGGGCCAGTGTCGCCCTCAAAGGCTCTTTTGTGATCTTGAACAACGGGCATGTGAGCACATGACGTGCCATCACAAAAGCTCATTAAAGAAAACTCTTCCCCTAAAAATTTTTCTTCAACCAAAAAGGTACCACCACCATTTATTATGGAGCTAGCATAGGAAAGCGAATCTTCAATTGAGTGAAGATGTTCGCCAGAAATTTTTACACCCTTTCCGCCCATTAAGCCATCATATTTAATAACATAATCTTCGTTTAGGTGTTGTAAGAACTCTTTAGCGCCATCAATAGAATCAAACTCTTTTCTTTCGGGGTTTTTTTCAGGACAACACAGGTCTAAAATGTTTCTTGCAAAAGCCTTACTAGTTTCAATTTTCGCAACAGCCCTTTTAGGCCCAACACAACCTATACCAATCTCCTCTAGCGCATCGACAAGACCTGCTTCTAGCGGATTTTCTGGTCCAACAACGGCAAGATTGATAGATAGGTTATTTATTAATTTCAACACCCCAGAAACATCAGTTGGAGATTGTTCAAAATATTGTTCTGATAATTGTTCTATTTGGGGATTAGTAGTGGGGGCAATACAGTAAAGAAGGGTGGGGGTAATACTTTCATTAATTTTTTTAGCTATAGCAACCTCTCTTGCGCCAGAACCAATTAAAAGTACGCCAACCATTACCTTTTAGAACTATCTACCCTACTGTTTTCAAGGTCTGCTAGAAAACTTTTCGTTACATTTCCTGTACAATATTTTCCCGTGAACACAGAGTCCTCAAAGCGCGTAATTTTTCTATTACCTATATGCGCGGAGAGCTTCAGATCTTCAAGGTTTTGATATATTAGTGTGTCAGCACCTATAAAGTTTTCTACCTGCTTTACTGTTCTGTTGTGAGCTACAAGCTCTTTTGTTGCGGGCATATCAATACCATAAACATTCTGGTATCTAATTGGAGGGGCAGCAGAGGCAAAAAATACCTTTTTAGCCCCGTTATTTCTAACCATTTCAATAATTTTTTTCGATGTATTACCCCTCACAATGGAGTCGTCAACGAGCAAAACGTTTTTGTTTTTAAATTCTATTTCAATAGGGCTTAATTTATGAGCAACAGACCTTTTTCTAATGCTTTGACCGGGCATAATAAAGGTTCTGCCTATATACCTGTTTTTAATAAAACCTTCACGATATTTTATATCTAACTTGTGTGCCACTTGCATTGCAGATGTTCTGCTCGTGTCTGGAACCGGAATAACAACATCTATATCAAGATGGCCGTACTCCTTTAATATTTTTTCCCCCAAATAATCACCCATTCTTAAACGAGACTTGTGTACTGAAATAGAATCTATGGTTGAGTCGGGTCTAGAAAAATAAACAAACTCAAAAAGGCAGGGAGTATGATCAGATTTTTTATAACACTGTTTTTTCAACAGTTCACCAGTTTCCGAAATAATAATAGCTTCACCCGGCTTTACATCTCTTTCAAACGAATAACCAAGGGCGCTTAGTGCAGCACTCTCAGATGCAACCATATAAGATTCACCACTTTTACCAATAACTAAGGGACGAATACCGTTTGGATCTCTGAATGCCACGATTCCAACTCCGGCAACGAGCATTGCAACCGCATACCCACCCTCACACTGTTTATATACATTCTTTAATGCTGAAAAAATGTGGGAATGTTTTAATGTTCTAAAGTTTGTTTTATATAGCTCATATGAAAAGAGGTTTAATAAAACCTCAGAGTCTGATTGGGTATTAAACTGACAAAAATGCGTTTTTAGAAGAGCATCCTTAATTTTATCGCTATTAGTAAGCGTTCCGTTGTGAGCAAGAGATATATTAACGGGATTAGCAGAATAAAAAGGTTGCGCTTCGCTTGCATCTGAACAACCGGCGGTGGGGTAGCGCACATGGCCGACACCTACATTACCCTCTAGGCTCAAAGATTCATTTGTTTTAAAAACTTCCGTAACAACACCCAAGTCTTTGTGCAAGGACATTTTAGTACCATCCCAAGTGGAGATGCCAGCTGCATCCTGGCCACGGTGTTGAACCTGTATCAGAGCATCATATATGTCCCCAGCAACATCGTTGTCTTTATGATATATTCCAACAATTCCACACATAATTAATACTTCTTTAAAATCTTTTTAATTTCACCAACATAGGTTGATGGGGTTAAATTTAATAGAGATTTTTTGTCTTTATCTGCAACGTCTAACGATTCTACTAACGCTAAATATGACTCTTGGTTTAACGCAACCCCCCGAGTCAACTTTTTTATTTTATTATAAGCACCCTTATCACCAGATTTTCTTAAAACAGTTTGAATTGCTTCTGCTAATATACTCCACTGACCATCAAGCTCAGAAGAAAGCTGGTCTTCATTTGGTTGGATTCTATTCAGACCGGTAATAATATTTTTGTAAGCCAACAATGAGTGGCCAAAAGCAACACCAATATTTCTAAAAAGCGTACTCCCACTCAAATCTCTTTGAAGCCTAGACCTTGAAATCCTGGAAGCCAAAAAAACAAAACTAGCATTGGAAAGCTCAAGGTTCCCCTCCGCATTTTCAAAAGAGATCGGATTAATTTTATGTGGCATGGTGCTTGAACCAACTTCACCCGCCTTGTTGGTTTGAGTAAAAATATTTCTACTTATGTATAGCCAAATATCAACACACATATCAGTCAAAATATTGTTAATACGTACAAAAGCATGCAAAAGCTCAGCAATGGAATCATTAGGTTCAATTTGGGTAGTAATGGGATTATTTTTCAAACCCATTTCTCTAATAAACTTATCTGAAAACCCAGTCCAAGACTCTTTGGGAAAAGCTATTTTATGTGCCGCAAAAGTTCCCGTTGCTCCAGAAAATTTTGCAAGCAAAGTATGTTTTTTTATGTATGTAATTTGTCTTTCAAGTCTATTATGAAATACGGCTATTTCTTTTCCAAGGGTGGTTGTTGTAGCAGGCTGTCCATGCGTCAATGACAACATAGGCATGTCTTTTGTTTTGCGTACCAACAACACTAAAAGAGAGGATAGTTGGTTTAGGCTTTCCAACAAAGGCCCATCAATGCCTCGTTTAAACATCAAAGAATAAGAGGTGTTATTAACATCTTCTGATGTTAGCCCAAAGTGAATAAAAGGCACCAGGTTTGAATAACCATTTTTTTCTAATTTTTGTGATAAATAACCCACAACGGCGTTAACGTCGTGTTTGGTTTTTGCCTCAATTCTTTTAACCGCGTTGTATTCTTTCTGATCAAAGTTTTCATAAAAAGAACAAAGAATTTTTTGATCCTTTTTCTTTAAGGATAAATCCTTTTTAAGCGCGCGGTGAGCAGACAGTGCAATTAGATATCTAATCTCGACCTCAAGACGAAACTTCATTAGAGCCTGCTCTGAAAAAAAACTATTTAATTCAGAAACATTTTTTTTATATCTACCGTCCAGGGGAGATATTGCGCTCATACTTTTCCTAGACTCAATATTCTATGTACAGCTAAGGCACAATTCCCTGGATCAAGAACCGTAAGTACGGGGGTCATGCTTGGCATTTGAAGAGTAGAGTGAATATTAATGCTCATATCAACCTTATCGGAGAAAGGCGGACAGCCAATTGTTGGCTTGCTTGTGTTTGCTGCTACAAAACCGGATAGGGCATTAGATCTACCAGCAATTGTTACAAAAACAACAGCTTCTTCAGGGCCATAAGATCTTATAATCTCTAAAACCTTTTCTGGATTTTTATGTGCAGAAGCTGCATGAGTTTCGTGCCCCACCTCCAAAGTGTCTAGTGTAGATGTAATTTTGTCTGCATGGTGTTGATCGGATGTTGATCCCATGATAAGTACTGCTTTCATATTAACTCCTTAACATTGTTTTTAATTCTTTGGTCTATACTTGTTAGATCAGGAAATTCAAATTTTTCACCCGTAATAAGCTCATATAGTAAAATATAGCGAGCAGAGAGCTCAACAATTAGTTCGTCTGGAGCTTCAGGTAAAATAGTATCATTATAGGGGTCGCAGTGTTTTGCAAACCAAAGCCTTAGAAACTCTTTATCAATATTTTGTGGCTCTTCGTTGTTGTTAAAGCGCGACGCATATGTTTTTTCTATCCAATATCTACTAGAGTCGGGGGTGTGTATTTCATCAACAAACTTAATATTGCCAGAAGAGTCTTTACCAAGCTCATATTTTGTGTCGACCAATATTAATCCATTTTTTGCAGCTACCTTTTGGCCGTAGCTAAATAAATCTAAACTCATCTGTGCCGCCCTATCATAGTCTTGTTCTGTCATTAAGCCCAGCTCAAGAATTTCACTTTTTGAAACAGGCCTGTCGTGAATTTTATCTTTTGTAGTTGGTGTTAGCATTGGTTGGGTAAGCTTTTGATTTTTTTTCAAACCTGAAGGAATTTTATTTCCACAATATTCTTTAGCACCATTCTTATATACGGTCCAAAGAGACGTCTCTGTAGACCCCGTAATATACCCCCTTACAACAAACTCCACCTGGAATACTTTACACTTCTCAACAAGGGAAATATTAGGATCGGGAGTTCCAATGAGGTGGTTTGGAAACATATTTTTTGTTTTGTTGAACCACCAGGCGCTTACCAAATTTAAAACTACACCCTTATAAGGTATTCGAGCAAGAACCCTATCAAAGGCACTTTGTCGATCAGTAGAAACCATTAGAACTTTGTCCTCTAGAAAATAGGCATCACGCACCTTGCCCACTTGTTTATTTTTTACGTTAATGTTGGTATCCTGAATTGTGTTATTCAGGTTCTCGCTAATTACCTGATAATATTTTTTGTCAATATTCATGACATTCTTGCGAAATTGGATTACACAAAATATGACTATTTAAGATTAAATCAATGTCTTTTTTTATTTGTTTTTCTCTAGAGTTTATTTCCCAAATAGTTCCTTTTAAAATATTTGTTATACCACTAAAACCAAATCGCTTTTGCAGGGTCTCTTTCATTTTTCTGCCACCAATGTTTTCTTTTTCTCTAACTAAAAAACGAGAACCAGAATTTCTCTTTACATTAGTGACTATAAACTCTTTGCTCGGGTTAAATAAAACATCTGTTTCGTAAACGCTCTCCATATTGAGCGGACCCTCATGTTCTATTTCAAGGTGTAAATATTTTTTAATAGGAACGCTAGTTTTGCCAAGCCTTTCTATACACTTTTGTACAGAAATCGCTTCATTGTCTGCAATAATCATTGATATTAAAAGCTCAGTAGTTTCTTTTGATTTTTTAAAAGGAGCGACCTTGATTTTTTTACAATCATAACTTAAAGCCTTATAACTAAAAACCTCATCTGTGCTTAAAAAATTATTTAATGCTCGAAAAATAGAATCACCCCCATGTGTACGTTCGGGGTGTGGCATTATTGCCATAACGTTCCCAGCAACGTTACCAAGAGCAGCAATATTATCAATGGATCCATTTGGGTTAATTGGAAAATCATTGATAATGCTTCCACCTTTATCGCAATAGCGGTATACAGCTAAATTGGATTTTTCTACAGCTTGATGTAGCTTACTGTCCATCATAAAGCGCCCCTCTGCATGCGCTATGGGTATGTGCAAAAGACCCATATCAGACCTATCAATAAAAGCAGAAACACTTTTTTCATTGCTCTTTAAATAACACCAGGTATTATAGTACCCCGTACCCACAACCTGTCCGCCTTTAACGCGCTTGTTTTCAGTCAAACTAACCATGGTGTCAAAATTGCCATTTCCTGGGACCATTCCAGACTCTACCAAAATTTGTGCGCCATTACATATACCCAAGACCGGCTTACCTTTCAGAGCTTGTTTTTTTAATGTGTTCATTATGGGGTCTAGAGATGCAATAATTCCAGACCTTGAACGATCTTCATAAGAAAAACCTCCAACAAGAATAAACCCACTATATTGTTCAAGGTTAGATGAGGGCTCATTCCAAAGGTGAGATATTGGAGTCATGCCGTTGCGTTCGATTGCGGCAATAGTTTCAAGCTCAGTGTTAGAGCCGGGAAACTGAATAATAGCTATTTTAGATTTATCTATCATTTAAATAAACTTGTTTAGATGGGTTTGCAACCATAACACCTATCTCATAACAATTACCCTTGCCAAGCATTTTTAGAAGGTAATTTTTTTGAGAAGGACTTACTATAATGGTAAGACCAATACCCATGTTAAAGGTACGATACAGCTCACCTATCTCCAGCTCAAGATTGTCTATTAAAAATTGAAAAATAGGAATCTTAGGCCAAGAGTTTATATTAATTTGAGCAGCAAGACCATCAGGGAAAACCCTGGGCACATTATCAACTAAGCCTCCCCCAGTTATATGAGCTAAACTCTTAAGCTGAAACCCCTTTTCAATAAGAATATTAATCATTTGACTGTAGTTTTTGTGTGGTGCAAGAAGTGCGCTACCAACAGTTGTTTTTTTATCAGAAAGGACATCACCAACCCCCAAATTTAATACATCAAATATGAGCTTTCTTGCTAAAGAATAACCATTTGTGTGTAGTCCGTTTGAAGGTATTCCCATAATCAAATCACCCTCTTTAACAGAAGACCCATCCACAATATTTTTTCTTTCTATAATTCCCGTTGCAATCCCAACCAAGTCATATTCATTTGGGTGATAGGTGCCGGGCATTTCAGCTGTTTCACCACCAACCAAAGAAACGCCCAAGTTTTTACACTCAACAGCAACACTTTTAATAATTTCTGAAACTATCATAGGCTCAAGAGAACTGCTGGCAATATAGTCAAGAAAAGTTAGTGGTTTTGCCCCAGTTGCAGCTACATCATTGCAACAAGCGTTAACCAAATCATAACCAATAAAATCAAAGTTACTACATTTTTGTGCAACAGCCATTTTTGTGCCAACACCGTCAATACTTTGAACCAGAACAGGATCATCGTACTGATTCACAATGTCTTTAATGCTATACATTGCACCAAAACCACCAATCGAAGAGAGTACGTTTTTATTAAAGGTAGACTGGATGACGTCTTTTGACGACGCTATGGCGTGATCTGCTTTTTCAATATCTACGCCAGCGTCTTTATATGAAATCTTCTTTTTCATGATAGCAGTTTTCCTCTCAAAGAATTCCCCCAAATATTATTAGCTTCATTAATAGATAAGTTAACCTTGTCATTAATGGTGATGGTTTTTTCACTACATGTTGACCCTATAATATCAAAAGGTATGTCCTTTTTTTCTAGTATTTTTTGAACGGCGCTTGCGTCATCGCTTTTAACCTCCAATAGTATAGAAAGGTTTTCATTAAATAGTCTTTCTGCAAATTCTTTATTTTCTAAATGAACATTAACGCCAACATTGTTTCGAAATGACATCTTGCAGAGATTCACCGCTAAACCTCCTCGAGTGACCACCCTTGATGAAAGTATTAATTCTTGTGAGTTCAAGTGGATGAGGCCGTTTAGCATTTGACTATATTCTTTATTAGAAAAGTGACACACTTCATTGTTGTTGGTTTTTAATAGGCTTGTAGCTACACTGCCTCCGATGGAATGATTGTTTCCTCCCAACAAAAATAAAGCAGAATTTTCAGATTGAAAGCTATTTTGAATAGACTTGTCAACATCTATATTTTTTCCAAAACAACCAATCATTGGACTTGATGGTATAGCATTATCACCACTTTGATTGTAAAAGCTTACATTACCCGCAACGATAGGAAGGTTGGTGTTGTTTTCAAAGTGTAGATCATCACAACAGTCTCTAATCGCCTTGCAACTCTCAGCAAATTGCCACATTTGTTCTGGCTTTTCAGGATTACCAAAACACAAACAGTCTGTTAGCGCAACAGGAATTGCACCACTTGCAACAATCTTCGCAGTTGACTCTAAAAGAGCGTGTTGTGCGGTGAGATAGGGGTCAATTTTACCAATTTTTGGATTGTGTGCAATTGCAACAGCAAACCCATTTTTTCTAATTTCTTCTGGAAAAGATTTATTATTAAAGGGCGAAACAACCCCAGCCTCAGAAACACCCCTCTCTAATACGACCCGACCTTGAACCTGTTTATCATAACACTCATATATCACAGAACGTGAAGCAATATTTTCATCCCCCAACAACTCCAATATCAATTGATTATAGTTTGTAATATTTGGAAAAGAATTAGAGTGTTTAGAAATTTTTACCTCTTTTAATGGCCTTTGGTACACAAAGCCCTCATTAATTTTTTCAATAGGACCATCAACAATTTTTTTACCTTCAGCATATACAGTATAGTGGGGTTTTTTAATAATTTTTCCAACAACCTTTGCCTGAGCTAAGGATGAAACGTTAGGGAAGTCAAATTTTTTATTGTAGTGGTTTAATATGGTGGATGTGGTATCGGGATGACATACCCACATAAATCTTTCTTGGGTTTCAGAACAAAGAATTACATGGCTTTGCAGGTTATCCATGCTCGTATGAATTTTATCAGCCCAAACCTCTGCCCCCATACCAGCCGCATCTGCTAGCTCTATGCTTGCGCAAGCAACTCCCCCTGCACCTAAATCTTTAAACCCAACTTTGTCTACCATATTATTTTTTTGTAAATACTTAAAAAGATCATAGCTGGCCTTAAGAATATGTCTTTCTAAAAAGGCGTTTGGCTCTTGCACCGCACCCTTATTCTGCTGTTCTTTTTCTTCTTCAAGTTCTAGTGATGCAAAGCTTGCACCACCAAAGCCACTATTGTCTGTTGGTTTTCCCACCAAAATTAAATCGTAACCTTCTGCGTTTTTAGGAGCTTTTGACCTAATAACATCCTTTTCTCGAACAATTCCAGCAGCAACAACAGTAACTAGACAGTTTTCATTGTAATCTTTGTCATAATACAAATCTCCCGCAATATTCGGAATGCCTAGCGGGTTTCCATATCCAGCAATCCCGCTTACTACACCTTCGTGAATCCATTTAGTTTTATTATTTTTTAAATCTCCAAATCTAAGGCCGTCTCCAACAGCAACCACCTCTGCGCCCATACAGCAAACGTCTCTAACATTACCACCAATACCGGTTGCTGCACCTTCATAGGGAACAATTTGACTGGGATGATTATGAGATTCGTGGCTAATGACTAAACCATAACGGTTATTATTTTTATCGGTTGCAATTGAAACAATACCAGCGTCATCCTTGGCCCCTAAAATGACATCTGGACCATCAGTAACAAAGTGTTTGATATGTTCTTTGCTGCTTTTATAAGAACTATGTTCGGACCCTTGAATAGAAAAAAGAACAAGCTCCGCAAGCGTGGGAGGCCTTTTTAAAAATTCGTTTTGAACCGTTTTGGTTTCTTTTATGCTTAGGGGAATATTTTGTTCAGATAAAATATTTATAATTTCTTGATCTGAAAGATTGGAAAAGTCAAACGTGTCCCAACTTTCATATTTTTTCATAAAGCAAAAGTTTGGTTTCGATCTGGACCATAGGAGATTAATGAGATTTTATTTTTAGTAAAATCTTCAATCTTCTTAATGAATACTTTCATTTCGGACGGACACTCATCAATATTTTTAATATGTTCAGGTAAAGAACTCCAACCGTCAAGAGTTTCATATATAGGTTTAATTTTACTAAAACTGTCTAAATCAGCAGGAACATAATCAATTTGCTTGCCATCGATTTCATAGCCTACACACATTTTGATTTCAGGCAACCCAGTTAATACATCCACCTTTGTTAAGACTAGTTCAGTAAACCCATTTAATTGATTAGCATATTTTAGTTGAACCAGATCAATCCAACCAATTCTACGAGCTCTACCGGTGGTTGTGCCATATTCTTGTCCTACTTCGCGAATTTTGTCTTCAAGCGGGGGACTAATTTCGGTTGGCAAGGGTCCACGGCCCACATAGGTAAGATATGCTTTAGCAATTCCAACAATACGCTTTTCTCTATTTAAACCAACTCCAGAGCCGGCCTCTACTTGACCTGCAACAGTGTTGCTACTTGTAGTATATGGATACAGGCCATGATCTATATCTAAACAAGCGCCTTGAGCGCCCTCAAACAATATTGTCTTTCCATTACGATCTGCGTTTGAAAGCTGTTTTGTAACATTGCCCACATACGGCCTGATAGCTTCAGCATAATCTAGGTATTGATGAAGAATGCCCTCAAAAGAATAATTAAATGATTCTTCAAACACATTTTCAACAAGCTTTTTATTAAAAATAAACGCTTTTTTCAGTCTTTTGGCAAAAACATCTTTATTGAAAAGATCTACAATTCGCAGACCATGGCGATACATTTTATCTGCGTAGACAGGAGCAATTCCAGACCTTGTACTTCCTGCAGCTAAATCGTTTTGTAGGGCAGTGAGATGATGATCAATGTCAACATGATAAGGCATAATTAAATGAGCGCGGTCGCTAACCAAAAGATTAACACCAAGCCTTTCTTTTTTTAATAACTCAATTTCTTTAATCAACACAGCGGGATCAATGACAACGCCATTGCCAATAACAAGCTTGCAATTCGGGTGCAACACCCCAGACGGAATTAAGTGTAATTTAAGGGTTCTGTCGTCGAGAATAATAGTATGACCAGCATTATTGCCACCCTGGAAGCGTACAATATAATCAGATTTTGCTGAGAAAAAATCTGTAACCTTTCCCTTGCCTTCGTCGCCCCATTGGGCGCCAATTATAACTGAAATATTTTTTTTATTATTTTGCACTTTTTGATTCTGTTGATAAGGTGTAATTTATGTCGTGTATTCTAGATACCAAAATAATACTTTTAAAAGCCTTATTTTTTTAGGGGTTTTACTTCTCAATGGCTGTGCCACTATTGGCCAGTTAGCTGTTCCACTGGAGTCAATTGATAAGCCAAAGGGGCCCTATGGCATTGGCACCCAAGTCTTTTTTTGGACAGATGAAAAAAGGAGCGAACAATATACAACAGACCCAACGGACCTTAGAAAGCTACAGGTACAAATTTGGTATCCCGCACAAATGAAGGAAGGCTATCAAAAAACAACTCATATGGTGTTTCCTGAGAAAACTTTAGATGCTATGGCGAGCACCCTCAATGTACCAGCGAACTTTATAGCACATGGTACACGATTAATGTCAAATGCAGTGCAGGGAGCACCTCCAGTTAAAGGAGAAAAATTTCCATTGATATTATTTTCACATGGCGATGGAGGCGTAGCAACTCAAAACCTATCACAGGTTGAGGCGTTAGTAAGTAATGGGTATATTGTGATTGCCCCCAACCACACCTATAATGCTTCTATTACTTTTGATGAAGAAGGTACCCCAGCTATATATCAGTCCAATATCACCTGGAGCGAACAAACAATTTATAGCAAGAAGTACTATGCAAATCAACTGATAAGATATCGATATTCAGATATTGCGTTTTTATTAGACGAGATATCAAAAAAAACTCTACCAGGATCTATGTCAAATCCCTACTACGACATGATTGATTTTGAACGCGTGGGAATGATGGGACACTCCATGGGAGCAGGAACAAGTTATCACGGATTAATTAATGACAAGCGCATTAAATCAGCAGTAGGATTAGATGGATGGTTTTTCCCCCTAGACAAAAAAACCTTTTCCACCAAAACCAATAAACCATTTCTTCACTTAGGACAAGAGGAGTATTTGAGCTTGGACATAGACGGTGATATTAATAACTCTGAGTCAGGAAAGATTAATTTTGACATTCATAACGCCATTTTAGAAAACAATACTAGTTCTTTTGTTGTTTACATTGAAAAAAGCCTTCACGTTGACTTTACAGATTATAAACAGACATATATTGTAGGAAGGCCATTTACAATTCCGATATCTGAATTCGGAGACATCTCAAAAAATAAAATTAAAAATATTATGAACAGATCAATTTTAGAGTTTTTTAATTATACATTTAAAGGCGAAGAGTTTGATCCAACAGTTCTTGATCAATACAAAAATAGTATAAAAGTGAGCTATGACGTCCAGTAGTTTTATAAAAAAGTTGGGAACATTTAACAAAAAACAGCGCGGAAATTCACAATATTTAAGCTTAAAAAAAGAACAACTTAATTATTTTAACCCAATTTGTCGTCGTGAAAGTCAATACTAAAAAAGTATTGACATCAACTAAAACAATCCTCAATTTAAATGGATTTCACATTTGAAGGGATACGTATCCCCCAAACGTGGTATATATATACTGTGAAAAGTATGAATGAAATTAAAGATTATATATACATTAATATATATATAGGGTAAATGAATGAAACAAAATAACAAATTAAAATTTGTATATAAAAACTCATTTGGAGGTAGAATAATGAGAAAACTACGTATGTTAATTGCGCTTCTTGTTCTTCCTACTCTTATGTTTGCACAGTCAACTACTGCTAAACTAGCAGGGGTTGTTTCTGACGCTGATGGTAATCCATTGGTAGGAGCAAATGTAGTTGTAGAAGGATCAAACTTAGGTGCAGCTACCGATCAATTAGGTAGATACTATATTCTTGACGTTCCTGTTGGTGACTATAACTTAAGAGCCGAGTATATCGGTTATACTACAGTTATAGAAGCTGGTGTAAGTACTTCTGTTGGTTTTACAACAACAGTTGATTTTGCACTAGATGTTGCCTCAGTTGCAGGTCAGGAAGTAACAGTAACAAGAGAAAGACCATTAATTAATCCGAATGCTACTAATACAACTCGTGTTGTTGATAAAGAGTTGATTGATGCATTTGCTGTGAGAGGGGTTGAAAATATTGTTAACCTTCAAACAGGTGTTGTTAATGGATATTTCCGTGGAAGTAGAAGTGGAGATAGTAGATACTATGTTGACGGCGTTCCTGTAAAAGATGTTTACGGGGGTGGAAATCTATTAAACGGTAACTCTCAATCAGCACTACAAGAAATTTCAGTTCAAACTGGAGGTTTCTCTGCAGAATATGGCGGTGCTAATGGAGGGATTGTAAATATTACTACCAAAACTGGTGGTACACAATGGAGATCAAAAGTAGGAGCAGAAATGTCTTTAGGGGCAGATGCTAGTACTTCTCCTGATAAACTATACACAGATGGTTACCAAAATGTCAACTTTGACTTTGGTGGTCCAATCAGTGATAATGTAAAAGTATATTTGTCTGTTGAGGCGAAAGAAAAAGGCGGTGACGTTTCTTATAGTTACTTCCCTAAGTTTGACGCTATGGCAATGTCTGAAGTTCCTGCTGACTTTTACAGCGACGGTACAGATGGCTTTGTATATGGTACAGATGCAAGTGGTAACAAAATTGCACATATTGAAACTGTTATAAGAGACAATCAAACAGATCCAGCGTTGTTGGCTTCTGGTGTTGCAGCTTATGACACTACATATGTTGTATATAGTAACTATGAGCGTATGTACGGACAACAACCTCAAGATGACAACAACCGTGTTACAGTTAATGGTAACATGACAATGGACTTTGGTCCATTACGTGTCAAGCTTGGTACGCAAGCTTATGATTTTGAAGGACACAGCTATAGCTGGAGTAGAGTTCTAGGTGGAACAGATGGTTCATATATTAATGAATCAGATTTTGCTATGGGATACATGAACTTCAGATATACTATTAGTCCACTATCTTATGCTAAAGTTTCGATTTCAAATCAATCTTATGAAACAACAGGTGGTAATGAAAATTACTTACATGATATTGAAGCATATGGTAGAAGAACCAAAGCATTTGGTTCAGCAAATTATTACAAACGTGACGGAACTGGATTTAACCCACTATCACCAGATGAGTTCATCGGTGCAGCAGGTTTTGGATCACAGTACACAAGTTACGATACAAGAAAAACTACAACAAACACCGTAAGTTTTGACTACACTAACCAAATTGGTTACAATGAGTTTAAAATTGGTGGTTCGGTAGACAGTCACGAAATTAGTCGTTACGGTTTATCTGCATCAGGTGTTGCTAGAGCAATTAGCCAAGTAGATGCTAATTATGACGGTGTAGCTACTAATGAAGAAATCATCGCTGCAGGAAGTGATCCAGCAGACTGGAAATTCATTAACTACAGAGCTCTATATGTAACAAATCTTGGTTACAATATTTATGGTGATGAATGGAATGGAACATATAATCAGGACGATCATATGTTATCTCCAGCAGAACCAACACAAACACGTTTCTATGTTCAAGATAAGCTTGAATTTAAAGATGTTGTTGTTCAAGTAGGTCTTTCAATGGAATCAATTGACACTGGCGCTATGGCACCAGACTCAGATGGTGACGGATATGGAGACTCAGACGGGTTCAACCACCTATACTTTAATAGACAGCGTGTAGATAGAAATGGTGATGGTAACGGTAACTTTGTTTGGAAGAAAACAAAGAAAGAAACTGCTACACATCCTAGAATTGGTATCTCATTCCCAGTATCCGATCGTACAGTATTCCGTGCGAATTACGGAACACACTGGCAATCAGTTCCAATGTCATATCTATACTTATCAGATTCACAGCTATCAGCAGATATCTTAGCTGGTAATGCTACTGCATCTGAAAACCCTGCGTTAAAGCCAGAGCGTTCAACTCAGTATGAAATTGGTATTGAGCAACGTATAGGTGCTTTCGCTTCATTAAAGATTGAAGGGTTTTATAAAGAAAGTAAAGATTACTTGACGCTAGCAAATCGTACAGACGCATTTACAAATACTGGTGGTGCAGATACTCAACAAAACTGGGCACAGTATTTAAATGGAGACGTTATGGTCTCACAAGGTTTGACAACAAACTTTGAAATGCGTAGAACTAGAGGTTTGTATGCGCAAGCGAATTATACATACTCAGAAGCTAGAGGTACTGGATCTTATGGGTCACAGAACTTCTACGTTACTTGGATTGGTACAGATGATGGATATCCAAAAGCGATGAATCTATTAGACTATGACCAAACTCACACCGCAAACGTAATTCTTGACTGGCGTTCACCGAACGCAACAGGTGCGTTAGCGAACACAGGATTTAATGCTGTGATGAGTTTTGGTAGTGGTACTCGTTTTACGCCATCTCAAATCTATAGTACAGTTTTTGAGAACAGATGGGAATTCCCAGAGGGTCCGGTAAACTCAGGTACAATGCCTGCTTATACTAACCTTGATCTACGTGTAGACAGAGCCATTAAATTAGGCGGCGTAACAGCAAATGCATATGTTGCAGTGTTTAACGCTTTAGACGCAGAACAGGTTAATGATGTTTATCATGGAACCGGTAACGTAGCTGAAGATGGCTGGGTTGCAACTGAAAGTGGGCAACAATGGCTTGCCAATAGATTAGCAACTAACCCTGACGTTGACGCAGCGGCACTCTACCAGGATAATTTAGCATTTCCTAATAGATGGAGCGCTCCTCGTACAGTTAGAGTTGGTATGAACATTAGTTTTTAATTAAATAAGAAGGTAAAGAGGTAAATATGAAAATCTTAAAGAATATTACCGTTTTCACATTGGTGATGTTACTGTCAGTTACAACTGGCCTTGAGGCGAGAGACAAAAATGTCTCTAACTTTAGTAGCTCATCTAATTATGTGGATTCTGTCGGTACGTTCGATGGGAATAAAATCTATGCAGACGTTGCTAACAACGGTCTCTTTCTGGATTACCATGTTTCTGGTGATTCAGCTCTAGAGTGGCCTAAAGGCACGGGTGCACACTCTATCTTCCAATCCGCATTATGGATGGGAGCTACAGTGAATGGATCTATTCGAACTATCGTTGGAGATTATACACAAGACATGGGTCCAGGTCCATGGGGTGGTGACCCGCTAGCTGCGGTGCACAGAATCTATAAAGTAGAGAAATCTATGTTAGCTTCTCCCCTTGACTTCGCTGACTTCCAAGAATGGCCAGTTGATTTTGGTGCACCTTGGGTTGACGTAGATGGTGACGGAGTTTATACTCCACTACCAGGCGGAACTGATCATCCAGAATTCCTAGGAGACCAAGTACTTTGGTTTGTTAGTAATGATGGTGACCCAGCTTATAAATTGAATTTCGGAACATCGCCACTAAACGTTGAGATTCAAACAACTATGTTTGGTTTTGATAGACCTGACGTATTTGGTGACATGGTGTTCTTAAAACAATTAATCATTAATAAAGGTTCAGATGACTTAGTCGATACATACATGGGACTATGGTCAGATCCTGACTTAGGATATGCTGGTGACGACTTTGTAGGTTGTGACGTTGACTTAGGTCTGGGTTATGTTTGGAATGACGGCGCTGACAGTGTCTATGATAACCTAAGTGTTGGAACTCCAGCAGCTGGGTATGACTTCTTCCAAGGTCCAATGGTAGATTGTGACGCAACAGAAGACTGTTCAGTAGGTGCTAAAATGTTTGGTACTCGTCACCCAGGTAAAAAGAACCTTCAGATGTCATCATTTGCATTTTATATTAATGGAGATGCGACATATACTGACCCTGCTGATGAAACAGAGGGTTACTTTTATTTACAAGGTTTAAGAAAAGATGGAAGTGCGTATCCAAATGAAATAGCTGGTGATCTATATGATCAACGTTTCTGTTTCTATGGAGATGCTTCTGCAGCACATAGTACTGCTAACCCTGTTGATGGAAACTATGCAGCTTCAGCTGATAGACGTTTCTTAATGAGTGTTGGTCCATTTACTATGGCAGCAGGCGATTCACAAGAAGTAGTATTTGGTATTTTCCATGCTGCTGGTGGTGACGCGTTATCATCTGTATCTTACCTAAAAGAGATAGATGCCTTAGCTCAAACAGCTTATGACATTGATTTTGCTCTGCCAGATTCACCGCCATCACCAAACGTGACAGCGAGTTCTTTAGCAGATCAAATTACATTAGTTTGGGACGACGCTCCTGAAAGCTATAATGTAGTCAGTGAAGTTGACTTAGATGCTAATGGTAATCCTACAAACTTTGTATTCGAAGGATACAATGTATATCAGCATGAAACAGCATCCGGAGCTGGAGCAAAGAAAAGACTAGCTACGTATGATGTTATAAATGGAACTACTGAAATTTATGACACTGTATTTAACGCTGAATTAGGTGAGAACATTAATATTAGAACACAGTTTGGTTCAGACAGTGGGTTAGCACATTTTGAAGCTATCACAACAGATGGATTGAACGGTAATTCAAAACTGATTACAAATCGTTCTTATTATTATTCTGTAACCGCATATGGTTACAACGCGGACGGTATTCCAAAAACATTGGAAAGTAGTCCGAGATATTTAACTGTAAGACCAGA
>ERZ802831.554-NODE-554-length-19147-cov-20.1746_pt1 | contig 19147 bp, 20 predicted proteins | sample MGYA00345655_ERZ802831 | MGnify/ENA primary metagenome ERZ802831 (study PRJEB30503, sample SAMEA104212376) | marine metagenome | biome: Westerlies Biome; feature: [SRF] surface water layer (ENVO:00010504) within the epipelagic zone...; material: water...
CCGGAATACCATCGACCTGCGTATATTTGGTTTTGCCATCGCGCATCGCCGCGCTCGCCGCATCTTTGATATGTTGCGGCGTATCAAAATCCGGTTCGCCGGCACCAAGCCCAATCACGTCACGTCCAGCGCGACGCATATTCATGGCCATATCGGTTATCGCAACCGTTGGCGAAGGCGCCAGACGCGCCAGACGATCAGATATAAGCCCCATTGCGGACCACCCCGTTATGCTATCATCTGCTGAAGCAGCCTGTTTATGCGATGCTTCACCCAACAGAGCAAGGGATTTGTGCAACCGCCCCTTCCCTCAGGCACCGACAATGCCTATGTTGTAGCGCATGGATATACAAGCCGCCGACAATCTGATCATCAGCCGCCCGCGCGGCCCGGCAAATTTTGATTTACAGTCAGAATTTTCTCCGGCAGGTGACCAGCCAACCGCCATTGCCGAACTGATTGACGGCATAAAAAATGGCGAACGCGATCAGGTATTGCTCGGCGTGACCGGATCCGGGAAAACATTCACCGCCGCCCATGTGGTAATGGCCATCAAGCGCCCGACATTGATTCTGGCACCAAATAAAACGCTGGCGGCGCAGCTCTATGGCGAGATGCGGTCATTATTTCCGAATAATGCTGTTGAATATTTTGTGTCCTATTACGACTATTATCAACCCGAAGCCTATGTGCCGCGATCCGACACCTATATCGAAAAAGAATCATCGGTGAACGAGCAGATTGACCGCATGCGGCATGCCGCCACCCGCGCCCTTCTTGAACGTGATGACGTGATTATTGTGGCTTCGGTTTCCTGTATTTATGGCATCGGGTCGGTCGAAACCTATTCAACGATGACGCAGAAGCTGACCACCGGTGATACCGCGCCGCGGCAGGAATTGCTCCGCACATTTACCGAACTTCAATATCGCCGCAATGATACAAATTTTGTGCGCGGGGCATTTCGGGTGCGCGGCGATTCGGTTGAAATTTTTCCCGCGCACCTCGAAGACCGCGCCTGGCGCATCTCACTTTTTGGTGATGAGATCGAAGCTATTTTCGAATTTGATCCGCTGACTGGTGCCAAAATGGCAACACTTGACAGCATCACGATTTTTGCCAATTCGCATTACGTCACCCCACGCCCGACGCTGCAACAGGCCTGCAAGCAAATCAAACAGGAACTCAAAACCCGTATTGCCGATTTTACCGCAGCGAATAAGTTGCTCGAGGCACAGCGCATCGAACAACGCACGCAATTTGATGTGGAAATGATTGAGGCGACTGGCGTTTGTGCTGGCATCGAGAATTATTCACGCTATTTGTCCGGCCGCGGCCCCGGCGAGCCACCCCCGACATTATTTGAATATCTGCCGGAAAACGCCCTGTTAATTATCGATGAAAGTCACGTCACAGTGCCGCAGCTTGGCGCCATGTATAAGGGCGATTTTGCACGCAAATCAACATTGTCCGAACATGGGTTTCGCTTGCCATCCTGTATGGATAACCGGCCCTTAAAATTTGAAGAATGGGAAGGTTTCCGGCCGCAGACAGTTTTCGTATCGGCAACCCCCGGCCCATGGGAGCTGGAACGCACCGGCGGCGTGTTCAGCGAACAGGTGGTGCGACCAACCGGGCTGATTGACCCTGAATGTGTGGTGCGTCCGACGACCAGTCAGGTTGATGATATTATCGCCGAATGCCGCGAGGTTGCGGCGAAAGGCCAGCGCGCGCTGATCACCACGCTGACGAAAAAAATGGCCGAAGCGCTCAGCGAATATATGTTCGAGGCTGGCCTGAAAGTACGCTACCTGCATTCTGATATTGATACGCTGGAACGTATCGAGATTATGCGCGATCTGCGTCTTGGGGTATTTGATGTGCTGATTGGCATCAATTTGCTGCGTGAGGGGCTGGACATACCGGAATGCGCTCTGGTTGGCATTCTGGACGCCGACAAGGAGGGCTTTTTGCGGTCTAAAACATCACTGGTGCAAACCATTGGCCGCGCCGCGCGTAACATTGACGGGCGGGTCATTCTTTATGGCGACCGCGTCACCGATTCAATGCAATATGCCCTCGACGAAACCAACCGCCGACGTGCCCGTCAGCAGGAATATAATGAAAAACATGGCATCACCCCGGAATCGGTGCGCAAAGATATTGCCGATGTTCTCGAATCTGTTTACGAGCGCGGCGATCATCTGACCCCGGTGGCCGGTGCCAAAGCGGGCGATTTGGTTGGCAATAATTTCCAAAAGGTCATCAGCGACCTTGAAACCAATATGAAAGAAGCTGCGGCCAATCTTGAATTTGAGGAAGCTGCCAGATTACGGGACGAGATCCGACGTATGGAAGCGACCGAACTGGGCCTGACAGCACCGGGTGTGCCGACATCCATCGCCAAACGGCATGGTCAGTTCCCGGCTGGCACGCCGGGCGCCCCGGTGAAAAAACGCCGGCGCCGTTAAATACAACGCTGTTTCAACAAAAACACCTGTCAAACCGCCTAAAAACACCGCGCGACCTGTCCCCTTGGCCAGACGCAACCGGGCTGACAATAGGAGCGGTTTTGCACAACATAATAAAAATGACATATTTCAATTAATGAATTTAAATAAACTTCGCGTTTTTCTGTATTTTTGATCTTGAATTAATATAAAGCGTTGTTTTTACTATATTTTACTTTTATGCCTAATTTTTAGGCAAATTGATGTTTTTTGAGGGAAAACAGTAGGGCAAAGTTATTTTTGGAAGATTATCCACAAATTTATCCACAGGCTTCGGGGACAAAAATTTTGACAATTTTGACCCCGATTCGTCAGGCCGATTCGCCGCACGCCGAATCAGCCAGACCATGGTCATTGGCACAAAAACACCCAGATCAGCGTCAATTTACCCGCTGTTTTGGCAATGTTCTGTCAGCTTGTCTCATGACATTTCCACACAAACCGCATAGATTATGGCGTCAGCGCAACGGGCAATCAGGATCAGATGTCACAAAATTTACCAGCAAATTTGGAACGCGGCGTCGCGTATCTGAAAAACGAATTAAAGACGCTACCGAACCAGCCCGGTGTTTACCGTATGTTGAACGAAAAGGGCGTTGTTCTGTATGTCGGCAAAGCCCGCAACCTCATCCGGCGCGTCAGCAATTACACCCAGCCAAATCGTCTGTCGAACCGGATTTTGCGCATGGTCAGCGAAACCGAAAAGCTCGAGGTGATCGTCACCAAGTCGGAGATTGAGGCGTTACTTCTTGAATCCAATCTGATTAAAAAGATGCAGCCGCGCTATAATATTCTGCTGCGCGATGATAAAAGCCTGCCGCAAATCCTGTTGACCGCCGACCATGAATTTGGCCAGCTGACCAAACATCGCGGCCGCAAAACCCGAAAAGGCGATTATTTTGGGCCATTTGCCTCAGCCGGGTCAGTGAACCGCACGGTAACCGATCTGGCACGCGCTTTTATGCTGCGTACCTGTTCCGACTCGGTCTTTAGCGGCCGCACCCGTCCGTGTTTGCAATATCAGATCAAACGCTGTTCGGGGCCATGTGTCGGTCTTGTCAGCCAATCCGACTATGCCAAGCAAATGTCGCAGGCGCGCCGCTTTCTAAATGGCGACTCGGCAGACATCCAGCGCGAATATGCACAGCGCATGCATGCCGCTGCCGACGTGCTGGATTTTGAAACAGCGGCTATCTGGCGTAACCGGATTCGCGCGCTGACCGGCATTCAGGCCAATCAGGATATCAACATTCCAAATGTGCAGGATGCAGATATCGTTGCCATCGCCCGCAGTGGCGAACGCAGTTGTATTCAGATCTTTTTCATTCGGGGAGGATCCAATTATGGCAATCGGTCGTATTTTCTAACGCATCTCGCTGACACCCCGGCGGATGAAATTATTGGTGCCTTTATCGGCCAGTTTTACGAAGATAAAGAACCGCCCGCTGACATTTTTTTAAGTGAATTTCCGCAAGATAAAGAGCTTTTAACCGAGGCTTTGTCGCGTGCCGCTGGTCGCCGCGTCAGGTTGCAATGCCCGGAACGCGGCGCCCGCCGTAAAGTGACCGCGATGGCGGTGAAAAATGCTGAAGAGGCGCTGGCCCGCCATCTCGCAAATGCGTCATCACAAAAGCGGCTGCTTGGCGAGTTGGCGGTCGCGCTTGGCCTGCCCCAACCGCCGGAACGGATCGAGATTTACGATAATTCGCATATTCAGGGCAAACATGCTGTCGGCGGCATGGTTGTCGCCGGGCCTGAAGGCTTCCAAAAAGCCGCGTATCGTCGTTTCAACATCAAGGATGAAGGCAAATTCGCGACGCAGACAGGCGATGATTTTGCGATGATGCGGCAGGTCATGCATCGCCGGTTCTCGCGGGCACTCAGAGAAGACCCGGATCGGCTGTCAGGCAGCTGGCCCGATTTATTGCTGATCGATGGCGGACTTGGGCAATTATCATCGGTGCATGAGGTGCTCGACGCGCTTGCCATTACTGATATGCAGGTTGTTGCCATCTCAAAAGGCCCGGATCGGCATGCTGGCCGAGAGCAATTTCATATCCGCGGCCGTCCCAGCTTTACCCTGCCGCCGGATAGTGCGGCCATGCATTTTTTGCAAAGGCTGCGCGATGAGGCGCATCGCTATGCCATTGGCACGCATCGCAACAAACGCGCAAAAGCCGAATTTACCAACCCGCTTGATGCGGTACCGGGCATTGGCCCCAAGCGGAAAAAAGCCTTGCTGGCACATTTTGGCTCGGCCCGTGCTGTCGCTGCCGCCGGCCTGACAGATTTACAGGCGGTTGACGGCATCTCAAAAAAATTTGCACAACAAATTTATGATTGGTTCTATAGTGGCGGACAGTAGGCAGCTTGTGCTAATGCTATAAGCGACCGCCCAGACATCACAGCCGGCCGTATCGCACCAAGGAGCCAAGCCCCCTCTATGTTTACGCTGAATGCCCTGCCGAATTGGATGACAGTCATACGTATTGCGATCACGCCTTTGATCGCCATTCTGATCTGGATTGATGAACCATCCTATGGCTATCAACTGGCACTTGTGCTCTACACCATTGCCAGCGTGACCGATTATATCGACGGATATATGGCGCGTCGTTTGCAGGTTGAATCGCCGCTTGGTGAAATGCTTGATCCGATTGCCGACAAGCTGCTTGTCGCGGCGGTGTTATTGGCGCTTGCCAGCGTCACCACCAGCGGCTGGGTATTTCTGGCACCAGCGCTGATTATTCTGATCCGCGAATTTATGATTTCCGGCCTGCGAGAGTTTTTGGCAAAGCAAAATGTCTCAGCACCGGTGACGCGACTGGCAAAGTGGAAAACCACAGCACAAATTCTGGCATTAGGGTTTTTGATGGGCGCACCCGGCTTCCCCGGATTTCCCTTTGCCCATGAAATTGGCATCACGCTTTTATGGATCGCCGCCGTCCTCACCGTGCAAACCGGGTCTGGCTATCTGATCAGCGCTGTCAAACATGTGACCCAATCCAGCTGAATCACAGTTTTAAAAACCGATCATCCGGTATGCGCCACATCTCTGCAGACCGGATTTTTTAAGGTTGATTGACAACACTGGTTGTTGGATGATGGGGCGATAGACCACCGGCGTCTGCGAAGACATTAAATCAGTATCAAACAGGATAAAGCTGTTGAAAATTCTATATTTTGCATGGCTCAAAGAACATACCGGGCAGGCATCCGAAGACATGCAGCTTCCCGACGGCGTTGATACCGTTGGCGGGTTAATCCCGCATATCACCAAACAATCCGCCGGGCATAAAACCGCGTTGAAAAATCTGGATGCGGTGCGCGTCGCTGTCAACCGGGTCTATGGCGACCTCGCCACACCGATAACCAATACTGACGAAGTGGCATTTTTTCCGCCGGTCACCGGCGGCTAGGCCAGGCCGACTCTGCGTTTACCCTTGCCGCACCGTTTTTTCGTAACCATCGACAAGCGCGCGACTGATGTCGGATGGCGTGAACTGGTAATCACCGATACGCGATACCGGCGTCACTTCAGCCGCGGTGCCGGTTAAGAAACATTCGCGCATATCGGCCATTTCTTCGGGCATAATATGACGCTCGACAACTTTCATCTGCATCGATTGCGCCATTGCAATCACCGTCCGGCGGGTGATGCCATTTAAAAAACAATCAGCAATCGGCGTATGCAGCACACCCTCAGCATCAATGAAAAACACATTGGCACCGGTGGCCTCGGCAACATACCCCCGATAATCAAGCATCAATGCATCTTCAAACCCCTGCTTTTCAGCTTCATGCTTGGACAAGGTACAGATCATGTAAAGCCCGGCAGCTTTTGCATGAACCGGCGCTGACTCTGGTGCCGGACGCCGCCATTTGGCGATATCAAGCCTAATGCCCTTCATTTTGGTTTCCGGGTCAAAATAGCTTGGCCATTCCCACGCCGCGATCGCCAGATGCGCGGTGGTTTGTTGCGCCGAGATCGCCATCATTTCTGACCCACGCCAACAAAATGCCCGCACATAACCGTCGGTAATATCGTTCGCCTGCACCACCTCAAGTTTTGCCGCCTCCAGCGCAGCGTCTGCAATCGGCACATCAAAATCGAGCAGGTTTGCCGATGCCCGTAACCGCGCTGTATGCTCTGCGCCCTTGAACACCCGGCCCGAATAGACCCGCTCGCCCTCAAATACCATGCTGGCATAATGCAGCCCATGACTTAAGGTGTGCGTCTTCGCATCACGCCACGGCACAATTTCACCATCCAGCCAAATGCTTCCATCGCGGTCGTCAAACGGAATGAGTGCCATGCTATGCTCCCTAGAATTTATCGCTACAGAAGAACATCCGCGCCGAATGAATGGTTCCATTTCGGCCGTTTTATGTTATTGTTCTGCGTCGTTCTTTATATCACTTACCATTATTATTGGTCAACATGGCTGACATAAAACCAATTGGCAAGGCGCTTTTTCTCCGCGAGGAAGAATTGCGCCGGGGCATCGAAATGATGTTTTTTGCTTATCGTGACTTCACCGGCGAGGCCGACTCGATTTTAGCTGAGCAGGATATGGGCCGCGCCCATCACCGCGCCATTTATTTTATTGGTCGCCACCCGGGAATCACTGTGAGCGATCTTTTGGGCATTTTGAATATTACCAAACAAAGCCTGTCACGGGTGCTGTCCGGGTTAATGAAAGACGGATTTGTTCTGCAGAAACCCGGCGCATCCGACCGCCGCCAGCGGCTGCTCTATCTGACCGAAACCGGCATTGCGCTCGAAGCCCGTCTGACCGCGCTGCAGGGCCGCCGCTTTGCCGCTGCATACCGCGAGGCTGGTGCCGAGGCTGTTGACGGATTCCAGCGGGTATTGCGGGGCTTGATGGAGCAGGATACTTTGGAACAGATGAAACAGCAGATTCCGCCGACCAGCGACGCCTAAAAACCTTTTTTATGAAAGGCGACTATGAAAGAGCATCATATTCTGGTGATTGATGACGATGAACGTCTGCGTGTTTTGCTGCGACGCTTTCTTGAGGAAAGCGGGTTTCGCGTGACAGATGCCGGAAGTGCGCAAGAAGCGCGCAGTATTTTACAGGGTATGGCGTTTGATATATTGGTGGTTGATGTGATGATGCCCGGCGAAACCGGCATTGAATTTCTTGCCGATTTACGCAAAGACGACCCGGTGCCGGCGTTATTCCTGACCGCCAGATCCGAAACCGAAAGCCGTATCGAAGGGTTGGAGGCGGGCGCCGATGACTATATGTCAAAACCGTTTGAGCCACGCGAACTGGTGCTGCGGATTCAACGCATTTTACAGCGCAATGTGTTAACTGAGCAAAAAACAACGGCTAATGATGTCAGGTTCGGGCCGTTCCATTTTGACATTGTTTCTGGTCTGCTGACCAAGGCCGGGAATCGCCTGCATATCACCACCGCCGAGCAGCAATTGCTTGGCAGTTTTGCCGAAGCCCCAAATACCGTGTTATCGCGAGATGATTTATCAAACATCCTGGACGGGCGCATGGAGGGGCGGTCAATCGATGTGGCGGTGGCCAGACTGCGCCGCAAGCTGGAACCAAATCCACGCCACCCGGTTTATTTGCAGACGGTACGCAACCGTGGGTGGATGCTGCGCACCGACATTGCCCAACCAGCACGGCAGGTGTAGCCAGCGATGCAGCTTCGCGAATTTCTTCCAAAAACGCTATTTGGCCGGATGCTGTCGATCATTCTGGTGCCGATGATTCTTGTGCAGGTGATTACGGTATTCATTTTTTATGAGCGGCACTGGGATACGGTCACCCGGCATATGGCGGCGAATCTGTCGTCCGAAATAGCCTTTCTCATTGGCGATCTTGGCACCAGCCCGGACGCCGAACAAATCGAGACGGTGATTGCCGATGGCTGGCAGTTTTTTAATTTTCCGGTGAATTTTGAAACGGCACTGACGCTGCCTCAAAAAAATAACAGCATCCCTAAAACCTACGCTGAAGAAATGCTGCGTACCGAGCTCAGCAAACGCCTGTCACAAAATTGGCAGGTCGATGTCGACACTGACCCCAACCTGATTTTTATCGATATCCAGTTTGATACGGGTGTGTTGCGGGTCTATGCCAGCCGCAAACGTATTTTCAGCTCAACCAGCTGGACCTTTATTGGCTGGACCATTGGCAGTTCAATTTTGATGTTTGGCGTCGCCCTGGTGTTTTTGCGCGGTCAGGTACGCCCCATACACCGTCTTGCCAACGCCGCCAGACAATTGGGACTGGGCCGTCCGGCACCCGATTACCGGCTCGAGGGCGCGCGTGAAGTCAGGCTGGCAGGCCGCGCTTTTCAGGCGATGCGGCATCGGATCATGCGGCAGCTTAATGAACGCACCGAAATGCTGGCCGGGGTCAGTCACGATTTGCGCACGCCGCTCACACGTATGCGGCTACAACTGGCTTTGATGCAAACCCATCCTGATGCCGAGGCAATCGGCAATGATATCGACGACATGGAGGAAATGATCGACGCCTATCTGGCTTTTGCAGCTGGCGAAGGCGAAGAACAGCCGCAGGAAACCGATGTGTCTGCCTTGCTTGCCCGACTTGTCGAACAGGCACAAAAAGCGCATAAATTCGATATCAGCTTTACCCCGCCAAGCGAACCTCTGCCGGCCTTTCCGGTTCGCAAAAACGCGATTCAGAGAGCCTTTTCAAATCTCATCTCAAACGCCATTCGCTATTCGACAAAAACCGAGGTGTCGGTGCGGGTGCGCAATGATGAGGTTATTTTCAGTTTTGATGATAATGGCGCCGGCATCCCTGCAGAACGCAGACAGGATGCCATCCGTCCCTTTATCCGGCTCGAGGAGTCGCGAAACCGGCGCACCGGTGGCGCCGGGCTGGGGTTGTCGATCACCAGTGATATTGTGTTGAACCATGGCGGCGAACTGGCTTTGGGTGATTCCGAACTCGGCGGCTTGCGCGTGACAATCAAGCTGCCAATTTAGCCGCCGACACATTCCCTCATCAGATCACTCATACGGCCATCTAATACAGCCTGCCACCATTCGGCACAGCATATGTCGGCTGCATCAGCACCACTTCGCCAGCGGCATCCGGCACGCCCAGCGTCAGCACTTCCGACATAAATGGGCCAATTTGTCTTGGCGGAAAATTCACCACCGCCAACACCTGCTGGCCAATCAGCTCGTCACACGCATAATGCGCGGTGATTTGTGCAGAAGATTTGCGGGTGCCAATCTCATCGCCAAAATCAATCTCCAGCTTATAGGCCGGTTTGCGTGCTTCGGGAAATGACTGGGCCGCGATGATGGTGCCAACCCGTATATCGAGTTTCAAAAAATCATCAAATTCTGCGTCAGTCATTATCTACCCCGTAACGTCCGGCTGCGGCGGCATCATCTCGGCCGCTATCGGCCTGCTGCTGTTCACCTTGGCGAAACAGCCGCAGGCTGATCGCCCATTCCTCGGCCTGTTGCAAGCGCCGGTCAAGCGCCTTCATCGTCGGCGCAAGATCCGGGCTGTCATCTTTCATCCAGTCACGCGCCACCATCATCACCACGCCAACAACACCTTTGATGCGCAGCATCCCGCGCCAGCCCTCACAGCTATCGCCAGCCATCGCCAACATCCGGCGGGTTACATGTTGCAAATTGAGACCCAGCGCCACGCCAAGGTCGGGCCGCGTACGGGCGGCGCGGTTCACCGCTTCGATCTGCACCCGATAGGGGGCATAAACCTCAAACCGGTGCATCAGCGCTTCGAGAATTTTTTCCCGAATGGATATCTCGCCGGCATCTTCGATATCGGCAAAGCTCTCTAACACAGCCTGATCGTCAAGTGCTGCCATTTTTCCCAAAACAAGCCGTTGCGGATCGCCCGCCACCGCGCTTGCCAATGCATCATCGACACCGACATTCTGGGCAATCTCGTGCAATGACAAAGCTGCCAGTGGCCGTGCGCCCAGCTGCTGCCAGGCCTCATCGGCAAGCTTCGCAAAAATCTGTGCGGTTTGCTCGGCACCAGTCGCAGACTGCATCATCATACCCACCCTTGTGAATGACAGCGGCGACATGATGTCAGCCGCCTGATGTGGATCATTATATCAGAAAAAAACCGGATCAGGCTAGGCTCCAAGCGCGACAGCGCGCGCTTTTGCCGCTTTTACAGCTTGTTCGATCAGCGGTGTCAGGCCATTTTCGTCCATCAATACGGCCAGTGCCGCGGCTGTGGTGCCGCCCTTGCTGGTCACATTTTCGCGCAGAACCGCCGGCGACTCGTCGGCCGCCTCGATCAGCGCACCGGCACCACTAACGGTGGCTTCGGCCAGTTGTGTGGCGAGCGCCGCCGGCAGCCCGGCGGCAATGCCGGCCGCTGTCATCGCCTCGGCCAGCAAAAACACATAGGCCGGGCCAGATCCCGACACCGCGGTCACCGCATCCATCAAACTTTCGTCATCAATCGCCACAACCGCGCCAATGGTGCCGAGCAATTGTGTCGCCAATGGCACTAAATCAGCCGCGGCATGATCCGCATAAAGCGCGGTCACACCTTTACCGATCGCCGCCGGGGTATTCGGCATCGCCCGCAAAATCGGCGCCCCGGCACCCAGCCGCGCCTGTAACCAGCCTGACGAAATACCCGCCGCAATTGTTAAAAATGCGGTATCCGCATCGCACAATGATCCAATGGCGGCAATCGCCTCATCCATCATTTGCGGCTTTACCGCCAGCACGATCATCGAACTCACCGGCGCCCCGGACGCCATCGCCATCTGGCAATCGCTGTAGATAACAACCCGGCTGTGCGCATCCGCCCAGTCGAGATGCTCATGATACGGCTCAATAATGGTGAAATTGGCATCCAATGTGGGATCAGCCAGCCAGCCCCGGAGCATCGCACTGCCCATTTTGCCACATCCCAACAGCGTGATCTGCAGCGCTGCCATGGCCGCCTCAGGCCTCGCCTTCGGTGGTGAACATGGCGATCTCTGCGGCGTCTGTTGCCAACACATCATTATGCGCCACCTGATAAATCGCCGGATAGCAATGTTCACACTCACCGAGCATGATATCGACCACATCTTCAATCTGTTCCGGCGTTGCCCCACCAGCACCGCGTAATGCCAGCGTATAGCGCATTTCAAGCTCGCCCGTGGTGACATCAAGCGCCAAATGACCAATGAATATCTGCTTGTTCAGCAATGACGCCAACAACGCCATTTCGCCATAGCGCATCGGCGCGGTCTGCACATCAATGCGGCAGCTCACCTGCATCGCCGCTTCATCATCCCGCCAGATCACAGCCAATTGGTAATCACACCATTTGCCCGGCACTTCGACCAGCACCGCATTCTCGCCGCGGCTTTGCAACAGCCAGTCATGCGTCACGACAAAGCGGGTGACCAACTCAATCGGGTCATCGAGAACAATATCGGTTTGCTGTCGGCTGGGTGCCATTGGTTTTGTCCCTTCTGGACGGCCGCGCATGGGCGCGCGACGACCCGGGTAAAATGACAAAACCGGCTGCTCCGTTCAACCAAATTCAACGCAATATTTTGTGTGTGCTCTGGTGAAAACCACATCAATTTGTGGTTTTTGGCTGTTTTCTGCTGATTCGCAACGGCTGGTTAATGCTATTATTTTTTGGCTTTTTTCGCCGCTGCGGTGGTGGCTTTTGCGGGTTTGCGCCGGGCTGGCTTGGCGGCGGGCGAATCAGCCGCCTTCGGGATCTGTGCCTCCAGCGCTGAAAGCCTCGCGGCGACAGCCTCATGACGGGTGCGCAAGGCATCGAATTCTTCGCGCGTCACCAAGCCGCGTGCATTCAGACTACGCTCCATACGCTGCCGGATCATATTGTCAATTTCTTCGCGCATGCCGCCAAAGGCAGAAGCCGCACCATTTGCCATCTGCGCCAGATCGGCCATAAAATTTGAACGCATCGCCATTTCAAAACATCCCTTATGGTATGGCACTTCTCATTGATCGCACCAAAACTGTCATATTACCCTAGTTACTTATCATACATAATAAGGCTACAGTACGCTGGCAAGGTTAACAGCGTATCAGCAACAACAAACAGCGGTTACAGATGTTCAGCTTCACTACAGTCATCGGCACCAACAGTGCTATCATTTTACCCGAATTCAACAAATTTGCCGTGCAATTTGGCGCGTTTGGCATTCGCTGGTATGCGCTTGCCTATCTTGTTGGGCTGCTTGGTGGCTGGCTGTTGTTGCGGCGCGAGGCGAAAGACCCGCAATCACCGCTGACAATTGAAACTGTCGACACGCTATTAAATTATGTGTTGTTCGGCATCATTATCGGCGGCCGTCTTGGTTATATTATATTTTATAACAGCGCCTATTACCTGGCGCATCCATCAGCCATTTTACGCATATGGGAAGGCGGCATGGCCTTTCATGGCGCTTTATTGGGCATTGCCATCGCCCTTCTGATCATGGCGCGGCGTCACCAATTACGGTTTTTTTCGCTGACCGACCGGGTCTGCTTCGTGGTGCCGATTGGCCTGTTTTTTGGCCGCCTGTCAAATTTCATCAATGGCGAACTTTACGGCCGCGTTACCACCGTGCCTTGGGCAATGATATTCCCAAACAGTGATGGTCAGCCCCGCCATCCAAGCCAGCTCTATGAGGCTGGCCTCGAAGGGCTGTTGCTTGGGGTCGTTATGCTGATTCTATGGCGTCGTGGTTGGTTGCGGCAGGATGGCCGCCTCACGGGTGTTTTGCTGGCTGGCTATGGGCTGGCCCGCAGTCTGATCGAATTTGTCAGAGAGCCGGATGCACAGCTTGGTTTCATATTGGGCAATTTCAGCATGGGGCAAATATTGTCATTCCCGATGATTATTTTCGGGCTATATTTGATCATGCGCAAACCGGCCGCTTCACAACCGCTCGACTCATCCCGGTGACAGCGCATGTCTGACGAGTCACAGCACCGCGCGCCGATACCGACAGCAAGCGAGGCCATTCAGTCGATTCTGATGGACAGAATTGCACAAAGCGGGCCGCTGCCGGTCAGTGACTTTATGCAGATCGTTTTGGCGCACCCGCAGCATGGGTATTACCGCCGGCAGAATCCAATCGGTGCCGCCGGCGATTTTACCACCGCCGCCGAAATATCTGGTCTTTTTGGTGAAATGTGCGGGGTCTATCTGGCCCATATGTATGACATTGCCGGCCGGCCAGAACAGGCACAAATTCTCGAACTTGGCCCAGGTCGTGGCACGCTGATGGCTGATATGCGGCATATCTGGGCGCATACCATGCCGGCGATGCTTGATTTGCCACTGCATCTTGTTGAAACCAGCCCGCATCTGCGGGCGCAGCAAAAGCAGCGCATCAAAATGGCATCACTGGTCTGGCATGATGATCTGACAAGCCTGCCTGACGCCCCGTTATTTGGTGTGGCGAATGAATTTTTCGACGCCTTGCCAATTGATCAGGCGGTGTGGCGACAGCACGCGTGGCAGCATCGTCTTGTCGGCACCCGCAACGGCGCCCTCAGTTTTATTGATGGCGACCGCCTTGGCCCGGATGAACTGGCCTGCTGGCAGATCACCAATGACCAGCCCGATCTGGCTGACGGCACTGTTGCTGAATATTGTCGGGCAGCTGATATGATGACCCGGCAACTGGCCAGCAATATCGCCCGACATGGCGGTGCCTTTCTGGTGATTGATTATGGCAAAACCGACAATTACAGCGACAGCCTGCAAGCCGTGGCGGCGCATAAGCCTGTTGATCTGTTTTATCAGCCGGGCAATGCGGACATTTCTCATTGGGTTGATTTTGCCGCCTTGCGCCGCGCCGCGCATAACGCTGGCGCACGCTTTATCGGCCCGGTGACACAAGCCGATTTTTTGATGACAATCGGGCTGCGCGAACGTGCCGAAAACGCCGCTTTGACCTGTGACGCTGATGGACGCCGCGCCTTATTCGCAGCGGTTGACCGGCTGGTTGGCGCACATCACATGGGCACCGCCTTTAAGGTCGGGTTGATTGTACCCGCTGGCGACGGTATGCCGGCTGGCTTCACAACGGGAGACAATGGATGCGTGTAACCATGCTGACTGACAGCCTGCCCTGTCATCAATATGACGGCTGGTGCCAGCCATCACCGACCAAGCAGACAATGCGGCATGGTTTTTTCACCGCTGACGGCGGCGTCAGCAGCGGCCTATATCAAAGTTTAAATTGTGGCTATGGTTCGGCCGACGATACCGGCAATATCGACGAAAACCGGCGGCGGGTTGCGGTTGCGCTTGGTTTTGCGCCAGACCGGCTTTTTGGGCTAAAGCAATGTCATTCTGCAACCGCCATATCATTGTCAGACAGCAGCTCTGCCGCGCCGGATAAACGGCCGGATGCCGACGCCTATGTCAGCACCCGGGAAAATGCCGCCCTGGCTATTTTAACCGCCGACTGCGTGCCGGTATTATTTGCCGATCGTCACAGGTCTGTTATTGGCGCCGCACATGCGGGTTGGCGCGGCGCAACCGGCGGTATTCTGGCCGCGACAGTCAATATGATGTGCGACAAGGGTGCCAGCCTTGCCGGTATCGAAGCGGTGATTGGCCCGGCGATTGCCAAAGCAAGCTATCAGGTTGGTGATGATTGCCGCGATGCGGTGCTTGCGGCACATCCGCATGCCAGCCAGTTTTTTCACCCTGACCCGGCGCATGCGCAAAAATATTATTTTGATCTTCCCGCCTTTGCCAGCTGGCAACTTGGCCGAATCGGGATCGCACATGTTGTTGATCTGGCGATTGACACTTATAACAGCGCCAACAGGCTGTTTTCGCATCGCCGTGCCACCCATGCGCAATTGCCAGATACCGGCCGTCAAATTGCCGTTATTGGCCTCACCGATCAAACCGGGTAAAACGCATTATTTGCCGGAGTTTTCTATGCCGCATCTATATATCTTTCTGGGGTTGATGATCATTGCCTTGTTCGGATCATGCTTCATCACATAAAAGCCCCAAACAATTTTCTTGCGGGAAAACCGTGTCAAGGCTTGCCCGCAGGGGTGCCGGTTGCTATAGCAACTGCGGTGGCAGCAATCGTTGCCGTGTCGCTACAAGGTTGAGCACATGAAGATCTTATCATGTAATAGTAACCGCCCCTTGGCCGAGGCTATCGCCGCCTATCTCGATGCCCCTCTTACCAAGGCTGACGTCAAGCGCTTTGCCGATATGGAAGTGTTTGTTGAGATCGGTGAAAATGTCCGTGGCGAGGATGTGTTTGTGGTGCAGTCCACCTGTTTTCCGGCAAATGATAATGTGATGGAATTGCTGGTTGCGCTCGATGCTTTGCGCCGCGGTTCGGCGCGCCGGGTCACCGCTGTTATTCCCTATTATGGCTATGCGCGTCAGGACAGAAAATCCGGGCCGCGCACGCCAATTTCGGCAAAATTGCTCGCCAATCTGATCACCTCTGCCGGCGCCGACCGGGTGCTGACCATCGATTTGCATGCCGGGCAAATTCAGGGATTTTTCGATATACCAACAGATAATCTGTTCGCCGCCCCAGTTTTTGTCAGCGATATCAAAGAGCGCTATGACGGCTCGAAACTGATGATTGTATCGCCTGATGTTGGTGGTGTGGTACGGGCACGGTCATTGGCACGGCGGCTTGACGCGGATCTGGCGATTATTGATAAACGCCGCCCCAAAGCCGGGGTATCCGAAGTGATGAATATTATTGGTGATGTCGAGGACCGGCATTGTATTCTGGTCGATGATATTGTTGATTCTGGCGGCACCTTATGCAACGCCGCTGTTGCGCTGATGAATAACGGGGCGCTGTCGGTTGACGCCTATGTCACACACGGTGTTCTGTCCGGCGGTGCGGTCAGCCGCGTCGCGGCATCACCGCTGAACTCGCTGGTCACGACCGATTCGATTCCAGCCACTGAAGCGGTGCGGGTCGCGCGGAATATAAAGCAATTAACGATCGCCCCATTGCTTGGCGAAGCCATGCTTCGGATCAATGAGGAACGCTCAGTATCCACGCTGTTTTAGCGCTGTTCTGACACTGGCCTGATACTGGGCTGACACTATCTGGTGGCACCTTATGCGGCGCCTATCTATCGCCTGACCATATTGCCGAAAATCCTTGTATTTTGCCGGTAATCGGCCTATACCTCGCACCGCCGCGCACCCCTGGAGGCGCGGTACATTGTTTTGCAAAAGGAGTTAGCAATGTCTGACAATACAACCATTAGCGCTGAACAGCGCGAACGGGTCGGTAAGGGGTCCGCCCGTGCGGCACGCCGCGCAGGCCTCGTCCCTGCCGTCATTTATGGCGACAAGAAAGACCCCGTTGGTATCAATATGAGTGCCCGCGAAATTACCCGCATCGTCCACCAGCCCGGCATTTTTGGCCGGCTTCTTGACATTGATGTCAGCGGCAAGAAACATACAGTTTTGACCCGTGACATTCAGTTTCATCCGGTGAACGACAGCATCCTGCATATGGATTTTCTGCGGGTATCAGGATCTGCCAAAGTGGCCGTTGCCGTGCCCGTTGAATTTATCAATGAAGATAGCTGTCCCGGCTTGAAGATTGGCGGCGTTCTTAACGTTGTGCGCTATGAAGTCGAGCTGTTATGCCCGGCCACAAATATTCCGGAAAAAATCACTATTGATCTTGACGGTGTGAAGATTGGCGATTCGATTCATATCAGCGCAATCCCGCTTCCTGATGGCGTCGAGCCAACCATCACCGATCGTGACTTTACCGTGGCAACACTCGCCTCACCTGGCGGCGGCGTGAAGAACGAAGATGAAGACGGCGAAGACGGTGCAGATGGCGAAACCGATGATGACGGTAATTCGTCTGCCGACTAGGCTTTGAGCCGTTAGACCAAGCAAAGCGGGACTGTCATGTTGCTTTTTGCAGGACTTGGAAATCCCGGACAAAATTATGCCATGAACCGACATAATGTTGGGTTCATGGCTGTTGATCTGCTGGCCGAGCGCTATGGCTTTCCGGCATGGCAAAAAAAATCAACAGCTTTGCAGAGCGCTGGCCGCATAGGCACAGACAAAATCATTCTGGTAAAACCGCAAAGCTATATGAACAAATCTGGCCTGCCGGTTGCCGAGGTGGCGCGGTTTCACAAAATCCCCCCCGACAATATTTTTGTTTTTCATGATGAACTCGATCTTGCAGCCGGACGCCTGCGGGTGAAGCAGGGTGGCGGGCATGGCGGGCATAATGGTCTGCGTGATATTGACCGGCATCTTGGTCAGAATTACTGGCGTGTCCGCATTGGCATTGGCCGCCCGGAGAATCCGGCGATGGACGTCAAAGCCTGGGTGCTGGCTGATTTTGCCAAATCTGAAACAAGCGGCTGGATAGCCGAACTGCTGCGCGCTATCGCTGATGAGGCACCGCGTCTCACATCGCATGATGATGGCGGCTTTATGAGCCGCGTCGCTTTTTTGGCACCACCGCCAAAACCCATACAAACCGAAACACAGTAAGGACTTATAATGGGATTTAATTGTGGCATTGTGGGGTTGCCGAATGTTGGTAAATCAACCCTGTTCAACGCATTGACCGAGACCGCGGCTGCCGAAGCTGCGAATTATCCATTTTGTACGATTGAGCCGAATACCGGCCGCGTCGCCGTGCCAGACCCGCGCCTTGATGCGCTGGCTGCATTGGCAAAATCACAAAATATTATCCCCACACAGCTGGAATTTGTCGATATTGCCGGACTAGTGCGCGGTGCCTCGAAAGGCGAAGGTCTTGGCAACCAGTTTTTAGGCAATATCCGCGAAGTTGACGCCATCGCGCATGTCCTGCGTTGTTTTGACGATGGTGACGTCACCCATGTTGACGGCGATGTTGATCCGGTACGCGATGCACAAACTGTTGAAACCGAATTGATGCTTGCCGATATCGATTCGCTTGAACGGCGGATGACAGCTCTTGTGAAAAAATCACGCGGCGGCGACGCCGAGTCAAAGGCCAATCTGGCATTGATGGAAAAGCTATTGGCACATTTATCAGACGGTCAGCCAGCCCGCAGCACTGGTGGGCTCACAGATGCTGAACAAAAACGTCTTCCACAACTACAGCTTTTGACCGCAAAACCTGTTCTCTATGTCTGTAATGTGGCCGAATCCGATTCAGCCACCGGCAATGATTACAGCCAGAAAGTCGCCGAAATGGCGGCCGCGCAAAAAGCCGGGCATGTTGTCGTTTCTGCCGCGATTGAGGCTGAAATCAGCCAGCTCGATGCTGATGACAAGGGTGAATTTCTAGCCGAGCTTGGCCTCACCGAAGCCGGCCTCGCGCGTTTGATACGCGCCGGCTATGATCTTCTCGACCTGCTGACGTTTTTCACGGTTGGCCCGAAAGAGGCCCGCGCATGGACGGTGGCCAGCGGGGCAACCGCGCCACAGGCTGCGGGCGTCATTCATACCGATTTTCAACGCGGCTTCATTCGGGCTGAAACCATCAGCTTTGATGATTATGTTGTTTGCAAAGGCGAAGCAGGCGCCAAAGATGCCGGCAAGTTCCGCGTTGAGGGGGCCGACTATAAAGTGATCGACGGGGACGTGTTCCACTTTCGTTTTAACGTATAA
>ERZ802831.557-NODE-557-length-19123-cov-31.2277_pt1 | contig 19123 bp, 17 predicted proteins | sample MGYA00345655_ERZ802831 | MGnify/ENA primary metagenome ERZ802831 (study PRJEB30503, sample SAMEA104212376) | marine metagenome | biome: Westerlies Biome; feature: [SRF] surface water layer (ENVO:00010504) within the epipelagic zone...; material: water...
CTCTTGCTGTTACCGAGGCCTACACTTTGATCTTTGCCCTCAAGGATGAAGGTGTCACCCATGTCCGCGGAATCATTGAAGGCGATGTCGACCTGACACGCAGCGATTTCAAGAACGCGCGAAGCGTCGCTGAAATAGACGCAGTGTCCGTCGACGCCTGGCCTGATGACAGCCATGAGCTGCCCGAACTTCTGTCGCCAGTCGGGGATGCGGGCATCATCTGACCCGCGGCGGGCACGCCTGCCCGGCCACAAATTTCAGGGGCGCGGCGATCGACGTCGCGCCCCTTTGCCACGCCGTCCCCTTACAGCTGCCGCCTGTTCGGTACCGCCACCTTCCGCAACATCAGCAAGCCGCGCCTTGCCAAATTCAAGCGCATGATTGCTGCCATCAAGGCAGGTGACTGGGATCGTGCCGCCATCGAGGCGCTGGACAGCCGCTGGGCCGCCCAGGTCGGCGACCGCGCCACCGAAATCGCCGCGATGCTGCGCGGCCATCCTGCCCGTACTTTCGGGCTTGATAATTTTTGCGGTTCAGCGGGTTGATGACCGTGATCACCAAGGCCACTAGGCGGGGTCAGCGTAGCGGCAACCATTGTTATGTTGGCCCCTGACTGCCGACATTTCGAATTTAGGTGATAAATCCACCCGGAACATATCCATGGTTAGCATTTAATTAACATGAGTGACGTTAGGCTCTCCCTGTCAAAAGCCATGGGAGGATGCAACATGACCAAGCAGAGTAAAGCCAAGTCAGACGAGACTATGACAGAAGAGCAATGGAACGAGAGCCGATCGCAACGTATACAATCTTTAAACCTCTCCAGAATGAACCTTCCGCTTGACGACGGGTCACGACGATCACACGGCATCGCTAGGCTACATTTCATTGTACTGAACTACAGAAGCCTTACCGTTGCCGAAGATAAAGCCATAGCAAATCTGTCTAATATAGACTGGTGGAACCCCCGTACTGTTCATGGACAGACGCCGCTGAATTTTCTCGCTGCCTTTGAATGGCAGGATCAATTTCTCAATGAGATGCTGGCAAAACGAAATGTCGCTGTAAACGCTCAGGACAAGTGGGGGCAAACACCTTTGCATTATGCTGTCAGGCATAACCAACAAGACAAGGCTATCAAGCCGCTGTTGCGTGCCGGCGCGAACCCTCGAATAACAGACCGCATTGGAATGACGCCCTTGATGGCTCTTGAGACTGAAGACTGTTCATCCCTAATAAATGAGGAAGGCCATCACTGTCTGAAAGATGCAGAATGGTGGCGTGACACTGATTTTGCGTTAGAGGTTCTAAACACACGCCTTAAAACCCGCCCTGCAAGGTCAGATTGATAGAACGATGTGGCGGGCAGCCATCTTGATCGGTGGTGCCAAGTGGGAAATGGTTTTGGCCATTTAAACGGTCTGACAACCGAAACGGGCTATCAAAACACCAGCATTTCTGCGCGTTTCCGGCGAAAGTGGGAAATGGTTCTTCGCAAAATTGATTTGATTCCCACCTTGTTCCCGGTTTGCCGGGCTGATTCAACGCATTTCGGGCCTGTTTAAAAGGGTCTTAAAACGGCAGTTAAACAGGGTTTAAAGGCCATTTAAACGCTGCGGATTGCGTGTTTTCGAATTCTCATCGGGAATGTCAAAAAGGGCGCGATTTCCCACTTTTCGCATGCAATCGGCCCGCCGCGCCAGCACCAGCGAAGGATTGGCCACAAGCCACGGTCACCATCGATCCTGTGCCACTATATGCCACCAAATACCGCCATATGCCGGATTCTCATCTTATCTGTCCCCTTACAGCCGGATTCTCATCTTATCTGTCCCCTTACACTTACACTGTCCCCTTACACTTACATCTGTCCCCTTACAACCACCATACACATCAGAAAATAGAACAAAAACAGAACACAAAGTGCTTTTTGCATATATTACAGATGGTTATTATGCATCGTTCAAATTTGGTATTAACTTATTGAAAAAATTGGCTTTTTCCCATAAAAAACCCCTCCAACCCATTGACGGCCATTATTTCCCATGATATCCCAAATAATCCCATTTTCGGTAATTCCGCGAAATTCCGCCGGAAACAAGGAAACAGGGGCCCAGAAACCTGGGGCATGGAGAGGATTGTCGTGGATTTGTTTTTATCCACATTCGAGAACCGCATCGACAAGAAGGGCCGGCTGTCCGTCCCGGCGTCGTTCCGTGCTGTCCTCGAGAGACGGCGCGACCCGCTGTTTCTCTTCAAGTCGCTGACCGAACCCTGTCTTGAGGGCTGCGGTGCCGAGCGCATCGGCCAGATCGTCGACGCGATCGACAATATGGACAGCCTGTCGGCCGAGGTGGCGACCCTGCAAACCATGCTGTCCAGCGCCCAGGAGATGAAACTCGACAGCGAGGGCCGGATCATGCTCTCGGCTGATTTCATCAATTTCGCCGAACTTGAAGACATGGCGCTCTATGCCGGTATCGGCCGGTCTTTCCAGATCTGGCTGCCGTCACGCTATCGCACGCGTGAGGCAGATGCCCGTGGCCGCGCCAAAACCGATGGCCTGCCCAGCCTGCGTCTTGGCAGCCGTCCGCCAGATGATACCGGCGGGAGGCGCTGATGCCCGCGGCGCTTTCCCAGCAAGAGGCACTTCACCTGCCGGTGCTGCTGCGCGAAACCGTCTCCGCACTCGCCCCCACCGACGGCGGCCTCTATCTCGACGCCACATTTGGCAATGGCGGCTATAGCGAGGCCATTCTGCAGGCCGCCGCCTGCAGCGTCATGGCCATTGACCGTGATCCCGATGCCATTGCCCGCGGTGCAGCGCTGCAGGACCGCTTCACAGAGCGGCTGCATCTCAGGCAAGGCTGCTTTTCCGATATGCAGGCGCTGGCGGGTGATCTGCCTGATGATATAGCCGGTCAGGTTGCCGCCTTTGACGGCATTGCCTTTGACCTTGGTGTCTGTTCAACGCAGCTCGACCAGCCAGAGCGCGGCTTTTCCTTCCGCTTTGACGGGCCGCTGGATATGCGGATGTCAAAGTCGGGCGAGACCGCCGCCGATGTGGTGATGACGCTGGATGAAACAGCGCTGGCCCGCATTCTGTGGGATTTTGGCGAGGAACGCGCCTCACGCCGCATTGCCCGCGCCATCGTCAAGGCACGCAGCACAGCACCGATTGAAACCACTGGCCAGCTGGCCGCCATCATCCATGCGGTAATGCCTGGCCGCCGCCCCGGCCAGATCGATCCGGCAACCCGCAGCTTTCAGGCGCTGCGCATCCATATCAACCGCGAGCTTGGCGAGATCGAAGACGGGCTTGCCGCCGCCGAAGCCATGCTGAAGCCGGGCGGCATTCTGGCAGTAGTGTCATTTCACTCATTGGAAGACCGCATCGTCAAACGCTTCCTGGCGACACGCAGCGGTGCGGCAGGCCGGCCATCGCGGCATCGTCCCGAAATGGCAGGCCCGGCACCGACATTCGAGCTGGTCCAGCGCAAACCGGTGCTGCCCGCGGCCAGTGAACAGGCAGACAATCCCCGCGCGCGTTCGGCCAAGCTGCGGATCGGCCGCCGCACCAGCGCCCCCGCACAGCCCCTGCAGGAGGCCCGTTGAGCCATGCGTATGAGCCTTCTCAGCATCATTCTGACCGCCATTCTCGGCACCACCCTCTATCAGGTCAAAATCGGCATTGACGCGCGCGAGAGCCAGCTTCTGATGCTGGAAAGTGAAATTGCCGACACCGAACGCCAGATCGCCGTACTTGAGGCGGAATGGGCCTATCTGTCGCGTCCCGAACGGGTGCTGGAGCTGTCCGACAATCTGTTGCAGATGCAGCCGATCGATGAAGACCGCATCCTGCCGATCGAGGCCATTCCGATGCGCATTCTGCCGAAATTCAATGACCAGCTGGCTGATGTCGGGGTGATCACCCTGCTGCCTCCGGGCGAGGCATTACCGAACCGCAATATCCGGACAGTTGCTGGCGATCCTGACAGCGCCTTGATCCGCCCGCCCGCATCTGTTTCCGCTGCACCTGTCGTGCAGCCTGCCGGGGAGGCTTTGTCCAACTGATGTCCGCCTCCACCCTCACAGCACAGCTGAAAGGCCTTGTCCTGCCGCCGCGGCCGGACCCGGCGCGATCACGCCGCATTGCCGAAGGTCGGCTGCTGGTGTCGGCGGTGTGTGTGCTGGCGGTATTCGGGGCGATTGCCACGCGCGTTGTGATGCTGGCTGGCGAGGATAATGCTCGCCTGAATGCCTATCAGACAGGCGGACCGGCCGTTGACCGCGGCGCAGTTCTGGATCGTAACGGGCGGCTTCTTGCAACAAATCTGCCGATCACCGTGCTGCATGCTGATCCGGCCCATATCATGGACCCGCGGGCCGCGGCCACGGCGCTGGCACCGATGCTACCACGCCTTGACACGGCTGATCTGCTGCGACTGCTGACCAAAAAAACCCGCTATGTTGAACTTGACCGCAAGCTGACCCCGGACCGCCATGCCGCCATCCTGCGGCTTGGCATTCCCGGCATTCATTTCCGCAAGAGCGTGATCCGCGCCTATCCCAGCGGCGATCTGGCAGCCCATGTTCTTGGCCATGTTGATGTCGACAATAACGGCATTGCCGGCATTGAAAAGGCGCTCGATGCACAGCTGTCCGCCGGCAAGGATGTCACGCTGTCGATCGATGCCGGTGTTCAGGCCATCGTCACCCGCGCCCTGCGCGCGCAGATTGATGAATATGAAGCGGCTGCCGGCGCGGCGCTGATGCTGGAAATCGGTACCGGCGAGATCGTCTCAATGGTGTCCCTGCCCGATTATAATCCAAATCATATCGCGCTTGCCGATGATGAGGCGCGTTTCAATCGTGCCTCGCTCGGCATCTATGAGCTGGGATCGACATTCAAAATTTTGAATACTGCCATCGCGCTGGAAACCGGCACCACGACCGTTGACCGGCGCTACAGCGTTGCAAAGCCGCTGCGCGTGCCGGGCAAGAGCATCACCGACTACAAGACCTATGACTGGCCGCTCAGCGTGCCTGAAATCATGGTGCTGTCCTCGAATATCGGCTCGGCCAAGATGGCCGCTGAATTTGGCGGCGATACACAGCGCACCTATCTCGAACGCCTTGGCATGTCGCATCGGCTTGCCCTTGAAATTCCTGAAAAATCTACGCCAATGATGCCGGCGCAATGGAAGGCAGCCGAAATCGCAACCGTATCTTACGGGCATGGTATTGCGGTGTCTCTGCCGCATCTGGCAGCGGCAGTATCAGCCGCCAGCGGCGACGGCATGTTCCTTGAACCGACCCTGCTGCATCGCCAGCCAGACGACACGCGCGTCAGGTCGCGTGTGTTCTCCGAGACCACCACGCGTGCTGTGCGCTCGATGATGCGCCTTGTCGTATCGCACCCCGATGGCACCGCCAATCTGGCTGAAACCCGCGGTTATATGGTTGGCGGCAAGACCGGCACGTCGGAAAAAGTGCGTCCCGAAGGCGGCTATTTCAAGGACCGCAACATTGCCAGCTTTGTTGCCACCTTCCCTGTTCATGATCCGAAATATGTACTGGTGATCATGGTTGATGATCCGAAGGGCCAGAAACAATCCTATTACAAGACGACTGGCGGCTGGGTTGCTGCACCGGCGGCCCGGCAAATCATCCGCCATGCGGCACCAATGCTGGGCATTCACCCTGTTGACGAAAAAGCGCCTGAAATCCGCCAAAAACTGCGGCTCGACTTCAAGATCGGTAAAGAGGAGATGACCCTTGCATCTTACTGATCTTGTTTCTGACACCACCACCCTGGCAGATGCGCGCACAGATGCGCCCGCGGCCGCGGCAATTGATATCACCGGCCTTGCGGTAGATTCACGCCGCGTTGTGGCGGGCGATCTGTTCTTCGCACTGGAAGGCAGCCATGCTGACGGGCGCGACTATGCCGATGCGGCGATAAAGTCGGGTGCTGGTGCCATTGTCACCGACATGCGGCCACTGGAAGGCGTGCTTGCCGATGTGCCAATACCGGTTTTGCAGACCGAAAAGCCGCGCGCTGTTCTTGCCGCTGCAGCAGCCCGTTTCTGGCCACGCCAGCCTGGCCTGACGGCAGCGGTGACCGGCACCAATGGCAAGACCTCGACCGTGGAATTCTTGCGACAGATCTGGCAGCGCACAACATGGGATGCCGTGTCGATTGGCACTCTGGGCATGCAGGGCATCGAAAGCCGCGACATGCAGGGCACCATGATGGGCCTTGCTGCGCTGACCACGCCGGATGCCATCAGCCTGCACGGGGCATTGAACAAGCTGGCTGGTGCCGGCATCACACATATGGCAATCGAGGCCAGCAGCCACGGTATTGAGCAGTGCCGGCTTGACGGGCTGAATGTGCATATCGCCGGGTTTACCAATCTCAGCCGCGATCATCTGGACCATCATCCCGACATGGAGGCCTATTTCGCCGCCAAGTCACGCCTGTTCACTACCCTGCTGATGGCTGGCGGCACGGCGGTCATCAATATCGATGATGACTATGGTGCGCGCCTTGCCAAGATGCTGCGCGGCCCGGCCAAGCGCGATATCGTTGTGTTGACTATCGGTGAAACAAAGGGTGCCGATTTCCATATAAAGGCGATCACGCCAATGGATTTCGGCCTTGAGATCACTGTTGCGCACGGCTCGGCTACCATGCGAATTCCGGTGGCGCTGGCTGGTCGGTTCCAGGCGCTGAATGCCATTACCGCCGCCGTGATGGCGCATGCCAGTGGCCTGCCATTGCATGACTCACTCGGCGCGCTGGCCTATGTCACTGGCGCTGAAGGACGTATGCAGCTGGTGACCGGCCATCCGGCTGGTGCGCGGGTCATCATCGATTATGCACATACACCTGATGCCCTGCATGCCGCCCTGACCGCCTTGCGGCCCGAGGCCCGCGGACGACTTGCCGTTCTGTTTGGCGCTGGCGGTGATCGTGATCCGGGCAAACGCCCGATGATGGGCAAAACAGCGGCTGATCTTGCTGATCTGGTATATGTCACCGACGATAACCCGCGTTCCGAAGCGCCTGAGGCCATTCGCCGTGACATTCTTGCCGGCTGCCCGAACGCACAGGAAATCAACGACCGCGCCGAAGCCATTACCACGGCACTTGCCGGACTCACCGCTGATGACGTGCTGCTGATCGCTGGCAAGGGCCACGAAAATTTCCAGCTGGTTGGTGACGAGACCCTGCCCTTCAGCGATGCCAGCGTGGCGCGCAAGGCCATTATCGACATGACCGCAGCCACCAGCGCAGGGGGTGCGGCATGACCCCGAAACAGGCGCATGACATCACCCGCGACAATGCCGGCAATGCCATTGGTCAGGCCACTGGCAATGTTAAGACAGCAACAGATGCCGGGCCAGCAGGCACCAGCTATCAGCTTTCGGCTGATCTGCTTGCCACACGCACCACCGGTCAGTGGCATGACGGCACCGGGCCTGCAACCGGCATTACCTCGATTGAAATCGACAGCCGGAAATGCTGCGCCGGCAGCCTGTTCATCGCCCTTCCCGGCGCAACTGCCGACGGGCATGAATTCATCGGCGCTGCTGCCCGGAACGGGGCCGTCGCAGCGTTGGTGACCAAACCTGATGCCAATATCGCACTGCCGCAGCTTGTCGTGACGGATGTGGCTGTCGCGCTTGATGCCCTTGGCACTGAAACCCGCACCGCGCATGCGGCAGCTGGTGGACAGCTGGTCGGCATCACCGGTTCGGTAGGCAAGACCGGCAGCAAGGAAATGCTGGCGCATTTGCTTTGCCGCACACCGGGCAGCACCGGATGCGTTGCCAGCAGGGCCAGCTTCAACAATCATCTCGGCGTGCCGCTGACCCTGTCGTTGCTGCCCGATGCGCGAAGCGACACTGGCGTAGCACCAGCCGTTCAGGAAATGGGCATGAATGCCGCTGGCGAAATCAGCCAGCTCAGCCGGATGGCCCGGCCTGATGTGGCTGTCATTACCTGCATTGCTGATTCACATGCCGGTTTCTTTTCTTCGCTTGCCGACATCGCCGCTGCCAAGGCCGAGATTTTTGACGGCATGTCACCTGACGGCATCGCCATTCTGAACCGTGATGATAAATTCTTCGATGATCTGGCGGCCCGCGCCCACGCCGCTGGCATCACGCGCATCAAAACCTTTGGCACTCATGAACAGGCCGACTACAGGCTGGTCAGCACAACCGCGGTCGCCGCCGGCCAGCAGATTACCGCGCGGCTTGGTGACCGTGATGTGGAATTTATCCTTGGTATGCGCAGCGCCCATTGGGCGCAGAACGCCATGGCGGTTCTGGCAACCATTGATGCACTGGGACTGGATGCGGCAGAATCCGCACAGAATTTGCATGATTTCAATGATTTGCCGGGTCGTGGTGCCATGTCCACCGGCAGATTTGCCAAGCTGGGCATCACCCTGATTGATGACAGCTACAATGCCGGGCCGCGTTCGATGCAAGCCGCGCTTGCCAGCCTGCATTCCGCAGCACCGCAAATTCTGGTGCTGTCCGACATGCTGGAACTGGGTGATGCCAGCGCTGCTGCCCATACTGCACTGGCCCCACCCATTCTGGCACTGCGCCCCCGTGTTGTGATCACCATCGGCGACGAGATGGCACGCATGGCATCAAATCTGCCCTGCCTTGCCGCCAGCCACCATCATGCTGACACACCTGCAGCGGCGATCAGCATTTTGCACAAACTGGTCTGCGACGGGGACACCATTTTCATCAAGGGATCGCTTGGTTCGGGCGCATGGCGTGTGGCCCGCGCCGTGCTTGACGCCTTTAGCGAAGCCGGTCCTGAAACAGCGGGGGATACAATTAGTGCTACCTGATCTTCTTGTTCCGCTGGCGGGTGAATACCAGTTCTTCAACCTGTTCCGCTACATTACCTTCCGCACGGGCGGGGCCACCATCACGGCGTTGCTGATCAGCCTGTTGTGCGGGCCGGCTATGATCCGCTGGCTGAAAGGGCATCAGGCAGAGGGTCAGCCGATCCGCGCTGACGGGCCGGAATCCCACCTTGTGACAAAAATTGGCACACCGACCATGGGCGGGCTGCTGATCCTTGGTGCCTTTGCCCTGTCAACGCTGCTGTGGATGCCGTTGTCGAACCCTTATCTGTGGCCGGTCCTCAGTGTCGCGCTGGCCTTTGGTGCTGTTGGCTCGGTTGATGACTGGATGAAGCTGCGCCGCCGTTCGCATCACGGCATGTCAGGCCGCATGAAGCTGGCTCTGCAGCTGCTGGTGGCCTTTGCGGTGACCATTGTGTTTGTGGAACTGTCACCAGCGCAACTGCGTTACGGCGTTGCTGTCCCGTTCCTGAAAGATACGCTGGTCCCGCTTGGTTTGATGTATGTCCCCTTTGCGATGCTGGTCATTGTAGGGGCATCGAATGCGGTAAACCTGACCGACGGTCTGGACGGGTTGGCCATTGTACCGGTGATGATTGTCGCCGCCTGTTTCGGGCTGATTGCCTATCTTGCGGGCAATGTGAACTTCTCCAGCTATCTGCAGATCAATTATGTGCCCGGCACTGGTGATCTGGCGGTGATGTGTGGCGCGTTGCTTGGTGCCGGCCTTGGTTTCCTGTGGTTCAACGCTCCGCCCGCCCGGGTGTTTATGGGTGATACCGGATCGCTGGCACTTGGCGGTGCTCTTGGTGCGATGTCTGTGGCCACCCGCCATGAACTGGTGCTGGCCATAACCGGCGGCCTGTTCGTTGTCGAGACGCTGTCAGTCATTCTGCAGGTTGCCTCTTTCAAGCTGACGGGCAAGCGCATCTTCCTGATGGCCCCGCTGCATCATCATTTCGAACGCAAGGGCTGGGCTGAGTCGACCATCGTGATCCGTTTCTGGATCATCGCGGTGGTACTTGCACTTGCCGGTCTTTCCTCTCTGAAACTGCGCTGAGGTCTGCTGTATCATGATGCTTCCACAATCCATGTCAGGACAGACGGTCGGGATCCTTGGTCTCGGCGTGTCAGGCATGGCGGCCGCGCGCGCGCTGGCCGGCGTGGGTGTGCATCTGTGGCTGCATGATGACAGCTGGTCAGAGACCGGCGCTCCAGCGGAAATTGATGTGCCAACCGCCGCACAGATCGCCGCCTGGCAGGATTGGCCCTGGGCCAGCCTCGATGCCATGGTGATCAGCCCCGGTATTCCGCATCATCTGCCTGCCCCGCATGGCGCTGCGGCGCGCGCAGCCGAGGCCGGCATTCCGGTCATCAGCGAAGTTGAGATTGCGTTGCGGGCGCGCCCGTCGGCACGCCTGATCGTGATCACCGGTACGAACGGCAAATCGACCACCACCGCACTGTTGGGGCATTGTCTTGCCAATGCTGGCATTCCGGTGGCCGTCGGCGGCAATATCGGCGATGCTGCCTGCAATCTGGATGATCCTGGTCCGGACGGGGTGATTGTCCTCGAGATGTCATCCTATCAGCTTGAAACAACACCGTCGCTGACCCCCGATATCGCTGTTCTGTTGAACATCACACCTGATCATCTTGACAGGCATGGCGGCTTGGACGGCTATGTGGCTGCAAAGGCCCGCGCAGTGACCGCACTGCCCGCGCACGGGCTTGCTGTCATTGGCAGCGGCGATGAACATGTCGTGAAACTGGCCGATGATCTGCGTGACGGGGCCGCCGCGCTTTCGGTTATCAGCCCCGAGATGGCACCGGCTGCGGTGCGTGACTGCGCCGCCCTTGCCGGTGATCACAATGCTGAAAATGCGGCTGCCGTTGCTGCCTGCCTGCAACATCTTGGATGCAGTGATGACGCGATTGCGGTCGGCGTTTCCAGCTTTGCCGGGCTGCCGCATCGCTTGCAACCTGTCGCCAATACCAGCCACCTGCAGTTCGTCAATGACAGCAAGGCAACAAACGGTGTGGCGGCGGCGCGCGCGCTGGCAGCCTTTGACAATATTTACTGGATCGCTGGCGGTCAGGCCAAAGATGATGGTCTGGGGGCTGCACTGGATGCCACAGATAAGGTGCGCCGCGCCTATCTGATTGGCGCTTCGGCACCGGCCTTTGCCGCCGCGCTTGACGGGCGCTGTGATGTAACAATGTGCGGCGATCTGAACACGGCCACCCATACCGCCTTTGCCGATGCCAGCGCTGATACAGGGTCTGCCAGCGTTGATAGCGCCACCATTCTGTTGTCACCGGCGGCAGCGTCATTCGATCAGTTTGCCAATTTTGCAGCACGCGGCAATGCCTTTGCCGAACTGGCGCGCCGTCTGGCAACACCTGCCGCCGCCCCAAAAGTCAGTCCGAAGGTCAGGGGTGGTGCGCATGCTTGACCGAACTGACAGATCGCTGGTTGGCGTGTGGTGGTGGACAGTTGACCGCTGGTTGCTGGCCAGCACCATCCTGTTGATGGTGATCGGTGCATTGCTGGTAATGGCGGCGGGTCCTGCTGTTGCCGCGAACATCCAGCTTGCCTCGCAGCATTTCGGTGTGCGTCAGGCAATCTATCTGCTGCCAGCCATTGGCGCGATGCTGTTTTTCTCGCTTCTTGAGCCGCGCCCGATCCGTGTGCTGGCGCTTTTGGGGCTGACCGGCACGATCATCCTGATGGTGATGGCCATACTTGTTGGCAGCGAGATCAAGGGCGCAACCCGCTGGATCACCATTGCCGGCATAAATCTTCAGCCCTCGGAATTTGCCAAGCCGTTCTTTGCCATTGTGTCGGCATGGTTGCTGACCTTGTGGCGCGAAGGACAGGATTTCCCCGGCTGGATCTATTCCGCTGTGCTGATGGCAATTATCGTCGGCATTCTGGTGCTGCAGCCTGATATCGGCATGACCTTCCTGATGGTTTTCACCTGGGGTTTCCAGATGTTTCTGGCCGGGCTGCCATTGTTGCTGGTGATCGGTGTTGTTGCGCTGGCCCCGCTGGGCCTGTGGCTTGCCTATATCAGTCTTGATCATGTTGAAAAGCGAATTGACCAGTTCTTCAATGGCGGGGCGTGGCAGGTTGAGCAGGCGCGCGATGCCTTTGCCCATGGCGGGCTGCTGGGTGTCGGCCCCGGGGACGGCACGGTCAAGCTGCATCTGCCTGATGCGCATTCCGATTTCATCTTTGCTGTCGCTGCCGAAGAATATGGGGCGCTTGCCTGTCTCAGCCTGTGCGGGCTTTACGGCTTTATCGTGCTGCGCGGTTTTGCTCGCACCATGTCGGACGAAGGCCTGTTTGCATTAATTGCCGGATCAAGCCTGCTGGCACAGTTCGGTGTGCAGGCCGCAATCCACATGGCCTCTTCGGCCGATCTGATCCCGACCAAGGGCATGACGCTGCCGCTGATCAGCTATGGCGGATCATCGCTTGTTGCCAGCGGCGTTACCATGGGGCTGATCCTGGCGCTGACACGCCGCCGCAAGCCTGTGGCCCTGCCCGGCCAGCGGCGTCATACACCGGCCAGCAGCAGCGCTGCGAGCCGCCCGCACCCCCTGACAAATGAGGGCATGTGATGGTTGCGGCACACACAAACCAGATTACCGAAAGGCCCCAGATTGCCCAAAGGCCACTGATAGCATTGGCCGCCGGCGGCACTGGCGGACATGTATTCCCGGCACTGGCTGTTGCCGAAGCGCTGCAACGCGGCGGCTTTGACACGCTGATGCTGACCGACCGTCGCGGGGCCCGGCTGATGCCGCCCGCCGGCCATATCACGCTTCCGGCAGGATCACCCTTTCAGACTGGCCTGTTGCGCCGGATGCGGGCAGTTGGCGCGCTGGCAGCCGGTACATTTGCGGCGCTGGCGATTATGATCCGGCGCAGGCCCCGTGTGATGATCGGTTTTGGCGGTTATCCGGCCTTTGCTCCGTTACTGGCGGCCCGCCTGCTTGGCACCCCGTCATTGCTGCATGAGCAGAACGCCTTTCTGGGCCGCGCCAACCGGCTGCTAGCACGCTGGACCGGCAACCTTGCGATCAGCTGGGATGGCACAATCAATGTGCCACCGGCGGTGACCACACGCACCCTTGGTATGCCGGTACGCGCCACCTTCTTTGACAGCCCTGCCCTCGCTGAAAAGGCCCTCATCAATAAGACTGATAACAGCCTCACCCTTACCGTGATTGGCGGATCGCTTGGCGCCGGTATCTTTGCAGACCTTGTCCCCGATGCCATCAGCCGCCTTGATGCGCCGCTGCGCCGCCGCCTGACAGTGACCCAGCAGTGCCGGGCAGAACAGCAGACAACCCTTCTTGCCCGCTATGCCGGCATGGATATCAGCGCCGATATCCGTCCGTTCTTTGATGACATGCCTGTCATTCTGGCCAACAGCCATCTGGTGATCAGCCGTGCTGGTGCATCATCCGTGGCCGAACTTGCCGCTGCGGGCCGGCCCGCCCTTCTGGTGCCCTTTGCCGGTGCGATGGATGATCATCAGACCAAAAACGCCAAGCAGCTTGAATCTGTTGGTGGCGGGCAGTGCCTTGCCGAAGCGGAACTGACAGCAGAAAAGCTGGCCGCGCATCTTTCCGCCATGCTGCAGGATCCGGCACGCCTGGCCGCTATGGGCAAGGCAGCGCGCAATCTTGCCGCCGCCAGCGCCGCCGCAGACATCGCCGACTGGGCCATTGAATTGGGGGGCGTGGGCGCATGAGTGAACTTCCCCTTTCCATCGGCACCCTGCATTTCACCGGTATCGGCGGCATCGGCATGAGCGGCATCGCCGAGATTCTGTTTGAGCTTGGCTATCAGGTACAGGGCAGCGATGTTGCTGAAAATGCCAATGTGCGGCGTCTGCGCGACAAGGGTATTCCGGTGACCTGCGGACAGAAGGCCGAAAATATAGATGATGCCTCGATTGTGGTTATTTCGACCGCGATCAAGCCGGACAATCCGGAATTGCTGGCCGCGCGCGAACGCTTTCTGCCGATCGTGCACCGCGCCGAAATGCTGGGTGAACTGATGCGGCTGCGCTGGTCGGTTGCCGTTGCCGGTACACATGGCAAGACAACCACCACATCATTGATTGCAACGCTGCTGGATTCCGCCCGTATCGATCCGACCGTGATCAATGGCGGCATCATCACCGGCTGGGGCAGCAATGCCCGCCTTGGCAAGGGACAGTGGATGGTTGTCGAGGCAGACGAAAGTGACGGGTCATTTTCCAAGCTGAACCCCACTGTTGCCGTCGTTACAAACATTGATCCCGAACATCTCGACCATCACGGCACCTATGAGGCGCTGGAGGCGGCCTTCTTCAATTTCGTCGCTGCCATCCCGTTTTACGGCTTTGCGACATTGTGTATCGACCATCCCTCGGTGCAGCGCCTGATGGCTGGCATCAAGGACCGGCGAATCATCACCTATGGTCTGTCGGCAAATGCTGATGTGCGTGCTGTGAATATGCGGCACGAAGGGTCGGCCATGCTGTTTGATGTGATCCTGTCCGAGCGCACCGCCGGCAACACTGGCATCATATCTGATCTGCGCTTCCCGATGCTTGGCGAACACAATGTCCAGAACTGCCTGGCGGCCATTGCTGTGGCGATGGAAATGGGCATGACGCCAGACGAAATCACCACCGCGCTTGCCGGATTTGGCGGGGTGGGCCGCCGCTTCGAAACCAAAGGTGTCAGCGGCGGCGTGACAGTGATTGATGATTACGGCCACCACCCTGTCGAAATTCGCGCTGCCTTGCAGGCTGGCCGGATGCTGTGCGGCACCAACAAGCTTGTCGCCGTGGTTCAGCCGCACCGGTACAGCCGCCTTGCCGATCTGTTCGATGATTTCTGCGCCTGCTTCAATGATGCGGATGAAGTGCTGGTTGCCGATGTTTATGCCGCTGGTGAGGCCCCGATTGACGGGATCGACAAGAATGCGCTGGTGACCGGTCTGCGTGACCGCGGGCATCGTGGGCCGGCACCGCTGGAATCGCGTGAAGATCTGGCACGGGAAATTCTGCAGCGCACGGAGAATGGCGATCTTGTGATGTGCCTCGGTGCTGGTGATATCACCAGCTGGGCGGCTGCGCTTGCCAACGAAATGGACATATTGCGCGGAGGGGCATCATGACGCTGGTCAACCGTCTTCCCGCTGTTCGCGGCACCTATGCCGATGCTGTCGATATGTCGCGCCACACATGGTTTGGTGTTGGCGGGCCAGCTGACGTGGTGTTCTGCCCGCGCGATGCCGATGATCTGGCGCAGTTCCTTGCCGGATGCCCGGCCGACATTCCCCTGCTGCCAGTTGGTGCGGGCTCGAACCTTCTGGTGCGTGATGGCGGCGTTGCCGGTGTTGTCATCCGGCTGAATGAATTCATGACCTCGGTATCGCATGACGGTACCACCGTGACCGCTGATGCAGGCGCGAGCGACGCGGATGTTGCGCGCTATGCCGCGCGGGAAGGTCTTGCCGGCCTTGAATTCCTGATCGGTATTCCGGGCACCATTGGCGGCGGCCTGCGGATGAACGCCGGTGCTTACGGCAGTGAATTCCGTGACGTCACACTGCGCGCCTACGGTCTCGACCGGCAGGGCAACGCTGTCAGTGCCACACCAGATAAAATGGGCATGGCCTACCGGCACAGTGATGCGCCGGCAGACTGGATTTTCACCCATGCCACGCTTTCCGCTGTCAGCGGCGCGCCCGATGCCATCAAGGCCAGGATGAAAGAGATCATCGCCAGCCGCGGTGATGCGCAGCCGCGCGGTGTGCGCACCGGCGGCAGCACCTTCGCCAATCCGCCCGGTGGCAAAGCCTGGCAGGAAATCGATGCTGCCGGGTGCCGCGGCATGGTCATTGGCGGCGCACAGGTATCCGAAAAACACTGCAACTTCCTGATCAATACCGGTACTGCCAACGCCCATGATCTGGAAACATTGGGCGAAGCGGTGCGTGGCCGCGTTCAGGAACATGGGGGCCCGTCCCTGCGCTGGGAAATCCGTCGTGTCGGCCGCCTTGCAGATGGCCGCCGCATCATCGCCGCGCAACCAGAGACAACTCAACCAGAGGGGAATGGCGCATGACTGGCGAGCGCGTGGCCGTCCTGATGGGGGGCTGGACATCCGAAGCACCGGTCAGCCGGGTCACCGCCAGCTTTTGTGGACAGGCGGCGCGCAACGCCGGCTGGGATGCTGTCGAGATCGAGGTTGAACGAAATATTGCCGCCGTGCTGGCCGACATGAAGCCGGCCCGCGTCTTCAATGCACTGCATGGTCAGGTCGGCGAGGATGGCAACATCCAGGGGCTGCTGAACATCATGAACATCCCCTACACGCATAGCGGCGTGCTGGCGTCGGCGATGGCGATGGACAAGCTGCGTGCGAAAAATGCACTGGCAGAGGTCGGCATCAATGTCCCGCCAACGCTGCCTCTGGTCGAAGACAGCCATGTCTATCCGGCAGATTACAACGGCGCGCATGTGATCAAGCCACGCGCCGACGGGTCCAGCATCGGCGTGGTGATTGTGCAGGAAGGCAACAATGCGGCCCCGGCGCGCAGCCACTGGAAGCTGGAAACCGAATTGATTGCTGAACCCTATATCCCCGGCCTTGAACTGACCGTGGCGGTTCTTGATGGCACAGCACTGTGCGTGACCGAAATCCGCCCAAAGATCGATTTCTATGATTTCGATGCAAAATATGCGGCTGGCGGGTCTGAGCATATTCTGCCGGCCGACATCCCGCAGGACGTCACCCTGACCGCCTGCGACTGGGCCGAGCGCGCCTACCGCCATCTTGGCTGCCGCGGTGTGATTCGCGCCGATTATCGTTGGGACAAGGACAAAAACGCGCTGTTCATGCTGGAAATCAACACCCAGCCCGGCATGACCGCCACCTCGCTCGTGCCTGAACAGGCCCGCTTTGTCGGCCTGTCCGGCGAAGAGCTGGTGAACCACCTTCTGGAGACTGCGCAATGCGACGACTGATGCGATTCATCCGCGCACGCAGCGACAACGCATCGGCAGCTGATAGCAGCCAGACGCAGCGCCGCCTTCCTGGCTGGCGGGCAATTGCCGCCACGGTGATGGTGGTCCTTCTGGCCGGCGGCGGTATCGGCGTTTATCTCGAACGCGGCCACCTCGCCGACATTCTTGTCGCCACCTCGGCAGATGCCGGCCTGAAGCTGGAACATATCGAGGTCTATGGCCGCACGCACACGCCGAAAGATGTATTGCTTGCCGCCAGCGAACTGACCCTTGGCGAACCGATGCTGAGCATCTCGCTTCCTGACCTGCATGCCCGTCTGTCCACCATCGGCTGGATTGAGGATATCGCTATCGAGCGCGAGATGCCGTCAACCATCCGCTTGTTGCTGACCGAACGCCTTCCGATGGCGTTGCTGCAGACTGTCGATGGCCACCGGGTCATCGATGCCAGCGGCACCATCATCACCGGCGCTGACCCGTCGGCCTTCAGCCATCTGACCGTGGTGGCTGGCAAACAGGCTGCCGGCAAGGTGGCCCCAATCCTGAATATCTTGCGCACCGAGCCTGAGCTTTATGCCGAGGTCTGGGCCGTCACCTTCCAGTCAGAACGGCGGTGGGATGTGCATCTGCGCAGCGGCATTCGTGTGCGCCTGCCGGAAGGCGATCCGCGCACCGCCTGGTCACGGCTTGCCATGATCGACCATTCCAAGCGCATTACCGATCGTGATCTTGCTGTGATCGACATGCGCGTGCCCGACCAGATGATCGTCGAACCGAACATTCCGGTTCGCGGAAAGGGGAGCAAGACATGAAGTTGCGCCGCGCCCGTCACAGCCGCCGGCCATTCGGCATTCTCGATATCGGCAGTTCAAAAATTTGCTGCATGATCGGCGAGCATGACAAGAATGGCGGGGTTCGCCTTCTCGGACAGGGAACGCATGCCTCGGGCGGCATTCGTGCCGGAGAGGTCACGGCACTTGCCGCTCTCAGCGATGCTATCGGCAATGCTGTGCAGACGGCCGAGCGCGCCGCCGGCGTTTCGATGAATGCCGTCAGTGTAGTGCTGGCTGGTGGCAGCCCGCGCTCCAGCTTCCGCACGCAGGCCATCACCATGTCTGACAGCACTGTCAGCCGACGCGATGTGCGCCGCCTTCTCGACCGGTCCGGTGCGCAGGAAATTGATAGCGCGCTGCAGCTCATGCAGCTTCATCCGCTGCATTACAGCCTTGATGACATCCGCGGCATTTCCGATCCGGTTGGCATGCGCGGACGTGAACTGACCGTTGATTTCCTGACTGTCGTGGCAAACCGTACCCATCTTGCCAACATCATCGAGGCACTGGCCCAGAACCATCTTGGTGTGGAACGGTTTATCCATGCCGGGTACGCAGCAGGGCTGGCCTGTCTTGGCAATGAAGAACGCGAAGTTGGCAGCACCGTCATCGACCTGGGTGGCGGCACCTCTTCAGCAGCGATCTTCATGGATGGCAAGCTGATCTATATCGACACTGTGCCGGTTGGCGGCCAGCATGTATCGACCGATATCGCCCGTATTCTGTCAACACCACTGGCCACAGCCGAACGGTTGAAGGCAGTTCATGGTGCCATCACCCCGATCGATACCATGGCGGCAGCCCCCTCGCCGGTGCGCGAAGCCCTGAAAATGGGTCATTCGGACAATATCATGCTGCCCGGCGTCGGCGATCACATCGAGGTCGATGGCAAGATGATCGACCGCAGCCTGCTCAGCGCCGTCATCCGCCCACGCGTTGAGGAAATCATCGAACTTCTGACCGACAGGATGCGGGCCGTGCGCATGGATTACGCCGCCGGCAACCGCTTTGTCCTGACCGGCGGTGGCAGCCAGATGACCGGCATTGCCGATTTTTGCGCCCAGGTCGCAGGCAAGAGCGTCGGTATCGGCGAGCCAGCCAGTATCGGCAATTTGCCAACCGAAGAGACCAGCCGGTCCAGCGCTGCTGCTATCGGCGCCCTTATTCACGTCAGCCGTCTGACCGAGGACGACCCGGCCGAACGTCAGACAAGGACCCTGCCCCATGGCCCGATCGAACGATTGGGCGCGTGGTTCCGGGACAATATCTGAGAAAGGAGCATCCAAAATGCAGCCTTGCACATTGACGCATCCGCTTGCCGCTCCATCGGCCGGCCTTGACGTCAGACACA
>ERZ802831.561-NODE-561-length-19089-cov-28.2636_pt1 | contig 19089 bp, 20 predicted proteins | sample MGYA00345655_ERZ802831 | MGnify/ENA primary metagenome ERZ802831 (study PRJEB30503, sample SAMEA104212376) | marine metagenome | biome: Westerlies Biome; feature: [SRF] surface water layer (ENVO:00010504) within the epipelagic zone...; material: water...
CAGCGAGCTTTTACGCATTGCCCGTGGCGTGGATCCAGATGCCTGATTAAGTACCCTGCTTCTGCTGCCGTTCGGCCTTCCACTGCACTTCTTCGGGGTCTTCCTGAGCTAGAGGCAGATCGAACCAGAAGGTGGTGCCAACATCGAGTTCACTGGCCATGCGCACGTCGCTTCCATGTTTTTCAAGGATGCCGCGCACGATCGAAAGCCCCAGACCTGTTCCAACTTCTGTATGAACGGCATTCTCAACCCGGTAGAAACGTTCGAAGATGCGCTGTTGATTTTCAGGACTGATGCCGTACCCGGTGTCGCAGATCTCCACCCGCATGCGAGGAAGCGGTGACGTGAGCGGGCATGTTGGCCACTCGTTCTCCTGCTGAGGCGGTGTCATCTGGCAACTGTCCGGCCAGGTGTAGGCACGGATCAACAGCTGACCGCCCTTGCGATTGAATTTGAGCGCATTGCCCACAAGGTTGTCGAAGACCTGGAGCAGCAGATCCCAGTTGCCGAGAATGTCGGGAAGGTCCGGATCCGCTTCAAGGCTTAGATCCACTTGCTTGTCTGATGCATTGAGCTGATAACTGCGCAGGGTCTGCTCCAGTCCAGGACGCAGCTCAATCGGCGTGAAGGTGACGCTGCGGTTGGATTCCAAACGCGACAGATCGAGCACATCATTTACCAGTCGCGTCAGGCGATCGGTCTCGGAGTTGGCAATGCCGAGAAAGTCGCGGCGGTCTTCATCGCTGAGCTGATCCCCCATGTCGTGGAGGGTTTCCACGTAGCTCTTGATGTTGAAGAGGGGCGTGCGCAGTTCGTGGGACACATTGCTGATAAAGCGGCTCTGAGCAGCGTTTAACTCCACTTCGCGGGTTAAATCCTGGATCGTGACCGCCAAACCTTTCAGGGTTTCTCCACTGGGTTCTCGCACGGCTTGCAGAACGAATCGGAGGGTTCGCGGTGGATCGCCGATGCTGCTGCGCAGCTCATTGGTGTCGGTGCGGTTGCTCGACACGGCCTCGATCGGCTCATGCAGCTCCACGGCGAGGAGCTCGGGGAGTTCGTTGAGAAAGTCCTGTCCCTCGAGGTTGCGTCCTTCCCAACGGAACAGACGCCGAGCCGTTGGATTGGCCAGCACGATGCGTCCGTCGCCGTCCAAGAGAACAGCGCCGTCAGCCATGGTGGCGATCAGGGATGCCTGTTTCACCTGCGCGGCCTGCAGTTCCTCGATGTTCGCCGCGTCATAAACCTGAAGCTGGGAGGCCATGGCGTTGAAGCCCTCGAGTAGTTCTCCCAGCTCACCGCCGACGGGGTGTCCGATCCGAGCGCGGAAGTCGCCATCGGCGATCGACCGGACGCCTCGAAGCAGCTCCTTCACCGGTCGGGTGATCGTGAGGGCATTGAACACGGCCCCCAGGATCACCAGCACCCAGATAGAGATGAACACGGCCACAGTCACTTCCCGGGTGAGAGCCGCACTCGCCAGAGCCGTTTCGTTGGGATTGACTCCCAAGGCCAGCACACCTAGATAGCGGTTTTGCTCCACCAGTGGAACGAAGACGTCGGTGACCAGACCCTGGGGAGTGATGTGCTGCCGCACCAGTGGATTCTTGGGCCGGTTCTGCATTTCTGCGGGCAGTTCCAGTCGTCGATTGAGACGGAGATCACCGTCTGAAGCGCTATCGCTTCCGCTGATGGGGATCCCCAGGTAGACGATTCCCTCTGGGTCTGCAAAAAAGATGTAGCGGAGGCTTCGGCTTGATCGCCAGAACGTTTCGGCCACATTGGCCAATTCCCGATCGCGACCCTCGGCGACCAGCTCGCTCACATTGCCCGCCAGCAGCAGCCCGAGATCTCTGGCATAGCGGGTATCGTTCATCGCCGCATCGCGCTGGATGCCATTCAGCGCGAAGAAGGTGATGCCCGTCATCATCAGGCTCACCACCAGGGTGGCCACCGCCAACAGTTTCGTTTGAAGGCTGAATTCTGCCCACCAAGCCCCGATCCGCTCTCTCCAGCCCTGGACTTCACCCTGATTGGGTTCGATCACCGCCCACGAGGCCAGGCCGTCGTTCGTGGCCGTCGCTGGTTCGCTGGCCATGGCTTCGACTCGCGTTTGCAGAGCCTAAGACCGGCGCACCTGGTGGCCAATGTCCCGGCGGAATTGCATTCCTCTGTAGTTCACCGTGTCGAGGGCTTGGTAAGCGCGAGCGAAGGCCTGGTCGAAACTGACACCCTGTGCCACCTGGGTTAGGACCCGTCCTCCGCTGGTGAGGAGGCGACCGTCCTGATCTCGACGGGTCCCGGCGTGGAACAGCTGGCGCTGGGGATCGGCATCCGCTGCGATGTGAATCACATCTCCTTTGCTGGGAGCCTCGGGGTAGCCCTCCGCGGCTGTCACCACGCAGGCACTGCATGCTTCGTTGATGGCGAGCGGTGGTGCCAGATCAAGGCATCCCAATGCACAGGCCTGAAGCACCTGGGCCAGTTCTGGCCCCATCAGCGGCATCAGGGTCTGGCACTCCGGATCCCCAAATCGGCAATTGAATTCGATCACCTGGGGGCCGGCGTTGGTGAGCATGAGGCCGGCGTAGATCACACCTCGGTAGTGAATGCCGCGGCTGCGTAGAGCATTCAGGGTGGGTGTCAGCACCTGCTCGCTCACTTGTTTGAGGCCGGCGGCGTCGAGCAGAGGGGCTGGGGCATAGGCGCCCATGCCGCCGGTGTTGGGACCCCGATCACCTTCGAGAAGACGTTTGTGATCCTGGGCCGGGGGGAGCAACACCATGCGCTCGCCATCGCAAAGAGCGAACACCGAAACCTCAGGCCCTTGTAGGCGTTCTTCGAGCACCAGGCGTTCGCCCGCGCTGCCGAATCGGCCCGCGAAGGCCTCCTTGATCGCTGCTGCAGTGGCTTCGATGGTCTCGGCCACAGTGACTCCCTTTCCGGCGGCCAGGCCATCAGCTTTCACCACCAGAGGCCTCTGCAGGCGATCGAGCAGAGCCAGTGCTTCGGATAGCTCCGACACAGCCCAGTGGCCTGCGGTGGGGATCCCTTCTTCCTGCATCAGCTGCTTGGCCCAGGCTTTGCTGGCCTCCAGCTGCGCACCATCGGCACCCGGTCCGAACACCGCCAGTCCAGCTTCTCGGAGACGATCGGCCACCCCTGCAGCCAGGGGTGCTTCCGGGCCGATCACAACGAGATCAATGGCGGTCTTACGGCAGTGTGCGATCAAGCCGTCGGCATCCAGCTCGCTGATGTCAAGAGCCCGACAGCCTTCGAGATCCACGGTGCCGCCGTTGCCAGGGGTGACCCAGACGTCCTCCACCCCAGGGCAACGGCGTAGCGCCCAGGCCAGGGCCTGCTCACGGCCGCCACCGCCTACCACAAGCAGGTGGCGCAGGGGGGGCAGGGACTGAGGACGGGAGCTGGAATGGGCCATGGAGGCGGGCGTGATGGTCGAAGACCCTTAGGTTTGAACGCCCCATCACCGTCCGTGACCGTGATGGGATTCATCCATCTTTGTTGAGTGCCTGCCGGCCCATGGGTTTTCTCCCCCTGTCTTTGACGCTTCTGCTGGCGGCAACCCCGATTGCGGTGCAGGAGCCTCCGCTGCAGGACAAGGCTGCTCCTGTGCTTGAGCAAGCGATGGCGCCAGAGGCATTCGAGGCCGTGCTTTTGGAGGGTGATATCCCTGCGCTGCAGCTGGCGTGTGCTGATGCCGTTCAGTTCGGGCTGCAGGAGCGTCTGCGGTTGCTTCGCAATCGTTTGATGGAGGTGGCACCTGCTCCCCAGCCCTTCGAAGTGGTCATGGCCAACGCCCAGGCGCTGATGCAGTGCAAGGCGCCCGACAGTGTTCCTGTGGTGCTTGCTCGATTCGGACCGGCGCCGGGCCGGCAGCGCCGGGAGTGGTTGCTGCTGTCTTGGCAGGCGGCTGCCGCGGCCTTTGATCAGGACCGAGCTGTCTTGGCCCTCATGCGACTTGTCGAGGGCGATCGGTCCCGTTTGGAGGAGGAGCGTCTGATTGTGGGACTGGATGATGAGGGTCAACCCCAGACCCGTTCTGCTTTGGATCTTCTGGCGGAGCATCAGATCGCAAATGGCCAGGAATCCGAAGCGGTACTCACCTTGCTTGCGGCTCGCACTCCGGGGGTTGCGGCCGCCCGCCGACTTGGTTTGGCGTCCGAGCTGCTGGGAGCGCTGGAACCTGAGCGCAGTGGCCCCCTCCTGGAGGCGGCTCTTGATCAGGCGGCGGCAGCTCAGGCCTGGAATCTCGCTGAGGATCTTCTGCGTCTGCAGCTGGCGCTGGAGCTTGAGAATGGTGGCAGTGGCGATCGTCCGCGCGAGCGTCTGCGCCGGCTTGCAACGCGGGTGGATGACCGCTTCACCCTGCTAGATCTCGATCGTGAGTCCTCAGACCTGGGATCTGAGGAGCGCCAGCAGCTTGACCAGGAGCTGCGCTCTCCCCGCGCCCCTGGAGGGCACGCTGCACTGGGAGAATCAAGACCTTCCGAGGTCGAAGCGGCCGTCGACCCCCCTCAGCCATGACCCTCACCCACGGCGAACTTCTCTACGAAGGCAAGGCCAAACGCATCTTTGCCTGCAAAGATCCCCAGCAGGTTTTGGTTGAGTTCAAGAACGATGCCACCGCCTTCAATGCCCAGAAGAAAGCCCAGTTGGAGAACAAGGGCCGTTTGAATTGCTTGATATCAGCTTGTTTGTTCGAGTTGCTCGAGCGCCATGAGATCCCCACCCATTACCTCGGTGTTTCAGATGACACCTGGATGGTCGTGCAGCGTGTGGACGTGATTCCGATCGAGGTGGTGTTGCGTAACACCGCGGCCGGCTCGCTTTGTCGTGAAACCCCAATTTCCCAAGGCACCGCTCTCGATCCAGCGCTTCTCGATCTCTATTACAAGGATGATGATTTTGGGGATCCGCTGCTCACGGACGCTCGGATTGCTCTGCTTGGAGTAGTGAGTTTCGAATTGCGCCAGCGCATGGAGGATCTGGTCCGCCGGGTCAACGCTGTGTTGCTGCCTTTCTTTAAGGATCTGGGGCTGCAGCTGGTGGATTTCAAGCTGGAAATGGGTCTGAATCAGGCCGGTGAGTTGCTTGTTGCCGATGAGATCAGCCCCGATACCTGCCGCTTTTGGGATATCAACTGCGCAGACGCCAATGAGCGGATTCTCGACAAGGACCGATTCCGTAAGGATCTTGGCGGTGTAATCGAGGCCTACGGGGAGGTCTGCAAACGGGTACAAGGGGCATGCCCACAACCCCGGAACTGCAGGTAGGTTCTCCAGACGTTTGTGGCCCTCCGGGCCGACTTCCGTCTCCCCCATGGTGACCTTCTCCTCCAGCCGAACCAGGACGTCCGTTCGGAGGAGCGTTCTGGGTATGGCACTCTCACTTCCACTGATGACCGCCCTGCCGGCCAGAGCCCAAGCGGAGGCTGAGACGGTTCAGGTGGAAGCTTCTCAAACTGAAGAGGTTCAGGTTGACGATGCAGCCGGTGAGGTAGAGGTCGACCAGACCACCACTGAAGAGATCGAGGTGGCGCCTGTTGCGCCGGCTGAAACCCCACCTGCCAATCAAGCACCCTCCGCAGAAACCCTTCCTGAGGAACCGGCTCGACCAAGGGTGTTGATCACTGAGGTGATCATCGAAGGTATCGCTGATCATCCCGAGCAGGAACGCCTCGAGCTTGAGGCCTACGACGCGATGACTGTGCGTCCGGGCAGCAGGGTGACTCGTGAGGAGCTCAAGCTCGATCTTGATGCCATTTATGCCACCGGATGGTTTTCGGATGTTCGCATCGAGCCCATCAATGGCCCCCTCGGCGTTCAACTGGTGGTGAAGGTGGTGCCTAACCCGGTGCTCACGAGGGTTGAACTCGATCCGGAGGACAACAAGATCAAGCCGGAGGTGCTCGTAGACACGTTCAGCTCCGACTATGGCCGCACGCTCAACCTCAACGAGCTGCAGCTGCGAATGAAGGAGTTGCAGAAGTGGTACGCCGATGAGGGCTACTCCCTGGCCCGGGTGAGCGGTCCGACCCGTGTGAGTCCTGATGGTGTCGTTCAGCTCAAGGTGTTAATTGGCACCGTGAACGGTGTGGATGTTCAGTTCCTCACCAAAGAAGGTGAAACCACGAACGACAAAGGCGAGCCTTTGAAGGGCAAGACCAAACCCTGGGTGGTGACCCGAGAGATTTCCATCGAGCCTGGCGAACCCTTCAACCGCAAAAAACTCGAGGAAGACATCAAGCGGCTCTACGGCACCTCGCTGTTTAGTGACATCAAAGTGACCCTCAAGCCTGTGGCTGGAGAGCCTGGGACTATCACGATCGTCCTGGGCATAGTGGAACAATCCACCGGATCTCTCTCTGGCGGTTTGGGTTACAGCCAGAGCCAGGGTGTGTTCGGTCAGGTGCAGCTGTCTGACAGCAACATGTTCGGCCGAGCCTGGAACCTGGCTCTCAATCTCACCTATGGCCAGTTTGGAGGACTTGCCAACTTCACCTTCACCGATCCCTGGATCAAAGGTGACAAGTACCGCACATCATTCCGGACATCCATCTTTCTGAGCCGAGAAGTCCCCCAGGTTTTTCAGAGCCAGAACGAGGGTGACATTGTCACCGTGACTGACTACCAGGACAACAATTCCAAAAAAGCTTTCGATATCAGGAACCGCAACAATCCTGCTGATCGCCGCTTCGACAATGTGGCTCAAGCGAGCAAGCAGTTCCCTGACGAGAGCTGGTTTGAGTTCGAAGGTGATTCCGTTGCGCTTCAGCGAGTGGGTGGCAACATCATTTTCTCTAGACCTTTGAATGGTGGTGATCCCTTCAAAAAGGTTCCCTGGCAGGCGCTGGTCGGAGTGAATGTTCAGAACGTGCGCCCGATTAATTTCAACGGCGATACCCGTCCCTACGGAGTTCCCAACGAAAACATCCGCAATGGTGAGATTCCCAACAACGAGGTGATCTGCATTGCTTTTAATTGCGCGAATGAAAACAATCTGGCCAGTGTGCGCTTCGCTACTACCTACAACACGCTGAACGACGCGCGCAACCCAACTTCGGGCAACTTCTTCAGTTTCGGTACCGAGCAGTATGTGTCGGTGGGAGAGAATTCACCAACTTTCAACCGCGTACGAACCACCTACACCAAGTTCTTTCCTGTGAATTGGTTGAAGTTGTTCAAGGGATGCCGCCCAAAACCCGGTGAAAAAGAAAACTGCCCTCAAGCTATTGCTTTTCAAGTGAAAGCTGGCACGATTGTTGGCCAATTGCCTCCTTACGAAGCGTTTTGCTTGGGTGGTTCTAATTCGGTGCGTGGTTGGTTTGACTGTGACCTGGCAGTAGGCCGCAGTTTTGGTGAGGCCACCATCGAATATCGCTTCCCGATCTTCAGTATTTTCTCGGGCGAAGTGTTCATTGATGCCGGCACGGATTTTGGCTCTCAGGCCAATGTTCCCGGCAAACCTGGTGAACTACTCGATAAGCCAGGATCGGGAGTTTCGCCTGGATTGGGTGTGATCGTGACCACTCCAGTGGGTCCGTTGCGACTGGAATTGGCGAGCCAGAACTTCACGGGCGAGGTTCGCTTCAATTTGGGTGTGGGCTGGAAGTTCTGATGGTTTGCTGGCCCGTTGATTACGACGGCGCTTGGACCCTTGCTGGAACTGTGCGTCGTTGTGGCATTGGTTTGCACAGTGGCAAGCCTGTGTCGGTGACCCTCAAGCCGTCGGCCGATCCCGGCATCTGGGTGCGATGGTCATCAGACGATGCCGCGCCCGTGCAGTTGAAGCCGTCCCAGGTTCGAGACAGCCAGCTCTGCACCACCCTCGAACTTGGGGATCGCCGCTTGGCCACGGTGGAACATCTCCTCGCAGCCCTGGCTGGATGCGGGCTGACCCAGGCCCTGCTGGAGGTTGATGGGGAAGAGATTCCCCTGCTCGATGGATCAGCGATTGGATGGGTGGAGGCGATCGCTGAAGCAGATCTGGTGGAGGTTTCCGGCGAGCGTTCCCACCGCCCCACCCTTGAGCAACCAATCGCCCTGCACCGCGGCAGCAGCGTCATCACTGCAACGCCGGCTGAGCAGTTCAGTGTTGTGGGCGTGATTGATTTCCCACAGCCGGCGATCGGCCGGCAACAGTTCGCGCTTGAGCTCACACCGCAGCGATTTGTTGAGGAGATTGCCCCAGCCCGCACGTTTGGTTTCCGCGAGCAGGTGGAGCAGCTGCGTGCTGCGGGGCTGATCCAAGGAGGAGCTCTTGATAATGCCCTTGTTTGTGATGGAGACCACTGGCTGAACCCACCGCTGCGCTACCCGGATGAACCGGTGCGCCATAAGCTGCTTGACCTGATCGGTGACCTGGCGCTCGTGGGATTCCCGCGTGCACAGGTGCTGGTCTACCGCGGCTCCCATGGTCTGCATACGGACCTGGCGGCGGCCCTGGCCGATCGTTCCCCTGTTCAGCCCTGACTGTTTTGACCTCTTCCTCCGCCAACGACGTTGTGACGTCCCAGCCCGTGCTCAATGCGGAGCAGATCATGGGTCTGTTGCCGCACCGCTACCCCTTTGCCCTGGTCGATCGGGTGCTCGAGCATGTTCCAGGTGAAAAGGCCGTGGCCATCAAAAATGTGACTCTGAATGAGCCCCAGTTTCAAGGGCATTTTCCGGCACGACCGCTAATGCCTGGCGTGCTGATCGTGGAGGCGATGGCTCAGGTGGGCGGCCTGATCGTGACCCAGATGCCCGATCTCCCCAAGGGACTGTTCGTGTTTGCCGGCATCGACGGCGTGCGTTTCCGTCGTCCGGTGGTCCCCGGTGATCAGCTCTGCATCAGTTGTGAACTCCTCAGCCTCAAGCGCAAGCGCTTCGGCAAGGTGAAGGCGGAAGCCACCGTGGATGGTCAGCTGGTTTGTTCCGGCGAGTTGATGTTCTCGCTGGTGGATTGACGATGATGAGCGAACAGCGTTCCACTGTTGTGACTGCCGAGAGCCGGCCTGCCCAGGTCCACCCCCTCGCTGTTGTCGATCCGCGCGCCGAGCTTGCAGCTGGTGTGGTGATCGGTCCTGGTGCCGTCGTCGGTCCCGATGTCCAGATTGGTGCTCACTCTTGGGTCGGCCCCAATGTTGTTCTGGATGGCCGCCTGATCATCGGAGAGCACAACAAGATCTATCCGGGTGCCTGCTTGGGGCAGGAACCACAGGATCTGAAATACAAGGGCGCGCCCACAGAGGTGGTCATCGGCAATCACAACACCATTCGCGAGTGCGTCACGATCAATAGGGCTACTGATGAGGGCGAGCAGACTCGGATCGGTGACCACAACTTATTGATGGCTTACTGCCATCTCGGCCATAACTGTGAATTGGGCAACGGCATCGTGATGTCCAACAGCATTCAGGTGGCAGGTCATGTCTTGATTGAGGATCACGCTGTGATCGGGGGGTGCCTCGGCATTCATCAGTTTGTGCAGATCGGTGGCATGGCAATGGTGGGTGGCATGACACGGGTCGATCGTGATGTCCCCCCTTACTGCCTTGTGGAGGGACACCCCGGACGGGTGCGCGGACTGAACCGGGTGGGATTGCGCCGGCGGGGCCTTGATCGCAAGGACGATGGCCAGGACCTCAAGCAACTGCAGGAGATCTGGTCGCTGCTGTATCGCTCCGACCATGTGATTGCCGAGGGCCTCAAACTGGCTCGAGAGCAGTCCCTCCTGCCTCTGGCGGATCACCTCTGCACCTTCCTTGAAGGGTCCATTACCTCTGGGCGTCGTGGTCCAATGCCGGCAGTTGGCTCTCGTTGATGGTGCGATTGCTGATCAGCACCGGTGAGGTGTCGGGAGATCTGCAGGGAAGTCTGTTGATCGAGGCCCTGCACCGGCAGGCCTCCCTCAGAGGGTTGGATCTGGAGGTGCTGGCTCTCGGCGGCAGCCGGATGCAGGCGGCTGGAGCGGAACTGCTGGCGGATACGTCGCCGATGGGGGCGATTGGCCTGTGGGAGGCCCTTCCTCTGGTGATGCCCACCCTCAAGCTGCAGGCCCGCGTGGATCAAGTGCTGCAGCAGCGTCCACCGGATGGGGTGGTGTTGATCGATTACATGGGGGCGAATGTGCGCCTGGGCAACAGTTTGCGGCGGCGGTTGCCGTCGGTTCCGATCACTTACTACATCGCACCGCAGGAGTGGGCCTGGCGCATCGGTGACGGAGGTACCACCCAGCTGCTGAAGTTCACCGATCGGATTCTGGCCATTTTTCCGGAGGAAGCTTCGTTCTATGCCAGTCGGGGGGCAGATGTGACGTGGGTTGGCCACCCCCTCCTCGACAGTGTGGCCAACCGTCCGGACCGGGTCGCCGCCCGCGCGCGGCTGTCGCTGCCGCCGGAAGGCCGGCTGCTCTTGTTATTTCCAGCATCCAGGCCCCAGGAGTTGAAGTACCTGATGCCGGTGTTGGTGCAGGCGGCAGCCCGGCTACCAGCTCGCGATCCCTCCTTGGATGTGATGGTTCCTGCCGGACTGGCCTCCTTTGAACAGCCCCTCAAGGAGGCCCTGTCTGCTGCTGGTGTGCGGGCCTCCGTGGTGCCGGCCGCAGAGGCCGACACCATGAAGCCGTGGTTGTTCGCGGCGGCGGATCTGGCCCTGGGCAAATCAGGCACGGTGAATGTGGAACTGGCGCTCCATGGAGTGCCCCAGGTGGTGGGGTATCGGGTGAGCCGGGTTACGGCCTGGGTGGCACGCCATCTGCTGCGCTTTCAGGTGAAGCACATCTCTCCAGTGAATCTGCTGCTGGATGAGCGCCTGGTGCCGGAGCTCCTGCAGGATGCCTTTGATGCCGACCAACTCGTGGAGTTAGCGGCACCGCTTCTGGATAACCCCGCCGCGCGGGAGGTCATGTTGAGTGGCTACAAACGGCTCACAGAAACGCTTGGCAAACCCGGCGTCACCGATCGCGCCGCCTGCGCCATTCTCGACCAGCTTCCCCCCACCCCAACCGCCTCGTGATGCGCCTCGTTCTGCCTCTGCTCATGGTGGGAGCCCTGCTGCTCGGGGCTCCAGGTTCCGTGTTCGCGGCCGTGGAGAATGCCGTGCTTGCTGGGGGCTGTTTCTGGTGCTTAGAGAGTGACCTGGAGAAACTTCCCGGGGTGCTTTCGGTGGAGAGTGGCTACAGCGGTGGGACTGTGGCCCGGCCCACGTACCGGCAGGTGACGAGCGAGACCACCGGTCATCAGGAGGTGGTGGAGGTGCGGTTCGATCCTGCCAAGATCAGTTATCCCCGCCTGTTGCAGTCGTATTGGCGCAATGTGGATCCCTTCGATGGCGGTGGTCAGTTCTGCGACCGCGGCGATTCCTATCGGCCGGTGATTTTTACTAACAGTGAGGCGCAGGCTCAGAGTGCTCGGGCCAGCAGGGCTGCGGTTGCCAGGGACCTGGGGGTGCCTGAATCGAAGCTCAAAGTCGAGATCAAGCCTCTTAAGACGTTCTGGCCCGCTGAGAGCTACCACCAGAACTACGCCAAAACCAACACGCTCCGCTACCGCTTCTACCGGTTCAGCTGCGGTCGTGACCGCCGGCTCGATGAGGTATGGGGCAGTAAAGCCCGCAGCGGTGCTCCATGGAGCACGCCGGCGAAGCGTTGACAACGCCCGTTGATCTGGCGTAGTGAAATCTGAGGAAATTCTGTAGTTGCCGGTACGTTCTGACTCACTGACTTCTCAGTGAAGGTGCGGGTTTTACCCTCTCCTCTGCCTAGATAGATCTGCGTACCATGGCACCGGAACGAGTAGGAGGTCTGTATGTATCTGCTGACCATCAAAGACGGTCTTGTGACTCGTCACGTTGGTCCGTACCCATCGCCGAAACAGGCCTCCGACGATCTCGATCGGGTGATGGCCAGTTGTTCGGAACGGGCCCGCTGGCAGATTCATGCCCTCGAACACCCGTTATCAGTCGTCAAAACTGCGGCCTTGGCTTCCTAGGGCGAGCCTTGATCGGAGCGCCGGCCGGGATAGCCGCGCAGAAGGCCAGATTCGATCATCAGACCCACTCCAGTGTTGATGGCAATCAGGCTGAGGGTTCCATACCAGAACCAGGGGCCTCGGTCCTGACCGAGCATCTGAACAATGCGGCGACTGATGGCTTCACCGAAGAGGCAAAGCCCTGCTGGAAGCAGCAATACCCCTAACTGGGCTCGGATATACCAACGCAAGGGTTTGGAGGCCATGGCGTGTGGTGACTATCCACGAACTTAAGTGCCAGTGGTCCCGGCTTGGTTGCGGATCCAGTTCACAAGGGTGCGAACCCCGTAGCCGGTGGCTCCCGATGGGTTAAGGCCTCGGCCCTTGTCGCTCCAGACCGTGCCGGCGATATCGATGTGAGCCCAGGGAATGCCAGCATCCACAAATTCTTTGAGGAACAGGGCGGCTGTGATCGAACCGCCCGGCCGTGGGCCGGTGTTTTTCATGTCCGCCAGCAGTGATTTGAGTCCTTTGCGGTAGGGACTGTGCAGCGGCATGCGCCAGAGACCTTCGCCGGAGGCCATGGCGGCCTGCTCCAGATTCGAGGCGAGGGTGTCGTCGCTGGTCCAGAGGCCAGCAATCTCCTCCCCGAGGGCAATCACGCAAGCACCTGTGAGCGTTGCGAGGTCGACGATGGCGTCAGGCTTGAGCTTGCAGGCATACACCAGAGCATCGGCGAGGGTCAGCCGCCCCTCGGCATCGGTGTTGTTGATTTCAATCGTGGTGCCGTTGGAGGCGGTGACGATGTCGCCGGGGTGCACGGCGGAGCCATTGATCATGTTTTCGCAGGAGGCCACCAGCATGTGCACTTCCACACCGGCGGGACGAAGCTCGGCGATCGCCCGCATCGCGCCGATCACGGCAGCACTACCACCCATGTCGTACTTCATCATGTCGATCTGAGCGGCACCCACCTTGAGGTTGTATCCACCTGAATCGAAGGTGAGTCCCTTGCCCACCAGCACCAAACGCCTCTTCACCTCATCGTTGGGTCGGTAGGTGAGATGGATGAATTTGGGATCCATATCCGACCCCTGGCACACCGAGAGGAAGGAGCCCATGCCGCGTTCTTCGCAATCGGACCGCTCGAGGATGGTGAGCTCCAGGCCATGTTCATGGGCCAGGTGGCTTGCGGTGCGTGCCAGTTCCTCCGGAGTGACACTGTTGGGAGGTGCGGCGACCAGCTCACGGGCCAGCTCCACGCCGGCACACACAGGATGAACGGCTTCCAGTCCGTGGGCGAACCCTCCGGGTAGAGGTCCCAGCAGCTCAAGTTGGTCGGGTCTGGGGCTGGGTTCGGGCTTGCTGCGGAAGCGGTCGTCGCTGTAAAGCGCCAAACGCACCGCTTCAGCGGCGGCGGCGGCATCCTCTTCCGGAGTCTCGTTGCTCCAGGGGAGCAGCAGGCCCAGGGTTCCGACCTGACCGATGGCAGCCCCTGCTGCGGCAGCCGCTGCCAGGCGCAGTCCGTCACGATCGACGTCATCGGCGGCCCCCAGTCCCACCAGCACCAAGGTTGTGCAGTCACCTCGCAATAAAGGCAAGCTGACGCAGTCGCCGGGCTTGCCGCTGAAAGGTTTCTGCTTCAGCCAGTCGGCGAGCTGAAGGCTGAAGCGCTGCTCCATCGTGGCCACCAGCCCCTGGGGGTCGTTCTCAACGATGCCGAGGGCCAGAACGGAACCGCTCCAGGCCTCAGGTGTGGCCGGAGAGAGGGAGATCTTCATAGGAAGCCGATGCCTGCACCGATGCTAGAAGCCACCCTCAGGCCGCCTGGAAAGGGGTAGCCCATCGCTCTCGTGTTTCCTTGTTGAAGGGTGGGTGCCAGCGCTGGATCAGTGTTTGCTCCAGCTGCCGGCGAGGCCGGGTGGCCTTGGGTACATCGCTCCAGAAGCGGATGCTGGTGCTGCAGTGCAGACCACAGGCCCTGCAGGCTTCTTCATAAGCGGCTAGGTAAGCCTTGCAGTCGTGATCTCCCTTCCAGCGGCGATCGGCCGCCATCGTTTCCCCGATATAAAGAAGCAGGGGATGCTTGAGGTCGACTGGTCGGTCCATCACGAGGTATAAAGCCGCTCCCCGATGCGGCCCTTGTGGCCAGCGCCAGAAACTCAGCGGAAGCGGTTTGAGTTGTAGAGGGTCAAAGTTCGCGAGCGGATCCTGCTCTGCCTCGAACAGGCCAACCTGCAGCGCGTCCGGCGGGGTTGGCTGAAACAGTGGTGCCTGGAAGGCATGCACCCGTTGCTGCCAGCGGCGCATCTGGGTCGTCGTGATCGCCAGCTCTGCGCTGGTGCTGGCCTCGCTGGCCGGGGGGGGTAGAGCAAAGAGATCGCCCTGGCGGTGTGCATCAGCCATGGCATCAACTCCGCGGCGGCAGGCTGGGGCCGCGGGGCCTAGCCCCGAAGCTCACCCGGCCGATCAAGGCTTCGACTGCATCGGGCGGTAAACACAGCCGTTCCTGCAGGTCTGCCAGGTGCTGGAAGGGCTGACGTCGTCGCTCGCTGATCAATCGCTGCAGTCGCTCCTCCGGCCATCCCAGCCCGGCAGCCAAAAGGGAAGGGCTCTCGGCATTGAGATCCAGTGTCGTCTGATCCGGCAGCAATGGTGCGTCGCCATGCCAGCGGAACACCAGATGGGGCCGCCACTGGTCGCAGAGCTTCGGCGGAAGCTCGAGCAGACGGGCCAGATCCTCCAGCTGACTGAACTGCACCCCGCCTTGCTGTAGACGCATCAGCAGGTCAATCATGGCGTCGCTGCAACCTGGAAGTTGGCGCCAGTCGTCGGCTGCGGCACGGTTCACATCGATGCACCAGCGAGGTTCTTCCGCCGCACGTTTCGGATCAGGCGGCAGATCGCCGATGGCCTGGAGCACCTTGCGCGCCAGGGGATCGAGCCAGTGCCGGCGGGCCATTGCCGCGTGTCTCCAAAGCAGCCTGGTCTGGACCCTAGGTCCAGCGGGGCGGTCTGGCGGGGACCTGCACCAGCCCCTCACGGAAGGCGGTCACCACCGCCGCGGTGCGGTCCTTGGCAGGCAGCTTGCGCAGCAGGCTGCTCACGTGGCTTTTCACGGTCTCGATGGACACCAGCAGGTCTTCGGCGATCTCCAGATTGGTCATGCCACGGCATAGCCCGCGCAGCACGTCTTCTTCGCGCATTGTTAGGTCCTGCAGGGGCAGCTGCTGGCCGCCGCTGCTGCTGAGCCGGCTGTGGTGGAGCACACCGCTGATTACAGGATCGAGATATTGACCATCGCTATCGATGGCGGTGAGGGCGGCGGCCACCGCTCCAGTGCCAGCGCTCTGAACGGCGCAGATGCCATGGCATCCGGCCTCGATCGCGTCCAGGATCGTGCGGGCGATTGGCCTGCGCAGCAGGATCAGGGCCTTGAGCTCGGGCTGAACAGCAAGGGCGCGCCGCACCAAGCTGATGCCGCTGCCGCTTTCCAGCAGGTCAGTGCACAGCAGCAGGCTGGCTGCGTGGCTCTGAATGTTGCCGAGGCAGTCGTCTTCGCTGGTGCAGGCGGCCACCAAAGGCCCCTGACCTTCGAACCAGATCGTCCAGCTGGCGAGCAGCACAGGGTCGGCGGTGGCGATGGCGCTGCGGCTGCGCCGCAGCAGGCTGTGGCCCTGACGGGATTGCTGCTGCAGAGAGGGGATCCGGGAGCTGAGATCCATCGGGAGAAATGGTCGGGAACCAAGGCCGCTGGCGTTTTCATGGTGGCTCGAATCCATGGGCGTGGATCCGCACTGTCAGTGACGGCTGCCATTGTTCAGAATTTCTCAAGTAAACGGATGGAGCCATGGCGTTCTTCGACTCCGAAATCGTGCAGGAGGAAGCCAAGCGGCTGTTCGGCGATTACCAGCAACTGATGCAGCTGGGCTCCGATTACGGCAAGTTCGACCGTGAGGGCAAGAAGAAATTCATCGACACGATGGAGGAGCTGATGGAGCGCTACCGGGTGTTTATGAAACGCTTTGAGCTTTCGGAAGACTTCCAGGCCAAGCTCACAGTGGAGCAGCTGCGCACCCAGCTGGGGCAATTCGGGATCACTCCGGAACAGATGTTCGAGCAGATGCACGGCACGCTGGAGCGAATGAAGAGCCAGCTGGATCTGCCCCCCAGCTGAGGCGACCCGTACGATTCAGCCCGCAACCGCCCCGCCTGTCCATGGCCCCGACCCCGTCATTGCCGGCTTGGCTGTCAAGAGGCATGGCTGATCTCTTCCCAGCGGGCGATCCCGCTGATGCCGATCAGGCCCTGGCGGCGCGTCTGGCGAAGGCTGAGACGGACGGCAGGCCACTGCGGGTGAAATTGGGCATCGACCCCACCGGCAGCAGCATCCATCTGGGCCACAGCATCCTGTTCCGCAAGCTGCGGGCCTTCCAGGATGCGGGCCATACGGCGGTTCTGATCATCGGCGATTTCACGGCACGGATCGGTGATCCCACCGGCAAAAGCGACACCCGGGTGCAGCTCACGGCTGAGCAGGTGGACGCCAATGCCGCCACCTATCTCGCCCAGCTGGGCCAGGGTCAGCCGAAGGACATGGCCCTGCTGGATTTCGAGACACCGGGCCGTCTGGAGGTGCGCCGCAACAGCGAATGGCTGGAGGGGATGGACCTGCCGGCCGTGATCAACCTGCTGGGGACGGCCACCGTTGGCCAGATGCTGGCGAAGGACGACTTCTCCAAGCGCTACGGCAGTGGCACGCCCATTGCCCTGCATGAGTTTCTCTATCCCTTGCTGCAGGGTTACGACTCGGTAGCGGTGAACGCCGATGTGGAGCTGGGGGGCACCGATCAGAAGTTCAACGTGGCCATGGGCCGCGACCTGCAGCGCCATTTCGGCAAGGGAACCCAGTTCGGGCTGCTGCTGCCGATCCTGGTGGGTCTGGACGGGGTGCAGAAGATGAGCAAGAGCCTCGGCAACACGGTGGGTCTGGAGGAGGATCCCCTGTCGATGTACTCCAAGCTCGAGAAAGTCGGCGATGCGGCGATCAACGACTACGTGACGTTGCTGACGGATCTGGATCTGGCGACGTTGCCGGAGAATCCGCGCGAGAAGCAGAAGGCGATGGCCCTGGCGGTGACCGCCAGCCGCCATGGGATGGAAGCAGCGCAGAAGGCCCAAGGCGACGCCGCCACCCTGGTGGGCGGTGCCGGTGATGCGGCGGCGGAAGTGCCGGAGGCCTCGCTGGCAGAGGTGAACTTCCCGGCCAAGGCCTTTTATTTGTTGAGTGCTGTGGGGATCTGCGCCAGCAGCAGCGAGGCGCGGCGTCAGATCAAGGGCGGTGCGGTGCGGCTGGAGGGAGAGAAGATCGGCGATCCCAACCAGGAGTTCGCCTCGGCGGCGGAACTGGAGGGCAAGGTGCTGCAGCTGGGCAAAAAAACCTTCCGTCGGCTCACCGCTTGATCACCTGCACCATCGCCCCGTAGCGACTCAGGGTCTGATCACAACTCAGCAGCTCGATCTGCTCGTGCTGAGCCTGAGCGATCAGCAACCGATCAAAGGGATCCTTGTGATGCCAGGGCAGGTTCTGAACCGCCAGGCAGTGATCCGTTTGGATGGGCAACTCGTCGAATCCTTGCCGTTGGAGCTGATGGCGTAATTCAGCGGCATCGAAGCGAAAGTCGGGCCGGTTGAGCGAGCGTTTGATCGCCACCTCCCAGAGGCTGACAACACTGACGACAAAGCGTTGTTGCCTGTCTTCCAGGTCAGGAATCAGCGCTGATGGCAGGTGTTCCGGCGCAAAGGCCATCCAGATCAGCAGCTGCGTGTCGAGCAAACGCGGCGGTGCTGGGCGGCTGACCATCAGCTGAACATGGCGTTGATGTCGTCGATGAAGTCGCCTTTCACATCAGCGGTAGCGATGCCTTGGTTGCGCATGAACCCCAGCTGACGACGACGCGGCGTGGAGTCCACAGGCACCAGCTTCACGAGAGGTTTGCCGGCACGAGCAATGACGACTTCATCGCCATCCAGAGCCTGCTCGACGTATCGGGAGAGGTTGGTCTTGGCGTCGTGGAGATTCACCTGCATTCAGGCAACTTAGCCGGTTTGTTGGCTAAGTCATCCAGATGCCGGCGCGACAGGATGGACTCCGGATCAACCGCTTGCTTTGGCTCCGTCGCTCGCTTCTGGCCCCGCCGATCGGATCATCGTGGCCCTCGATGGCATGGCGCCCGAGCAGGCGCTGAGGTTTGCGGCTCAGGTGGACGGACTGCGCTGGGTGAAGGTGGGTCTGGAGCTGTTTGTGCAGGCCGGCCCAGAGGTGGTGGCCCAGCTGCGGGAGCAGGGGTTGCGGGTGTTCCTGGATCTCAAATTTCACGACATCCCCGCGACGATGGCAGGAGCCTGCCGGAGGGCGGCGGCGTTGGGGGCGGAGCTGATCACGGTGCATGCCTGCGCCGGCAGTGAAGCGCTCAAGGCGGCCCAGGCCGCGGCGGTGGAGGGGGCCCAGCAGGCTGGTCTTAATCCGCCCACGCTGCTGGCGGTGACGGTGCTCACCAGCTGGGAGGAGCAGCGACTGCAACGGGAACTCGCCATTCAGCAATCCATTGGCGAGCGTGTGCCGGCGTTGGCGCAGCTGTCGGCAACAGCGGGCATCGGTGGTTGTGTCTGCTCACCCTTGGAGGCCGCGGCGTTGCGGGCCCAGCACCCCGAACCGTTTGCCCTGGTCACGCCGGGGATTCGCCCCAAAGGTTCTGCGGTGGGCGATCAGGCCCGGGTGATGGGACCGGCGGAGGCGATCGCTGCTGGTGCCAGCCAGCTGGTGATCGGCCGCCCGATCACCAAAGCGGAAGATCCCAGCCCTGCCTTTGCGGCCTGTTGCACCCAGTTGCTGGGATCGATTGATTGATGCGCATTAATATGCGCATAGAAATGAGTTCTGTGGTGCGCACAACGCTGGAGTTGCCTGATCCGCTGTTTGCCCGCTTGAAAGCCAGAGCCGCGTTGAAGCAGGTGAGCCTGAAGCAATTGCTTCAAGACTTTGTGGAACAGGGGCTTGATGCCAGCGGTGCTGCAGCCTCATCGGTCCGTCGTTGTGCGCATGATTTGCCGAAACT
>ERZ802831.562-NODE-562-length-19076-cov-12.1441_pt1 | contig 19076 bp, 15 predicted proteins | sample MGYA00345655_ERZ802831 | MGnify/ENA primary metagenome ERZ802831 (study PRJEB30503, sample SAMEA104212376) | marine metagenome | biome: Westerlies Biome; feature: [SRF] surface water layer (ENVO:00010504) within the epipelagic zone...; material: water...
CGGGTATTTTGGTTCTGTCATAAACTGCGCAAACCACTCAGCTAAGAGTTGCTCGTCATCCAATACTTCAAGAAGAAGTTCTTTTACCTGCCTAACATACGCTTTGGATATTGGTTTATTTGCCAAAGCAGCGGTCAATGGGGGATCAGTGAGATGTTTTGGGGTTATATCTCTACTCAGTAACTCAGTTGCCAAGTCATCAAGCATTTCAGTCGCAGCTGGAGCTCGAAATCCTACCGAGAACGTTGTGCATTGCCCTACTGCAACGCCGTTATGCGCGACCATTGGGGGAAGATAAAGCATGTCTCCGGGATTTAGTAGCCACTCTTCTGTAACGTCTAAATGCTTAAGAACCTTGAGCTGTGATTTTTCATTAAGCTTATCGCTCTCATTGCACCATTGGCCAATCTGCCAGCGTCTTTGCCCAAAACCCTGAAGAAGGAATACATCATAATAGTCAAAATGCGGGCCTACATTGCCACCATCCTCGGCATAGCTGACCATTATATCGTCCTTACGCCACGGCGGAAGAAAGTCAAAACGCGCTAAAAGATCCGCAACTTCGGGAATCCATAAATCAACTCCCTGAACTAGCAAGGACCAATTACGCTTTGGGAGTGTTTTAAATCGATCAAGATCAAACGGGCCATGCTCGAGCTTCCACTCATTCCCAATTACTAACCTAGACTCAACCTCTTCTTCTAGAGCCATCCCTGCAAGATCATCACCATCGATTGGTGGCTCAAAATTGGGTATAGCACCTCTTATCAAAAGAGGTTTTTTTTGCCAGTAGTTAGCAAGAAATTCATCGGCAGTTAACTTACCGAGTAGGGGATGAGGCTTTGTCATTATTGGCAGGACTAAATATCTTTGGCTTGTTTAGCTGCGCTACCTAAATAGGTATCAGGCGTCAGCTTTTTAAGCTCAGATTTAGCATCTACAGGAATTTCTAAGGTGTCAATAAACGCTTGAATCGTGACTTGATCCATAGCGTTCCCTCGAGTCAAAGCTTTCAATTTTTCGTATGGCTCTTCAATACCATAGCGCCTCATAACAGTCTGTATAGGCTCAGCTAAGACTTCCCAACTATCTTCAAGATCCTCAGACAATCGAAGCTGATTTAGCTCCAGTTTTCCCATACCTTTCTCAAGGGAGCTAAAAGCAATTACAGAATAGCCCAAGCCAACGCCCATATTTCGCAATACAGTCGAATCTGTAAGATCTCGCTGCCATCTCGAGATTGGTAATTTTGCGGCTAAATGTCCAAATATTGCATTGGCAATACCCAAATTTCCCTCAGCGTTTTCAAAGTCAATTGGATTAACCTTGTGAGGCATTGTCGATGAGCCTACCTCACCAGCGATTGTCTTCTGCTTAAAATATCCAAGCGAAATATAGCCCCATATGTCTCGAGCATAGTCGATAAGTAAAGTATTTGCTCGAGCCATACCATCGAACAATTCAGCCATATAATCATGCGGTTCTATCTGAGTGGTGTAAGGATTAAAGGTCAGCCCGAGGCTTGAAATAAAGCTCTCCGCAAGCGAGGCCCAGTCTAAATCGGGGTATGCTGATAAATGTGCATTGTAGTTACCCACAGCCCCATTAATCTTTCCTAAAATAGAAACAGTTCCAATTGAATTGATTTGTCTTTGTAATCGATAGGCTACGTTTGCCATTTCTTTCCCAACAGTCGTTGGGGAGGCGGTCTGACCATGAGTCCTTGCAAGCATCGCTATGTCGCTATAATCACAAGCCATTTGAGTCAAAAGGTTGTGTATTCGATCAAGTGAGGGAAGAATAATCTCGTCTCTTCCTTCCTTAAGCATTAGAGCATGCGCTAGGTTATTTATATCTTCAGAGGTACAAGCAAAATGGACAAACTCTGAAACTTTTTTCAATTCCACGTTATCAGAAATCGTCTCCTTAATAAGATATTCAACTGCTTTTACATCATGATTAGTGATTCCTTCGATTTCCTTTACACGCTTAGCATGATCAGCACTAAAGTTATCTACTAAGTTGTTTAAGAGAGTATTAGCCTCTTCAGAAAAAGGTGCGACCTCTCTTATTTCCGGAGTAGATGCCAGTTTCTGGAGCCAACGAACTTCGACCAACACTCGATAGCGTATTAACCCAAATTCACTAAAAACTGTTCTTAAACTATCAGTCTTCTCTCCATACCTGCCATCGATGGGAGAGATTGCTGTAAGAGGAGTAAGAGGATTGTTTGACATTTTCGTTTCCACATCTAAAGTCAAGGGCGGACGCATTATACCCAATTTATGTCTTATTTTCAGGTATGTATTACTTCAGAATGCAATCTTAAAGTGTTATAAAATTTGGTTCATAAGACCATAAAGCTCTATAAGCCATGATTCCATGTACGATCAATTACACCACCACCTAGACAGTGGTCATCCTGATAGAAAACTATGGACTGACCTGGGGTAACAGCGCGCTGAGGAGCAGCAAATTTTACAACTCCGCGTCTATTTTCCATACAAGTTAAGGTGCAAGATTGATCGGCCTGACGATAGCGAGTCTTTGCCATAAACTGTATCGGTTTGTCATTAAATGTTTGATCACTCACCCAATTAATTTCAGAAACTTCTAGGTGGTCGGTGAATAACAGGGGGTGCTGTGAACCTTGACCCACAACAAGAATATTCCGTTTTAGATCCTTCTGAAGGGCATACCATGGCTCATCGCTACCGCCTTGGACGCCGCCAATTCCCAACCCCTGACGTTGTCCAATTGTATAAAACATTAAACCGTGATGCTCTCCCATCTCCACTCCCTCTGGAGTGATCATTAAGCCAGGCTGAGCAGGAATATAGTTTTCTAAAAAATCCTTGAACCGACGCTCGCCAATGAAACAAATACCAGTGCTGTCTTTCTTGTTAGAAGTTACAAAACCATTGTCTCTTGCAATATTGCGAACAGCTATCTTCTTTAGTTCTCCTAAGGGAAACAGTGTCTTCTGAAACGCCTCACCTTCAACAGCATGAAGGAAATAGCTTTGATCTTTGTTTCTATCAAGCCCCTTAAGCAAACAAGACTTATTTTGGCTGTTGCTGACTCTTGCATAGTGACCTGTTGCAATAAAGTCTGCGCCAAGAATCTGAGCATAATCCAAGAAAACTTTAAATTTTATTTCACGGTTACAAAGAATGTCAGGATTAGGAGTTCGACCAGCGCGATACTCGGACAAGAAATGCTCAAAGACATTATTCCAATAGTCGCTTGCAAAATTGGCTGTATGAAGAGGAATATTTAACCTATCACAGACCTGCTCTGCATCCGCTAGATCTATTTCTGCTGTGCAGTACTCTGAGCCATCATCCTCATCCCAGTTCTTCATGAACAAGCCTTCGACCTGGTATCCTTGCTGTATCAATAATAGTGCGGCGACCGAGGAGTCGACTCCTCCTGACATGCCCACGATCACTTTAGCCGGTGTATTCATGATAAATAATTAGGGTCCAAGCAAACTGTTCTCTCGCACTATAAGCCGTTATGAAATATTTCCAAAGGAAAAATGTGTCCTGACAGATAGTCATCGATTGCTTTATAAACCATATCACTCCGAGGAACATTTAATGGATCTCTGATTTGATCCAGAGTCATCCATTCAGCACAATTAATATCATTGTCAAGTTCAGCATCATCATTAAAATTTAGCGGCTCTGCCAGAAATACTAGACGATAATACGTAATGCCTGAGGTAGGTGATTTAGCGTTAGAAAAACCAATAAAGCCCGTAATTTTAACGTCCCAGGCAGTTTCCTCCAAAGTTTCACGCACAGCTGCGTCGAGCACATCCTCGCCAACCTCAACGTGACCCGCGGGTTGATTGATTACCTCCTTACCATCCACCGTTTCACGAACCATTAAATATTCATCATGCCTTCTTACTACAGTCGCAACAGTTAAATGAATTTTGTCTGGCACGAGATTCTCCATTTAGACGTTATTACAAACGAGATAGTTCAATACGACTTTCACCGGGTTGCAGATTCCCAACTCTCCAGCTCCCAATAGCTACTCTGACTAAGCGGAGTGTCGGCAGACCTGCAGCCGCTGTCATTCGTCGAACTTGACGATTTCGGCCCTCACTAATCACAAGTTCCAACCAAGTATCTGAGACAGATTTACGGCTCCTTATTGGGGGATGCCGATCCCAAAGAGACGGTTTTGGCAAAATTTTACAAGAATCTGCTTTCGCTAGTCCATCCTTTAAACTGACACCGCAAGTGAGCATTTCGCAATGTTCGACTGATACATTTCCCTCTACCTGAACCCAGTATGTTTTAGGTAGTTTAAACTTAGGATCACTAATTTTAGATTGAAGTTTCCCACTATCAGTGAGGACAAGAAGACCCTCTGAATCGTAATCTAGCCGGCCGCAGGGATAAATTCCTCTAGTGCTAATGAATTCGGACAAGGTTTTACGCTTGTCCTTGTCAGTGAATTGACTAAGGACTCGAAATGGTTTGTTGAACATTACAAGTTTAGGCACAAAGGACTCCATAAATAACCATTATAAAACAATATTTTCTACAAAGGCGTACGCCAATCATGTTAAAATTTGGCTTCAGGTAATTTTTTTACAAAATCATTTAAATCTGCTGATGAATCAGCTGACCTAAAGAAATCCACGGAGATAATAATGGGATACCAACATATTAATGTTCCTCAGTCGGGCGATAAGATTACTGTAAATTCCGACTTTTCAATCAACGTTCCTAATAATCCAGTCATTCCCTTCATAGAAGGAGATGGAATTGGTGTGGATATCACTCCTGTGATGATAAAAGTCATAGACGCGGCTGTCGCCAAGGCCTATGACGATGTTAAGAAAATCTCTTGGATGGAGGTTTACTGTGGAGAAAAGGCTGCGGATTTGTATGAGGGCGATTGGTTTCCCGCAGAGACTCTGTCTGCTGTTCAGGAGTATATTGTATCCATAAAAGGCCCGCTAACCACTCCCGTAGGGGGAGGATTCCGATCTCTTAATGTCGCTCTGCGGCAGGAACTTGATCTCTTTGTATGTCAGCGCCCTGTTCGATGGTTCTCAGGAGTTCCATCACCTGTAAAAGAGCCCAATAAAGTAGACATGTGTATATTCAGAGAAAACTCCGAAGATATCTATGCTGGCATTGAATGGAAGGCTGGTAGTGATGGCGCAAACAAAGTGATTAAATTTTTGAAGGAAGAGATGAGTGTTAGCAAAATTAGATTTGATAGCAACTGCGGAATAGGTGTTAAACCCGTATCAGAGGAAGGTACAAAGAGATTAGTCTCCAAGGCCATCCAGTATGCGATTGATCAAGATAAGCCCTCAGTAACCCTAGTTCATAAAGGCAACATCATGAAATTTACTGAGGGTGCATTTTGTGATTGGGGCTATGAGGTTGCTAGGGATAGCTTTGGTGGCAAAGTTCTAGATGGTGGACCTTGGCATGTGATAACCAATCCAGTTACTGGGAAGGACATCATCATAAAGGATGTTATTGCTGACGCTATGTTGCAGCAAATCATCCTTCGTCCAGACGAATACAGCGTCATAGCGACACTTAACCTCAATGGCGACTACATATCGGATGCTCTTGCTGCTCAAGTCGGTGGCATTGGTATTGCGCCGGGCGCAAACCTCTCTGACGATGTGGCTATTTTCGAGGCAACTCATGGGACGGCTCCAAAATATGCGGGTCAGGATAAGGTTAATCCCGGTTCTTTAATATTGTCCGCCGAGATGATGCTCAGACATTTGGGTTGGGCGGAGGCGGCAGACCTCGTTATCAAAGGAATAGAAGGTGCCATTGGTGAGAAAAGGGTAACGTATGACTTTGAGCGATTAATGGATGATGCAGTGCTAATGTCATGCTCTGAATTCGGTGAAGCTATGATAGAGAACATGTAAAGAGCTATTCACTCATATCGGCATATCAAGGCTCAATTAAATGATTGAGCCTTTTTTTTAAATTTTTAGGGTATTCCCAGTATGTCGTTTACGTAGCTGCAATATCTTTTTACCCGCGACCCGATATGCTAAAAGGCCAAACAAAATTGATCCAGCTGCCTGACCTATCAGAACACCTCCAGCACCCCAGTACTGACTACCCAAGATCACAAAAGGTACGGTTCCAATTGTAGCTTTGCCAACATTCAAGGCACTAGCCAACCGAGGGGATCCTAAATTATTAAATGCCGCATTACTAACAAACAGCATACCATTGAATATAAATGTGATAGCAATAAACGTACAAAATAACCTAACAATATCAGCCGCTTGCAAGTCCAACTTAAATAACTTTATTATAGATTCTTGCCCAAACCAAAGTAAAAAAGATACAGCAAAACTAAAGATGACGATTATCACTAAAGAATCTTTTAAAGCTCTTTCTAACCTATCCCACATGCCTGCACCAAAGTTCTGACCCAGAATAGGTCCTATAGCTCCAGATAAACTGAAAAGAAAACCAAAGCAAACTGGAACAAGCCTACCAATGACCGCATACCCTGCAACATAACTGTTACCGTAGACTGCGATAGCAGAGGTTACATAGGCATTACTAAAGGGAGTAGCCATATTCGTTATCATCGCCGGAAAAGCAATATTTAAGATAGGTCGCCTACATAATTTAAAACTTTTCACGGAGGGTCGAGCGAGCAAGCGATGCTTGAAGTGAGCGCGAGATATAGCGTATGAAAATACTGCAAGTCGAGCGAATACAGACGCTATTGCTGCACCGATGACACCCAATCCTAAGCTAAAAATCAGGATTGGGTCTAAAGCAGCATTTACAGCTCCACCTGACAACGTAGACATCATCGAGCCTTTCGCGTCACCCGTAGCTCTTAGAACAGCGCTCGCTCCAAGTCCAACAGCTAGAAGCACTGATGCGGGCATAACAATTACCAAGTAAGTTTTAGCAACTTGAGCTACGTATCCCTTTGCTCCTAGCAAGCCTAACAGTATATCCATCGATAGGAGCATTATGATCACACATAGCACACTTACAATTGATGCAATAATTAGAGCGTTGGTAGCATATTCTTTTGCTAGCTCGCGATCTTTCGACCCTAAACACTTGGATACCAATGCGCCAGCAGCTATAGAGGTACCAATTGAGATAGAAGTTGCAAAAAAAGTAAGGGTGGTTGCAAAACCTATGGCCGCGACTAAACGAGAGTCTCCAAGAAGACTGATGAACCACATATCTAAAAGATCTACCAAGAAAATAGATACAAGCCCAACCGCGCTGGTGCTCGACATCACGATAATGTGACGCATCAAGCTTCCCTCAACAAATTTTGCGGCGTTGCTCATGCAGCAGCTCCTATTGACCAACCTTTTTTAGAGGCCAACCAGCGCCGCCCTCGCGATTATATACTGAATTCCTCTACTTCAGATATTTCATTAGCTTTCATTACTATAGTTTGTGTCTTCAATCGAAGTCGCTGTAAGTTCTCTGTGTGTTTTGAATTAATTCAGAGAAATCCCTCAGTTGAAGACCTATAATTGTTTATGCTTGTTCGTAGCGTCCTAGCCTAAAGCTTGTTGGCAAGGTAGTATCAAAGATAAATGATTCTTAAAGAGATGCCTATGCTAATCAATACCAGACTAGAGATGGTGGCAATATTTTTGTTTATTGCGAGTGGATGTGCTGTACAGAAGTCAGTAGTCTCCTCCAATATAACCCCTAATTTTGAATCGGCCTCATCGGTTGAGGAGGTGCGAACACAAATTAAGAAACTTCCTAGCGAAGATATTTGGTGGAATGTTTATGGCGAGGATCAAGCCTGGAATTTCAAGAACCTTCATCGCTTTATGCCCACAGTAAATGTCTATCGAGAAGGGCAGGTACGGATGCTTAAAAATCGTCCAATTGCTGCTATTCCTGATCAGCACGTGGACACCCCAATCGGAGCCATGTCATTTAAACAGTTTTTAGATAATAAATTATCAACCACTATGAGCTTAGTGGTACTACACCAAGGTGACGTGGTATTTGAGTACTATCCCAATCAAAAACCCTATGAAAAACCTATTTTTTGGTCTGCTACAAAAGCCTTGGTTGCCACATTAGTCGGAATCCTGTCCGATCGTGGGCAAATCGACATTTCGCTTCCCATTTCATACTACTTACCTGTGTTAAATAATTCAGATTACTCAGCCATAACTGTTCGCAATCTGTTGGACATGGCAACCGGCATAGATTGTCCTGAGGAGTATTTTGATAAAAAGTCCTGCTACTATAGGTATTCGATCACCGTTGGCGATGGGTATTGGGATGATAGTTCTCCTAATAGCCCCTATGAAATGTTAGCAAGTCTCAAACCTGGGATAGAGTCCCCGCAAGGTATGACTCATCAATATTCTGGAGTTAATGCATTTTTACTGAGTTGGCTTGTCGAAGATATTTTGGATATGCCATTTCAAGATGCCGTAACCCAAGAAATTTGGCGTAAGATGGGTGCCGAATCTGATGCATCATTTCTCGCGCCTCGCTATGGTGTTCCAATTGCTCACGGCGGATTAATGGCCCGTTCACGAGACTTCGCACGATTCGGTCTTCTGTTTACACCCAGTTATAAAAAAATCAGTGACGAACAGATAATTTCTGATCAGATGATTGATCGTATTCTGAACGATGTTAATCCCAACCTTACCCTTGAGGCAAATAAAACAAGTTCATTACCACCAGGCTTCTCTCATTCAGGCTACCTGTGGGACGCTGTTTATAACAATGACGACTTCTATCGTGGTGGTTGGGCTGGGCAGGGACTACTAATTAATCCAACTAAGGATTTAGTGGCGGTGTATACCGGCTACGCTATTGACGCACAAGAATCTCAACCAAAGTTATTGCCAATCCTACGAACAGTTTTAAATAACGTGTTTCCCATTAGATAAAGGCTACACTAGATCCATGGCTAAAAAACTCTTTAACACTAAAATCGGTCTGGCCCTTGGCGGTGGCGCTGCAAAAGGTATTGCCCATGTAGGAGTATTAAAAGCTCTTGAGGATCAAAAAGTCAGCATACGCTATATCGCTGGAACAAGTGTAGGTGCCATAATAGCTTCGCTTTATGCCTTTAATGTGAGTGTTGATGATATTGGTGGTTTGGCGAAACGCCTCACAATGTCAAAGGTCACCTCATTCAAGCTGAGCAAAACTGGCTTTTTTACAACCGCATCCCTGCGAGATCTCATAGTGGAATACATTGGCGAAGTAAATATTGAAGATGCCAAGATACCACTAGCGATAGTAGCGACTGACATCAGAAACGGTGAAGAGATAATTCTCAGAAAAGGATCGGTGGCCGATGCAGTCAGCGCCTCCGCTGCGATTCCAGGTATCTATATTCCAGTTGAGATTGATAATAGAAGCCTTGTAGATGGTGGTTTGGTGCAAAATGTTCCTATTGAAGCTCTGCAAGCTATGGGAGCAGGGGTGACTATTGCAAGTCATCTAAACAGTGCAAGTCAATACTCAGAAATTAGCCACGTATTGGATGTCATGCGTAACGCATTTGAAATCGCTGTAAGTCACCATACACAAGATCAACTCAAAGACGCCGACGTGATCATTTCTATGGATGTCAGTGAGTTTAGCCTTCGAGATAATACAGATCGGTACGATGAGCTTTTTGCTATCGGCTACGATACTGCCGCACAGCAACTTAACAAACTTGTCTGGTATAAAAAAGGCAATGTGCTACTGTATCCATGGCGAGCCGCAAAGGAAATCGCGCCATTCAAGGTGCCTGAGGCGCTAAAACGAGCCAGCAATAAGCAGGATTAGATGCTCAAATCCATTAAATTGTAATCTTTAAGTGAAGCCATAGATTGGCTGTCCCAAACAGGATTACTTTGAGTGGTCTCGTCAGGTACATATCGGAAGGGACTTTCGTCGGGAAAACGTTGCTTCCTGGCTTGAATGGCCAAACCAATTAATCGTGATCGATGTCTAATAAACTTATCATCAAACGTTATAGCCTCTGCGTGAATACCAGCACCATGAACATTTAAAACAGAGGATCTTCGATGAAATCCAAAGTTCACCGTTACGCGTGTCTCAAATCCTGTATTTGCGAAAGAACCGTGGACCAATTGACGATTATTAATGACCACATCACCTGGATTACAGATAATTGGTACCGCCTCAGGAAGCCTTTCAGTCCCAGCTTGCTTAACTAGCTCTACAATATCTATTCGTCCTAGTTTGTGCGTTCCGGGCAGTACCCAGACACCATTCACTGCTGTACTGCCATATATCTGAGCCATAAAGTTAAAGCCATGAATATCTTCATCAAAGTTAGGGTTTTCCCAGTGAGTATCCCCATCCTGATGCCAAGATACCGCTGCCCCAAGGCCTGCATCCTTAATGAACAGTCCCTCATGAAATGGCACGAAGTCATCGCCATTAATAGTTTCTGCTAACTTTAATAATCCAGGGTGAGCATATGTTACCAAGCAGGCCTCTGAAAACTGTAGTGAGCCACCAAGATACACTGGCGTCGCTAAGGGAGCATCTGACTTAGGTTTAGGCTCAAACAATTTGACCTGATGTCTTCCATTTGCGATCTGCGTGCCACCTAGAGGATCAGATAATGGCTTTGCCCATTGCAGGGTAAAACCAGTTGTGTCAGCTCCAAGCGCAGGTCGACCTTGGGAATCGGTGGACGCACCCATTTCAGTTGGAAAATTATCTCGCATAGACGCAAGATCATGTTCTAGATCTTTAAGCTCCTCCGCACGCAGTGCGCCCTCAAAGATATAGAATCCGAACTTTGAGTAGGCTTCTAGGATATCACTATGAATATCTCCATTATCATCAAATTTAAGAGGGCCGCGGTTAGATAGCTCTAATGCGCGATTTTCTCCGTCTAAAAGATATTGTTTAACAGCTATGGCATCATCGCCATAGTATGCGGCACAGGCATCGATTGATTCAGTGATATCTTGCATAAAAGTCTTCCTCTTCGAAAAAATAAAAGCTATTTAGTAGGCAGGGTAGGCCGTGCGGTCACATAGATGTATTTTATTTTACCATCCTCAATTAGCACATCAAAAACTTCCTGGCTGTTTACCTCTACATCGTTGACAAGATCCTTGACAGCCCACTCGGTAGTCACCCACTCCTGAAGTTTTCCATTCTCATCAATGAAGTTATTTGCGATGGAGTACATATGAGTCCATTGGGGATCAGAGTTGGCAAACCACTCGGCTAGAAAGGCAATATGAGCATCAGAGCCCTCTATTACTTGTCCATTAGGCGCCCAACCCATAAAGTCCTCTGCATTAGCAGCTCTAATAGCATTTAGATCGCGGTTAGTATGCGCAGCGATATAATCTTCCCATATTCTAATATTGTCCAAAGAGCCGCCATAGAGAGGCTTTTTGACACCTTCGGTAGTATCGTAACCAATAATCACCTTATCAGAGTTATGCTCACCTCCATGATGTGCTGAAAATGACAACTGATTTACCAAAAGTAGTGATGCGACTAAAAGTACTTTATTCATTTTTTTATCCTCTAGTTGTATTTGGTTGAAATAAATTTTTAACTCTTTTAGGTTACAAGTCTATCCACCTTGAATCGCAGATAAGTTACAGAGTCGAAGAAAAAAATAATCGGCCTTTGCATTTTGCATCCCTATTCGATTTGAAACATCCGGTTATCCATCTGGGAACAGCCCTGAGATCTCTTTGGCATACTTATCATTAACAATATTCCGTTTTACTTTTAAGGTTGGAGTCAGTTCGCCGCCGTCAACACTGAAGACATTGGGCAATATATAAATATTTTTAATGGTCTGATATTGAGCTACTTTTTTGTTACATACAACTTGCATCTGCGCCTCGACATATCTTTTAACCTTCGGATCCCCTGCCGCGCTTGCCACATCCCAAAGTCCCTTTATACCGGCAGCTTTTTCTAGGGTGGGAAGTAATTCCGGATCGAGGACGATAAGAGCAGAAAGGAATGGTTGACGATCTCCAACAACAACCGCCTGTCCAACTCCCGCAATTGACTGAAGATGTCCCTCCATTTCTGCTGGAGCGATATTTTTCCCACCCGCAGTGATAATAATATCTTTTTTACGACCGGTAATTGTGATGTATCCGTCCTGATCAATTGCGCCTAGGTCCCCGGTGTGCATCCATCCTAGATCGTCATATAGCTCTCTAGTTTTCTCGTGTAGCCCGAAGTAACCTTTTATCATTCCCTTGCCCTTTAGCATTATCTCGCCATCTGCAGCAATCATGACTTCAGCTCCAGGGATTGGTACTCCAATAGTCCCAAATTTAATCTTTCCCACTGGTTGCATTGAGGCAATACCTGACGTCTCTGTCATACCAAAACCCTCATGCACACTCACACCGATTGATGCAAAAAATTCTAAGGTTGACACGGACACTGGAGCGGCTCCAACCAAGGCTAGAAGTAATTGATCCAATCCCAAAGCATCTTTAATCTTAGAGATAACTAATTTATTGGCCAAAGTTCGAGAAAAACTATTGCAAGGCTTGCCGAGGGCATTCTCGTTTAGAAAAGCCTTGAGTTCTACATCTCGCGCCCAGCGCGTTAATGCAGCTTTTAAGCCTGTAGCGGCTGCCAACTGACCTCGAAGAGCCGCCTCAAATTTCTCCCAAACTCTCGGTACTCCAAGGAAAATAGTCGGACGGGCAACTATTAGATGATCCCTAACGTCTGCTAAATTTCGACAAAAATAAATTTGACTTCTGAATGAAATTCCAGAGAAGTTAGTCATAGCCTGCTCAGCTACGTGGCATAAAGGCAGATAACTTACAATTCTCGGAGAATTTGTCGCATCGCCAAATAGATCACCGATGCCATTACTGACAGCATTAATGCCCTCGTGAGTGATCATTGCTCCTTTTGGAAGGCCGGTAGTTCCAGAGGTGTAGATTAGTAGGGCAATATCCTCTGGTTGAACCGCATCGAGCCTGCTATTAATCTCAGAATCGGCAATGCTATCGCCCTTGGCAATAAGCTCTGACAAGGAGATAACTCTTGGATCTGAACATTCCAGTTGCTCCATGGTAACAACGTGTTCTATTGGGCTATTATCTCCAGCGATGGAAAGATATTTTTCGAGCTGAATCTGATCATCACAAATAACTATTTTTGATTTAGCATTACCAACGATGTACTCCATTTGCTCAGGAAGTAGAGTTGGGTAAAGTGGCGCAGGGATACCCTGAGCTGCGTTGATTCCATGCTGGCATATAACCCAATTCATTTGATTAGCACCCACCAGTGCTACCGCATCGCCTGGCTTTAGGCCAAGAGCGACAAGACCTTTTCCAACATGGCAAACAGCGGACCAGTACTCTGCCCAGTTGATAGATGACCAAATTCCATCAGCATTACGCTCGTGCAACGCATCCTCAAGTGCGTACTCACTCGCCCATTTTCTCATCAAAAAAAGTAGCGTACTCTTTTGTCCCATTCCTTTAGTTCCCCATCTCGGTCATTTCTAATTCTATTATTGGTTATTTCGCTTTAATTTACTCAGATTATCATTATGCCTGCTTCGATCAACCTCGTAATAGGAGATACAGAATATCATCAACATCCAGACACTGACTACAGACGGGACATAATAGGAACCAAGGCGGATTAGTGCATCGGGAGATACCTCTCCAGGACTTATCCCAACTGGGAATTGCGCAACAGTGAGTATTGTCGTAGCCATCACCACTCCAAATCCTTGAACAAATTTCTTTATAAAGGTCATAGAGGCAAAGAATAGGCCCTCTGATCGACGTCCAGTCTGTACCTCAGAATATTCAACTAGGTCAGCTATCATGGATGTGGTGAGAGTTTGGTATGTAATAATTAATCCAACATCAATAATAGTAATAATTAAAATCACTGGAAATAGGATGGGGTCTCCGTTCTCTGGCATCCAACCCATCAGCCGAAAAATGATAGTGGCCGGTAGTATTGTAAACGCCAGTAGTCCTGAATAAATCGCCGCTCGTTTCTTACCCAATACCTGGGAAATTTTTGGCGATAATATAAATGCTAGCAGTGCCGATAGGACGACTGATAGAGCAATTTGACCCAACTGACTTGTAGAAAATCCCCAGAAATAAGAATTTATGTAGTAAGACAGCCCCGTGGCAATCCCTGTGCCAATCGCACCAAATAAAGCTGCAGCAAATAAGGCAATGAATGAACGATTACCTAACGTTTCAAAAATTTCTTGGTAGGCAAGCCGTAGAGTGGTTTTTTCTCTTATTTGAGGCGCTTGTAACTGTGGTATAAAGTTGTGTGTACCTATGGCCGAGATCAAAATTGTAGTAAAAATCAGAATAGCCGCAATTAGTCCCATCTGGCCATAACCCTGGATATTAAACAACCCATTACTTAGATTAGTAGAAGGAAGAAGGTAAGTCAGGGTATAAAAACCCATCATAGTTCCTCCTGTCCACCCAAAGAAAAATCGGTAACTTAAAACACTGGTTCGCTCATCATAATCCTGAGTCATCTCAGCAACTAGCGCGGAGCTAGGAATTTCATATACGGTAATAAGTGTCCTGACAAATATCGCCATTACGACTATGTAAGGAAACAGCTCGTTGCCAGAAAGGCTAGCTGGCGGATTCCACATAAAATAGTAAGACAGCGCTACAGGTAATGCAGCAAAGTACATAAAGGGATGTCGTCGGCCCCAGCGACTGCGGGTGTTGTCCGATATATAGCCTACAAGTGGATCACTAAAAGCATCTACTATCATTGCAATCAGCAACGCCACGCCAACGAGGTATGCGTCAACCCCCATAACCTGGCTATAAAAAATTAGGAAGAAGTAGTCAAAGCCATTATTTTTTATGCCAAAAGCTATCGAACCGAGTCCATAAGCGAGTTTACTGAAAGGAGAAACCTGTAGAGGTGTCATATATGGGCTCTTAGTCTGATCTTTGGCTTTGATGCAAAGACTTATGACTCTTATTTTTATTGCCTTTAGACAAAAAATTTATGTTTGCGTTGGCTAAATAATATTCTTTAATTTGTCGCTAAGCTTATTCCATCTTGATATTAACCAACTTAGATCATCTTTCTTTGATGGGCTTATAATTCGCTCAATTCAAAAGTTAGCATAATTGTAATGCGGAATGAACTTTTTAAATTTTTCTTATTATCTCAATCGTCGAAATCACGGATCTATTCCCAATTATATTATTGTCGTGACCTTATATTTTTTTGTCGCAAGTCAATAAGCAGAGGTGCATCATTAAGATCACAATCTCGAAAAATTTACTAGCCTTCTTTAGAGTTAATTCCATGTCCTCAGCCCAAGATAATAACGAAGCAGTCATACTTAGTACTAATACAGAAATTTCAGCAGGGCTTGCGGCAAATGATGCTCCAAACGCCTTTGGTTTTGGCACTCAAATTCGTAAATCATGCTTCTTCGACGCAACAGTTCGGTGGGGTGCCAGTGCCTTCTCTGTCTACAATCATATGTATATCCCAAGAGATTTTGGAGATCCAGAGCAGAATTTTTGGAATCTAGTGTCGACAGCAACGTTAAGCGATGTTGCTGTCGAGCGACAGGTAGAGATTACCGGCTCCGATGCACTGCAGTTTGTGCAATTATTGACGCCAAGAAATTTAGCGAATATTGCTGTTGGGCAATGCAAATACATCCTCATCACAAATGCCGAAGGCGGTATCCTAAATGATCCCGTTCTACTGCGACTTGCTGATGATAAATTTTGGCTGTCTCTAGCCGATAGCGATATTTTACTGTGGGCCCAGGGGCTTGCGATCAACTCCGGTCTCGATGTGACGATCTGCGAACCCGATGTTTCGCCTCTCCAACTGCAGGGCCCAAACTCGGGGGTGATACTTCAGATGCTGTTTGGCGACAAAATAAATTCCCTCAAATATTATTGGTTTGATGAATTCGAACTAGAGGGCATACCTCTAATCATTTCTCGCACTGGGTGGTCAAGTGAACTGGGCTATGAAATATATCTTCGCGACGGAACCCGTGGTGATGAGTTGTGGGAGAGACTTATGGAAGCCGGCTCCAAGTTTGGTCTGCATCCGGGACATACCTCATCTATCCGACGAATTGAGGCTGGGATGCTGTCATATCATGCGGATATGGACAGCGATACCAATCCTTTTGAGCTAGGACTCGATAGATTGGTTGATCTTGAAATGGATGCTGACTTCATTGGTAAGGAAGCACTCAAAAAAATTTCTAAAGAAGGTATTAAGAGGAAGCAGGTTGGTCTTGTAATTGACGGTGACCCACTAACTGGACCAAATTCTGAATTCTGGCAAATATATTTAGGTAATCTGCAAATTGGTCATGTGACATCTGCGATATATTCACCTCGATTAAAGGTTAACATTGCATTGGCTATGGTTGATATAAATTTTAGCCATATAGGCATGGAGGCCCAGATCTACTCACCAATAACGAAATACAATGCTAAGATTGTTGAGAAGCCCTTTTATGATCCCAAAAAGCGGTTAACAGTATCCCAGTAATTTAATGTATTTTGGAGGCCAGCCAAATTAATCATGATTTTTATACAAGTGAGTATGTAGCCGAGATACTAGATCAAACAAAAGTAATCGCTCTGGTCGGTGCCAGCCCCCGACCCGAGCGTGACAGCCACAAGGTGATGCAGTTTTTACTGGATAATAAATATCAAGTCATTCCAGTCAATCCTCGAGCATCGGGTAATTTGATACTTGGACAACTCTGTGTATCTTCCTTGGCTGAAATTACACAATCAGTAGATATGGTCGATATATTTAGATCCCAAGATGCGGTACCCGGTATTACCAGGGAAGCGATAGCTATTGATGCCAAAATTATCTGGATGCAATTAGGAATAAAGCATCCAGCGGCCGCTAAATTAGCGGAGAATTCTGGTCTGAAGGTGATAATGGATCGCTGCACAAAGATAGAAATAGAGAAATCCAACTGGACTGACTCCAAGTAGCTGGCGCACAATGAGCTAGTTTTTATTCTATAGGTTGATGATCGTGGCTAAACTAAATAATGACATTCTGCTAAATGAGCTTACAGATGGAGTGCTGCGCCTCACATTAAATGATGATCAACGCCGAAATGCACTCTCGGTCGATATGCTATCTCAAATAACTGATGCACTTGCTAGCGCTGCAAATGATACTTCGGTTCGCGTAATCGTTTTGGCGGCTAGTGGTCCGGTATTTTGTGCAGGTCACGACTTGAAAGAGATGACTGCAGCCCGAAAGGAGCAAGACGGAGGAGAGGCGTTTTTCGAACAGCTGTTTGAGACCTGCGCATCCGTCATGCAAATCATTGTGAGGCATCCTAAGCCTATTATTGCGGAAGTTGGGGGCGTAGCAACAGCTGCCGGGTGCCAGCTAGTAGCAAGCTGCGATCTTGCAATAGCCGCTGAATCAGCGCAGTTCGCAACGCCCGGAGTCAATATCGGACTATTTTGCTCAACACCCATGGTAGCTTTATCTAGAAATGTAAGTCATAAACATGCCATGGAGATGCTTCTTTTAGGAGAAATGCTCAATGCAGAAAAGGCCTTGGAAATAGGGCTCATTAATCGAGTGGTGCCAAAATCAGAACTTACCCAAGTTACTACCAGTATCGCAGGTACAATTGCGGCGAAGTCCTCTAAGACTGTCGCAATTGGAAAACGTGCCTTTTATGAGCAAGCAGAAATGTCCCTTGCGGATGCCTATATTTACACAAGCAAGATCATGGCGAAAAACATGCTAAGTGAGGATGCCGAGGAGGGAATTGACTCATTTTTGAGCAAACGCCCACCAATGTGGCACAACACGTGATCATGCCGAGCATGTATGATCAAGATCTTGATCGAAACCAAGCCAACTACCAGCCCCTTACACCAATCACATTTCTTGAGCGAGCCGCTAAGGTTTTTCCTCACTACTTGGCGATTATCCATGGAGATAGTCGATATACCTACGAGCAGTTCTATCGTCGTTGTCTTCGGTTTGCATCAGTGCTGTCGGCAAATGGTATTTGTCGGGGTCATACAGTATCAGTGATGCTTGCAAACACTCCAGCTATGCTTGAAGCGCATTATGCCGTGCCGATGTGTGGAGCTGTTCTCCACTCAATTAATACAAGACTTGATGCTGGAGTAATTGCCTTTCAGCTGGACCATTCTGACTCTCAGGTACTGATCACCGATATCGGATTCTCGAGAACGGTGAAATCTGCAATCGATCTAGCGGTTTCTAGTCCGTGGATCATTGACTATGAAGACACACAATCGCCTCAGCTTGGGGAGAGATTAGGTAATCATGACTATGAGGAACTTGTTTTAGAGGGAGATGAGAACTTTAAATGGTTGATGCCAGACGATGAATGGAATGCAATCGCAGTAAACTATACCTCAGGCACCACAGGGGACCCTAAGGGAGTGGTTTATCATCATCGGGGGGCCAGTTTATTAGCTCAAGGCAATGCCATCACTGCTTCTATTAAAAAACATCCTATCTATCTTTGGACCCTTCCAATGTTCCACTGCAATGGCTGGTGCTTTCCCTGGACTATTTCCGTCGTAACTGGAACGCATGTGTGTCTGCGTGAAGTTAGGGCAGATGCAATTTGGGATGCTCTTGTGACTCAAAAGGTAACGCATCTATGTGGCGCGCCGATTGTCATGTCCACAATTCTTAATGCTAGTCCGGATGTAAAGGGCCAATTGACGGAGGTCGTTGAGTTTTTCACGGCGGCGGCTCCGCCATCAGAGTCTGTTCTAACGGAGATGGCTAACGAGGGCTTTAATGTAACGCACCTCTATGGACTTACGGAGGTGTATGGCCCCGCCGTGGTAAATGACTGGCACTCGGACTGGAATCAATTGTCCTTAGATGAGCAAGCTCGATTAAAGGCTCGGCAGGGGGTTCGATATCACGCGCTGGAGGACCTAGATGTTATCAATCCTAAAACAATGGAAGCGGTGCCACAGGATGGGGTAACGCTAGGAGAGGTGATGTTTCGCGGAAATATCGTCATGAAGGGCTATTTAA
>ERZ802831.565-NODE-565-length-19043-cov-17.4793_pt1 | contig 19043 bp, 19 predicted proteins | sample MGYA00345655_ERZ802831 | MGnify/ENA primary metagenome ERZ802831 (study PRJEB30503, sample SAMEA104212376) | marine metagenome | biome: Westerlies Biome; feature: [SRF] surface water layer (ENVO:00010504) within the epipelagic zone...; material: water...
TCAGCGCCTGGATGCAACCCCGGTCGGTTCAAGCGGGCTGACCGCATGTGTATGGGTAAGGGCGACGAAATAGCTTGGAAGCAAAGGCTGAACAGTGGCCCATGTTAGATATCGCACACCTGATCTAATGCGGCGAATGTTCAATCAGTAAGGTCGGCACGCCGAGCGTGTGGGACTTGGCTGTGCAAACCCGCGTGCCGGGTTTGCGGCCATCGCGAATATCCGAGACTTCAACGTCGCTCTCGGTCAGCCTCGCGTGAGTGGTCTCAATGTCGTCAGTTTTGAGAGCGAGCCCCCAGAGCTCATCCTGTTCAGGCGCCTTGTCGGCTACGATGACCTCGATGCTCATAGAGCTAGCCCGGAAGAAAAGCTGCACGCCGCCCCACTCAGGCACTTCTTGCTCGAGCGCCAGACGGACACGGAGCTGATCGCCATAAAAAGCCTTGGCAGCCTCCGCGCTTCGGGTTTTCACCACCACGTGATCGACTCCAGCGATGGCGCCTGCCCCATGGGGTGTGGCCTCGGGTAGCGTCGAGCCTGCGTCGTGTTCAATACAGAAAGAGAAGATGCCTCGCGCTGACGCGGGGTCCCAAAACATGTTGCGCCAGCTGCGCTCGGCGCCCGTTTGTTCATCGACACCATGGCCGGGCACGGGGTCTGATGCTTCCAGTCCTTGCGATCTGGCATGGGAGATAAAGTCGTCGGCGCTTTCCGTACCAAACACCAACCCGCCTAGACAGGAGCCGCGGGCGTTCAAAATGCCGTTAACGATATCCGCCGCCATGCCCTCGCCCTGTGGGGCAAGCAGTTCGATATAGGTGTTATCCAATTTGAACAGCGTATTGGCTGTACCGTAATCAGGGTGGGCACCGCGCCAACTCGGGGTCCGACCCAATAGGGTGCTGTAGTCAGCGCTTGCCTCAGCGAGGTCAGCGACTGCGATGATGATGTGGTCAATCGTTGTCGTCATACTGCGTTTCCCCTTAGCGGGTGGGCAATCGGAAAAGGTCTTCAACGCTGCATCCTAGCGTCTCTGCAATTTTCAATGCGAGTACGGTGGAGGGCACATACACGCCATTCTCAATAGCGTTGATGCTTTTTCTGGAAACTTCTGCGAGCTCAGACAATTGCTGCTGAGTGAGGCCAGCAGATTTGCGCGCGACCTCGAGGTTGTTCAACAGTTTTTCGTGATGCTTGCCCAAGTGAGGGGCCTTTATCTCTTCTCAAAATCTTCGACGGCGTCAGTAAGTTCCTCACCAGTATTGGGGTAGAGGTAGCCTGCGATCATCGTGCCAATACCGATGGCGCCCACTAATAGGCCGACTCCTTCAAACATTGACCCGAATGACACCGCGCCCAGCAGGTAGATGCCCACACCGACAAACAGCGTAATAACACCGCCCCGTCGGTAATCAATGGGCGCCTTTTTTCGCTCGTCAAAGAGCCCCATCAGCCTCTCCACTTTGGCGGGGTCGTCGAGGTGCTTGGCAATTTCGATCACTGCTTCGCGCTTGCCTCTCTCCTCGTGGTAAAGCCAGATAAAAACGGCGATAGGTACAATCAAACCAGTGAGAACGCCGAGTACGGGGATGGTTTCGCCAATCATGGGATCCTTCCTATCAGTGCAAAATGTAACGCAAAGGTAACATCACTGAAGAGAGAAGTGAAGGTTACATTAATGCCCGCAGCCTCGCCTTAAGATGGAACGACATAGAGGATCCAATTGCTTCTTGGGGGCGCTGTATTCCTTCGTTACGCTATGCCTTTGAAGATCTGAAGAAGAGGTAAGGCGCCATGAACGATCTCATCCTGCAACCCATACTGTTTATGGGCTTATTGAGCCTCATCATGATGTTACTGATGTACATCACTCGCATCCCTGCCGCGAAGGTGCTCGAGGCGGAGGGTGTTGATTTACAGAAGCTCTCTCATCCCGCCCAGTTGGGCGGCGTCTTCCCCAGTAGGGTTGAACGGGTTGCTGACAACTACAACCATCTCTGGGAACAACCGACGCTTTTCTATGCGGTGGCTTTGGTGATCTGGGCACTCGGTCACACAGACCCCATCCACCTTTATGCCGCCTGGTCCTATTGCGGGCTGCGGTTTGCGCATTCTTTGGTGCAGATTACGATCAATCACGTTTGGGTGCGCTTCAGCCTATTCTTTATGAGCTGGATCGCGCTCGCTGTTATGCTGATCAGAGAGATCATCACTGCCGCAGCGGTGGCCTAAAACGAGTTAAATGGGAAGAGAATGTTAAACATCTGGCGACAATCACTCTGTCTGATACTGGTGCCCGCGCTCCTGAGTCCAGCATTGGCCGACGCGGAACCTCTGGATGACGCGGCGTCTGACCCCAACACTATGGGCTGGATGCGGGGTTTCCCGCCCCCTGATGAGCGCATTATTGGTCACCCTGCCAGCGATTATTTCAGCTTCCCCAAGCTGCGCTGGACCTTCTGCCACTTCAGAGAAATACAGGCAACGAAGCGCGTCGGGCGTGGCATAGGTCCCGTCTCCCCCTTGTCCGGGGTACTGGACCCCGCGATCGACGATGTAACGTTTATGCCAATTGGCAGTGATGAGGAGATGAGCTGGAAAGCCTCCCTCGATGCCAATTACACCGACGGAATGCTCATTCTCCATCGCGGTGAGATTGTTTACGAATACTACTCCGGGTGCCTGGATCGAGAGGGTCGTCATGGCGCCATGTCGGTCACCAAATCTTTCGTTGGAACCATTGCGGAGATATTGATCGCCGAGGGCGAGCTTGACGATTCCAAACTGGTCAGCGATTACGTGCCTGAACTCAAGTCCTCGGCGTTTGGTAACGCGACGGTTCGGCAAGTCATGGATATGACCACTGGGCTTGATTACAACGAGAACTACGCTGATCCCGAGTCCGATATCTGGCTGTACGCGGCGGCCGGCGACCCCACGCCCAAGCCTGAGTCCTATGCGGGCCCGAGGAACTTCTATGAGTTTCTGCAAGGCGTGAAGCCGGAAGGTACCCACGGTGAGGCGTTCATTTATAAGTCGATCAACACTGACGCGCTCGCCTGGGTGATCGCCCGCGCCACGGGCAAAGACTTTATCGAGCATCTCTCTGAGCGCATCTGGAAGCCGCTGGGCATGGAGCAGGAAGCGGACATGATGATCGACAGTCTAGGGACCCCATTCTCAGCAGGTGGGTTGAATTTATCACTGCGGGATGCGGCACGGTTCGGCCAAACGCTGCTACAGCAGGGGGTATGGCAGGGCGAGCAGGTGATTCCGGCCGCGGCTGTTCGGTCGATTAGTGCGGGTGGTGACGCCGCCAAGTTTTCTGGTGCGGGTTACACCACGCTGCCAGGCGGCAGCTACCGTAGCCAGTGGTGGGCATTGCATAACGAGAATGGTGCCTACAGTGCTCGGGGTATTCACGGGCAGGCGATTTACATTGACCCTACCGCTGAGATGGTGATTGCCCGATTTGCGACGTTCCCTATTTCCTTTAACGCCGCAATTGATCCCACATCGCTGCCGGCCTACCAGGCGGTGGCGGACTACCTGTCAGCGAAGTCCGAGTGACATAGTGAACTGCTAATACGCATCACCTCTATGCGCCACAGAGTGACAGCATGCCTTGCTCTTCTCAGTGAGCTGTTTCCAATGATCTCGATAGTCAAATCAATGGGCTGCTGTGAAAGTGTGGGGTCGCTGGTTTGTCACTGCACCCGCACGATGCCGGCTACAAAGCCGTCTTAGTCATTGACTACGAAACTGATATCGGCATCTACCCGTGAGTTTTCGCAACAGGCACATCATTGACTCAACAGTACGCGGCGGCGATTGCGATGGAGAATCAGGCTGAGCAATCGTTGATGGCGTTGCAAGAAATCAACTTCGGTTTTGCGGCCGAAGCTGACCTTGCAGGTGGTATGCCGTGCCCGTGATTGGGCGACGCCAAGCTAACGGGAGAGCACCACTTAGGAGCTGGGTGCAAGCAGGTCAATTCGGCTGCTGTAACAAAACCCGTCCAGAAGCGCTTTTTTCGTGTCGTCGACGTAGATGTTGACTTTATTGCCAGTTACATAGGCAAGCTGAGCGCCAGAAAAGTTTGTGTTGCCCGCACTTTTCGACCCAACCTTACCGAGGCAGTCGAAAGAGACGAGCGGGTCAGCCCCGCAAGTAATGCCTTGAGCTTCCACATCGGTGCTTAATCTTGCCATGCAGCCGCCAAAAAGATTTGTGTCCTGCAGGGTGCCGATGATCGTCGTTTCAATGACAAATGCGGGGGCTGCAGCAGCGCCCACTGAGCAAAGAGCGAGCCCCAGCGCTGCAACGAAAGACTTGAGATTTCCCATTATCAGCTTCATGGATAATAACCTTTGTGTGATTCTCCATTTCACGCAGTATGGTACACCAACCTGTTGTGTGCCAGCACCTATTATTGGTAACCCACGCATTTATACACGCGCATGCCTATCACCGTCTTGCTATATTCTGAGGACAGGCTCGAAACAACCCGCGAGCCGTCACTAAAGCACGATGGAAGGCCTCCCTTGCCCTTATCAGGCCGCGAAATATCCCGTTAGAAGATACCGTCATGGCAGTTTTCAGTCACAAAAGCATCATCGGTCGAGTAGGCATCGGCGTCATTGCACTCGCCACTGCCTGGTGGTTAATGGCTTTGTACTCCAGCTTGCAGTTGACCTCGACTCAAAGGGTGCTTCTGCAGGATGAGTTGCTGCAATCCTCGGCCACGGGATGCGGTGGAATGCAGGAGAGTATCGACGGCTCCTCTGCTTGCACGCCCGTAGCTTCTCAAGTTGCGCAACTGGCGCGTGATGAATCAACGGCAGATTTCGAAGATAAAACCAGCAGTGCGACGACACTTGGGGCGGTAGATGACTCGTCACCCTCCGAGAATATTCGCTACATCGATATTTATGATCCCTCGACCTGGCCGGTCGATCCCAATGACCGTGTTGACCTGCCCGACGTCGTCCCTATTGACCTATACGATCCCTCGACCTGGCCGATCGAAATCAACCAGGACGACGAATCCGTGGACGTTGATCGAATAGATTTATATGACCCCGATACCTGGCCATCCGCGGAAGCGAGTGGGGCTGAATCAGCATCGTCTGCTGGCGCGGAGATAGACGTTTATGACCCTGCCACGTGGCCTCAGACGATTGGTTCTGCCGCCACCGGTGAAGCTGTTGTCCCGATTGATCCCTATGACGCAACAACCTGGCCTAAAAATTAAGGTGTCTCACGAGTGAGCGCGAGGGATGTAGCGCGTTACAGGCTGGCAACCGCGACTTGCGTGCCTTGCGCGAAATGCTTCCAATGAAGCGCAAGGCCAAATGAATCCAGTAGTGCTTCAAAGTAGCGCCGGTCAAAAATCAGCTCCATCCAGCCATGTGTGTGCATCTGAAATAATGCTTCTCCAGAGGGGTTTAACCCCCAGGCATAGGGCGCGTTTTCGATGATGGGCTCCCCCGCAAAATAGATACGCCCGCGCTCGCTGAGCCGGGTCTTTACCGAGCGAAGCAACTCTCCATGCTCCAAACAGTGATGAAATGATTCATAGAACAGGATGGCATCGTATTGCTGGTCCAACTTGGTGATGTCCAGGAACTCCCCCTCGATGGTATCGATCTTTAGCCCCAGTCGATGGCATCGCTCTGTTATCAGGTTGAGGTAAAGGGGATTGATATCCAGAACTGACACGTCGAAGCCGCTTTGCGCCAAGAGCAGGCTTGTGTTCCCCCAGCCTGCGCCCATTTCCAGGATGCGGGAGTTCCGCGGTAGGTCTATGGCTTCTAAAACATTGGCCCAGTCCCTCACCTGCTGTGCAATGATCGTCGGCTCCTTTGTAATATAGGGGTACGGGCACTCGATCATCTGTGCAAGGTCAAAGTCGAAGTTCTCGTGTCGCTTCGCGTCGTAGGTCTCGCCGAGAATGCTGAAGTGAGTGTCTTCCCAAAACGATCTGTATGCGGGGGAGTCAGGCGCGCAACTGGGTGGAGAGACCTCAAGCGTGTGCATGTTCAAAAACTCTACGAACTGAATCTCTCCTGTTTGCCGGATCCTTGTTGCCTCCGCCACCAGCCCTGCTATCTCAGAAACGGCCACTTTTTGTGTCATTGAGTGTTTTCTCTCAGCATGGGCGCACCCAGTATCAGCCAAAGCTGCCCTATGAGTATGAACAGCGACCCCGCCGAGAGCAGAAATGGATCCACATAAAGCTGTTCATTGAATGAAAACTCACCCTTCGAAATTTTCACCCACCCCATGAAATTCTGGTTCACAGCGACTACTGCCCCAAAAAACCCCAGTACCGATGCGATATACCGCCAGCCCCAATGTCTGGGGGCGGGTAACAGCAAAATCACTCCCAAGAGGAGTATGACGGTGCGCTGTACGCGGCAATAAGGGCAGATATAAACGGTGCCAGCAAGTTCCATGGCCCACGCACCGCCGCCAATCACGATGGCGACCAGACCGAGCGCGCGTTGATGACGTTGCCAGAATGCTAGATCAAGAGGGTTAATGGCGCTTTCCTCTAATGACACTACAGGTAATAGCGCGCAGTGTATGCCAGATCCCTCTATTGGCAATGCATTCGTCAGCTGACGGCGTGATTAGGCAGCCTCTTGCTCGTCGGGTGTTTGATCGCTTTGCGCGCTGTTGGTGTGTTCAAGCTGTGCCTCTAGCTCTTTGATTTTTAATTCGAGCTGACTATTTTCAGATCGCACTTCACTCAATGACTTCTGTAGCTTATCGGCGGCCGTTGTTTTCTCTGCCAACTTCTTTTTCGATGCATCTAGGTTTTTACGCATCCGCTGCGGATCGTATTTTTTCAGCTCGGCCAGCTCGGCGCGCTCCGCGGCAAGGTCCTTCTGCAACGCCTTCAGGCGGCTTTTCGTTGCGGCGACTTCTTCTTTCATGTTCTCAGAGCGGTTGTGCAACTCGCGGTTGCGCTGCTCCAGAGCTTGGGCGTCACTAGATTTGCTCGACATGTCTTTGATAGTGCCCAACTGGGTAAAGATGGTCTCTTCCAACCCAGCCATTTTGGCCTCTAAGGCTGTTTTATCGTTCTGTAGCTCATCGATGACCGCGTCCTTAGCGTCGAGTTGCTCCTGATACTCACCCCGCAGTTGGGTCTCCAGTTCGATCAGCTTTTCCAGTTTGTTCAGTGAAAGTGTCTCGCTCATTAAACTATCTAATTCCTTATGTCTGAATGGCAGTCGTTACCTGTAGGTTGCCGGGTGCTGGTGACCAAAATGCTTGCTTTGTTCTTTGCGCGCGGCAGTTCTCCGAGCACCAGTGCCAGCGGTCTGCCACCACCTGCCGCAATCTACCCAGACACAAAGTGCGCCTGTGTGGCTCGGAATAAGTGGTGGGCCCACCAGGACTTGAACCTGGGACCAATCGATTATGAGTCGACTGCTCTAACCAACTGAGCTATGGGCCCGGAGGGCGCGTAGTCTAACAGAAGGGAGCCCAAAAGCGCGGCTGTTTAGTCGTCCAAATCACTCGCGCTGTGGCGCTCCGGAAGGCGCTTGGCCTCATCGCCCCACACGCGATTCACGCGCTGGCCGCGTTTAACGGCCGGTCTTTCCTGTATCGCTTTGGTCCAACGCTGCACATTTTTGTAGGAATCGACGTCAAGGAACTCACCGGACTCGTAAAGCATGCCCATGGCGAGTGCGCCGTACCAAGGGTGGATCGTAATGTCGGCAATGGTGTACTCATCACCGCACATAAATTCGCGCTCCGCCAGGTTGCGATCTAGTACGTCTAGCTGACGCTTGACCTCCATGGTGAAGCGGTTGATCGGGTATTCGAGCCGCTCAGGCGCATAGGCATAAAAGTGGCCAAAGCCGCCGCCGAGGAAGGGCGCACTGCCCATTTGCCAAAAAACCCATGACAGGCATTCAGCACGAGCGCTCAAGTCAGTGGGTAAAAAATGCCTGTGCTTCTCGGCCAGATACATCACGATGGCTGCCGATTCGAAAACCCGGGTGGGTGTGGGCGTGCTGTGGTCCACCAGCGCCGGGATCTTGGAGTTGGGGTTGGCGCCGACAAAACCACTGGAGAACTGGTCGCCCTCCATGATGTTCACCAGCCACGCATCGTATTCTGCCTCGTTGATACCGAGCGCCAACAACTCTTCCAGCATGACCGTGACCTTCACGCCATTGGGTGTAGCGAGGGAGTAGAGCTGCAAGGGATGCTCGCCTACCGGCAAATCTTTTTCGTGCGTAGCGCCCGCAATAGGCCGGTTGATTTTGGAGAAGCGGTTCTCTTCGTCCTGATCCCACTGCCAGACTTTTGGCGGGGTGTAAGTCGGTGATTCTTTCATGGTGTAGTCGTCGTATTCATCGGGTGTGGGATATAGCTCATCGTCAGGCATCATGTCGTCCTGCTCTCTGATTGGATTGTGTCATGTCAGGCGGTTGGTGCCGATCAGTCCCTCGGTGGCAACCCGTGCACCATAGTCAGAAACTTGAGCTCAGTGCCGGCACGGCGGTGCTCACTCAGCGCCTGGTAGTCAGGGTCGTTGTACCAGGCCACGGCGTTGTTTTCAGAAGGGAAAGTGAACATCACCATGCGCCCTTCCCGCGGGTCACTCCCTTCGAACGTCACGGTGTTGTCATCGTATGTGAAGAAAGAGCCTTCATGGCGCTTTAAGATAGGGAAGAAACCTTTCTCATACTCTCGGTATTTATCGGCATCGTGCACGATAAAATTGGCGACCACATAAACCGGGGTGTCAGACATATCAAATTTCCTTAAAGTGCGGCGCGCCAGGCCGCAATCGCCTGACCAATTTCTTGTGGGGAGTCTTCCTGCAAAAAGTGCAGGCCTTTTACGGTGACCTCAAGCTGGTTCGGCCAGCTACGGCAGAACTCGCGTTGCTTGCCCACCAGAATCGAGCCCGGGTCGGCATTGATAAATAGTTTTGGGATATCGGAGCCAGCCATAAAGGTGCCATAGGCTTCTACCAGTTCGACCATGTGCGCGGGCTCACCCTCTATGGGGATCTGCCGCGGCCAGTTGAGTGTTGGCTGCCGATTATCGGGGGTATCAAAGGGCGCGCGGTAGGCGTTCATTTCTTCGTCAGTTAGGCCTCTGATCACCGAGCTGGGCAATACCGCCTCAACAAACATATTGCGCTCCAGCACCAGCTCCTCGCCTTTTGGGGAGCGGAAGCCCTGAAAAATGCCCTGGGCGCTCTCCGGCCAGTCGTCCCAGCTCATGGGCATGACAATGGCTTCCATGTAGGCAATGCCTTTCACAGACTCTGGGTAGAGGCGAGCCCAATGAAAACCGAGCCCGCTGCCCCAATCGTGAATGACCAGCGTGACGTTGTTATCCGCGCCAATTTCATGGAGTAATCCGTCCAAATACTCAAAAGCGACTTCAAAGCTATATCGCTCGGCGCCATCACTAGCAGGTAACTTTTCAGAGTCCCCCTGGCCAATGAGATCGGGCGCGATGACCCGCCCGCAGCGCTCGAGCTCAGGAATAATGTTGCGCCACAGGAAAGAGGACGTCGGATTACCGTGCAGCAATACGATGGGGTCGCCACTGCCTGCCTCGAGGTAGGCGATGCTCCTTCCGTTCACGTTGGCAAAATGCTGGGTGGTAGGCATGTTGGATCTCTTTTTAAGCCATGGTAGCAGGAGTTAATGCTGCCTTAACTGCCGGATTTGGGTCAGCGAGCGGGCTGAAAGCTCGGGCCGCATAGTCCCAAGCGAACCGAGCTCTGTGCTTTGTTATGTCAGTGCCGGTCACCGCACAACTATTGGCACTCACAGTGCCATAAAAGCACCTGGCGAGCTACTTGCATCGCACTTTGGCCGGTTCTGAGCCTTTCAAGCTCAACAGGGATGGCACTCGCAGGTGTCCCCGTAGTTTACTCAGTTCGTTAACGCCAGCATGTACTCCGCCACCAGCTGCCGCATGGGTGCGGAGAGATGATTTTGTGGCGGCATGTTCGGGAAGTCAGGTCGTTTTTTCTCGGGGCTGGCAATGTAAGCCGCGATGCTGCCTGCGTCTTCACCATATTGTGCCTGAATGGCCAGCGTGGGCGGGCCAATCAGCCGTACGTTGTAGGCATGGCACCCCGCACAGATTCCCTGATACACGATCTCCGCTCCCGAGGCATCGTCATTAATCACTCTGGGCGCAGCGGGTTCTGGCAACATTTTAGTCGCCAAAGCGCGGGTGGAGTCGCTGGGCTCGCGTCCGGCGATGGCATCGTTGGCACGAATTGTCGGGCTATCGCAGTCCGCCCAATCATCGACTCCTAAGGTCCGATAGGCACTGCGCCGTGAGATACAACTCCCTCTGGCTGCATCGGTGGCGCCCTGATAGGCAAAGATATCGGGCCCGGTGGTCGAGAGCTTGGTCAGCATTAGCAGCTTCATCTCGCCCTCAGGGTCGGCGCCGTTATTGAACATCACGTTATCGCGGATCTGCACCAAGTCGGGGTTCGGGTCAGAGCCCGTGTCGGTCGCGATCTCGGTCACGAAGTCCTGACTGGTAATGATAATGCCCGCATTGTTGTTGCCGGTGATCACGTTATCTTCAATGATTACTTCGTCGCCGGACATCACGATGATGCCGCTACCCGCTGGAATCTGCGATACCAGTGAACCTGGGATGCCAAAGTTCGGTGTGTTGTTGTCGAGCACAAAGTTGCGCCGAATGATCGCGTCATAGGAGCTCTTGATCGGCAGGCCCGGTGTGATGAACACCAGAATGCCGCCGGTGTTGTTCTTGGCGAGATTGCCTTCGACCAATACGTGGCGGCTGTTCTCGATCTCGATGCCGGCGACGTTGTCGAATACCTGATTGTTGCGGACATCGATGTAGTCGCTCATGCCGACATAAATCGCGGCGTCTTCAATGCCCGAGAGGATGTTGTTTTCAATCAGTCCGTTTTCACCAAACTCCGGGAAGATGCCATACACACCGGAATCGATGACCCAGTTATTACGGATGGAGAAGTTATTTCCCGCCTGACCCATGATGGCGTTGCCTTTGTAGTGGGTGATCTTGAACCACTCCACCGAGAAGCCATTGCCGGAATACAGGATGGCGTCGTTGAGCTGCTTTTTACCATCGAGGTGTGGCCAGTCATCGCCTTCAACGACCCCGCGTAGGGTGATGTCGTCTTTGTCGACGTAGACCGTCTCGCTGTAAAGACCTGGATACACCCGTATCTCGTCACCTGGGGCTGCCTGATTCACGGCATCCTGAATACGTTCGCCCTCGCGCACCTCAATAATAGCGGCTTGGGCCGCTGAGGTAGCTAACAAGAGCGCCAGTGCCGACGCGCCGGTGCGGGTGTTACGACCCGCGCGATAGAGTGAGTTAACCAATAGGTTGATCATTATTTGCCCCCCGTAGGCTGTCTTTCAGGGCCTATTTTTATGCAATGCGTTATGAGTGGCCGCGATCTCGGTCTTATTGTGCACCAAAGGTTCAGTCGGTGCTTGCTGGGTCTGAGCTACACCGACAATGGGTAGCCCGGAGGGCACGGCAGTCGGGATCTCGGGCATAAAGGCCTCATCGGTCAGCGCGCCCATGAAAGTCGCCAGCAGTGTTATCTCGCGGTCCGTGAGTCGCGGTTCCCAAATGTGCCAGTGAATCATCAGTGATTCGCCCTCGGGCACCTCATGACCCCGGCCGCCAGTATAAAAACGCGCCGCATCTTCGAGGGTCGCTTTCTGACCGCGGTGCATATACGGCGCGGTGCGGACGATATTGCGCAGGCTGGGCACGCGGAACGCACCACGCTGACTGGCGTCGCCGGTGATGGCCTCGGCGCCCAGGTCAATGAGCTCGCCCGGCGCATCGGCAACACCGAGCACCGCCAACTGTTGGTTGGAGAACAGCGGCGGGGTGTGGCACTCGGCGCACCGGGCAACAAAGGAGCGAAATACATTCAACCCCTCAATTTCATCCGCATTCAGCGCCGCGTGGTAGCCATGCGCATATAGGTCGTAGCGGCTGTTCAATGAAATCAGCGAGCTCTCAAACGCGGTAATGGCGGTATAGATCTGATCCAGTGAAATAGGCGACTCACCGAAAGCCTGCTCAAACAAAGCGCGGTAGGTTTGATTCCCATTCAGTGCCTTAAGGAGTTGTGCGGGGTTGTTGCCCATCTCAACAGGAGAATACAGCGGACCCTGCATCTGCTCCTCCAGGCTGGTCTTGGAGCCATCCCACAGTAGCGTCGAAAAGAAGCCGATGTTCCACAAGCTGGGCGCTGAACGGGGGAGGGTTTGCCCGTTGATGCCTACCGCCTGGGCGCGCCCGTCGGCGAACCCCTGTGCCGGGTCGTGGCAGCTGGCGCAGGAGGTCGAGCCATCTGCCGACAGGACGGGGTCAAAGAACAGGTAGCGCCCAAGATCGATCTGCCGTGGGCTAAAACCCTCGCGCAACAGGGGCAGCCCTGTCTTAAGGCCACCGACACCCGCATCGCGGAGCGACCGGTACTCCCGATAGCGATTGCGCAAAAAACAGCCGTCGTCGATAAGCTCGAAGGAGGCGGGGCAGGTGCCAGTTAGCCGGAACCCGGAAGTGGCAGTCATTTCCCCAATTGCGAGTACTGGGCCTGCCAGGCTTGCTAACAAGAAAAGTGCGAGCAGGCTATGTATCGCGGCTTTCGGCAGCTTAATGTCGGCACGCATCATCATGCGCGCCACTATAGAGAATCTAGGGCGATCGGCGTGGTGGCAGTGTGGCGATAAAAGCGATGACATCATCGATATCGTCACCTTTGGCCAGCGCGGGCGCAAGCCGCGCCATTTGGGCGCCGTAGAAATCGTCGGGGTGTGCACCGCGACTGCCGTCGAGGTAACCCTGGTAAGAGGACTTCAGGTACCAGTCGTTGACCCCGGCGAGCGCAGGCGCGCCAAGTGCGTCGTTACCCAAAGCGTTACCCGCATGACAAGCACTGCAGATATTGACGTAGTAATCCTCCCCCCGTGAGGCGTCCCCTCTAAGGGTCACAGGAGGCTGAGCAGGAGGCAGCTCGGTGGTGATCAGCGCTGCAAGGCCAGGTATATCGTCCTCACTTAAATTCGCCACACTTAGCGCCATCCGTTTGCCGGCGTCGTCATCCGGGTGGGCGCCGCGCACGCCGCTCACAAAGTGGCTAAGTTGCCGCTCAAGATAATCAGCGGAGAGTTGCGAGAGTGCGGGCGCACCGAGTGCCCGGTTGCCCTCACCGGCCGCACCGTGGCAGGCGACGCACTGCCCCTCCCAGATCTGCGCGCTGGGCGAGCCAGAGAGCGACACAGTCATGGCGCCCGAGGTGGCTGAGGAATCTGCTGAATCGCCGCCACAACTCACCAGGCACCCGAGCAGGGGAAGCAGTATGGCGAGGCGGCGCATGCTGGCTAGTCGTTTACTCGTCGAGGAAGCTGCGCAGGTAATCGGAGCGTGTGGGGTGGCGCAGTTTGCGCAGCGCCTTAGCTTCGATCTGACGAATCCGCTCACGCGTGACATCAAACTGCTTGCCGACCTCCTCAAGCGTGTGGTCCGTGTTCATGTCGATACCAAAGCGCATACGCAGCACTTTGGCTTCGCGCGCGGTCAGGCCACCCAGGACTTCGCGGGTTGCCTCAGTGAGGCCTTCTTCGGTTGCAGACTCCACCGGTGATGCGATGGTGAGGTCTTCAATAAAGTCACCCAGGTGTGAGTCTTCGTCGTCACCAATCGGTGTCTCCATCGAAATCGGCTCTTTGGCGATCTTCAGGACTTTACGAACCTTGTCTTCGGGCATTTCCATGCGCTCGCCCAGCTCTTCAGGCGTAGGCTCGCGGCCCATCTCCTGCAACATCTGGCGCGAGATGCGGTTCAGTTTGTTGATCGTCTCGATCATGTGCACCGGGATACGGATGGTGCGCGCCTGGTCCGCAATGGATCGTGTAATGGCCTGGCGAATCCACCAAGTCGCATAGGTGGAGAACTTGTAGCCACGGCGGTACTCGAACTTGTCGACGGCTTTCATCAGGCCGATGTTGCCTTCCTGAATCAGATCGAGGAACTGCAGGCCACGGTTGGTGTACTTCTTGGCAATGGAGATCACCAGACGCAGGTTGGCTTCCACCATTTCCTTCTTGGCGCGACGGGCACGGGCCTCGCCCATACTCATGCGGCGGTTGATTTCTTTAATCTCGGCGATCGTGAGGCCAGTCGCTTCCTCAACGTTGGCTATCTGGCGCTGGAGTCGCTGTAGCTCGTCTTTGTGCTGGTTGATTTTGGCACCCACGTCTTTCTTGCGTGCCACGCGGCTGACCCAACGGCTGTCGCTCTCTGAACCTTGGAAGCTTTTGATGAACTCTTTACGATCCATACGGCAGTCGCGCACCACAATACGCATGATCTCGCGCTCGGGTTCGCGCACTGCGGCGAGTGCAATGCGTGGCTCGTCGATGAGCGGATCAAAAACACGCGGTGTTAACTTGAAGAACTTAAACAGCTCACCCAGCTTGTTCATCTCGGTAATGGCGTCTTTGTGTCCGCGGCCCTTGGCCGCAATCGCCTTCTCGGTTTTGGTGCACTGACGCTTCAGTGCTGAGAAGCGCTTCTTCGCCTCGGCGGGATCCGGCCCAACGGGGGTCTCGTCCTCATCGTCGTCTGACTCACCTCGCGCTTCCGCAGCGGCGGCCATCTCAGAGGCAGATGGCACATGCTCAGCAGGGTCTAGGTATCCGATCATGACGTCGGTCAGCTTGCGCTCTTCCTTGGCGACCAAGTCGTATTCGTTGCAGAGTTGGCGGACAACGCTGGGGTAGTGTGCGAGCGCTGCCATCAGCTCTCTGATGCCTTCCTCGATACGCTTGGCGATGATGATCTCGCCCTCGCGCGTCAGCAACTCCACCGTGCCCATTTCGCGCATGTACATGCGCACCGGGTCAGTGGTTCGGCCGGCTTCCTGTTCTACAGCGGCCAGAGCAGCGGCGGCTTCGGCTGCGGCGATCTCGTCTGCGGAGCGGTCGCCCTCAGACATCAACAGCTCATCGGCATCCGGTGCCTGCTCAAACACCTGAATACCCATGTCGTTGATCATCTGGATGATGTCTTCGACCTGATCGGGATCGGAGATGTCCTGCGGGAGGTGATCGTTGACTTCGGCGTAGGTCAGATACCCTTGTTCTTTTCCCTTTGCAATCAGGGCTTTAAGTCGGGATTGCTGATGCAATGGGTCGGTCATACGAAGCCTGCAGTGGTGTGGCGCAAAAATAGCCGGCGAGTATAACGGCTTAGCCCTTACAGCACCAATGGGATTGGTGGGAATTTGCCGATGCTGGCTGCCCCCGGTCTGGCGGCTAACCGCCTCAATTTCGTCCCGGTTATCGCGGCTGAGGGCCGGTATATCGGGGCGCGGGCCGAGAGCCCAGTCACCCATCGTCTGGTTGGTTATTCAACCACTCTTTCGTCCAGCTTATTCGGTCGCTGGCGCCAGCAGGCGGCATTTCGCCATCCAATGCGACCTCAGATGCTGTCGGTGACGAGACATGTATACTGGAGGTGTTGGATAGAAAATAACGAAAAAGAGCCGCAATGATTGGGTCGTAAGGGTCGCTGACATGACTTTGAATTCTGTAATTAAGTGGGGATGTTTCCTGGTGGTCAGCATTCCCATCGGCTCGGGTTTAGCTGGCTATGTCTCGGCACAGCCCGGGAACAAAGATGATGATCGGATTATCAACGGGCAAGAGGTCAACATCTCACAAGTGCCCTGGCAAGTCGCGGTGGTGTCATCAAGCGAACCAAACGATTTTTACGCGCAGAGCTGCGGCGCGTCGATTCTCAGCGAGAACTGGATCCTCTCGGCGGCCCACTGTTTCGTTTCCGCGGACCAGCCCAACACAGCAGCCGCTGACATTGAGATTTTAGCCGGTGTGACGACGTTGGGAGAGGGTGGCAGCTCCCGCACCGCGGTGCAGCAGATAATCGCGCACCCATCTTATGACCCCTCCACCACAAACAACGACATAGCGTTGTTGAAGTTGGCTGCGCCTGTGGGCCTGAATGGCACCTCCAAGAAACCCATCGCGCTGCCGTTTGAGCAACTAACAGCCACTTGGCCGGCTGCTAATACCCCCGCTACAGTCAGTGGATGGGGTAATACCTCTACCACGGAAAGCGTGTATCCACAGGCTTTGATGGCTGCCGAGGTGGACGTCCTCACGAGCCCTTCTGAAACTCAGTGCGGCTCTTATCCAACTGGCGACTACGTGCCTGATACGATGCTGTGCGCCGCAGAAATGACCGTGGGGAAAGACGCGTGTCAGGGTGACAGCGGTGGGCCACTGGCGGTAGAGGTCGCAGGCACTTGGACACTGGCAGGGATCGTTAGCTGGGGGTACGGCTGCGCTGATCCGCAATATCCCGGTGTTTACACCCGGGTTACCAGCTTCCTTGACTGGATAAAGTCAGAGGCGCCCGAGCTTGACCCGGACTATGGGGATAACGAGGAAGAAGAAGAGGAAGAGGAAGAGGTAACAAATGGTCTGCCGGTCTGGTTACTTTACGAGGCGACTAAGTAAGAGCACCGAGACTGCCGAAGCCGAGTCTTATCATTCGTTCCTGAGCCGCTGAAGTCGCACTCGGTAGTATTTAAAAACAGTGCGATGGAGCCGAGTTTTCTCAACTTTTCCCTGAGAGTGCCCGGATTTTCTGTGTCAGGCTCAGCAGCTGCTGTTTTTCTTCAGCGGTAAGTTCCTGATAGGGTTTGCGCTTAAGTATTTCGAACTGCTGCCGCGCGGCATCCAGCGCCGGGTGGCGACTAAGCTTTTCCACCAATGCGGTGCACAGGGCCTCGAGCCCGGCATCCTCCTCCACGGTTTCACGGCCCGCCAGCGCATTAAGGAAGTCGCCCTCGGGCGTACCAAACCAGAATCCCAGCAGCGCCGCGGTCGTGACCTCGGGATGTCTGCGGATATGGATGACCAACTCGGACAGCAACACCGCATCGCGGCTGCCTTCTGTGGCCAGTAACGCTTCAGGTATATGCTTCACCAACGTGGGTTTCAGCACAAGCAGCCCCAGCAGGCGGTGAATCGGGTTTAGAGAGCTCGGCGAGAGACTCTCCACCATCGGCTCTTCAATGGGCATCACCTCTTCGGGGGGTGGCTGCTCCGGGTCTGTTGACGGCGGCCCATCTGGGGCAGATGCGGGCGCTAACGCGCCGGGCTCTGGGCGAGGTGCTGGCGGCGGCTGCAAACGCTTAAGGCTGTCGACATCGATGCCCGTTTTTTCTGCCAGGGCCTGATACATCAGGGTTTTAAATACCCCCTCTGGCAGTCGATGCAGGTGTGGCGCAGCCAGTTTGGAGAAGCGCGCCCGGCCGTCCATGCTCTCCAGATCAAGTCCTTCCGCCAAGTGCTTGAACAAAAACGTTTCCAGAGGGTCGGCGTGGTCAAACAGATTCTCGAGAAAAGCTTTGCCCTTGGCGCGCACTACGGTGTCGGGATCCTCGCCCTCGGGCAGAAATAAGAATTTCGCCTGCCGCCCATCCTGCATGGCAGGCAGTGTGGCTTCGAGCCCGCGAAAAGCGGCCTTGCGGCCGGCGTCGTCGCCGTCAAAACAGAACACCACCTCGGGCACGATGCGGAACAGCCGCTCAAGATGCGTCTCGCTAGTGGAGGTGCCCAGCGTCGCCACGGCGTAGGGGATGCCGTGCTGGGCCAGCGCGATCACATCCATGTACCCCTCCACCACCACAATGCGCTGGAGTCGACGCGGGTGTTTACGCGCCTGCCACAAGCCATAGAGTTCGCGGGATTTCTGGAACACCGGGGTTTCAGGAGAATTCAAATACTTGGGCTTGTCGTCCCCTAGTACGCGACCGCCAAAGGCAATCACTCGGCCGCGCTGGTCCTGTATCGGAAACATGACCCTTTCGCGAAAGCGGTCATAGATGCGGCCCTTGTCATTTTTTACCAACATGCCCGAGCGCATCAGCAGATCCTGCGAGGCTTCGTCACTGCCATTGGTCTGCATAAGGTTGTCCCAACCGGCTGGTGCGAAGCCAATGCGAAAATCTCTGGCGATCTCGCCTGTGAGACCCCGGCCCTTGAGGTAGTTCACGACTTTGTGTCGCTCGGCATGTTGCCGCAGCGCGTGCTCATAGAACTTGCTCGCGTGCTCTAGCGCTTCATAAAGCGGCTTATTCTGATCTTTAGGTGGTTCACGGCCACCTCGGGGGTCATCTTTGGGTACTTCGAGACCTACGGTTTGTGCCAGACCTTCGACCGCCTCACGGAAATCGAGCCGCTCATAATCCATCACGAAACCAATGGCATTGCCCCCGGCGCCACACCCAAAGCAGTAGTAGAACTGCCGCTCCGGGTTCACCGAGAAGGAAGGGGTTTTTTCGTCGTGGAAAGGGCAGCAGGCGCTGTAGTTTTTGCCCGCCTTTTTAAGCTTTACGCGGCGATCGATGACCTCAACGATATCGAGGCGATCCAGTAGATCATCGAGAAAAGCTTGCGGGAGTCTTGCCACGGTTTAGTTGTCGGAGTCGCTCGTTCACGAGTAGTGCCGTTGGCAGCCCGTGCGGTTAGTCGGTTGGTGCGGTGATTTAGTGAGTCAGTGTGACCCGCTCACTGGGGCAGGGCAAGCGCTACGGTTTGTGCGGCCAGCCATGAGTGGGGCACGAGGGTTTCAGGCGCCGAGCTTCGCTTTAACGCGCTGCGAGACCTCGCCCATGTCCGCACGGCCTTGAAGTTGGGGCTTGAGCTTGCCCATCAAGGGGCCCATAGCGGCCATGCCTTCCGCATCGATACCAGCGAGCGCCTCGTCGATGAGGGCGTCGATTTCTTCAGCAGAGAGTTGTGCGGGTAGAAAGGTCTGAATGACCGCGATCTCGGCATCTTCCACGTCCGCCAGTTCCGGGCGGTCGGCGTCGCGGTATTGCGTGGCAGAGTCCCGGCGCTGCTTGACCATTTTATCCATGATCGCAAGCGCGCGGGCGTCATCGATCTCAATGCGCTCGTCGACTTCAACACGTTTGAATT
>ERZ802831.566-NODE-566-length-19040-cov-18.3318_pt1 | contig 19040 bp, 11 predicted proteins | sample MGYA00345655_ERZ802831 | MGnify/ENA primary metagenome ERZ802831 (study PRJEB30503, sample SAMEA104212376) | marine metagenome | biome: Westerlies Biome; feature: [SRF] surface water layer (ENVO:00010504) within the epipelagic zone...; material: water...
CACGGTGGTCACACCTACAAAATCGTAACTGAGCCCGCAAGCTGGCCTGAGGCCTCAGAGCGCGCTGGCGCTATGACGCTGGGGTCTAACGTCGGCTATCTAGCGAGGGTCGACTCATCTCGGGAAAATACGGCGATACTGAATGCCGTGATGAATCATCTCTCCGAGGAGCAGCTTGAAAAGACCTTGGCAGAAGACGGCTCAGATGCCCCCTTCATTTGGCTTGGCGGATCTGATGCTGACGCGGAAGGGGTCTGGATTTGGAGCAATAACGGCGATCGATTCTGGAGCGGTGACTTCAACGGGTCTGGCGTTGCAGACCGTTACACTAATTGGGGCGTGCAGCCCGACAACGCGACGGGAGAAGAGGATGCGCTTGCGATGGGTTTGCGCGATTGGCCTGAACCCTTCTTCGACTTAGGATCTACCGGACAGTGGAACGATCTGGATACCAATACCGCGCTGTTTTACGTGGTGGAGTTTGACGGCACGTCCGATCTCAGGGTGGCGATTGAAGAGCCGGTAGCGGGTGGCATGCACTCTGGCATCGGCATGATCCGAGGTTGGGCCGTTTCCAGCAATCCCATCGAGCGTATTGAGGTGTTTGTCGATGGTGAATACCTTTTTGATATCCCCTACGGTGGTGCACGCCAAGATGTCGGTAGCATCTTCGAGGAGATACCCAACTCAGATCAGTCCGGCTACGCCTCAGCGGTCAATTTCAGTGGGCTAGATAAGGGTGATCATGACTTGGTGATCCGAGTTACTGACAGATTTGGCTCCGTTGTTGAGCGCTCTGTCGAGTTCGGCGTCACGCGTTTTGAAAAGAGCTATATCTCCGTTGACGATTACGTAGAGCTTGGCTGGGCTGGCATCTCTGCTTTGGGCAGGAGCATCAGTATCAGAGGGGCATGGATCGGCGAGCAAACCTATGACATCACGTTAGAGTGGCGCTCAGAGTCGCAGAGATTTGAAATCACCAGCATCAGACCGCAAATGCAGCCCTAACAAAGCCGCGTGAATCAGCGCGCAGCTACGAACGTTTCTCAGGATTGGATTGGACGCTTACTTTGCTGGCGCCGGGGCGTGGTATACGCGCCAGGCGGGCAGAAGACAGTGCTACCCGCCCTCACCACACATGGCGACGGCGCGGAGCATAGCTCGGGCCTTATTGAGCGTCTCCTCCCATTCCGAAGCCGGTACAGAATCGGCGACAACGCCCGCTCCCGCCTGCACGATCACACGCTGGTCCATGATCAAAGCCGTCCGGATTGCGATGGCAGTATCCATTTCTCCCGCCCAAGACAGGTAGCCCACTGCGCCGCCGTAAATGCCCCGCTTGATGGGCTCCAGTTCATCAATGATTTCCATCGCACGCAGCTTGGGCGCGCCGCTCAACGTCCCCGCGGGCAAGGCCGCTTTTAGTGCATCGATCGCTACGATGTCATCTCGCACCGACGCGGTGACGTTAGAGACAATGTGCATGACGTGGGAGTAACGCTCGACGACCATCTGCTCCGTGAGCCGGACGGAACCTGCTTTGGCAACGCGACCGACGTCGTTGCGGCCCAGATCGATCAGCATCAGGTGCTCTGCGATCTCCTTTTTGTCGCTCAGGAGATCTGCCTCGAGCGCTTTATCCTCATCGGCAGAGCTGCCGCGCTTACGAGTGCCTGCAATGGGTCGGACGGTGACCTCGCCGCCCTCAAGGCGGACCAAAATCTCAGGCGAGGAACCCACTATCTGAAACTCACCCAGGTCGACAAAGTAGAGATAGGGGGATGGGTTCAGATTGCGCAGCGCGCGATACAGCGTCAAGGGCGATTGCGCGAAGGGGATCGTCATGCGCTGCGACGGGACGACCTGCATCACGTCTCCCCGCAAAATATAGTCCCTAATAACGGATACCCAATCTTCAAAGGTTTCCTGCGTGGTCGAAAACTCAACCTGTGACTCCACGTCGCGCGTATCGAGCGGCCTCAGCGAGACGGGCTCGAGTGGCGGCCCCGGCTGCGCAAGCCGAGCCTCCAACGCATCGAGGCGATCCATCGCGCGGCTGTAGGCATCGGGTAAAGCAGCGTCGGCATTCACTACTAACGTCAGTGCGCCGGCCAGATTATCGAACACGACCACTTCCTCGGAGAGTGTCAGCCAGATATCCGGCACCCCGAGCGTATCCTCAGGGCAGCTTTGGGCAAGCCGCGGTTCCACGTAGCGCACGGTGTCGTATCCAAAATAACCCACCCAACCACCATGGAACATTGGCAGGTGCGCCATTGGAGCGCTGCGATACCGACCCACAATCTCATCAATGGACGCGAGGGGGTCAGGCCCTTCAATGACTTCACTGGGTGCCCCACCATCAAAAACGGTCAGCGTGTGGCCGTTTACCGTGAGCCAGCGCGAGGCGGGCAGACCGATGATGGAGTATCGGCCCCAGCGCTCACCACCCTGAACCGATTCAAATAAATAAGAATGAGGACCGCTGGCAAGTTTGTTGTAGGCGGATAGCGGCGTCTCGGTGTCAGCCAGCAGGGCTCGGCTGACCGGTATTCGGTTAAAGCCTTTAGATTGGAGCGCAGTGAACTCGCACTGGGACACTGACTCGCTCACGCGACTGCAGCAACCTCGAGTTCCTGCCGCATCTTATCGATCACTGCCTGATAGTCGGGCTGATTGAAAATCGCTGAACCGGCCACAAAAGTGTCGGCGCCGGCCTCCGCAATTTCCCGGATGTTGTCTGCACTCACGCCGCCGTCGACTTCAAGACGAATGGGAAGCCCTGCGGCGTCGATCATTGTCCGCACCTCGCGCAATTTAGGGAGGGTCGAAGGGATGAATGACTGGCCACCAAAGCCGGGGTTCACCGACATCAGCAACACCAGATCCACCTTATCCATCACATACTTCAGAGGCTCGAGCCCGGCCGCGGGGTTAAATACCAGGCCAGCCTGACAGCCAGCATCACGAATCAGCTGCAGAGAACGATCAACGTGAATAGAGGCATCGGGATGAAAGCTGATCAAGCTGGCGCCCGCATTAGCAAACATCCCTATCAGCGCGTCGACGGGCTCAACCATAAGATGCACGTCAATGGGCGCCGTGACACCATGGTGGCGAAGCGCCTGACATACCATGGGGCCAATCGTGAGATTAGGCACGTAGTGATTATCCATGACGTCAAAGTGTACCCAGTCGGCGCCTGAGGCCAGCACATGCTCGACCTCCTCGCCCAAACGCGCGAAATCAGCAGAGAGTATGGAGGGCGCAATCACAAAAGGCTGCATGAGGTCCGCTCGGTATCGATTTTTGCGTATGTTACTGCCTCAACGGAGTCGACGCGACTGATCAGAGAGCGTTAAACGTTGAGCGCCGCCAGACGCTCAGGCGTGCCGACGTCGTTCCATACGCCTTCAAACCTCTCACCCGATAAGTGCCCCTGCAGAATGGCGTCATCAAGAAGCGGTTTGAGTGCGCGCTTGCCGCGCTCGTAACCGGCAAAAAAATCGGCTGCGTAGAGTGCAATGCCGCTAAAGGTCAGCGTATTTCTTGATCGGGCTTCAGAGGTCACAGTGTCTTCAGGTTGCTCCACCTTGCCGTCAACTAGGCGAAAATCGCCCCTGGGATGATGGGTTGGATTGTCAACCAACACCAAGCGGCCCTGCCCGGAATCAATGGCTCTATCGATCAAGCGCTTGAAGGGATAGTCGCAGTACACATCACCATTAACCACGATAAATGGCGCTTCACCCAGGAGTGGCAGGGCTTCAATGATCCCCCCCGCCGTTTCCAGCGGCGCCGCCTCTCTGGATACCCGGATGCGAAGGCCCCAGCGACCGCCATCGCCACAAAAGGCGGCGACCTGGTCTCCAAGGTATGAGGCATTAACCACCACTTCGCTGATCCCGGCGTCGCGCAAGCGGACCAGGTGATGCTCGAGCAAGGGCACACCGCCGACCTTTAGAAGCGGCTTCGGGGTCTCATGGGTGAGGGGGCGCATCCGCCTGCCCTCCCCCGCCGCAAGAATCATTGCTCTCACCAGAGTGACCTATTCTGCATAGCCTTCTGCATAGCCTTCTGCATAGCCAGCCCGTTTAGTACTTATCGGTCCGCTGACCGCTGTACCAGTGCTGACTCGCTACCTTCGGCATCACTGCTTCCTCAAACCAATCTGAGAAAGCGCCAACCGCGGGCTCCGCGTGATATCGCGCCAAAGCCTCGCGCACATAGTCGAGCACCAGCGGTAAGTCATTTAGGTAATCGGGCTTCTGGTCGCGCAAACACAACCGGGCAAAAACACCCATGACACGGAGATGCCGTTGCAGCCCTACCAGATCAAACTGGCGTGCGAAGGCTTGTGCATCATCGGAGATCTCCACCCCCTGCGCCATCAGCTGCTCACGGTAAGCACCCAACCAGCGGAGCTGATCGTCTCTCGGCCAGCAGATGTAACAGTCCTTGAGCAGAGAGACAGGGTCGTAAGTCACAGGCCCCAGCACCGCATCCTGAAAGTCGATCATGCCCAAGCGGCCATCAGCGAGACACATGATGTTGCGGCTGTGAAAATCGCGGTGCACCACGCACTGCAATTGCTCCCTGAAAACGGAGACAAGCAGAGCGAGCAACTCCTGCCAGATTGCTGATGGCAGATCTGCTTGGGCGAGGCCGAGATGTTTTTGCAGAAACCACTCGGGAAACACTGATAATTCGTCTGCAATCCGCTGCGCGTCGAATACCGGCAGATCGGCATCGACGCAAGGTATGGTCGCCAACCCGCTAAGTTCACCTAGCGCCTGCGAATACAGGTTATCCGCGGTAGCAGGCGTGAGCCGTACCGAAAGCAATACATCCCCAAAATCCTCCATAAGGAAGAAACCGCTGTCGAGGTCGCTCGCTAGTAGCGAGGGCACCACAAGTCCCGCTCGATGCAATAATTTTTGAACTGCGAGAAAGGCCTCGTTGTTCTCTGACGGCGGAGACGATGCGGCAATCAGCGTTTCATCGTCAGTCGACATCACGAGCGGGGGCTCAGACAGTTCGTTCGGAGAAGCCTGTTCTGTTATCGCCGAGTCGCCGGCACCGGGGACGTGACTGGATGTTGCGGGCGACCCTGCGGACAGCGACACACGAAAATATCGCCTAGGACTAGCATCGCCGGCTATCTGGCGCACATTCAGTGCGGCTTCCGGCACCTGCAGCACCCTAGAGAGCCACCAACACAGCTGCGCTTGCGGTTGCGCGGTCTGCATATTGTGGTGTGATTTCTCGCCGTCTGACAATCGATGTCCCCAGTTCGGACCGATCCTGAAGCAGGCATTATGACCCCCTTCTTGACATCAATCGAATGGGAGGCAAGCGGACGCCGCATGCTTTATGATTCTGGGCCCGACCCGGATCGATCACTCCACTTGCCTTTAACCAGCTCAGCCACCTTCTTTGCGCGACAGCCGCTTGTTATGGGCGTGATCACTGCGTCTGTGAGCCTGACCTCAGGGCTTGTGCAGGCTGACGGTCTCACCGAGGTCTCAGTAGCGCCGTGGCCGGACTGGACGCCGATCAAGGTCATTCCCCTTGATCAGGCCGCACTTCGTTGCCGGCAATGTCAGGGGCAGTTTCTGGATCCTCTGGCGAATGTCGACCAGAGCGTACCGCCGGGTGAGGCTGATCTGGAGGTGACAGCAGACGACAGCGAAGTCACCGAAACCAAGCTCTATTTCAATGGCAACGTCAGTGTGCAGCAGGGATACCGCAGCGTTACCGCTGATGCGGTGGAGATAGATCGACAGAACGAAACCGCAGTAGCATCAGGGAACGTGACCCTGCGTGAGCCCGGCGTCGTGATGACCGGCTCGGAGATTCGGTACAACAGTGTGTCTGAGCAAGCTGATCTGAGCCATGCCCAATATGTCCTTCATGATCGCCAGCTGTCCGGCAGTGCCCAGGCTCTGATTCGGCACGCTGACGGCAACATCGCGATCAGCGAGGGCGCCATGACCTACTGCGCACCGGATGATCCTTCCTGGGTGCTCTATGCCGAGTCGCTAACAATTGATCCGGAACAGGGAGAGGGTGAGGCTTGGGGCGCAAAACTGAAGGTCGAGGGGGTGCCCGTTCTTTATCTCCCGTGGGTGCAATTCCCCATCGATTCGCGCCGAAAAACTGGGCTGCTGTTTCCCGACATAGGGAGTGACAGTCGTGGTGGACTGGATATCACTCAGCCCATTTATTTCAATCTGGCGCCCAATTACGACGCACTTTACCGCCCACGTCACATAGAAGAGCGAGGACTATTACACCAAGGGCAAGGGCGCTGGTTGAGTGAAACGGCCGGCTATTGGGAGATGAACGGCGGTTGGATTGGCGATGACGAGCGCTACCAGAATGCCAACCCCACAAATAATTCCCACCGGTGGCTGTTTAACACGCAACACAATGGGGAATTCGGCCCCGCGTGGCGAACCAAAATTGCCTACACCCGGGTCAGCGACCCGGAGTACATACGCGACCTCGACAACAACCGGCTCAGCGCGCAGCGCCAAACCGCATTACAGCAGCTGGGTAGAGTCGACTGGTTAGGAGAAGACTGGCAGGTTAGCCTGGACGTGGAGAGATTTCAGTCCCTCGCCGACGATATTCGTAACGACTACCAGAAGCTGCCACAGATCACCGCGAGGTGGCGTGGCGACCAGAACTGGATGGGCGTAGAACCGATCCTGCTCACCCAGCTATCGCACTTTGACAGTGAATCTGTGCGCGTGACCGGCGAGCGTCTCTATATGGAGGCAGGCCTGACCATGCCTAATCGATGGGCCTATGGTTTCCTCACGCCTACCGTGAAATATCGATCTGTCTCCTACGAGCTCGATGACTTTCCACTCATCGAGGATGACTCTCCGGACGCCGGCTCGGTGATGGCCAGCCTCGACGGCGGGCTGATTTTTGAACGCCAAACCTCACTGTTTAGTAGCAAAGTGACTCAGACGCTGGAACCGCGGGCATACTATCTTTACTCGGAATATGAGGAGCAATCCGGGCAGCCTGACTTTGACAGTGCTGAGCTGACTTTCAGTTATGATCAACTCTACCGGGATACCCGATTCTCGGGCCACGACCGCATTGATGACGCCGATCAGCTGTCCCTCGGCGTTACCAGCCGTTTTATTGATAACGCGTCGGGCAATGAGACGTTACGTGCCAGCATCGGTCAGATATTCTACTTTCGTGACCGCGAGGTAAGACTCAACCAGATCGACCCTGACCTGAGAGAGTCAACCTCGGCGATCGCTGCCGAGCTGGCCTTATCGCCCTCGAGAAAATGGCAAGTTCGCGCTAGCATCTTGTACGACCCCAGCGACAGCAACTTTGATGCGGCTTATGCGCAGGCCAGCTTCACGCCCGAGCATGGCAAAATCTTCAACCTGGGCTACACCCTGCGAGAACCGCCGCCCTCTTTGATCGACCGCCCGGTCACCGAACAAGCCAATGCGTCGGCCTACTACCCCATCAACGATACCTGGAGCGTGTTTGGCGCCTACGCATATTCTCTCGAAGCTTCGGAGGCCGTCGAGAGCATGGTGGGCTTTGAATACGATGACTGCTGCTGGCGAGTACGTCTGCTTTACATGCGTTACGTCGATACGCTCGTTGGGGATATCGTCGACTTCAACGATCCGAATCTGGAGCGCGAGAGTTCATTCCAGATTCAGGTGATGCTGAAGGGCATGGGAGGCTTTGGCGGTCGGGTGGATGAGCTCCTCAGCGACATGATTCGTGGCTTCACCAAGAAACCCTAAATCACCCTAACGCTTACGGCCGCCACGTGGTTTAAGGTTGCCTGTCGACACACGACGGTGCTAGAGCAACTGTTGTCGCAGCCGGACAGGAGCAGTATCGGCATATCAAAAAGCCCGCCAAACGAAGCAGCTACTCTGCAGGCTACTCTTTCTGCTGGATTGCCTGAAGCAGTAACCAGATAGGCAAACCCGACGCGGGCGAGGCCGTGACGTTACCTGTGGCAGGAGCGCCTACCTGCGTTGCCGAGCCGCCATTGACGGAGAGGGTTGTGGTCACCGTGCAATTAAACGAGTCGGTCTCCGCAATCGGAAATTCATACGGACTTGCGGCCAGATTAGCGACATCCACGACGGTGACGCCGCTCACTGCATTAGTGCATCTCAGGGCGAGCGTCAGCATCGCTGGGTCGACAATATTGGGGTCGGTACTCCAGCTTATCGAGGCTTCGTCGATACTTGCGTCGAAAAACACAGAGGTGGGGCTGACAGAACCTACCGTCACGGCCTGGGTGTCTGCGACGGTCACGAGCCCGCCCGCGCCATCAGAAATTGAGCCTGTCACCGTGCAAACTAATGCGCCTTGAGCCTGCACGGTATAGGCGGTGGCCCGCACCACAGCCCGGTCGGTCCACGTGGCAATTGCCACTCCCCCGTCGGTGCAAGTCGCGGTGTAAGACGCGATCGCAGACGCATCCACAACCGCGCTAAATTCAAGTATCGCGCCTGCAGATTTGGCGCTGAGGGCGACCGTTACGCTGGGCAAACCCCCTTCAAAGGGCTTAGGCGCATCGAGGATACCGGCACCAGACAAGGTATCGATCCCTGGAGCATCCACATCAAGGGCCGCGCGCAACAGCAGATCGCGAACAGTCTCGTCCACCGCGTCCGCGGCGACGTCAGGTGAGGCCTCTGAGTGCTGCCAATAAAGAGCAGCAATGCCAGCCGTCACGGCAGCAGACCCGGACGTACCATAAAAGTTTGTATCCGTGGTCGCGCCTCCGGAAACTGTGGTAAGAATACTCTGCCCGGCTGCGGCGGCATCCGGTTTTGACACGGCGAGCCCGTTAGCAATGGCCGAATAGCCCCCCTGACCGTCGCTCTCCCAAAAGAAACGGGCGGTGCCCGAGGCCTCTCCATCCGAGGAGTAACCGGAAATCGATTTGGCGCTGCACGTGGCATAGTCAGATTCATTATTGTCGACACATAAATCGCTCGCGGCCACGGTAAATGCGTCCTTGCTCGCGGCATGGCCTCTTATGCTTCCGGGGGTGACCTGATCAAAAACCGCACTGCTATATGCCAGAGTTGACGGGACGTTGGTCCGCACGCCCGTCACCATGAGTCGCAAACCGTCGACGGCAGACAAGCCCTGATCAAACACCACCTTGTGACCAGCGGCGATCGGCAGGCTGGTGCACCCGCCGGGCGGCGCTGAGAACAGCTCTGCGCCAACCACCAACTGGTCGCTCGCATCGTATACCCAAGCGGTGAATCTCGGGTCAGCGCCAGGCGCGGGCTTTTCACTCCAAAAAATACAGAGGCGATCAACACCCTCCTCGAGGGTGATAAATCCGTCTCCACCGAAAGACTGAACGAAATAGCCTGACAAAAAAGGGTCGATGGCAATCAGTCCAGCCGGCGCTGCGATACCCTCAAAATTTGAGACGTACACAGCGGATGTTGCCGACGAACCACTATGACCCGTGTCCCCTGCAGCGGTGATATGGAGCACACCCGATTCACTGGCTGCGGTAATGGCCTCACTGACCTCGTCGATCTCAAAGGGGTTTTGATCAGGATAAAAGAGATCATCGACAATAATGTCTGCAGCCGGGATCTGCTCATCCGCATCGCCGGTAGCCAAAGCGCTCACGACGGCCGCCAACTCTCCCGGAACACTGCTCACCCCAGGAGAGGCCAGCACTACCCGGGCGCCCGGCGCCATGTCGTAGATCAACTGCAGTAAAAAGAGCATGTCTGTGCTGCCGTTAACATTGTCAACGGCGCTTAACGCACCAGCGCCGTGTGTAACGGCCTTGCCGCCAGAGCGCACGAACAAGCTTGCGGCATCGGGAATTTTGCGAGTGCTTAATGCTTGCAGCGCATCCAAATCGGACTGTTTAAAAGGGAGACTGATCAGGCCGATTACCACGCCCGAACCGTCCAGAGCCGGATCACCGATCCTGGGCTTGTCGGCGGGATACAGGTCTTCCAACCGATGTGCACCCGCCGCCTGCGTACTGCCCTGGCCCTGAGCCATCGGACCAATGACCTCGGTGATCCGGAAAACCGTGTTAGATAGCGACAGCGCCACCGCCATCGAACCCGTCAGCTGGGCAGTCACGTAGGACCGGGATTGCGAGATAAATTTTGGCGAGACACCCAGTTTAGACAGAGCGGTGACGACCTCATCTGCGCTGCTGCCATCGATACGATACACCCGCTCAAGACTGGAAATCGTGCGCGCGACCTGAGTTGCCTCAGCGGCCAGTAGAGAGGGTAAGGGTTGCCTTGCGGCGTGGCGCGCACCTGCGACAAGCGCCGGCGGCAGTTTCTTTTCAGTAGCAGACAAAGACTGCAAAAATTCGCGGTAGGGTGCGGACGGTTTGTTATCGTCAGCAGCCAATGCCCGACCACCCAGCGCAAGAGCGAGTAGCAAGCACGCCCAAAACAAGCGCGCCCCAAAAATGTCGCCAAACTTTCCTCTCATAAGCACCATATTCTGCAAGTCCAATTTGCTCGACAGCGCCAGATGCTGTGTACGCTGGCGCCTGCCTTCCTATTTCAGTTTACCGCAAGCCAATCCGGGATTAGAGAGGCCCATACAGCCAAGGGGGCCTCTCATTTATTGGCTTGCCAGCATGTCTGCGCACACTTCACTCTGCGTTATCTCTTCGTCGCAGGCTTCAAGGTGATCCCATCACTATGGTATGCGCGCAACCAGCCGCTGTGGCGCTTGCGTATTGGACCGCCACAGTCCCATCCCGGGACACACTAAGTCGATAGGGGCGCCGCAAAAAGAGGACCTATGTTAACTGTGGGCGTTTTGGCTCACAATTAGCTTTTGCGTGTAAATTTGGACTCGCTTGGCATGGTAAAAAGATCACTTCGCCAGATTAGTGCTTCACGACCGTACGGCAGAGGGGTGGCCACGGCCGTCTTGACCGGGCTCCTGCTCATGACCGGGCAGGCTGTTTCTGCCCAGATTGAGATACTGGACCAGGTTGTCGCCATTGTCGATGACGACATCATTTTAGCGAGCGAGCTTCAAGAGCGGATTCAGGGCGTACGCAACACGATGGAAGCGCGGGGCGTGGAGATGCCCGAGGAAGAGGTTCTCGTTCGGGAGACTTTGGACCGCCTGATTCTGGATAGCATCCAGTTGCAGTTAGCGAATCGATACGGAGTGCGCATACCGGACCAACAGCTGGACGAATCGATGACGCGGCTGGCACAGCAAAACGGCCTCTCTCTGGAGCAATTCAGGATCGCCCTTGAGCAGTCCGGACAGAGCTATGCCGCCGCTAGAGAGAACCTGCGGGACGATTTGGCCATTCAGCGCGTGCAACAAGGTAATGTGATGCGCAACATCAATATCACTGAGCAGGAGATCGATAACTTTCTGGCCACCGAAGAGGGCGAGGCGCTGACGCAGCCCGAGTATCGGGTGGTGCAGGCCCTGCTCTCTACCGGTCGGACTGAGGACGCCGTCACTGTCGCCGCTAAGGAGCGCTTCGTCGACGATATTTTAGCCACCATTCAATCAGGAACGCCCTTTGAGGAAGCCGTCTCGGTGACTCAACCCTTCGCCTTCTCCGGCGGTGATCTGGGCTGGCGAAAGCTGGGGGATATTCCCAGCATGTTTGCCGACGCAGTGCCCTCGTTGAAGATAGGAGAGGTTGCCAAGGTTCGCTCCTCGTCAGGCTTTCATCTGGTGTATCTCGCCGACGCAGTGGGCGGCGAGCGACTGGTCAGGCAGACCGATGTGAGACACATCTTGATCAAACCCACAGAGGTGCTCAATGAAGACGCCGCTGAGGCCCTGGCGGTGGAATTGAAGACGCGGATTGAGGGTGGCGAGGCCTTCGGGGATCTGGCGAGACAGTACTCCGACGACATTGGCTCTGCTGCAGAGGGTGGCGAGCTCGGTTGGACCAACCCGGGGCAGATGGTCCCCGAGTTCGAGGCGGCCATGGCCAGTGCGGACGAAGGTGAGGTTACTGAGCCGTTTCGGAGCGAATTTGGCTGGCACATTCTCGAAGTAAAAGGCAGGCGGGATAAGGACTTTTCATCTCAGGTGCAACGCAACCAGGTGGCAGGATTTATCAGGGAGCAGAAATATCAGGAAGAACTGGATGCCTGGCTCCGCAAGATCCGCGAGGAGGCCTTTATTGACATCAAGTGAGCGGCTTCCACCGCTTTGAGTTGATGCCTCAATAGGGTCATCCCCCTTCTCGATCATGTCAAACAACATCCCAAAACTCATAGTGACTGCGGGGGAGCCTGCGGGAGTCGGACCCGATCTGGTGTTGGCGGCGGCGGGGGATCATTGGGATGCGCACCTGATTGCTGTAGGCAATAAAGCCTTGCTCACTGAGCGCGCTGCAACACTGGGACTCGGTGTCGAATTCCACCCCTACAACAGCACTGACGCGCCACAGCGTCACCAAATCGGACGGCTACCCCTCATCGATATCCCGCTTCACGCGGCCTGCACCCCGGGCAGGCCCGACGTCCAGAATGTATCGCACGTGTTGGCGCAGCTCGATATGGCCGTGAACCTTTGCCAATCGGGTGAGTGCCACGCCATGGTGACGGCACCGGTGCATAAAGCGGTCATAAATGACGCAGGTGTGCCCTTCAGCGGCCATACCGAATATCTTGCGCGTGCGACCGGGGCTGAGCAGTCGTTAATGCTGCTGACGTCTGGCGACCTGAGGGTAGCACTGGCCACGACGCACCTTCCCCTCCGCGAGGTGCCCGATGCCCTCGACGCCCGCCTACTCAAGTATGTGCTTTCTACATTGCATCATGATCTTGCGAGTCGATTTAGCTGTGCCGCCCCCCGTATTACTGTCTTGGGGCTAAACCCTCACGCCGGTGAGGGCGGCCATCTGGGTTCGGAAGATCAGGCAGTCATTACACCCGTTTGCGAGATGCTCCGCGGTGAAGGGCTGAATATCCTTGGACCGGTGCCGGCCGACAGCGCGTTTATCCCGAGTTTGCGGGCGCAGACCGACGCATATTTGGCGATGTACCATGACCAAGGTCTGCCTGTACTTAAGGCGCTGGGATTTCATGGTGCGGTTAATGTCACGCTGGGGTTGCCCATTATCCGCACCTCGGTTGACCACGGCACGGCTCTCGATCTGGCGGCAACTGGCAAGGCGGATGCGGGTAGCTTGCGAGCGGCGATCCAGACAGCGATTGATCTCGCGTAATAAGGCCGGTGTGGCGCTTGGGCTAAGCATCTCTCGCAGAAAGGCGGACGTGTGCTACACACCTTTAAGCTGCGGCAAATTGGCTGATTGATGTTTCGATCCGTGCGGATACGGCCCGTGGCTTGGCGGAGTGTTTGACGCGTGAAGCGCTGAGGCAGTTAGCGCGAGTCAGTCACAGTCGAGCATCACCAACGACGGATTTCGGGCCCACAGTGCGCCATTGGTCTGATGGATGAAGCCGGCTCGTAAACTCGTCACCCCCTCTGGCACCTGCTGCTCGTAGTAGAAGGTCTGCCAGTCCCACTGATCCGCATTGGGTTCATGCTCGGCAAGCCGAGCCGGATCGCGGCCCACCTTCAAATAAAGCCCACCGATATGATCAAAGCCGTGGAGCGTGGGCTCGGAGGGCAGATCACCCTTGAGCTCTGCCGAGTAACGAATGGTGGCACCAGACAGGCGCGCGTCATTCACTGTTTGCCTGAGTAGCATCCAGGGCTGTGTGGCGATTCGACGAATCTCCAGCACACCGTCGGTAGACTCCATGGCGAACGAGCGTTCTCCAGCATGCTGGGCCATGCGCCAGGCACGTTTGTATTCACCCTCCATGGTGAACCGGGAGTCGATGAGCAAGTTCTCGGAGACATTACAACGATCAGGGGTTGCTGGATCCGCAACATCCGTCTCGGGCAGATCACCTCCGGCGACACACCCCGAGATCGCAAAGACGCCTGCAACGGAGAGCAACAGCGCCAACGATTCTCCACTTTCCCTGACAGCGAAGCGTAACCACACCAGCTTGCGCGCCCTTCTCTGTAAAAAAACACTTTGCATACTTGGTTCTTAACAAGACCTTAAACAGTCGCCAAGGTACACTGAGAGGTGTGACGATGCATCTCTAATGTAATGACTGATATTAATTTCTCTGCGGCGATTGGCGAAGCAAATTCCGCTGACTCCGCCAATGGGCCATTGTGGAGCTTTAACGGCGTCAAAATGCTGGCCGGGCCCGGTGGCTCGGTAATTCTCCACAAGCTGCGGGGCGACAGGCGGGTGATGGTACAGCCAGATGTCGCCGAGGCGTTGCGGCAATGCGGTCCCTTTCGCACTATTGAGGCGCACACTCGGCGGGTCATCGAGAGCTCGCCATTGCTCAAAGAGCACGCAGAACACACCCATCAGACGCTGCAAGGTCTTGCCGATGGCGGGATATTTGAATCCAGCGATACCTGTTGGCAACGACTCACGCAGGGCGATAACCTCCGCTGTGAACAGACTGCTTGTCGATTATTTGTCCTCACTTGTGACCGACCCGCCGCGCTCGACCGATTGCTCTCGGGTTTGCGCGAATTCCCTCTACCCTTGCCCGTCGAGGGTGTCTGGATCGTCGACGATTCCCGCGACGGTGAAAATATCAAAGAGAACGCGGCGATCATTGAGAGACAAGCCGAAGGTGCCAAGGTGCCGGTAGTGCATGTGGATCTGACTTTTCGCCAGGATCTGATACAGCACCTGAAATCCGCTCTGCCAGAATACCGGCACTGCGTGGAATGGTTTCTGGAAAGATCCGTTTGGGGCGCTCAGCCCACCTACGGTTTGGCGCGGAATCTCGCACTGCTTCTCAGTGTCGGAAAGCGTGCACTCATGCTGGACGACGACATCATTCCTCAGGCCATTGCACCGCCACTGGCTGCCAAGAATTTGGATTTTGCGACCCCGAATGAACGCGAAGCACAGTTCTATGCGTCACGCGAAGCACTGAGCGAGCATGCCTTACCGCTACCCGACTCGCCGCTGGCGATGATGCTTGACGCACTGGGGCAGCCGCTCCCTGCACTGATCGCTGAACACCTGACAGATCACGCCAGACTCGTCGGGACAGACGGTGAGTTGCTCACCCGGCATGGCCAGGCCAGCAGAGTCTTAGTTAGTCAGTGTGGCTCTTGGGGCGATCCGGGCACTGCCAACGGCAACTGGATTTTCAACTTACCGGCGGCATCAATCAAAAAGTTGCTGGAGCAGAGCGACGACTTGCAAGGACTGCTGAGCGCGCGCAGTCATTGGCTCGGTTATCGGGGGCCGGCGTTGACCCACTATGGCACGCTGTCGCAACTGACAGGCCTAGATCACAGCGTAACCCTACCACCCTATCTGCCCGCAGGCCGCGGGGAGGACTCCCTGTTTGGCATCATGGTGCAGCGCTTACATCCCGACTGTGCCGTGTGGAATGAAGGCTGGGCAATCCGGCATGAAAATGCAGAGGATCGCGACCACAGAACCGCGATGAGTCCCCTCTCTGCCAAGCCGGGGCTCTCATTACTGGTGGACTTTCTCGGCCATGAGCCGCGCGATCAGTGGGGCTTGTCTCCGGCCGCACGACTGACCGGGCTCGCACATCAAGTGCGGGCTCTGGCCACAATGGAGTTAGGCGCTCTAGAGAACATCGTTCGTGAGGAGCTGGTGAGTAAGCGCGGTGCATTACTGACCCGATGCATCGACCACCTGAAAGAGCTGGGCGCCATGGCTGATCTTGCCGGCGCCCCAGCTTGGCAAACCTTCCTCGAGCAGTCGCGTGACCAATTGGTGAAAGAGCTTCAGACCCCAGAGCCCAACCCGCTGGCAAGCGTTGGCGGCGTGGCACAGGATCAGGCAGGTATCCAACAACTGCGCGAACACGGAGAGCAATTCGGCAACGGGCTGGAGGCTTGGCTCTCAATCTGCGAGGCAGCAGCGACATTCAAGGCCTGATCGAGGGTCGCTAACACGCCATTTAGCGGCGGCTTCATCGCCGACTAATCTTAGACCATGGCAACGTTCATAGCACTCGGGTCGGCTCACCGTGAGAAGTTTTGAACTGCTTGATCACAAAGCCTGCGGGGTGATTTTAAAGAAATGGCGCAGGGCATCCGCCTCCCGCTCAATCAGTTCCTTAGCGGTTTGCTTTAAATTGCGGATATTGCCTTGCGAGGCGTCGTCCATATCATCGCTCGCGTAGTGCAGTTGTGTTTGTAGACGCAGATATTGATCGCCCAAAAACAAGCGCATCTGGTGATCGGCCGCTTTGGACGCGCCATCGAACATGCAATCCAGTAAGGACATGACCCACAATGCGCTCCCCCAGGTGCGCGCCTCGTCATAGGGGATTGACCGGGTTAACTCGCCGGTACCCAGAGAGAGCATGGCGATAGGTTCATCGGGAAACAACTTGCGGGCCTCAGCATAGGCCGACACGGCGGGTGAGTTGATGAATACTCCCCCGTCGATCAACGTGCGGCTTTGTTCCGCCCACTGCAAATTAACCGGCTCAAAGTAGGTGGGCGCCGCCGAAGTCGCGCGCGATGCCTCGGCGCACAACAGCTCGCTATGGTCTGCGTGCCAGCTCTTGAGGAACACCGTTTTACGGCGCTCGATATCGTAACTGGTGACCATCACCGGCGTACCGCAGTCACCCATCCTTTTATCCCCAAAGTATTTATGGAGAATCTTCTCAAGTGCCTCATGGGAATACGCCTCTTCGAAGAGGCCCCCCGCCGTTCGTAATTTGCGCCACAAGGATCGCTCAAAGATTTCTGCACCGTGCCGCTCATACAGTGCCGCCATGCTTTTTGCGGCCAACAAAGGCCGGCCCTCATGATCCTGAAGGGCCAACCCCAGAGCCAAAATGCCGCCCGTTGATGTGCCAACGATCAGGTCAAAGAGTTCGCTCGCGGGCGCGCCCATTTTGCGCTCGAGATGGGCGACCACCAGCGCGGGGATAATGCCCCGAATGCCTCCGCCATCCAGGGATAACACTCGCCTCACTGGGCGCTGCGGGTCAGCCATGCGACCACCGCCTGTCGAGAGCAGGCAAACGGTTTGGCAACTCGGGCTCGTATTGGCGTAAGCCGAGTGCCTCCGTTATTTCTTTTTGCATGTATCCACCCATAATGCTGAAAGACCGCTACTTCGCTGTAATAGAACATTGGCAATATGCTGTTTTCAACCGCTAATTAATGGAAACGGAGCCCGTGGTATCACCCCCCCTTCGCGCCAGTTGGCGCACGAAATCGTTGGTCACAAATTTAATCGATCTTTTTTCAATCAGCGCTTCCCGCCTTTGACTCACGACAATCGCAGATGTCGGTCGGCACGCCCAATCGCAGCATAAAAACCGCTGTCCAGAAAAACCCAGAAAATCGCCGGTCAGACAAAGCGGATCGCTCAGCCACTACTCAATGGGTTCACCGTGACCCCTGCGAGCAGTGTGGCGGCACAAACAACCCCGCGGCCGGACCACTCGATTGTGTTCAATGCCATAATTACCCTGCGTTCATCCACATAAGGCGCCTATGGCCCTCACTTTGTTGAGTTTTTTCGCTTTGGCAATCGCGGGCTTTGGCGGTTGTCAGGCGCTCACTCGCCGAATGGCGTTACCCACCAACGCGTTGATTAATCTTGGATTAGGGTTTTTCGTAGCGATGGCGGTGGTTAGCCTCATTGTGAGCCAGAACTGGTTTGCGCTGTCTGCGGCGAGTCAGGCGATTTTACTGGTGAGTTGCGGTGCAGCCGCCGTCACTGCGCTCGGTTTTATTCGAGAAGGCCCCTTACTCCAGTCGGCTCACGTGCCTCTTAACTCACGGATGGTGTGGTTCAACGCGCTGTGCCTGTGTTTGGTCGCAGGATACCTAACGCTGATCCTGTTCAATAATATGAGCCGGCAGGTATTCCCCTGGGACGCGTTCACCACCTGGATGTTTCGTGCTAAGGCCTGGGTCACTATCGATCAGGCCGTCGACTTTGCCACATTCAACGAGTGGTTGGTCAGTGGATCGGGTTTTACCCTGCCCGCAGCTCACTATCCCATTTCGGTGTCCGCCGTTGCTGCATTTGCTGCCGCTGTATCAGGTGGCTGGAGCGATCAAGCCGCCAGCATCCCTTGGTTTTTTGTGATGACCGCCAGCGCGCTGATCATGGCGGGGCTGTGTCGCCTTCAAACGCCAACCCACCCCATCGCGGCACCCGTCGGCGCAGCGCTGCTGGTGACAGCTCCTCTGGTGCACTGGCACGGCTTGCTGGCTGGCTATGCGGACATCTGGGTAATGGGTACCAGCGGCATGGGACTTGCGGGCATCTGCCTATGGACGCGGCGCAAAGCGCAGGCCACCTTAGTCATCAGTTTGGTGCTGCTTGCCCTCGGTTGTTTGTGGAAATCTGAGGGCTGGCTCTGGCTCATGCTCGGTTGTGCGGTGGTGCTGATGAGCAGTGTTTGGCGACGATGGACCCTTTGGGGAGGGGTGGTCATGGTGCTGGTCGCTGTTGCGCTCGGGTTCGCTCAACCTTTCGATCTGGGACCACTCGGTCGTTGGGGTTTGACTGAATCAGCGCTTTACGCCGGCGCATTTGGCGTATTTGAGGCGCGGCCCTATAACCCGATGCCGGCCTTTCTAGAGATCAGCATCCTGCAGATCAATTTTCTGCTGCTCGTCCCGCTTTACGGTATCGCGCTGGTCATACTGTTGATGAGAGATTGCCGCGACTATCTCGGTTATCTCCTGATGGCAGTCTCGCTAATGGCAGTGCACGGCGTGATTTTCGGGCTGTCGGGGTATTCGCTCTATGCCGAAACCGGCACCGCGCTCAACCGTCTCCTCTCACAGAATGTGCCCGTGCTCGTTGTCACCATCACCGCAGTTTTACGAGCCAAGGCACCATTGAGTGAGCCTGTAACAGGGGACCCAGCAACCACCGACCTGGCAACAACAGATCCCGCAACAAACCTGACGACAACAGAGTCAGTAACCAAGGACCTCGCGAGAGAGCGCCCTCACAG
>ERZ802831.571-NODE-571-length-18936-cov-20.1457_pt1 | contig 18936 bp, 22 predicted proteins | sample MGYA00345655_ERZ802831 | MGnify/ENA primary metagenome ERZ802831 (study PRJEB30503, sample SAMEA104212376) | marine metagenome | biome: Westerlies Biome; feature: [SRF] surface water layer (ENVO:00010504) within the epipelagic zone...; material: water...
GATATTTGGGGGGTAGCCCCCTGAGAAAATAGCTCAATGCCAGGTAAAACATTCCAAACGAAGAAAGCCACCCCTTGGAGGGGTGGCTTTTTTTGTGCCTTATTTTCTTTGCACGCTAGTTTGGAGTAATGGTGCAAATGTGATCTGATGGCCAAACGGCTGCTTCTGCGCCGAATCGTGCGTTCGCTTTGGTTGGCTTATCAACGCTGGGCAGGAAGTGATTGTATTGATCTCAGTGCTGCTTTTGCCTATTACACACTGCAATCGATTTTCCCAATTCTGCTGATTTCTTTGTCCCTCGCTTCATTCTTGTTGGGTAGGCAGGATAATCTCGATCAGCAGATCATCTTTTACGCCAGTGGTGCTTTGCCACCGCCTGCTGTTTCAATCGTGAGGCAAACGTTGAATCAGCTTGTTCAGCAGGGCTTTGGTGCTGGGCTTCTCGGTGCAGCAGTCCTGCTTATCACTGCGGGTAACGTTTACCTCACTCTGCAGCGTGGCGCTGATCGTCTTTGGAGGGATGTGCTTCGCCCTCTGCCAGAGTCCATGCCCTTTGGCGCACAAGCTTTTCAGTTTGTACGGGTACGAATTGAGGCCTTCTTTATTGTGATCCTGATCGGTCTTCTGATTGTTGCTGATCAAATTAGTGTCAATTTGCGGATGATTCCTGCTGGTGTAGTGCAGGATTTTCAGCAATCTCTGCCCTGGCTCGGGGATTTCCTTGATGCGCTTCCTTTGCTCCAGGTTGGACGTGTGTTGTTCTCTTTTGTTGGGTTTTCATCGATGGCTCTGCTTTTGCAGGCGCTTCTCCCAAGTCGTCGCGTGCCATTTATCCCTTTAATTCCAGGATCTTTGCTGATTGGTTTTTTGCTTACAACTTTGAATTTAGCGGTGAGTCGAAGCATTCTTTCTCTGGGTGCTCGCTTTCAAGCCTATGGTGTTATTGGTGGCGTCCTAGTGCTCACATTGTGGGTGTATATGGTTGGTGTTGTGATCTATTTTGGTCAGTGCTGGAGTGTTGAGCTCGCTTTGATGAGGCAGAAGCAGTGTGGAGATCCGCTTGCTTCTCGTGTCCATTGATCAGCGAATCAAGTAATTATGGATTGTGTTCGTTCATGTGAGGCTGTGGATGGGTCGTGTTCCTCCTCTTGTCTGGCTGCTTGCTTTGCTGTTGTTGCTGCCCACGACGGCTGGACGCGCTTTGGTCGGGATTTTTGGCGGAGCTGCTCTTCTGCTGCTGACGCTCTCTCTGGTTTTGGGAGGTCTCGGTTGGTTGGGTTGGAAACGGATGAAAAGCCAGTTCAAGGTCTGTGGCAATTGCGGTACGACCAATCTCGGCTCGGCGTCGGTTTGCGCAGCCTGTGGTTCTGCTTTGGATATGGGTTCTCAACCATCGGCAAGCAGTTCCTTTGATGCTGATGCCACACCCGCGAGTTCGGCGACCATCGATGTCAGCGCTGAGGACGTGGAGTCATGAATAGGCAGTGAATACTTGTGAGTACGTCTTCTAGGGGTTTGATTTCGTATCGGCATTCAATGCAAGTTCATTCAGCTTTCGTTCGCGCAGATAGAGAAATAGTGGGCCACCGCAGGCAAAAGAAATGGTGACACATGCAAGGAGTGTGAATTGCCAACCTTTGACATCCAGGCGTCGGCCCTCTACAACGATCCAGATCGTGAACGCGCTTGCGGCCACCAAGAGATCACGGCTGAGTGAGCGTGAAGCGGCTGTGAGATTGGCATCTGAGATGAAGCCTGCGAGATCGAAACCACCCGTTGAACTGGATTGAATGAATTCAATGTTCGCTTGCCAGGGAAGAATGCCACCGAGAACAGCAAGCAGCAGGTAGATCCATGGCAACGCTTTAGGCACGAGGTGGATTCTCCGTTAATTCACGTTCCAGCGTATCGGGGTTGAGTTGGGCAACGCTCTGTTCGATCTTGTTCAGCAGTTCTTCGCATCGGTTCAGATAGATCTCGGCCCGTTGATGGCCTCCTTGCAGTTCAGCTAAGGGGATTGAATCATCCTGGAGTTTCGTCAACAGCAGATCCAGTGCTTGGAGCGACTCCTCATAGCTGAGAGATTCTGCATCCTCCCGCCACTGGCGCTGGGTGTCATTGCCTTTCGGTTTCGTTGGACGCGGCATCGGGATGCTTGGGTGCTGTTGTGGTGCTTTCTGCAGTTTGAGAGGACTCAGGGTCTGGACCTGACTTCTACTGTGCTGACGTCGATCTCTCCGTCGCTGAGGTGAATCACCAGTGGCTGAGATGGACTGGCTTCGGCAACGGATTGAAGCAGGCGCCCCTCGCTGTCGGTGACCGTGGCGAATCCACGGGCCAGCCATCGTTCAGGGGACAGGGCCTGCAGCAGCAGTCTGCGTTGGTCCAGACGATCACGGCGATCTGCGACGACTGCTATTGGATCAAAGCGCGTTAAAGACATCCGTCTCTGTGCCAGCCTTTCCTGCTCTCTGTTCAGTCTCCAGGTCTGATACTGAACCAGCTGAGTTCGGCATTGATTGAGGTACTGAAGTGCCGCGTTCCGGTTGGGAAGAAGAGTCACAATCGCTGCGGTCGGCGTAGCAGCTCTGAAATCGGCCACAAGATCCGCAACTGTTAGATCGTCTTCATGGCCTAAACCTGTCACCACCGGGACTGGGTACTGCGCCAACGTTCTGCAAAGCGCTTCATCATCGAAGACCATCAGATCCTCGCGACTCCCTCCCCCTCGCGCCAGAACGATGGCATTCACATGCAATGCCTCGATTTGATCGGCCAGTCGTTCGAGTACAGCGCAGATCCGTGGTCCTACCTCGCCTTGGACGGGGATGGGAATCACGAGGAGCTCGGTCAGCGGCCAGCGTTCCCGCGCCGTGCGCAACATGTCGGCGAGAGCTGAACTCGGAACGCTCGTGAGGAGTGCGATCCGCTCGGGTGCAGGTGGAAGGGCCCTCCGCCTCGAGGGATTGATCAATCCTTCTTTGCTGAGAACCGCTTTCACCGCTTCAAAGCGGCGCTCGATCGTGCTTCTGCTGGGACGCAGGTCGATCGCCTGAATGGCAAGGCTTGCTCGAGTGGCCCAAAAGTTCAGTTTCCCCACCACCGTGACGCCTTCGCCCTCAGCGGGCACGAAGTTCAACTGCTGCAGCCTTGAAGCCCAGCAGACAACAGTGATGCTGGCGTTTCCGTCGCTGAGCGTTAGCCAGAGATGCCCTTTCTTGATCTGCGGACGCAGGGCGCTGCCGTGCACCAGAAACCTTGGAGCAAACCCTCGTTCGAGAAGGGCTCCGACGGAGGCATTTAACTCCTGTACGGAGTAGCTGGGAATGGAGTCAGCGTTCAAGGCGTCGGTAGGCGAACCCCCAGTACAAGCAGATGGCACTGGACAACACACTGACGACTTGCCCCCAAGGCCGGTTCAGTTGAGTGAGGGCTATGGCAAGAATCACCAATCCACTACTGAGCAACCTCGCACCATCGCGGCGGTTCTTGGCAAAAAAAGTAGGCAATTGACTCACAATGCGGCTTTCACTCTCGCGTAGAGCGCTTGTCACAAAAAAACCCACCGGTGACCGGTGGGTAATACAACGGATTGGTGCTTGATGCCGAAATCAGCCGAGGCCGATCTGGGACAGGATGCCCTGGCCGGTGAGCAGTTCGGTGCCAAGGCCGATCACGAAACCGAGCATGGCCAGACGGCCATTCCAGGTTTCAGCAAAGTTGACGAAGCCGAAGCGGGGTTGCGCGGAGTCAGACATGGTGGAAGGTTCCTAACGGGTCCAATGTAACAAAGGGTTGACTTTTATTGACTGTCGTTACGGCGACATCACGGGGCTTTTTTAGTTCTGCGTGTTGCGACGGCCTCCGCCGGAGATTCAGGCCAGGGATGCTTGGGGTACCGGCCGCGCATCTCCTTGCGAACGTCGTGATAGCTGCCTTCCCAGAATCCCCGTAGATCCCTCGTGCGCTGCAAAGGACGGCCCGCCGGGGAGAGCAGTTCCAGGGTGATCGGAAGGTTGCCGTTCAATAGGTGAGGACTGTCTGTGCAGCCGAACATCTCCTGAAGCTTCACGGCGAGAACGACCCCATCCTCTTCGTAGGTCAATGCCGCATCGCGCCCACTGGGGATGCGAATTGTTGTAGGCAGCAATGCATCCAGTTTGCGCCGAAAGTTCCACGCAACGTCTCCCCAAAGCGCTTCAATCAGGCTCGCTTCATCCAGCGCCCCCCAGCGGCGGGATCCCAGGCTTGCTTCTCTAAGCCAAAGCTCAGGATGATTCTGGAGGAAGGACCTCTCACGGCATGGCCAAGGTGTACCGATGCGCTGGTGGGCCAGCTGAAGCCGTCGGCGAAGTTGCTCGCTGTGTTGACTCCAAGGCAAGAGCGCTAGCCCCTCACGCCTGAGCTGTTCGAGTAAGACAGCACTGATGGCATCGGCCGAAGGGTTAGACCAAGGCTGACTCTTCAGCTCTAGAGCGCCGAGAGAGAGAACCCGCTCCGCGCGGATTTTCTGTTGTCGGTCGTCCCAGTCGACGTCTTCCCGCCACTGCCCTTCGGATTCAGCGACGCTTTCAAGCCAGCTCCTGGGCATGGGGATGGCCAGGCGGATCCGTGCGTCGCGACCACTGAGATCGAGCTGAGCCACAGCGAGCGCTTCGGCATGGATCAATGGGTCGTGTTCTGGAAGCGTTGCTCCTCGTCCTTGCCTCAGCAGAAACTGTCCCGGGCGTTGGTCGCGGGCTAGAGCGAGCCATTCGGGGAAAGCCTTGGCGACCAGGTGTCCAGCCATCACGTCCCATGATTCCCGCGGTTTTGTGCCGCAGGGGATCTCAGTGAGCCCTGCCAGCTGCTGTTGCCATTGCTGGCTCTGCTGAAGGATCGTCCCAGAACTGGTTGTCCCATCTCGTCGCCCCGATTGCCGAAGCAACTGAAGTCTGCGGAGGAGGTCGCACCCCTCAGAACGGGCGCCAGGGAGGTCTCGTTCGCTCAGAAGTGCCGCGAGATCACAGCCAAGTCGCTCCAGTCCCAAGCGACGAGCTTCAACCATCATCAGTCCCAGCCTGGGATGAACGCCGAACATCGCCACGTGATGCCCTCCCTTCGTGATCTGTCCTTCTGAATCGATGAGACCGAGCTGCTGCAGTTGCTGACGCCCTTCAAGAAAGAGGGCTTGTGGAGGTGGCTCCAGCCATGCCAGCTCCTGCCCTAAGCCCGCTCCCCAGCGGGCGAGATCGAGCAGAGTCGGTTGTGGATCAGCCCGTTGGAGTTCTGGTAGATCCTGCAGAGGGCGACGCTGTTGTTCTGCAGGAGACCACAGGCGGACGCAGCGCCCAGGCGCCTGTCGGCCGGCACGCCCCCGTCGTTGATCAGCGCTGGCTTGACTTGCAGGAACCGTCTCCAGGCCCTCCATGCCGGTACCCGGGTCAAACCGTGTGTGCCGGCTCAGGCCGGCGTCGATCACCAGTCGAACGCCGTCCAGGGTGAGTGAACTTTCAGCGATCGATGTGGCGAGCACCACACGGCCATCCCATTCGTGATTGCAGGGCTGCAGTGCGTAAGCCTGCTGGTTCAGGGACAGCAGGCCGTGAAGAGGAACGGTCTCCCAGGTTTTCAGCCGGTTTGAGCTTCTGATCTGTCTGAGGCAGCGCTCGATCTCCTTGATGCCCGGCAGAAATACCAGAACAACCGGCGGATGGGGGCTGATCAGTCGTTCGTTTTCGAGATACGGAAGCTCCGTCTCAAGCGCGCGGAACACATGTTGTTCAAGGGGCTCCTGGTGGCGCCGTGGACAGTGGAGGGTGTCCACGGGAAAGGCCCGTCCATCGCTGCGCAGGGTCCTGGCCCCGCCCAGCTGTCGGCTGAGATCGCCCAGCTGAAGTGTGGCTGACATCAGCAGCACCCTCAGATCCGGCCTGAGCAGCTCCCTGGCCTCTCGCAGCAGTGCTAAGGCAACGTCGCTGTCGCGACGGCGTTCATGAAACTCATCGAAGATCACACAGGCCACCCCGGGGAGGTCGGGTTGTGCCTGAAGCCTGCGCAGGAATAAGCCATCGGTGATGGCTTCAATGCGGGTCTTTGAGGACCTCCTTTGTTCGTTGCGTACCGAGTACCCCACCCGTTCGCCGATAGGTTCGCCGAGAGAGTGCGCCAGACGTGCTGCTGCTGCCCGCGCTGCCAGTCGCCTGGGCTCGATCAGCAGAACCCTGCCTTCAATGCACTGTTTGCCGGCAAGCTCGCCCAGCAGCGCCAGCGGAACCCGGGTCGTTTTTCCGGCACCAGGCGGAGCTTGCAGGATCACAGTGGCACCTGGGATCAGCAAAGACTGCAGCTCCGGCAGCAGGGGATCAATGGGGAAGGGACCCGTCAGGGGCTGCTCCCGTTAGCTGAGTAGCTCAAGAACTCCCAGTAGGAGCAGGCTGCTGAGCGCTCCCATGGCTGCGAGGAGGCGGACAAGCGGTGCGAAGCGAAAACGGAGTGTGGCCATGAAGAAAACCTTAAAGGCCGGAGTGACTCTGTTCTAGTCCGGCTCGTCTTTGTGCACCACCTCCGGTTTGCAGGGCTTCACAGATGCGCGTCTGATCAACGCACGTGTCTGGCGCCATCAACAGGGTGGTACTCCTCGCCTGTGAGCTCCTCGTACACGATGGCTGGAAGTCCCGTTTCGAACATGGTCTGGAGGGCTTCCTTCAGATAAGGGTTCCAGCCACCGGTGCTTACCTGCCCATGCCGCACCGTCCAGTCCCATGTCCCCTGAAGATCTCTCGGGATGCGCCCTTCACGATCTCTTCGGGCCACGAGGTCGAGCGATTCCACAAGACCAACCTGCACAGGCTCCTTGCCGTAGGCGGGCGTCAGGCTCAGTTCCAGGCGCACGGGATCTTCCTTGAGAAGGCGAAGCCGGAAACGCGGCGGCAATTTCACGGATTTGATCACTGCAGCAACGATCCGTGTTCTTTGGTCCACCAGGCAGTTCCCCCTACGAGTCCGAGACGAGCTGTCATGCAGCTCATTCGTCCAACTTATTCACCGGAGCGATCAGCAGGTTCTCCCTCGTCGTCGTCGCTGAAACGAACCGTCAGCAGATTTTCCTCGGTCAGGCGGCCTTCGCCATCCAGTAGCTCGGGATGGATGGTCACCTTTCCAGTCCGATCATTGCGACTTGCAGACGCATTCAGCGGTCGACCTGCAGCACTGAAGCCCCGACCCATCACCTTGAACGCCTGCCAGAGCAGGGCCAGGAAGATCAGCCCGTAGAGGAGAGGAAAAAGACTACTCAACATGACGTAAGCCTGAATGGGGGTTGGGCGCAAACCTCCGTCCTCCATCATCGCTTCTGCTGGGGGGAAGCGGCATCGATTCCTTGGCATCGGTCGCATCCGGTCATGGAACGGTCGGGCTTCCCCTCTGTTCTCTCCCAGGATTGCTTCCTACGGTCTGATGCAAGATTCAACGCCTCTTCGCCCATGGCTGTGGCCGTTCCCTCCGCTCCTCGGATTTCGGCGCGACGTGTCCGTCACAAACGTGGGTTGATTCCACTCGTTGTGACGGCGTCTCTGTTTGGTCCCTTGATCGCTCCATGGACGCCCAGGCATGCCAAGGCCGTCCCAGCGCCTTCGTCTGTGCTGTCGTCGCAATCCTTTGTTGCTGGTGCAGTGGCTCGAAGCGGCCCTGCTGTCGTCACACTCGAAACGCAACGCACGGTGAGGACATCAACAGGCAATGGAATGCCACAGGGGCTGCTGGTGGACCCCTTCTTTCAACGGTTTTTCGGTCTGCAGGCTCAGCCGGCTCCCCGCTCCCGTGTTGAGCGGGGCCAGGGAAGTGGTGTGATCTTTGATGCCCAGGGCCTTGTCCTCACGAATGCCCACGTCGTGGAAAACACCGACCAGGTGATGGTGGGACTTCCGGATGGTCGTCGTGTGTCCGGTCAGGTTGTGGGGCAGGATTCCGTGACGGACCTGGCCGTGGTGAAACTGGAGGGTGGAAGCAGCTGGCCAACGGCTCCTCTCGGGGATTCCGATCGGCTCCGTGTTGGGGATTGGGCGATTGCTGTCGGCAATCCTTTCGGTCTCGAGAACACGGTCACACTGGGAATTGTGAGCAACCTGAATCGCAATGTGTCCCAGCTGGGAATTCAGGGCAAACGTTTGGATTTGATCCAAACCGATGCAGCCATTAATCCAGGCAATTCAGGTGGCCCTCTTCTCAATGCCAGTGGAGAGGTGGTGGGCATCAACACACTTGTGCGCTCAGGTCCGGGCGCTGGGCTTGGATTCGCGATCCCGATCAACCGTGCGAAGACCATCGCCATGCAGCTCGTCGAGCAGGGGCGAGCCAGTCATCCGATGGTCGGGATTGGTCTCTCCTCAATCCCTGCATCCGCTCCTGGAGGGATAGCACCTCCAGGAGCCGTGGTGCGTTCCGTCGTGCCAGGTGGTCCGGCCGCTCAGGGGGGGCTGCAGGTCAATGATGTGATTGTGGCTGTGGCAGGTGCTGTTGTGAAGAACCCTGCGGAGGTGGTGACAGCGATTGACCGTAGTGGCGTAGGGCGACCTCTGGAGCTTCGTGTTGAGCGTCAGGGTCGATCAGTTCCCATCACGGTGACGCCGGTGGACATGCGCGCACTGAAGATGCGCTGATCATTCCTCATCAGCATCACGCAGCTGCTCGACACAGCGCGTGATGCATTCGCCGTCGTCCAGATTGCATGTGGTGATGCATTCGAAATAGGTCTCAACCGCATCCCAGGTCTGCTCATGGTCTGCTCCATTGGCTCGGTTCTGGTTGAGGCCTGAGGGCAGGGTTCCTGGGTGTGTCATCAGCTGCCGGGATCAGTAATGTCAGCTTATGCACACGTTTTGGGTGGGTAAAGGGAAATGAGTCTTCCTTCCTAGCGGTTCATGAAGTTTCGTCTTGCTGTGTCGAATTGCTGCGTTAGGCCGCCTTTTTGCGACGGCTTTCGCGCTCTTTTTGCTTGTTGCGTTTGGCTTGGCGTTTGGCCTCCTGCTGCGCCTTCAGCAGTGCTTCGCCGGCAGCTTGACGCTCTTCCTTTTTTTTCTCGAGGTAGTAGGTGTAATCACCGCGATAGAGCACCAGCTCTCCGTCGCGTAGTTCAACGATCCGGTTGGCAACACGGGAGATGAAATAACGATCGTGCGACACGAGCAGGGCAGCCCCTTCGTAAGCACAGAGTGCGTCCTCCAGCATCTGCTTGGCCGGAATGTCGAGGTGGTTGGTCGGCTCATCGAGCACCAGCAGATTGCAGGGGCTCAGGAGCATCAGGGCCAGTGCCAGGCGTGCTTTTTCGCCGCCGCTGAGCTGTCCAACTTCTTTAAAGACGCTGTCATTGCTGAAACAGAAGCTTCCCAAAAGGGAGCGCACCTGGGTTTGCGTCCAGTCCGGCACGGCTTCGAACATGGTGTCGATCACTGTTTTTCCGAGATCCAGTGCTTCTGCCTGGTTCTGTTCGAAATAGCTCGCCACGATGTTGTGTTCGCCAAGGGTTGCTGACCCCTCATCCGGCGTTTCCAGCCCCATCACCAGACGCAGCAGGGTGGATTTGCCAGCGCCGTTTGGGCCGACGAAGGCGATCCGATCTCCGCGCTCCACTTCAAGTTCAGCGCCCAGGAAAAGGATCTTGTCTCCATAGCTATGGGTGAGGTTGTCGATCAGGGCAACCTGCGCTCCGGATCGGGGCGCGGGGGGAAAGCGGAAGCTTGGCCCCGCCACCGATTCGATCGGTGCCTCCACGCGATCCACCTTCTCGAGCTGCTTTTCCCGGCTTTTGGCTTGGGTGCTGCGGGTTGCGCTGGCTCGGAAGCGGTCGATGTAGGCCTGCTGCGCAGCGATGTCCTTCTGCTGGCGCTCAAATGCGGCTTGCGTGGCCTCCTGCTCCAGCGTCTTCTGCTCGAGGTGAGCTGTGTAGTTCCCCAGGTACGCCCGGGAGATTCCCCGTTCGGTTGAAACGATCTGATTGCAGACCTTGTCAAGGAAGGCTCTGTCGTGACTGATGACTACCAGTGCGGCGGTTTGTGTCTGGAGGTAGTCCTCAAGCCATTGAATGGTTTCGACATCCAGGTGATTGGTGGGCTCGTCGAGAAGCAGCAGATCCGGGTCCTGGAGAAGGATCTTGCCGAGGGCGATGCGCATCTGCCAGCCCCCTGAATAGTCCTTCACTTGCCGTTCGGCCCCTTCAGCTGTGAAGCCGATGGTGGGAAGGAGTTTGTCGATCCGTGCATCCAGCTCGTAGCCATGCAGGGATTCGAATCGGGTCTGCAGGGCTCCAAGGCGGTGGATAAGCCGGTCGAGATGGTCTGGATCGGCAGCGGCCTGCTCCGACCCCATGGCCAGCTCCACCTGCTTCTGCTCAGTCAGCACCTCCGCCGCTTCGCCAAAGGCCTGGAATAGCTCTTCACGAACCGTGCGCTCAAGGTCCACATCGAATTCCTGCTGAAGAAAAGCGATCCGGGGTTCTCCTTGACGAACGATCTGGCCGCTACTGGGCTCTTCTAGACCGGCGATCAGTCTCATTTGTGTGGATTTTCCCGCGCCGTTCACGCCGACAAGGCCAATGCGGTCGCCGTCTTTCACCTCCCAGGTCACATCCCGGAGCACCTCTCCTGTCGGATAAATCTTGCTGACGCGCTCAAGTCGCAGCACAGGGGGCGAAGGCAGATGCCTTCATCATCCCGTGCCGGGGTGAGGGCAGACTGGGGATCGATGAGGCGGCGCTGATGCGGAGGCTTGAGCAGTTCGCAGCTCTTGTGGTCGCGGCAGGACTTGCGCTGGTGAGTTATTGGTTGTTCTTCAGCTGGGCTGGAGGTGGGGGAACTCGGGAGCGTCGAGTGGATCCTCCTCGGTCGCCTCAGGCTGAAGAGCGGGTCAGAGCCCCCCTCTCGCTTTGATCAACCATTGCTTGCTCAGGTCGTCATCGAGATTGTTGATATGAGCCTTCACCTCGTCGGCCGTGACGGGAAGCTCTAGTTGCTCGCCGATTGCGCAGATGGCATCAATGGCGCCACCAGGATTCTGTAGTGCCTGGCGAAAGAGAGAACGGGTGAGTTCTTGGTCACCTTCGATTCGTTTGTAGAGCGCGGCTGCGTTGCCCATGACACACCCATGACTGACCCAACCCTATTCACGACTCGTGAATCAGTCCTGAACACGCAAGACCTAAATCAGACCTGAATCAGGCGGCTTGGTCGAGATCCGCCTCCTTCAGACCTGCTGCTGAGGCGTCTTCCATGCTCCGCGCATCCATGCAGAGAACTTTGCGCAGCTGGGCATAGTTTGCGGCTTGGGATGGACGTCCTTCCTGAACAGCGCTGTATTCGGCGCGTTGGAGGACATGGTGTAGGTGGGTCAGTAAGTACGTGCTGATCACAGCAGACACCAAGACGTCACTGTTCTCGTTGGTGCGACGGGTCCGGCGCGCACCGCTGGTTCGCCTGGCGCGAGGCGTCGTCTGACGGGTGCTGGTGGCCTGGCTGGTGGAACGGGGCATGGCAGTCCTGGCTGAACGTCGAGATGGGAGTTCTGATGAATGAACCGTGTGTCAGGGGTCGGATCGATGACCACATCATAGTGATGGATACTATCCTTGCGCATCTCTGTACACTTTTAAGTAGCTCTGGGTCTGCGGTCGTGGCAACCCGCCAAACGTCATCCAGCGGGAAGCCGAAGTCCCCTCGGATTCAAGTGGTGCTGCCTGAAGATCTGTGCGTTCGCCTTACTGCACTCGCGGAGCAGGAATCACGCACCGTCAGCAATATGGCCAAAGTGCTGATTCAGCAGGGCGTCCAGCGTCTGGAACAGGGGGAGTCTGCTGTGCAGCCCTCCGTATCTGCTCCGCTTCAGTCCCCGACCGAGCGCCTCCGGTCTGCACTTGAGGCCCAGCAACCGAGGCGGTTGCGTGGTGCGCCTCGACGGCTTCGCTTGCATCGTCCCAATGGGCCCGGCGCCTGATCAAGCTGGGTCCACACGGTGACCAAGCACTGTGGCTTTCGATGCGCCTGTGATGGCAGGCGCGTTACCGGGATGGCCGGATTGATGCCACCAGGCCAGAAGTGCGAAGACGAGTGCTTCACGGAACTGCTCTGGGAGATCCAGTTCACTGCTGGGGCGCACATGCACTCCTAGGCATCGCTGCCTGAGCTGCTGCATCAGGGTTTTGTTCTGGCAGCCCCCACCCGCAACCAGTAGCTCTACGGGCAAAGGCTGACCTGTCGATGTCAGCCGGCGCAGGTCCTGGGCCACCACTGCAGCGCTGAAGGCGGTGAGAGTCGCCAGCTGGTCCTCAGGTGCATGGGGGCCGAGCTGTCGGAGTCGCCGGTTGAGATCCTCCTGCCCGAACACCTCCCGTCCAGTGGATTTCGGCGGTGAGCTCAGGAAATAAGGCTCCTGAAGCCATCGTTGGAGGGTCTCCTCGCAGACGGTCCCACGTGCTGCGAGCGCTCCATCCTGGTCACAAACTTCTCTTCCTTCGCTCAGCCGGGCCATGGTCAGATCCATCAGCGTATTGGCTGGGCCGCAATCCCAACCCAGCACAGGGTTCTGGCGATCCGGGCCAGCCTTTGGTGGAATTAATGTGATGTTGGCGATGCCGCCCAGATTGAGAAGTCCTCGCCATCCGTCGATGCGACCCATCAGAGCGGCATCCGCCATCGGCACTAAAGGTGCGCCTTGTCCTCCGAGCACAAGATCGGCGGCTCGGAAGTCATGAACAACCGGATGTCCGACCAGGTGCGCCAGGAGTGGAGCTTGCAGCATCTGCCAGCTGGCACCTCGACGGAGGACTCCATCCGACCGGTCGTTTTGAGGAGGCGGCGGGGCGTGCCAGATCGTCTGGCCATGACAGCCCACCAGGCTTGCCGATCGTTGAGGGTCGCAGAGTTGCGCGGCTTTCGCCTGCATCTCAGTCACGGCCACTGACATCTCCAGTAGATGAGAAGCACTGATGGCCTCACCCTGGGCCACATGAACCAATCGCTCTTTCAGCTCTGCTGGGTAGGGCACCGATGCGGTGCTCAACAGAGCCCAGTCCGGGGCATCGGGTCTGCCTTTGAACTGAGCGAGCGCTGCATCAACCCCATCGGCGCTGGTTCCGCTCATCAGGCCGAGAACGCGCATGATTGAGCTGTTCAGATTCTCGGAAGATTCTGAAGGTCCTCGGTAAGCCCCATGACGACCAAGACATGCCCCTTCAGCAAAACGTGAGACGCGGGAGGATTCACCAGCAGTTCTCCTGCAGGGCCAGCTGCAAGAACATTCACCCTGTGGTTTTTGCGCAAATTCAGATCACGAAGTGATCGGCTCACGAACCGTTCAGGGACCTTGATCTCTTCAATCGAGTGATGCTCATCGAGCTCCAGCCGCTCCATCAAGTTGGGGCGCACCAGCTCGAGCCCCAAACGTTCACCCTGCATGCGGGAGGGGAACACCACGCGATCAGCGCCAACGCGCTTGAGCATCTTTTCGTGCAGGTCGCTGGTGGCTCTCGCAATCACTTGTTGGACTCGGGTTCCAACGCTGTCTTTCGCGATCAGGGTGGCTGTAATGCTTGCCTCGATCGGCTCACTGATGGCCACAACCACGGTGTCCATGTCAAGGATGCCGGCTTCGCGGAGTGACTCCTCATCGGTGCAATCCACCACTCTCGCTTCAATGGAAGGCTCCAGTTGGCGCAGTTCCTCGATTGCCTTGGAGGAGCGGTCGACGGCCAGCACCTCGGCGCCGTTTTGCATGAGCTGACGACAAACCGCGCTCCCGAAACGTCCGACGCCGACAACCCCGAAACTCTGTGGATCGTTGACCGAGGACTGTGACCAATTCCACCAGTCCCTCATGACAGCCTCTCCAAGGAACCTCGTTCAGACATATAGATCCTCGCGGGGATAGCCGACACGATTCTGGCGGTGGATCTGGTCGCGCTCGAAGCTCTCCCAGATCGCGCTGAGCAAAAGCAGAATGCCCAGCCGCCCCACGAACATTCCGACCACCAAGATCAGCTGTCCGAGATGTCCAAGCTGTTCTGTCACGCCCAGATCGAGGCCCACAGTCGCGAAGGCCGAGATGCACGTGAACATCAGTTCCAGAAACGACAACGGGTCCTCGCCTGTGGGGTCGCTGATCAAAGCGAGCAGCAAGGCCATCACCAGCACGAACAGCAGGGAGGCCACCGTGATGCTCACGGCTCTAAGCACCACCTTGTCAGGAATCTGACGATGACGAATCACCACATCATCGTGTCCTCGCAGGGTGGAGCGGGTGGTGGCCATCAGCGCAGCCAATGTGGTGGTTTTGATTCCTCCACCGGTGCCACCGGGACTGGCACCAATGAACATCAGCGTCATCAGCAGCAACAGGCCTGAATCAGAAATGCTTTGGATGGAAAGAGGCACGGTGGTGAAGCCTGCTGTGCGTGAGCTCACGGATCCAAACAGGGCACTCATGACTCTCTCCTGCCATCCCATTGAGGTGAGGGCGTGGCCTTTTGACAGGGATTCGGTCAGCAGCAGTCCGAGCATGCCAATCAGAATCAGGAGTGCTGATGTGCGGAGCACGAGCCGGGTGTGCAGGCTCAGATTTCGACGCTTGAGTCGCTGCCTGTTGCTCCAAAGATCGTTGGTCACTCTCCAGCCAAGACCACCCAGCACGATCAGAAGCATGATCACTGCGTTCACGACGCGGTTGGTTCGATATCCCTCGAGACTGTCGTTCCAGAGTCCGAAGCCGGCATTGTTGTAAGCCGAAATGCTGTGAAAGAGAGAGGCCCAGATCCTGGTTCCTCCCGCGGGCAGGTCTGAAAATCCGAAGGCGTACAGCACCAAAGCACCAACCAGAATCAGAACAGCCGCTGTGAGAGCGATGCTGCGGAAGGTGCTGCCGACGCCGCCGACGCCGAATTGATCCAGGGTCTGACCTCGATCCAGTCGCCTGCGAAGGGATGCACCACGCACCACGAACCCCTGCAGAAAGGTTGTGATCGCCATCAATCCCAGCCCGCCCACCAGGATCATGAAGGCCAAAAGGCCCTGGCCGAAAGGCGTCAGATCACGTCCGACATCGATCACTGTCAGCCCGGTCACCGTGACGGCGGAGGTCGCTGTAAACAGCGCTTCCCAGAGCCCCACATCCGTGGAGGAGCACAGCGGGGTTGCGAGAAGAAGGGTCCCGGTGGCGATCACCAGTAGACCTGTCACCACTGTGAACTGAGGCACGGTGAGGCGTCGGTACCACGCCTGAGTGCGATGAATCGCCCGGGGGAGAGGCATCCGTTTCATGGGTTCCCTATGGGCATGAAACGTGAGCGATTCGTGTTGAAGAAAATGGCGCGCGGCCAGGGTTGGGATGCTTGATCTTGAAGAACGTTGGATCCAACTGCAAGGTGAAATGCGGCATTGATCTCATGCATCGGCGTCTGCGCTGTTCTGATAGGCCAGGTCAGGGTTGACTGGTGACGGTGAGGCTCCCCAGAACGTCTGCTCGAGCCATGCTCGCAGACCTTTCAAGCCCGTTCCTTGGGTGGCTGACACATACAGGACCTCAGATTCAAGGTTTCTGATCAGCTCGAGAGTCGATGCATCGCAGCGGTCAATCTGATTAGCCAGAACCTGCCTCGGTTGATGGCAATTGAGACCGTTCAGGATGGAATGCACTGCAGTGAGCTGGCCTCGCCAGTCCGGATCTCCAAGATCCACCACCAGAAGAAGCCGGTCAGCTTCCCGGGTTTCTTCCAGCGTGGCCATGAACGCCTCGATGAGCGGCTCGGGTAGTTCCCGGATGAAGCCGACTGTGTCGGTGATCAGTAGCTCCCTGGGTGCAGAGCCTGATCTGGGAAGGCACAACCGTCTTGTGGTCGGGTCAAGAGTGGCGAAGAGACTATTTCTTGCTTCCACAGAGCGCCCCTGGCCACGGTCGCAGAGCGCATTCAAAAGGGATGATTTCCCCGCATTGGTGTAGCCCACCAGCGCGACCTTCGGAAGCATGCTGCGTTGTTGCCGCAGCCGGGCGCGATGAGCCCCAAGCTGCCGCAATTCCCGACCCAGGTGTTCGATACGCCGGCTGATGGCGCGACGGTCTTTTTCCAGTTGTGTTTCGCCTGGCCCGCGAGTGCCGATTCCCCCACCTTGCCGTGACAGGCTCAGCCCGCGTCCTTTGAGACGTGGAAGTCTGTAGCGCAGCTGGGCAAGCTCCACCTGCAAGCGTCCAGCTGCGCTGGACGCCCGTTGAGCGAAGATGTCAAGAATCAGTTCACTTCTGTCCATCACCGGACAGTCGAGAAGACGTTCGAGGTTTCTGGCCTGTACCGGCGTCAGTTCCCTGTCGGTAATCACAAGGGAAGCCCCGTGTCGGCGTACATCCAGCGCAGCCTCCTGAAGCTTGCCAGTGCCCCAAAGAGTTTGTGGATTGATCTGTCCCAGGCGTTGACGGCAGACCGCTACGGGGCATGCCCCCGCGCTGCGTGTCAGTCCTTCGAGTTCAGCCAGGTCGCGTTCATTGATTGCAGGATCCGCTCCGGTGAGCGTTAAGAGCAGGACGCGTTCCTGTCTTGATCCCGGGTTGTCGAGGACCTCTGCGACAGCGGCCTGATCAGACCTGCGCTCGGTTTGTCCGGCTTCACAGAGGTCCTGGAGTCTGCCTGTCGCGTCGCAGCGCCAGCCAAGGGTTGCAGCGGAATCGGCTCGCCAGATGGCAGCAGGCCTTGTGCCCGATGCGGAAACGGTCGCCTGCAGCCGTAACCAATGGCTGGTGTGAACATCCAGAGCAATGACGGCTTCGCGTCCCTCAGGTTTCAACTCCTCTCCCTGGGTCCCAGCCAATGCACTGATCAACCTCCAGCGCTGGCGACGTCTCGATTCCTTTGGCCAATGTCCCTCGATACGCTCCGATTCCCCAAAAGGACCGACCCACAGCAGTCGGCACACCCCCCGTGCATCAACCAGCAGGTGCAGAGACTGCTTGAGTTCAAGTGACAGTTCGGCCAGGCGTTCGAGGGTGAACAAATCGGCGCCATCCTCGGGTGGGTGGCGGCGATGACTGAGGCTCTCCAGCTGATGCAGCTGCGATGGCCTTAGCCCACGGGTTCGTCCTGACAGATGGGTCTGCTTCAAGAACCGAGCAACCAGGCCCCTGCAGAGCGCAGTCCAAGGGATAGTCCTGGCAGGCGAGTGAGATAGGCCAATCGCCGAATCTTGAAGGCGAGAGGGCCAGCCAAGGTCATGCCCATCCCCGTGATCGTGGCATCACTGATCCCAAGACTGAGCATTTCACCGAGATCCTGAAAAATGAAGGGTGAAGGTGTGCCGCCTTTGAGATGAGCTTCGAGAGTGCGTGCTGCTGCCTGGCCCTGCTGAATGGCGGCTTGGGCCGACAGGGGCCATGGAGTTTGGCCTTCATCTTTGGGGGCATGGGTGGCGATGTCACCGAGGGCAAGGACGTCAGGCTGTCCCTGCAGCCGCAGGGTCTGATCAACAGGCAGTCGCTTCTGATGCAATTCTGCTGAAGGGTGCAGGTCAGGGATGTTCGGCTTGCTGCCGGCAGTCCAGATCAGACCGTCGTGAGCCTGCTCGACATCGCCTTCGATGCCGTTCCAGCGGACGGAGTCCGGTTTGACGCTGAGAACGCGTGTCTTCAGATGGACGTTGATGCCTCGCCGTTTCAGGGCACGCTCTGCCTGCTCTCTGTTGAAAGCCCGCGAGCGGGCAAGGATCTGATCGCCTTGATCCACGAGATGAACTTGTGCTGCTCCTGCAAGCAGGTCCACCAGCTTGCAAGCCAGTTCCACGCCTGTGGCCCCGGCTCCGACGATCACAACAGAGCTCGTGCCGGATGGACGCAGACGAAGCTGCCTCAGGCGTTCCTGCAGTGGGGCAAGGTCGCGGAGGGAGTGGAATCCCAGAGCGTGATCGCGAACCCCAGGGATCCCGAAGTCGTCAGGGACTGCTCCTGTGGCTAAGACGAGCTGGCTGTAGACCAGATGGTCTCCCCCTGCTGTGGTGATGCTGTGATCCTCAACATTGACTGAGGTGACGATGTCTCTGATATGGCTGATGCCATGTCCCTGAATCAATGGTGCGTAGTCGGGAGCCACTTCCCATGCCTGCAGCTCTCCGCTGAGCAGTTCGTAGAGCAAGGGAACAAAAACAAATTGGGCCTTTGGTTCAATCAGGACCAAGGGCGGGCGGGGATGCACTCTGCTGAGTGTCAGCAAGGTTGATAATCCTGCGAAGCCACCTCCCACCACGATGATCGGCCGTTCCTGCGGGTTGGATACTGGCTGCAAGGGATCATTCGCTCCTTCCGTGAACCATAGGCAGGGTTCTCGTTCCCTCGGCGTATGAGAATGACTTGATGAGGCACGGCATCACCCCTATGACGAGCGCTGCCGCGGACTTGGACTCCAGTGGTGAATCCGCGCTCTTGACGCATCAGAGAGTCCACCTGGAGGCACTCGAGCCTGTTCAACGCTTGCAGTGGGCGAAGCAGCACTTCGGTGCGGGTTTCGCAATGACAACGAGCTTCGGCATTCAGTCTTCCGTGCTTCTCCACATGCTGAGCTCTCTGCCGGACGCTGAGGCAGTTCCAGTGATCTGGGTGGATACCGGTTACTTACCGCCGGATACTTATCAATATGCAGACAAATTGTGTGAGCTGTTCCACCTCCAACCGGTTGTGGTCCAGTCACCGATGTCTCCGGCAAGGATGGAAGCCCTGCACGGGCGTCTCTGGGAAACCGGAAAAGACAGCGACCTTGACCTCTATCTGCGTCTACGCAAGCTTGAGCCGCTTGAAAGTGCACTCGATCAGTTGGCTGTGACCTGCTGGGCCAGTGGGGTGCGCAGCGGGCAGACCGACCACCGACGCACGATGACGGTGATCGATGAAATACGCGGTCGCTACTCCCTCAGGCCGCTCCGGCAGTGGACCAACCGAGAC
>ERZ802831.577-NODE-577-length-18858-cov-12.8595_pt1 | contig 18858 bp, 16 predicted proteins | sample MGYA00345655_ERZ802831 | MGnify/ENA primary metagenome ERZ802831 (study PRJEB30503, sample SAMEA104212376) | marine metagenome | biome: Westerlies Biome; feature: [SRF] surface water layer (ENVO:00010504) within the epipelagic zone...; material: water...
GCAAAAATTTCTTCTGCGCATATAGACGTCTGGTCTTTGACGTCGGTGAGCATCTCCGGTTGTACGAGATTGCTGCCCTCGTAATCTTCGATTGCGGCAGGCCAGTAAATTTTCGCACCGTCTTCTAACGCCTGGTTTAGGCGGGTTTGGGTGTCATGGGCTGCCTTGCTATGAATCAGTGGCCCGATTGTGGTCTGGGGATCCATACCATCTCCAACGACCAGTTTTTCGGTAGCGATTTGCAAAGCTTTGGCAAAGTCATCGTAGATGTTTGCTTGCACGAGGATTCGGTTCGCGCAGACACACGTTTGACCCGAGTTACGGAATTTTGATGCCATCAAACCGTTCACGGCTGCGGGAATATCGGCATCGCCGAAAATAATAAAAGGAGCGTTCCCACCAAGTTCCATAGAGGTGCGTTTCATCGTGGCGGCGCAATCTGCGGTGAGTTTTTTGCCGACTGCAGTGGAGCCGGTAAACGTTAATTTGCGCACTTTGTTGCTACCGGTCAGGGCTTCTCCGATCTCAGCAGTTTTACCGCAAAGTATATTGATGACGCCATCAGGAATACCCACAACGTTGGCGTAGTGGGCTAATGCCAATGCCGACAATGGTGTTTCGTTTGCGGGCTTGCACACGGTAGTGCAGCCGGATGCAATTGCCGGCGCGATTTTTCGCGCCAACATTGCATTAGGAAAATTCCAGGGCGTGATGCAGCCCACCACACCCACGGGTTGCTTGATTGTGAATATGCGCTTGTCTGCTCCCGGAGCAGGGATCACGTCGCCGTAAATCCGTTTGGCTTCCTCTCCAAACCATTCGATATAACTAGCGCCATAAGTGATTTCGGCTTTGGCCTCTTTGAAAGGTTTGCCTTGCTCTATGGTCAGAAGGGTTGCCAAGGTTTCTGCGTTTGCTGTAATTATTTCGAACCAGGCGCGCATCAGCCGAGCTCTCTCTTTGGCTGGCGTCGCGCTCCATAGCGCCAGGGCGCCATGGGCTGCAGAAATCGCCTGTTCCGTCTCCTTACTGCCGCAGTTTGCCACCGCTGCGATGACGTTGTCGTTGGCAGGGTTTAACACGTCAAATGTTGAACGATCCATCGCGTCGAGCCACTGACCTCCGATGTACGCTTGAGTGTGAAAACAGTCGAATGCTTCTATCATGAGGGGATGGTCCTTAAAAAACTGACTGATAGATCTCTAGAGCGCGTGCCTCAGTGATCTCGACCGGGTTGTTGATGAGCAACCTTTGCTGAAGCATGGCATCTTTGGCGAGGATCGGCAGATCTTGTTCGTTGATATTTAACTTGGAAAGACGTCGGGGTATTCCGACTTGGTCAATCAGATCGTCCAGTTTTTGAATAAAGGTTTCGGCCCGCTCGACCTCTGTCCCTCTGTGAGGCCCGGTGTTTGGTAAACAGTCGAGCAGTTCAGAGTATTCTGTGGATGCAACGGCATTGTTTACTCTCAATACTGGCAACAAAACCAGCGCGTTGCTGAGCCCGTGGGGAATATGAAAGTGTCCGCCCAGAGGATAAGCAAGCGCGTGAATCGCGGCCACAGGGGCATTAGCAAAGGCTTGGCCTGCAAGAGAGGAGCCCAACAGCATATTTTGTCGAGCAATCAGATCACTACCGTCTTCGATTACTTTGGTGATGTTGTCGGACAATAAGATCAAAGCATGCTTGGCAAGGAGGTCTGAATAAAAATTCTTTTTTAACTTGGACGTATAGGCTTCTATAGCGTGGACCATCGCGTCGATCCCCGTAGCTGCGGTCACATGTGGTGGCAGTTTCAGCGTTAAATTCGCGTCAAGCACCGCGTAGTCTGGTAGTAGTTGACGCGAGATAACTCCGGTTTTGGTCGTTTCACCCGTGGTAACGATTGAAATCGGTGTTACCTCAGAGCCCGTGCCAGCGGTCGTTGGGATCAGAATCAACGGTAGACGTGATCCCTTGATCTGTTCGATTCCGTAACAGTTTTTCAGCTCGGTCTCGCCGCCGGCCAGCACTGCGATTAGCTTGGCGACATCCATCGAACTGCCACCACCGAGACCGATCACACCATTTATGGCTTCGCTTTTGGCTACTTGCGCAGCAGCTTCGACAATATGGTCGGGGGGATCAGCCACGACATCGGAATAAAGTGTCACCTCGATGGCGTGCGAGCGCAGGTGTTCGACTATGGGAGCGATAACTCCTGCATCAATTAACCCCTGATCGGTAACCAGCATAATCTTGTTGGCGTTGAGCGAGTTGCAGAGTTCAGCCACCCGAGTCGAGGAGCCGATGCCGCAGATCAGTGTTTTGCAGGTGGAAAATTCGAAATCATTCATTGGCTTGCGTTCCTCTTGAACTGATTCTCACGTAATCTCGCCGTGGCGGTTTTGGATTGCCCAACGTCCTGAGGGGTCTTTATCCGCAAGTCGCAACAAGATCTGATCTAGCTTGGCGCCGACCGTGGTGGAATTGCGAATGCGCTCTATGTGCGGCCAAGTATGCTCTTCGCCGTCCAGGACCAATTCCAGAGCTTTTTCTGGCTGGATCTTGCCCAGCATGGCCGAAGGATTTACGAACCGCTGGGTCGGAATAACATTGACGTCGGCCGTATAGTCTTGCGTAAAGACGCTAAACCACATGCGCATGAGCATGTTGGTCGGATAGACATTTTGAACCATCGACTGGGCATAGGGATAAACAGCCTTCACCCACTCCTTGCTGGCACTTTGCCAAAAGTTGGCGAAGTCTTTCATAGGCCCATCAAATTTTTGCTCCTGCAAGCTCCACAAAATTAATGGGTTGGTTTGGCTAGTAATAAAAAAGTTGCAGCCGAAGATACGTCGAAGCCGACTGATAGGCAGGTCGTCTGTAACTGAGCCGTCGACCCAAGAGCGTGAGCGAACATACGGCACTCGGTCGCCATCAACGCCTCGCGCGGCCAAGGTTACCGGACTGATAAGGCCCGGCACGGCGCAGGACGCTTGAATGCTTTCTCGCAATAATACATTGGGCGTTGTGATGGAATTGAGTGTTCGTGATTGCTGATGCATCTCCGCTGGCGATACCGAAACACAAAGATGCCGGCCGCTGCGCTGGAAGGCCTCTTCAAATGTGATGTCGGGAATCCAAGTTTCTACGATCGTGCGAATGTCTTCGCTATCGAGCCAATTCTCACGCTCGGTATAGTCCTCGTGCACCGAGTTGAACATTTCAAGCAGTGATTCAGAATTCAAAATAGCGTCTAGATTTGCATCGTTATGGCTGCAAACGATACCCGCAATAAGTGCACCTGCACTTGAGCCGGATATGACTTTTGGCAACAGGCCTTGGCTATGTAGAGCCATGCAAACGCCCATATGAAAAGGAGCGAGTGAACCGGCGCCGCTCAACATGAGAGCGCTGCGACCGTGTGCCCGCGACGCCCGATCAAAAAAAGCCTGCTTTGCATCTCGATCTAATTTGCTCGTGCTCAGGTCGTATATTTGCTCGAGGCCTTCGGCCAATTGTCCTACGTACTCACAGATGAGATCGCGGGCACCTTGAGAACTGGTCTCATAGACTTCAGCGGCACCCATATTGGCCATATTGCCGTGTAGACCCTCGTCGAAGTAGAACAAGAGTTTGTCGGCTCGGCCTTCCTTCCTAATGGCCTTAAGTTCTTGCAAACGGGATTCGATGACTCTTTGGTCGAATTTCTTTTTTCGTCCGAAATCGAACCACCACAAGGGGTTGTCTTCGGCTGGCGTCGCAGAGTTTTTCACCCAATCGTTGTAGCTGGAGTGACGCATGATTTCGTTTAGCCAATATCCTTGTTAGTCGAGACTTGCAGCTGATGTTCCTGGCCGCGGGCGCGTTGAAGTTGTGGCTTTCTAAGCGCTTGCAAAAGCGTCCACTGCCCGGGTTATTCAAGTCCCCGTGTTGCAGTCTGTTGATATTGCCTGCACCGAGACCAAACCCACCATTGTTCCGATGCAAGAGTTGGACCGAAGTTTCGCGGCAGCTGGCATGGAACGTGCTTTATTGAAATTAAGAATAGCGCCAAGTGCTTAATGTCTACAAAACGCCTGAACAGCCATGTTTATTGAGAATTTCAACAGCGATAATGCTTTGCAGCTCAGCACTGAAATCCGTGGCGATGCCCAAACTGTGCTGAACAATAGCTTTTTCTGTCCAGCCAGCCTTATTTTGGTGCGCGCGGGTGCCGATTTGGTGCTTTGCTGGCAGCGCCATGGGTTCTGCAGGTGAGCCCAACTGCTAACCCCTTTGCTGACTCCATGGATTTCATGCAGCGAATTCAGGAGCAGTACCACACAACGCTGGCGCAAATGTCCTCTGGTCTGCAAGCGAATGCGGAATTGTGGGCGGACAGCCACAGCAGTTTTTCCAAGTTCTGGCTTGAAAGCGTTGAAAATTTATCGTTTGCGCTACTGCCAATGGATTCAATGCCGAAATTCGATGCTCTGATGGGCTTCGATCTTAAGGTTAAGGATTTTGCGGTTGCTGCAACCAATTTGTCGATAGCTGCCACCGAACTGCAAATGCTGTTTCTAAAAATATGGGCTGAGGCTTATGAGCAATATCGTCCAAGCTCGCAAGACAGCTCAAGCACCGAGGGGTCGGTCAACTCATGGCTGGATAACGCTAATCAAATCGTTATGCAGTTTCAGCAATCGGAACAATACCTGGAGGCGAAAAAAAAATACGCCACCAGTCTGACGTCATTCCAGACCGCATACAAAAAGCTGGTCGAGATCTATCAAGAAAACAACCACATGCCAACTCAGGCCGAGTTTGATGATCTTAGTAATTCGGTCTATCAGCTGAAAAAAGAACTGCGACTGGTGAAGAAAGAGATGAAGAGTTTACGCGGAGTGACAGGTGAGTAATTCCTTAGCAGAGCAACACAGCGAAGCCGCTGAATATTTCGACAAGCTTGGCAGCTCAATCAATAATTTGATGACGTTAACCGACGACGACGTCTGCATTGGCGAGACAGCAAAAGAGGTCGTTTTTCGCGTAGACAAGGTAGCGCTCTACCGATATCTGCCAATAGACGGCGTTAAGCCCTCCGAAAAGAAGCCACTGTTGATCGCCTACAGTCTGATCGGTAGCTACGAAATGTTGGATCTACAACAAGATCGATCGGTGATTCGCAACCTTTTACTTGATGGTATCGATGTCTACATGATCGATTGGGGCCACCCGAACAAAGCTGACAAATGGCTAAGCTTTGATGACTATGTCGAATACTACTTACACGATTGCGTTGACTATGTCTGTGCTCAGCATGATTTGCCGAGCATTTCGATGTTGGGAATTTGCGAGGGTGGTGTGTTTGCCGCGTGTTTTGCGGCCTTGCACCCCGATCGCGTCGCGTCTTTGGCCCTCGCAGTAACGCCGATCGACTTTCATGCCCAACATGAGTGTGATGCAGACAATTCCGAGGTGGGTTATCTAAATCGCCTGCTAAGAAAGTTTTCGCGCGTCGAGCTAGAAAATATGATCGATGCTTTCGGCTCTCTGCCGGGTGAGACCACGGGGCTGGTTTTCCTAGAAATGACGTTGGTGAAGAGTCTGACCAAGTACAATTGGGAATTGATGGATTCGCTGGCTGGAGACAGAGCGAAAGTCCTGAATTTTCTGCGCATGGAAAAGTGGCTGCTGGATAGACCTCATCATCCGAGTGAGGCAGCCAAGCAGTGGCTGATCGATCTATACAACGAAAATAAATTAGTGCGTGGCGAGTTCGAGCTAGACGGGCAAGTTGTGAAGCTCGAGGACCTCACGATGCCCGTGCTGAATATCTTTGCCCGCCACGACCACATTGTGCCTCCTGCCACTAGTAGGGCTTTGGGTGCGTATCTCCCCTCCCAAACCCTCTATGAAGAGCTCGAGCTTAACGCGGGCCACATTGGCGCCTTCGTGAGTGGCAAAGCCAACCAAGCTTTTAGTGATAAGTTGTCGAGTTGGGTCGCACCGAGGGGCGGACGCTCTCGCAAGGCCAAATCGTGAACGCCAGATTGCTCGGCAACTATTTATTGGTCCAAAACCTCATAGCATCCTGGAAAGCGTTGAAGTTTGAAGCGTTGCGGTTCGCGGTGAAATTGCGGAAAAATATTTCGTTTTGTTGTGCGAGAAATTCAAGGGTTTGTTCAATAAACGCCGAAGCTGCGCGGGTATAGGGGTTGCTGGCAAAACGAATTAATTGCTCCAAGGCTAAATTAGTCAATAGCGGGGCCGAATCTTCTTTCTCTTTATCTGCAAGAATCTGCAGGAGTATGAGTTGAGTGATGTCCTCTTCAGAGTCCGCTTTTTTAACCTTGATGCTGCTACCGGCAAGAATCAGATCGGCCAAATACTCCAAGTTGACGTATTTGCTGGTGTCGAGGTCGTAAATCCTGCGATTAGGATACTTTTTGAATTCGCGCAATTTGCTGGTTCCTGTGGCCTGTTGTTCCACTGCAAAGGCAGTTGAGTGCAGAATATTGTCGCCCACTTCTTGACCGGTTTGTCCGGAGCGAGCTAAAATGCTGCAGTGCAACAATTTATTTTTTGACGATAAACTCGGAGTAACATAATGAGTATAGAAGGGGTTTTCAAATTCAATAAAGACGTGATGGAAGACAACGCAGAGGCGGCCAAGAAGCTCTTCGAAGTGAATAGCAGGTATTTGTCAGAGTGCATTAGTCTGGCGCAAGAGGCGCAAGAGAAGTTAGGTGGCGCCACGACTGCAACCGGGGTGATGGAAGTTCAGAAGGATTACAGTAAAGGCTTGTGGGAAGCGAGTAAGGCCAACTATCAGGCCAATAGCGACATCATGAAAGATTCGTATAAGACTGCAGGCGAATCGATGAAAAATGCTTTTGAATATATGAAAGATTTCATGCCCGGCTATGCGCCTGCCGAGAGCAAAGTTCCTGCCAAGCCGACTAAAGCGGCGGGCAAGGCTGCAAATAGTTAGGGGCTCGGCGGCTACTTCTCTCGTACATATAGAGATTCCCCTGGTAGTAGGGTTCGATTGGGCCAGGTCTATGTGCCTAACCGATATACAATGAAGGCCGTCTAGAGGCTGCATAATCGGCTGAAGGCTGTGGCCTTGGCGGGCGGGATGCAATCATTGCGCCGATAAACCCGCTGCTAAAATCTTAGATTTATCAGGGAGGCTTTTTTTTGAAGTACGACACATTGAGCTACGTGGCTGCAGAGGGCATTTTGACGCTGACGCTGAATCTGCCCGATCAACTTAACGCTTTTACCTTAGAAATGGCCAGAGAACTGGTTGAGGCCTTCAACCGCGCGAGTGAGGACGATGCGGTGGGTGCGATTGTTGTTACCGGTGCGGGACGCGCGTTCTGCGCTGGTATGGATCTGTCTATTGAAGGGAACGTATTCGGTCTCGATGAGAGTCAACAACCAACCTTTGAGGATGTCAGCCAGCGCGGTGAAGAAGAGCACATCTTGCACGGCGTGCGTGACGAGGGCGGCTTGGTCACGCTTGCTATTTATGAATGTAAAAAGCCAGTGATCGCAGCAATTAACGGCGCGGCAGTAGGCATAGGCGCTACCATGACCTGCGCAATGGACATTCGCCTTGTCTCTACGAAAGCGAAGGTTGGCTTTGTTTTTAACAAAATTGGCATTACCCCCGAAGCGTGCTCGAGTTGGTTCTTACCAAGGGTAGTGGGTCTCTCTACTGCATTGGAGTGGTGTTACACAGCCGAGATCCTCGACGCCGACACCTTGGTGCAAGCGGGCTTTGCGAAAGCAGCATATGAGCCTGACGATCTACTGGCTGCGGCGTACGCGATTGCAGAGAAGATCGTCAAGCATAGTCCGGTAGCAATCGCATTGACGCGACAAATGATGTATCGGAATTCGGCTCAAGAGCATCCTCGCGACGCGCACAACGTGGATTCGCTCGCTATTTTTTATGCGAGTTTGGGTAGCGGCAAAGAGGGGGTTCAGTCGTTCTTGGAGAAACGCGAGGCGGTATTCAGTGACTCAGCCCAGGCGATGCCGCCGTTTTATCCTTGGTGGAAGGGATAAAAATGTGGTTCGGGGTGCGCAGCAGCATAAGTTTTGGAAAATGTAGCCGCGCAAGACTCTGTTGAGCACGACCTAGCGGCAGCGATGATTTTAAGATTAAGCCCTGCAGACAGCTGACCATCGACATCAGGAAAATCGCCTTCTACATCTGGCGGTGCAAAAAGTTTACAGAGCAATATTACAAGAACTAAAGAAAACAGCTTCAACGCCGACTTAATGTTTGCCTTGGGGACTGTTTACATCACGCGCTTTCTTCTCCCCTAAACGAAGCAAAGTCCCCAAGGCCGTTTCCAAAATTCTGCGCACGCCAATCTATTTTTTTCATTACTATAGATAGGGCAATGTTGTGACATGAATAACGAGGCGATTGAATAAGCGCGTAAACAAGCAATGTCTTCTAAATCGATACATTTTTATTTCGACTACATATCTCCATTTGCTTACTTCGCATGGCGCCAGCTGCCTGCCATAGCGAAGAAATACAACCGTCAGATTGAAGCGCATCCGGTGGTGTTTGGAAAATTATTAGACCATTGGGGGCAGTTAGGGCCTGCTGAGATTGCGCCTAAACGCAATTGGCTGCATCAATTTTGCCTCAGATACGCGGCTGTTAATGGGTTTGAATATAACCCACCGAAGTACCATCCCTTTAATCCACTCGCAGCATTGCGCATGTCTCTTAAGGAGGTGAGCGGCAATAACCAGCACCAGGTCATCTCCACTATATTCGAAAGCGGTTGGAGTCGAGGAGAGGATCTTGGCGATCTGCCCACACTCATTGCGCTTTTGGATGAGCAAACGGTTGATGGCGAACATTTAGGTCAAGAAGCTGCTAAACCTGACGTAAAAAATCTATTGGTTAATGAGACCGCTATGGCGATTGAAAAAGGCGTTTTTGGCGTGCCCTCAATAATCATTGACGACAAATTGTTTTGGGGCAACGACCAAATGGAGCACATTGAGCTTGTGCTCGCTGGTAAAGACCCCGTAGGCCCGGATAAGCTCAGTGTGCTGGAGAGACCTAGGGCGATTGACCGAAAGGTCTTCACGGAACTCGATATAGATCACTAATGCTCGCCAAGAAATTTACCGAGTCGACTCAATCTGCGTGGAGGGTAACCAAATTGTTTGAAAAAAATAGAGTCATCCTTAAATCGTTGTTGCTATCAGCCATGCTGTTTGGTTGTAGCGCGCCAGAAATACCCAAGGAAACGGTAGAGGTCGCAACTAGGTTGGGCGTTGTGGAGGGTTTTCGTCAGCATGCGGTGATGCATTTTTATGGCATTCCTTACGCTGCGCCGCCGGTAGGCGAGAAGCGATTTATGGCGCCGTCTCCGCCCGAAGCTTGGTCGGGTGTTCTAGCGGCGACGTCTTTTGCCAATCGGTGCTTGCAGGCAGAGGGTGGACTTGAGGGCGAAGGTACACCGTTTAAGGAAGACTGCCTGTATCTAAATATCTATACGCCGTCGGTTAATGGAGAGAAAAGACCCGTTCTCTTTTGGATTCATGGTGGTGGATTCACCCAAGGTTCAGCCAACGGCTACGATGGATCTGTGCTTGCCGGTCAGGGCGATGTTGTTGTGGTCACAATCAATTATCGACTCGGCTTCCTTGGCTTTGCCGACTTGTCGGACTTGGGTACTGAATTTCTTGGCTCTGGCAGCAATGGTATTCGAGATCAAATAATGGCGCTCAATTGGGTGGCTCAAAATATCGAAGATTATGGCGGTGACCCCGCTAATGTAACGATTTTTGGAGAGTCTGCGGGTGGTCATTCAGTGCTGGGACTGATCGCGGCGCCCGCTGCTGACGGGCTCTTTCATAAAGCCATTGCTCACAGCCCAGGCATTGTAAATCTGCCATCTCAGAGCACTGTTCCAGCGCTAGTATCAAAGTACGGCGTTACGGGGCAAGCGTTGCGCGAGCGCATATATTCGCTCTCGGCAGCGGAGATAGTGGCTACGCAGCCGAATTTAGGAATCAGTGGTGGCCGCATCGATGGAACGGTCATTACTAGATCAACGGTCGATGCCATCTTAGAACGGGGTGAGCAAGGGGTTCCCTTAATCGCGGGAACCAACCGGGATGAGGGCACGCTCTTTTCGGCACTGATTCCTGACACGATGTGGCCTGAAATGGAGGAAGGACTTGCCCGTATGATCGTTGCTGGCGACCCCGCCAATTACCTAGCCTCCGTAAGAGAACTGTATCCAGAATCGGACACGAAATACCAAGAACGGATTTGGGGAGACATGTTCCGAATTGCGGCTGTCGGCTCTGCTCAAAGGGCGACACAGGCAAGCCCAGGCGGTTGGCTTTATCGTTTTGATCTGGTCTCAACGGCTCCTGTCTTAGGGGAAAAATTTGGCGCTACACATGGGGCCGAAATCCCCTTTACGTTCAATTCGTATGCAAGGTCAGATAATGGCTTTCCCGGAAGAACCTTTATGGGCTTTGAGGTGTATGACCCTGAGGAGGAAAGCGTTTCTAATCTGGCTAATGCTTGGTCTGCAACGGTTATTCAGTTTGCGAAGTATGGCGATCCTAATGGTGCCGGTTTGCCCCAGTGGCCTCGATATCGGGCGGAGCAGCGACGAACCATGGTTTTAGATCAAGCGCCTCGGATTGAAGCAAATTGGGAGCAAGAGGAGTTAGCTCTGTGGAGCTCTGTTGGTCTATCTCCGTAGCAAGGTTTGATTCATAGAGTCTGCTCGTTTAGCTGGGCGACGCGGGGGCGAGATAAGCCTAGAGGTTTTTAAATTGTTTAAAGGCGATCTCTAGCAGCATGGGGATATTATTCTCACGGCCGACTTCCGGTCGATCTTCGATCCATTTCAGCAACATGAGCGAGCGTACGAGCAAGAACAACGGCAGTTGGGCAAAGCTGTCGTTACAGCCTGGCCGCACAGAATCGTAGCCGGCGATTAACGCTTTGCTGGTTATGTCAAAACGAGGCGTTGAATGAAAAAAATCGAGCTGGTCATAAACGGCAACTGCAAGATCAAATGCGTGCCAGCCAAAGCCCGCATCATCGAAATCGATCACGTATAACTGATCAGCGTTACGCAACACGTTGTTGGCGTGCAGGTCGGCATGAATCATGCCGAAGTTTTGCGGGTTCTTAGGTATCGAGCGCAGGTGCGCGGACACCGCGGTGCGAATCAACTTCAGTTGGTCGCGATTGCTCTGTGTCGTTAAGCCGAGTTCCCAGAAGCGGCCCCAGAAGGGCGCGTCACCGACAAAGCCGTCGTGATCTAAAGCGTGGCGAGTAAATCGAGCGGGCGCGGTCCAGGCGAGTGTTGCTAGGTGGCAACGCGCGATTAATGTACCCAGAGCAAAATAGGTATCGTGGAGCAGGGAGTCGGAGGGTTGGTTTGCCAGAACTTCGGATAACGCCTCTCCAGGCAGCCATTGGATTAGGCCGGCCTGGCGTGTGGTTGCAGGCGTGCCCAAGCCAGCTTCTACATAATACCTGCCGTGTTTAGTCAGCTCTACTTTGGGTATAGCAATACCGCCCTCGGCGAGCGCACGCGTCCATATCTGCTCAGACTCCAACTCTGGTAGCGAATGATAGCCGGGGCGGTGTAAGCGCAGCGCAAAGGTGCCTCGGTCTGCGGTTTCTATGCGAAACACGGTGTTTTCGCTCTGGGAAGCCAAGGTTAGCGAGGTAACCTGCAATGACCAATGCTCCAACGCTTGGTTCGCGATGGCGTGTAACTGTTCTGATGCTAAGGCCGTAGCCATGAGTTAGTTCGCGCTTTGCGACAACGCGGTTTCGAACGCGGTGAAAAATTCGTCCGCATGGGCCTGGTTGAAGACCAACGGCGGACGCACTTTTAATACATTGCCATGGGCGCCGGCATTGGAAATAAGATAGCCGGCTTTTTTCAGGCGCTCGACGATTGCTTTGGCACCATCGCGATCTGGGGTGCGACTTTCTTTGTCTGTTACCCAATCAATGGCTAAAAACAGTCCGTGGCCACGAACATCGCCAACTTGCTCAAATTGCTCGACCAGTGCTGCCAGTTTGTTTTTAAGGTGAAGACCCACCTTGGTGACTTGGCTTTGCAGGTTTTCGTTTTCGATAACGTCTAATACCGCATTGGCAACAGCGGCTTGCAGCGGTGTTGCTGCCATAGTGTTGAAATAGCCGCTGCGGCGAAAAAAGGTGTCCAGAATGTCTGCCCGCGCTGCAACTCCGCCGGTTGGGTAGCCTGCGCCCATAGGCTTACCCATGGCTGCAATATCTGGTGCGCAATCCATAATCTGGTAACCCCACCATGTACCTGTTCGACAAAAACCGGCTTGCACCTCGTCAAAGATCACGACGCCGCCCGCGTTGCGCACGAGTTTTGCGGCCTTCTGCATATATCCTGCCGGTACCCTAGGCAGCCCTTCGTTAGCGAAAATTGAACAAAATAGCATTCCGGCAAACGGTACACCGTCTGCTTCAAAGCCGGCGATAGCGCGTTCAATCTCTTGCAGGTAACGATCGCATAACGCGTCATCGCTAAGGTCCGGTTCTAATGGCCGATAGCTGTCAGGAAATGAGACCCTGCGAAATTCTGGCTCAAATGGTCCTACCGTCATGCGGAAGGTCTCATGGGAGTTGCCATGGTAAGTGGCGTTACTGCAAATAATGCCTGTGCCCTTGGTGAAGGTTCGAGCAAGACGCAATGCCAGTTCGATTGCTTCAGTGCCGCTGCAGACCATCTGTAGAGTAGTCAGTGGGTCGTCATGCAGAGCCAGTAAGCGCTCAGAATAATCTACGACCACTTTGCTTAAATAGCGACTGTGCGTATTCAGTAGGCCTGCTTGTTGATGCATGGCGCTAACCACATGCGGATGACAATGGCCGACACAGGGAACATTGTTATAGCAATCCATATAGCGGCGCCCGGTATCGTCATAGAGCCAGACGCCGTTGCCTTCAACTATGTGGATAGGCTCCTTGTAAAACAGCGTGCCGTGGCCCATGGTGCGGCGCCGTGCCGCCAATAAATCTGCGCTGCTCATAATGTTGTCCCCTGCCGTAGGAATACAGTACCAGCATCCGGCTGGGTAGGCGATGACGCGGTAGGTATCGGTTACACGCGTGATCTGGGTCATCTGTAAAAAGGGATTCGCTTAAATTAGGCATCGAAACGCATGGCTGGTAAACGAAGATGCTGGACAAGACGTTTATTGCTAACGCCGGTGGTATGTGTTTTTCTCTTACGCTGACGAAAGAGGGAGTATCTTATGTCTGAATCAATGAAAGATTCGGCGACAGCAAGGAATTTGACTGTTCTGATCGGTGTTCTTGTGCTGATGACGTTTGGAATTGTTGGGTTGGTGCGCCTGATCGTTTATTAGAGATGCCTAGTCGCCGATAACTTAGTTGTCCAAGTTGACCACCAACGGAATTGTCGAGCTCGGTAGCAGCGCTTTGGCGCCTCTTTGGGCTCGGTCTTCGTTTACATCGAGTTAGGTCGGCGCAGTTCAGGCTCGAGCCCATTTCCCATCATGTCGATAAAGTTTTCAGCGTAAAAGGCATCAAGGGTCCCTGCTGGAAGACCATTGAGTGTTTCGCCGAATCGCTTCAGCGGATTTCTTCCGCCTTCCACATGCGGAAAGTCAGTGGAGAAAAGGCACATATCTTCATGGGAGTTTTTGATTATCCAGCCGGTGTCTTCGTGCGGGTAGGGGGTTACGCGCAACTGACGCTGAGCGATCTCTGAAGGTTTAGCGGACAGGTTCCGCAGTCGTGCTTCGTTCTTTTGAAAGGCGTGTGCTGCCGAATCTAGATTGCGTAGCCACCCTGGTAGCCAAGATGCACCGAGTTCTATGACGCCCCATTTCAACTTGGGGAACTGATCAAAAATTCCATCAATGATCAGAGTTGCGAGGGTCTGTTGAACTGAAGTGGAGATCGGCAGATACGTCACGGATGTAAAGTTTGCGTCTCCACCATGAAAGTCGGGGACGGCCGGTAGGCCGTTGTTTTTGTAGGTCGGATTCAGCTTTTCTTCGCCCCCAACATGAAACAGGATAGGCAATCCGGCTTCTTCTGCCATCGCCCAAATAGGGAAAAGGCCTATGTGACTGGGGCTGTGATTTTGCGGGCACCAAGACGGTACCATCAGCGCTTTGGCGCCCATATCAATCGCTGTTTTGGCAGTTTCTTTGGCGCGGCCGAAATCCTCAAGGGGAACATAGGCTGTAGCGAGAAGTCTTTTATCCACCGAACAGAAATCCGTCATCATTCTATTGTGGGCAGTCGCTGCTCCATAACAAAGGTCGCTATCACCTGACTGGTCGAAGCCAAAATTGCCAAGGCAAAAGGTTGTGAAAACAAGCTGACTAGCGACGCCAATGTGATCCACTGCGGCAGGGCGGTCCTCTCGGAGAAATGCCCCATGCGCCTCGTAGTTCTTGCGCAGCATAATGTTATCGCCAGCTTTGGCTCGGAATTCGGTGTCTTGTTGGCGCTTTTGTGCGTCTTCCACCGCCAACCGATTGCCAACACGCACGCCCAGATTTGGGTGTGCTAGGAAACGTTTAAGCAGTGTTTTTTCAAAATACGGATTCAAGCAGTCCGACATCTCCATGAGATGGCTGTCGGCATCATGAACGATACGATCCTCGATATAAGGCATCGGTCTTGCTCCCCTTTGTGTGCTCTCTATTTCAATATATCATCTCAATGGGTGAGGGAAAAATACCAACGCAAATTTGTTGTCGGCTTGCTGTAGCCAAATGCCTGTGTGGCGGTTTGACTCGGTCTGATCATTTGTTGGGTGCAACCGTTGCTCAACATTACGCAATATTTCTCTCCTTCGAACATAACTTTGAGATAAACCTATGGCTGGATTTGTAAGAGGTGCGCTGTTTTTGACCATGTTCTTTAGTTCGTGGGTGAATGCTCATGAAGATTGGCAAGCCAAAGAATATTCCCGCGAAGCGGCGCACAAGCCGACGCCGTTGCCTGATCGAGTGGTCCTAACATGGTCAGGCGACCCCGCTACAACCCAATCCGTCACATGGCGTACGGATGTATCTACCAAGAAAGGCCGCGCGCACTTGGCTATCGCCAATTCAAATGGAAGAGCACTAAAACCAGAAGTTTTCGAGGCCGAGACGGAGTCTTTTAAAAGCGATATCAACGAGGCGAATTATCACAGTGTGACTTTTAGAAACTTGCAGCCTGATACGCTTTACACCTATCGGGTTGGTGATGGCGTTAATTGGACTGAGTATTATCATTTCAGAACTGCAAGCGATCGGGCCAGGCCGTTCAGCTTTATTTACTTTGGCGATGCACAAAATGAAGTTCGAACTCATTGGTCGCGGGTTTTTCGGGAAGCGTTTCGGGATGCACCAAGAGCCGCATTTACCCTCCATGCAGGCGATTTAGTAGACAATAATGATTGGGACTCGGAATGGGGCGATTGGCATCAGGGCCCTGACTGGGTCAATGGAACTATTCCTGTAATCGCGACACCAGGAAATCACGAATACCGTCGTATTGACCAAGGGTCTAGGTCCGAACGCTTTTGGGCAACGGATGATGGACAGGTGATCGAAGTAGATATGACCTCGTTCGAAACCGAGTCAAGCGAGGAAGGTACAAGGTATAAACTGTCGTTCGTGGGCCCAAATGGAGCAAGCACAAACCTTGAGATGAACGATGGCGGCAATATTGACGTCGTAGACGACGCTATGGAGTCTATAACTGGATTTAAAAAAGAGGCGCTGCTCGGTTCCAGTTTTTATGCCGCGCCGCTTTATGACCGGCAACGTGATCCCGGGGTTCCCGCAATTACGAGGCATTGGCGCCCACAGTTTGCATTTCCGATTCAGGACGTGCCCGATGAGGCACTGAAAGAGACGGTGTATTTCATCGATTATCAGGGTGTGCGTTTTATCTCGCTAGATTCCAATAAAGCACCTGAGTTGCAGGTGTCTTGGTTTCGAAAGGTGCTGGAAGACAACCCTAACAGGTGGACAATCGTAACGTTCCACCATCCCGTTTTTTCGCCTGGATCGGATCGCGACAATCCAAAAATTCGCGAACTTTGGAAGCCGCTACTAGATGAGTTCAAGGTCGACTTAGTGTTAAGCGGCCATGACCACACCTATGCTCGTACAGGGCAGGTAGATGCGACAAACCTGACAAATGTCCCTACCGGTTATCAACAGGCGTATGACCCAAAAATAGGAACGGTCTATGTCGTGTCGGTCAGCGGCCCGAAGATGTACGCCATCACGAAAGGCAAATACGCGAAAAAGTTTGCGCAAGACACCCAGCTTTATCAAATAATCCATGTGAATGAAAGAAATCTAGAATATAGGGCGTATGAAGCAACCGGCGAGCTTTATGACACGTTCACACTGCAAAAACGCGATGGAATGCCTAACTTATTGATAGAGGCGTTGCCTGAAGAAAAGCGACAGTAACGCGACTTAGATTTACGTTGCGGTGGTTGAGAAACGAGCGGCCTGATAGGGCTGTTGTGAGGGTAGACTACGTTTTTGGATCAGTGGTTAATCTTTCTCTCGTGTTTGCGGCTCGGGAGCGGGTATCCAGTAGGGTCGCTGAAGCGGCATTGGCAGGTCTTTAGGCAGCACTCCGTCCAGTAAGACATTCGCCAAAATGGGTGCATCCTCTGTCATCGTGACCCAAACGAAGTGATCGAATTCGCCATATTCAATGCCTCGGAGAGAGGAAATGCCTCCGGTGGTGGCTAACGCTATTTTTTCGTGCTGATGCGGCCCCACTACTGTGGATTCGTACTCGTAAGTGTGCATATGTCCTGCAAAAGCTGTGTAACTTCGATCTTGCAGTAAACCCTCGACAACTTCCCACTCGGGCACAACATCCGTATGGCGCGGCCATGGCCCCGTGGTGGACGTCTCGGTTTTGCTTCGTTTCCAGCCGAGACGCCAGTAAGGCCGGTGCATAAGTAGAAATGTCCACCGAACGGAGTCGTTTGCCGCAAGCGTTTCCTCAAGCCAGGATAGTTGGGCTGCCTGCTCCTTACCCCAGTCACCCCTACGTTGACTGTGGCCAGACACGCCTCGCCGATCAAATAGAGCGGAGTTCAGTACGACGAAAAGAACATCCTTGTATACAAAGCTGTAATAGCTGGGTCCGTACCTCTCGCGCCAAACGTCGGCCATGACCTGATTCGAATAATCGTGGTTACCCGCCGTATAAAAAAATGGCGCATCCAGTTGTCCGACAAAACTGTCGAGTTCGTCCCATTCCTTGCGCAACTGGACACGGTTTTTCGTATAGCCCTCGATGAGATCGCCGACGCTAACGACGAAAGCGGGTTGCAAAAGATTAACGGTCTGCATTGCGGGTTCAAAGATACCAAGGCGCTCGCCGCCCGTTCGATCGGTTACCACGGCAAAGTGGAACCTATTGTCGCTATCTAATGCGTTCAAGGACGTCCAAGGCGTTGCCCTATCGTTACTATTCGTTGGCAACGAAGGCGCGATCTTAGTCTCATCCGCGCTGAATGACGCAGGGCTGAACAAAAAGACGATTAAAAAATAAATTCCACAGCGAATGCCACGAAGCCTTAGCAGTAATCTAGGTTCACAATTCAACATTAAGGGTCAGCCTACGGTTTAAACATTGCAGATTTGGTTAGCGGTTATCTCAAGGGGCCAGGAAATAAGGTCTTCGCCGGGATACGTCATGATCAAGTATCGTCACACGCTCCATTAAGCGCTTGTGTGGCCAGAAATCGGCAGTCGCGCAGTGTTGAACAGCTCTATTGTCCCACATAGCTACAGACCCTGGTGCCCAACGAAACCGACAGGTTAACTCAGCTCTTCCGACGTTCATTAAGAGCTCGTTTAACAGGTTCGAACTCGTGATTTCATCCAGCTCCTCTGCGCCTGAAAAGCCGCGGGTGAATACTCGATTTACAAAAAGGGTTGTCCCACCTGTTTCTGGATGTGTTCTTGCGACCGGGTGAGTGGCAACGGGAAGTCTGCCATCCATCTTATGGTGGGGCTGGCCGATATGCTGTGCATTGAGATTCTTAACTCGCTCTTGCGTATCCGGATGCAAGGAAGCCCATAGGCCGTAACAGTCGCAAAAATTTGTATCCCCTCCGATCGGAGGCGCCTCTCTGCAAATTAATATAGAACCCATCGGAGGGCGCGTCGACCAGGTAGCATCACTATGCCATTCTGACGCTGCGCTCGGGTTTTGTTCGTTCGAGACTAAGGTCAAAACATCAGGGTATTCCTTTGGCGTTGGCAGGCCGGATGGTATGTGGTCTCGCTCACCATGATGCGCGCCTAATTCGCCGAAATGCTCGGCGACCTCAATCAATCCGTCCTTAGTCAGATGCTCTTGGCCGCGAAACATGATGACCTTCCGATCAAGCCATAGGTTTCTTAAGTAATCCACCACACCGGGTTTGTTGAGGTCTTTGTCTAGATCAATGCCATGCACTACCGTCCCTATGGAAGGTGTTAACGGCTCCAGCTTGAGCTCTATTCCACAAACCTTCGAAATACTGTGCGTGGCTGGAAGATTCGCTCCTGGCACCAAACCGGCATCCTGGTTTCTTATGCCGTCAGCCGCCGCTGCGCGATCATCGGCATCGGGCTGGCGGATCGCAGCCACGACGCCCATGCGACTAGAGCGAGATAGTTTCCTGTTTTTTCTTTCGGATTGTTCGGCCATTCCTTTCCCCGTACATGTCACGAGTTAGATCGGCTAAGTTTCTACGCTCTCTTTGGGCACGCCGCAAGGTCAAAATTTTATAATGTTGCCCTCGGGGAAATTTAGTGGAAATGACATGCGC
>ERZ802831.578-NODE-578-length-18843-cov-44.2989_pt1 | contig 18843 bp, 14 predicted proteins | sample MGYA00345655_ERZ802831 | MGnify/ENA primary metagenome ERZ802831 (study PRJEB30503, sample SAMEA104212376) | marine metagenome | biome: Westerlies Biome; feature: [SRF] surface water layer (ENVO:00010504) within the epipelagic zone...; material: water...
TTTTTAGAATTTGATCAAGTATATAAAAATACCAAAGTAATTAGACTAGAACAAAATTATAGATCATCACAAAATATTTTATCTGTAGCATCAAACTTAATAGCAAATAATGAAAATCGAGTTGGAAAAACTTTAACCACTACCATGGAAGAAGGAGATTTGGTTAAATTAAATTGCTTTAAAAATGGCAAAGATGAAGCGATAGGAATATCTGATGAGATAGAAAAAAAATTAAAAAAAAAGTATTCTTTTAATAATATGGCAATTCTAGTTAGAGCTATATTTCAAACAAGAGAATTTGAAGAAAGATTTCTTAAAATTGGTATGCCTTATAGAATTTTGGGTGGCACTAAATTTTATGAAAGAGCAGAAATTAAAGATTGTGTAGCTTACTTAAGATTAATACATCAAGAAAAGGATGACTTAGCGTTTGAAAGAATTGTTAATAATCCAAAAAGATCTATAGGTGACACTACCTTAAAAACAGTACATGAATACGCAAAAGAAAATAGTCTAAGTTTAGAAAAAGCCTCAATAAAAATGATTGAGCAAAATTTGATAAAACCAAAAACAAAAATTGGGCTAGGATTTTTTCTTAATTCATTAAGTAAATGGAGAAATGATTTATTAATCAAAAAAATTAGTCATATTAAATTATTACAAATTGTCCTAGACGAGTCTGGCTATTCAGCAATGTTAAAAAATAAAAAAGATATCGATAATGAAAATAGATTAGAAAACATAAAAGAATTATTAAGTGCAATGAAAGAATTTGATAATTTGGAAAGTTTTTTAGAACATGTTTCCCTCGCAACATCTATTGATCAAGAATGGGATGGGGAAAAGGTAAATATGATGACAATGCATGCCGCAAAAGGATTGGAGTTTGATGTGGTATTTCTACCTGGTTGGGAAGAAGGATTGTTCCCTCATCAAAAATCAATTGAAGAAAAAGGCCAAAATGGACTAGAAGAGGAGCGACGTTTAGCGTATGTAGGGATTACCAGAGCAAAGAAAAAAGCTATTATATCTTTTTCTATGAATAGATTTTATCAAGGTGATTGGATAGATAGTATGGCATCAAGATTTATTGAAGAATTGCCAGAAAAACATTTGGAAAAAAATTCATTTTTTGATGAAGAAACAGAAGAAGTTGACGATTTCGAATTTAATCAAGATTTTGAATTAGAAGAAGGAACACGTAGTCCAGGATGGATACGATATCAAAAAAGAATTAAATGAATAAAAAAATAAAAATTTTAAGAGAAAAATTCAAGTACTACGGTATTGATGGCTACATCGTTCCAAAAAATGATGACTATTTTACAGAATATTCAAAAATCAATCGATTAAAAATTATATCTAACTTTAGTGGATCTGCTGGATTAGCTGTTATTTTAAAAAAAAAAAATTATTTATTTACAGACGGACGTTACACAATTCAAAGTCAAATCGAATCTGGTAAAAATTTTAAAATTATAAGTTACGAAAAAATAATTAATTGTGATTTATTTAAAGGTTTAATATTAGGTGTTGACCCAAAATTAATTACTTATAACCAGGCAAAAAAATTTTTTTTAAAAAAAAATAAGATTAAGTTTATAGATAATAATTTAATTGACGAAATTGAAAGTCAAAAAATCAAAGATAATTTTCCATTTTTTACATTAAACAAAAATATTGTTGGTGAAAGTCATGTTTCAAAAATAAACAAAATTTCAAAATTTTTAAGAAAAAGTAAATCTGATTATTTGTTTATAAGTGCACCAGAAAATGTAGCTTGGATTTTAAATATTAGAGGTGGAGATGGTCCAAATAGTCCAGTACCAAATTGTAGATTAATTATTAGTAAAAATAAAAAGATTTATTTAATAAGCAATAATGAAAAAAGCAAAAATCTTATTAAAGAAAAAATAATCAAATCAAATGAATTAATTCATATAAAAGATTTTCCTAAAAAAATTCTTCAGTTAAGAGGTAATAATTTTATAGTAGATAATAATTCATGTTCAATTTATTTTGAAAATATTATTAAATCTAAATTTAATATTATTAAAAGAGATGATCCAATATATCTTCTAAAGGCAATTAAAAATAAGACAGAAATAAAGAATATGATCGATGCACACATTATAGATGGAGCTGCTCTTACAAAATTTATTTATTGGATAAAAAATGTTAATAAGAAAAAAATTAGTGAGGTTCAAGCACAAAATAAATTAGAAAAATTTAGAAAAATGAATAAAAATTATTTATATCCAAGTTTTGATACAATCGCTGGTTCTGGAAAAAATGGAGCAATAGTTCATTATAGGGCTAAAAAAGAAAACTGTAGAATTATTGGAAAGAAAGATATCTTTTTGTGTGACTCAGGTGGTCAATATAAATATGGAACAACTGATGTAACAAGAACAATTTGTTTTTCAAAACCTAAATCAAATATTAAAGATATATTCACAAAAGTGCTAAAAGGTCATATCGCAGTTGCTAAAACCAATTTAAAAAAAGACAATATTGGAAGCAAAATAGACAAAAGAGCTCGTAAATTTCTTAAAGAAAGCAACCTAGATTATTCTCATGGTACAGGACATGGTGTTGGTTTTTTTCTTAATGTTCACGAAGGACCACAATCAATATCAAAAATAAATAAAGTTAAAATTAAAGAAGGAATGATTTTAAGCAATGAACCAGGTTTTTACAAAAAAGACAATTTTGGAATTCGAATTGAAAATTTAGTATTTGTTAAAAAAGTAAGAAAAAAAATCTTCTTTGAAAATTTAACACTTGCACCAATAGAAAAAGAATTAATTAATCAGAAACTTTTATCCTCATCAGAAAAGACCTATCTATTTAAATATCATATGAATGTTTACTCTAAAATATCAAAGTATTTAAATTTAAAGGAAAGAAGATGGTTAGCTAGTTTTATTTAATAAAGTTAGAAATTGTTTTTGATCTAAGGTTATTATCTTTAAGTTTTTTGCAGCTTCCATCTTTCTTTTTGTTGGTTTTTCACCAACAATTAAATAATTAAGTTTTTTTGAAACACTGCTGACAACTGCACCCGCATTTTCTTCTATTAATGATTTAACTTCAGCTCTACTTATTCCATTTAGTTTTCCTGTTATCATAAATGTTTTATTTTTTAGTTTTCCATTCTTATTATCTTCAGTAACATCTTTAATATCTAGGATTTCTGCAAGCTGGTTTAAAACATCTAGATTTACTTTATTAGAAAAAAAATTTTTTACAGAATTTACTTGCGTTTCACCAATCCCATCAATATTTAATAATTCATTATATTTTTCAGTCTTAGATAAAGCTTTAAATTTAGAAAATGATTTAAAATGTTTTGAAATTAGTTTTGCATTTTCTAAACCAATATGTCTTATACCTAGTGAATAAATCAATCTTTCTATTGAAATATTTTTTTTTTCATTTATTGCATACTTTAAATTTTCAACTGATAACCTGCCCCAACCTTCTAATTTTTCAATTTTTTTAAAGTCCAATTTAAAAATATCTTGTGGCAATTTTATAAATTTTAATTCATAAAAGTTTTCAACTATTTTTTTTCCAAATCCATCTATATTTAGTGCTTCTTTAGAAACAAAATGTTTCAATTTTTCAATAGTAATTTTTTCACACTCATAACCTTCACTCGTACATCTTCTAACCGCATCTTTTTTTTTTGTTATAATATTAAATTCTTTAATTGTTTTTGATCCACATGAGGGACAATCTTTTGGAAAAATAAATTTTTTGATATCTTTTGATCTTTTTTTTAAATCAACAGATAATATGTGAGGAATAACATCCCCAGCTCTTTCTACTGTAACGGTATCACCAATTCTTATATCTTTTCTGTCTATTTCATCTTCATTATGTAATGTGGCATTCGACACTAATACACCGCCTATATTAATAGGTTTTATTTTTGCAACTGGAGTTAATGCTCCCGTTCTTCCAATTTGAATTTCAATATTTTTGATTACAGAAACTCCTTTATTGGATGAAAATTTATGAGCTATTGCCCATCTTGGAGCATTTGCAACATTACCTAGTCTTTTTTGAAGCTTAAAATCATCAATTTTGTAGACAATTCCATCAATATCAAAATCTATTTCTGATCTTTTTTTTTCAATTTCACTATAATTAATTAATAAATCTTTTACTCCAGTAACTAGTTTATTAAGTGGGTTTGTTTTAAAGCCCCACTCATTTAACTTTTCTAAATATTTAGATTGATTTTCAACTTTTAATCCTTTTTCATAACCAAAAGTGTAAGCAATAAATTTTAGAGGAATTTTACTGGTATCATCTGGATTTTTTTGTCTTAATGATCCTGATGCGGCATTCCTTGGATTTGCAAATTTTTCTTTTAAAACTTGAAAATCACTATTTTGAATAAATACTTCACCTCTAATATCTATTTCCTCTGGGAAATTTTTTTTTAAAATTTTTTTTGGTATATCTTTAATTGTTAAAATATTGGCTGTTATATCTTCCCCTTCTTTACCATCTCCTCTTGATAACCCTTTTATTAAATTTCCATCTTTATAAGTTAAAGATGCTGAAATACCGTCAATTTTTGGTTCAGCACTATATGAAATTTTAAAGTTACTTTTTTCTGAAATAAAATTTATGATTCTTTTTTCAAAATTTAAAAGATCCTCTTCACTAAATGCGTTTGCTAGCGAAAGCATAGGCACTCTATGTAATGCTTTTTTAAAACTTTTGGAAGGTTTATAACCTACGGTTTCTGATGGAGATTGCTTAGATTTAAGGAAACTATATTTTTTTTCTAATAATAAAATATTATTTTTTAACTCATCATAAACCTTATCATTTACTAAAGGTTTATTATTGTCATAATAGTATTTATTATATTTATTTACTAAATTAATCTTTTTTAGATATTGTTCCTTTATTTCTTTTTTATCCATCTAAACTAAATAAAGATTTTATTTTTTTAAGAGTTTTATTCTTCTTACTTCTTTTTTTATCTCTTTTTTTTACATTTTCTTTATATTCTTTATCAAAAACACTATAAGATTTCTCATACCATTTTGAAGATTGATAATTATAACCTAAAAGTTTTGCGTATTTTTTAGCTTCATCTTTTAGTCCAAGTATATAATGTACTTCAACCAATCTATGCAATGCTTCCTGCGCATATATCGTTGTTTCATAATCATCGATAACTGTTCTAAATCTATTAATAGCAGGTATCCATTTTTTCTTATCAAAATAATATCTTCCTATATACATTTCTTTAGAAGCAAGAGTGTCATTCACTAAATCAATTTTATATTCTGCATCTAATGAATAGTTGGTATTTGGATAATTTTTACTCACAATTTTAAAATATTCTTTGGCTTTTATAATTGATTGTAAATCTTTTTTTTCATCTACAATTTGCTCATAATATGAAATACCTAATAAATAATAAACATAGTCTAAATTTTTACTTAAAGGATAAATTCGTAAAAATCTCTCTAGCTCAGCTATAGTATCTGAATAATAATCTTGAGTATAATACGCATAAGCTGCCATTAAAGCTGATTTTGGAGCCCATTCAGACTGTGGGAATAAAGTTTCAGCTTCATTAAATTTTTTTGCAGCATAAAGAACATCTCCAGTTTCTAAACTTTCTACTCCTTCCTGGTATGCCTCAAGGACCTGAAGATCTAAACTTTTTTCTTTAATAATAGATTCTTTAATTTCTTCTTTTGAACAAGATATTAAAATAGCAAACAAGGCAATAAACAAAAAAAACTTATTCATAAATATTTTAAGTTTATACTTACTTAAACAATAATTTAAAAGTTTTCTTTACTATTTAAGCTATAGATCTCAACAAATTTTTATTGATAAGCGTGTGTGGAAGGTTTTTTTCTTTAATTTCTAAAATTGAAAAATTTTCTTTATTTTGAAAGACTTTTCTCAACAACTGATTTGTTAAATAGTGTCCTCCTTGTGAACATTTTACTCCACCAATAATTCTATAGCCTGAAGTATAAAGGTCTCCAATACAATCTAATATTTTATGATTAACAAATTCTTTGTCGTTTCTTAGTCCTTCTGGATTTAAAATTTCATTATCTTTTACAACAATAGCATTTTTTAAACTACCACCTTTTGCTAAGCCATTTTTTTTAATAAATTCAATATCTTCAAATAAACAATATGTTCTAGAGTTATAAACATCAGTTAAATCATCCTCATAAACTTTAACTATATTTCCTTGATTTCCAATTATTTGGTTTTTATATTTAAGCTGAAAGTCAATTTCTAAACTCAAAGCAGATGGTTTAATAGAAATCATTCTTTCACCTTCAGAATATTTGATTTCTTTGTTTATCTTAATAATTTTTATTGGGGTTTCGCTTACATCTACACCTGCAATTATTATTTTCTCAATAAATTCTTTTGCTGAACCATCAAGGATTGGAACCTCTTCGTTGTCAATTTCAATTAGAGCATTATCAATACCTAAGCCAAATAAAGCTCCCATTAAATGTTCAATAGTTGATACCTTAACACCAAAATCATTTTCTACAGTTGTATTTAATGATGTGTTAGTAACATTCATAAAATTTGGATAAACCAAATTATCAATTTTTAAATCAACTCTTTTAAAAACTATACCAAAGTTAGGTTCAGCTGGTTTGATACAGATGTTAACATCTAAACCACTATGCAATGCAACGCCATTAAATGAAATATTACTTTTAACGGTTTTTTGAGTTAAATAAGACACAGCTAGCTTGTAATTGCATTTTATTTAATTACAAAAACAACTAATATTACTATAAAAAACAATATTAACTAAATAGTTGAAAAAATTTTTCAAAAAAACCTTTATTTTTCCTATGTTTAGGAGCAAAAGCAATTTCATTAATATTTAAACCATTTCTTAACTTATTTGCAATTATAGAAATTTCATCACCAGTATCACCTATAAAATTATTTATGTAATTTCCGCACATATATTGTTTAATTTTAATTTGATATTTTTCTAACACATTATCAAACGCAAAAACTAATTTATTATCAATTGCAATAAAACTTACTTCAATACAAAAATAGTCATTGATTAGCTTGGTATCAAAAGAAGAATATCTTTTGCCATCAATAATATAATTTATTATGCACATATGCATTATTGTCTGGTCTTGGTAGTTTTTTTTAAATAAATCTTTAAACTCAGTTAAATTACTATTAAAACTTTTTTGTTTCAGTGAGGTTTCATAACTTTTTTTTATACCCATATTAATTTTTAAGTTTTTTTCATTTTCTACTATTAGAATAATATTTTTAATAAAATTACCTATTAATTTTTCAATTTTATAAATATTTTTATCAAGAAAATTTAAAAGTATATTAAGGTCCTTAAAATCAAATTGATGGTCAATTTTTAACTCTTGACTATACAAATTTTTTAGTTTTTTTTTATTAAGTACAAAAATTTGGAATTTATCCTTTGAAATATAGAGATAAGTTTCAAAATCTAAATCTTCAATCATTTAAAATAATTTGATTTTTAATTCTAGCATCAACAATCTTGTTATCTTTAAAATCATTATCATGCAAAAACTCTAATACAAGTTCTAATGACTCTTTGGTAAAATTTTGAGACAATTTAATTATTCTATTATTTCTAAGTTCTAGATCCCATCTTTTAGAAGGAAAAAAATATAGATTTGTAATTTCGTTATATGAGAATTTAGATTGATCTATAATTTTTTTAAAATTTAAAAATTCATTAATATCTGGTTTGCCAAAGATGAATGGTAATTCATTGTTTGAAAAATCATTTTTAGACAATTTTCCATTAGACCCTACTAGAAATACTTTACCATTATTATTGATTCTTGCTAAAAATTTTGTTTTTTGAATATTAATATCTAAAGACGATGGATATTTTTTAGAAACATTATATTTTTCAACTAAGGTATTTTGATTAATCAGGTTTATAATTTCTTTTTTGTTAATTAAAAATATATTGCCTAAATTTAAATCTTTAATTTTTTGCAATAAAATTACATTCTCATAATCATTCAAGCCAACAACATTAATATTATCAATTTCTTTAAATTTTAAATTACTTAATCCAATATTATTAATTGAGCCAACCAAAAGTAATAAAAAAAAATAAATTAAAATTTTTTTACCTTTTCGTTGATGCATCTTTTAAAATCCATTCAATTAATTTTATAAAACTTATTCCTTTATAAGCTGCTATTTCAGGTACAAGTGAAAGTTTGGTCATTCCAGGCTGGGTATTAATTTCTAATAAATAAAACTTATTTCTATAAAATTTAAAATCTGATCTACTCACACCTCTACACGCAATAACTTTATGTGCTTTTAAGGCCATATTCATAACTTCATTTAATTTATTTCTAGATATTTCTACTGGTATAATATGTTGAGTTTTAGCATTAGTGTTATACTTAGCATCATAGTCATAAAATTTTCTTTTTGGTTTAAGCTCAATTGCACCCAATTTTTTATTACCCATAATTGCAACCTGAATCTCTCTACCTGCAATAAATTCTTCAATCATTACTTCTTTATAACTTTCCATTGATTTTAAAATTTTTGTTATATTTTTTTTTGTACAAATATAAACATTAACACTTGAGCCTTCATTTATTGGCTTTACTACAACAGGAAATTTTAACTTATCATTTATTTGTTCTATTAATTTTGTACTCTTTTTATCAAAAGAATATTTAATAAATTTTGGAGTATTAATTTTATTGTTTATAAAAATTTTTTTTGAAATTTCTTTATCCATTGCTATAGATGAAGCAATTGGTCCTGAATGCGTATATGGTATTTGATATTGTTCTAGAATAGTTTGAATATATCCATCTTCTCCAAACTGACCGTGTAATGCATTAAATATAACTGATGGCTTAAATTCTTTAATATTCTTTTCTAGATTATTATCGGGTTCTGAAATTTTTATTTTATACCCATTTTTTTTTAATTCTTTTGCAACCTGAAAACCTGTATCAAGACTAATCAATCTTTCCTTTGAAATTCCCCCTGAAAGTATAAGTATTTTTTTTTTCAATTTATTCTAAAATTTTAATTTCTCTTTCTAACTTAACACCAGTTTTTTTTAAAACACTTTCAGATACAAATTCAATCAATCTTTTCATATCCTCAAACTTAGCATCCCCTTTATTTACAAAAAAATTACAATGCTTTTTTGAAATACAGGCATCTCCAAAAGATTTTTCAGCTGGAACTGACTCTTTTATTAATTGCCAAACTTTTTTATCTGTTTGATCTAATGGATTTTTAAAAGTACTTCCACTTGTCTTAATCCTAGTTGGTTGTGCTAGTTCTTTTTTTTTCTTTAATTCAATCATTTCATTTTCAATTAAATTTAAATTTTTTTTAAATCCTTTAAAAGATGCACTTAAAAAAATTAAATCATCAGACAATTTACTATCTCTATACTTAAAATTAACTTCTTTTACTGGTATTGTTATCACTTGCCCTGATTTAGTAATAGCTTGTATAGAAATTAAGATATCTTTAAATTCCCTTCCAAAACACCCTGCATTCATCTTAATACCTCCTCCTACTGTACCAGGTATGCATGAAAGAAATTCAAATCCACCCAAACTATTGTCTTTTGCAAATTCTGATAACAATTTATCACTAACAGCACTTCCGGCAATTATTATGTCATCTGATAAAAGTGAAATATTATTAAAATTATTGGAAAGCTTGATTACAACACCATTATATTTTTGATCTGTTATTAATATATTCGAGCCACCACCAAGAACAAATATCTTTTCTTGATTAATTTTTTTTAAAAATTTAATTAATTCTTTTAAATTATCAGCTTTATAATAAATCTTTGTTTTACCACCTATATTAAACCAATTTTTTTTTTTTAAATCATAATCAAGTTTTAGATTATTAAATTCTGAAGACAATTCTTTTAAATTAATACTCATTATAATAATTTAGGTAGCTCTCTCATCCATGTTGAGATAGTTCCTGCACCCATCCCAATAACTATTTTTTTTCCATATATATTATTCTTGATATATTTTGCTAATTGAAATTTATCATCTACTAAAAATAATTTAACTTTTGAGTTTTTAATAATTTCTTTTGCAAAATTCAAATAACTAAACCCTAATTTAATTTTTTCACCTGCAGTATAAATCGGTAGTAAAATTACTTTATTTGCATCTTTAAAAGCATGAGTAAATTCTTTTTTTAGATCTTTTAATCTTGAAATTCTATGTGGTTGAAAAACACATATTTTTTCATAATCTTTATAGACGTTATTTACTCCATCTAAAACAGCTTTAATTTCTGTTGGATGATGTGCATAATCATCAAAGAAATCTACTTTGTTGAAAGTAAAAATTTTATTAAATCTTCTTTGTACTCCTTTGAAATTTTTTAATCCTTTTTTTACACTTGAAACTGATAATCCGACAGTTATTGATAATGCTGCTGCAGCTACAGAATTTCTAATATTATGAATGCCTAATAATGGGATCTTAATTTTTTTAATTAATCTATTTTTTTTATTTGGTAAAATTATTTTTAAATCAAATTCTGATTGCTGTCTAAATTGTTTTATATTTTTAATACAAAAGTTTGATTTTATATCAATACCGTATGTATAAAAATTTTTATTTTTTAATTTCTTAATTAATTTTTTATTATTTGTATCATCTATGCATATGAATGATTTTCCAAAAGATGGAACTTTATTTACAAACTTTATAAAATATTTATTAAGTTCATCCATTGAACTATAATAATCCATATGTTCCCTATCAATATTTGTAATTATTGAATAAGTTGGTGGAATATGAACAAAACTTCCGTCAGATTCATCAGCCTCTAAAATAGACCAATCACTTTTTCCAAGTTTTGCCGAGTTATTAATAGAATTGATTACACCACCATTAATGATAGTCGGATCTATTTTGGTTTCTTGAAAAATTGAGGCTATTAGGGAAGTTGTGGTTGTTTTGCCATGTGATCCTACTACCACAATATTTTTTGTTAAAGAGACTATATTTGCTAGCATTTCACCCCTTTTATAAATTGGTAGTTGTTTTTTTTTGGCCTCAATTAATTCTGGATTACTTTTTTTAATTGCAGAAGAAACAACAACTATAGTCGCTTTATTAATATTTTGTTTTTTATGTCCAATTGAAATCTTTATTTTTTCTTTTTTCAATCTTTCAATATTTTTATTATTAGCTATATCGCTACCCTGAACTGTAAAGCCTTTACCTTTCATTATTAAGGACAAACCACTCATTCCTATACCGCCAATACCTACAAAGTGTATTATCTCAGATTTAGCTAGTTTAATTTTCATTTATAATCTTTAATAAATTTTCATTAACATTATTCCAGGTATTTTGATAATTTAAATTTTCTAAATTCTTTTTTTTCTTAAAAAAATCATCTTTATTTTTTAATAGATTTAACAATAAAAACTCAAATTTTTCTTTATCAAAACTCATTTGATCTATAATCCAACAACAATCTTTATCTTTGTAATACTTGGCATTTTCAAATTGATGATTATCCTTCGATGATGGTAAAGGGATAGCAATAAAAGGAATATTTAAAATAGCGATCTCAGCTAAACTTGATGCTCCTGCTCTTGTAATACATAAATCTGATTGATTTAAAAGCTGGTCTAAATTTTGGTCAAAATCGAATACCATATTTTCAATTTTATTTTCTAAATAAAAATTTCTTAAAAAATCTATATTTTTTTTATTAGTCTGATGAATTATTTTTATTGGGTTGGTTTGAGAAATTTTTACAATTGATTCATGTATAATTTCATCAAATATTTTAGCGCCTTGACTTCCTCCAACTATCATTAAAGTAAAAACTTTATCAATATTTTCTTTAGAATTTTTTTTATAATATTTATTTCTTATAAGTGGATTTGAAATTACTATTTTATTTTTATATTTATTTGGAAACTTAATAATGTTATTTGAGTAACATATTATTTTTTCACAAAAATTTAAAAAAAACTTATTTGCTCTTCCAATTACCATATTTGGTTCTAATAGAAAAATTTTAATACCAAATATCTTTGCGGCAAAACATAGGGGTAATGACATATATCCACCTGTTGAAATTAAAATTTCAATTTTTTGTTTTTTAAACAAAAGTAAAGATTTTAAAGTTAAAAAAAATACTTTCAAAATCCTATACGGTAGCAATATTGATTTATTCAATTTTGGTGTATCAATCTCAAAAATTTTATGCTTTTCAACATCTAAATAATTAAGACCTCTAAGATCGGTTGAAATTATAACCTCAAAATTATTTTTCAAATGATCATAAATAGTTTTTGCTGGTATTACATGTCCGCCTGATCCTCCTGTAGAAATCAAAATTTTTTTTTTCATGTTTGTTGATTTATTTTTCTTTTTGTTAAATTTAAAATCATCCCAGATAATATTGATATACTTACAATTGAAGAACCTCCGTAACTTAAAAATGGTAAAGTCATACCAGTAGTTGGAAGCAATCTAATATTAACACCTATATGAATAGTTGCTTGCATTAGAATTAAACTCACACAGCCTATTAAAATAAGTTTAATTTTTTCATTTTTTTCATAATTTATTTTTTTAAAAACCATATAAATAAGTATTAAAAACAATAACAATATTAATATTATGGCAACAACACCAAACTCTTCTGAAATTACTGAAATAATATAATCTGTATGTGCCTCTGGAACTCTGTTTTTTAATGTGCCTTCACCAATCCCTTTTCCAAAAAAACCGCCGCTTATTATTGACTCCATTGCTTTATCAGATTGAAAATTATGAGTTCCTGTATCTCTATTAAAAAAAGAAAAAATTCTACCATAGATATAATCAAATCTGGGAACAAATATAACTAAATAAGTAATAAAAACTATTACAAATAGAGAAAATCCTAAAAGGAAAAAAATGTTAATTCCAGATGTAAAAATTAAAACTGCCCATGAAAAGATAACTAACAGGGTTTGACCAATATCTGGTTGCTTAATTAAAAGTAAAGAGATTATTGATATCAAAATAATTGATAATAAATATTTTAAATAAAGATTTGAGCTTTTATTGCTACAAAGAATAGTGGCCAACATTACAATTAAAAATGGTTTTAATACTTCAATTGGTTGAAACCTTGGTAAAAAAAATAAATCTATCCATCTTTTTGAACCTTTTACTTCTATACCAATAATTGGAACCAAAAATAAAGAAATTAAAGAAATAAAAAAAAGAATAATAGAATATTTAAATAATTGATCAGTATTAATAGAGGAAAAAATAAAAATTATAAATATACCAATACATATATAAATTAGATGTTTAAAAAAAAAGAAGTAACTGTTTGTATCTAATTTATCTGAGGCAATTAATGAAGTTGAAACTAATGAAAAAAATAATCCAATTATGAATAAAAATGTTATGAGAAAAAAAATCGACTTATCAATGTTTTTCCACCATTGATAATAAAATTTATAAAAAAAACTATCACTTTGCATTTATAAATTTTTTAATCAATTTATTAAAGTATAAACCTCTATCTTCAAAATTTTTAAAATTATCAAAAGATGCACCTGCAGGACTAAATAAAATAATATTTTTTTCTAATTTTTTTTTTTTTATATCTAAAAATATTTCATTTAATATATCTTTTAGGTCTTTTAAGTTTTTAACAATAATTTTATTTTTAAGTTTTTTTTTAAATTCTTTATGATGTTTGCTAAAAATATAAGCTTTAAAATTTTTACAATGTCTTTTAGATAATTTAAATTGATCACTTTTTTTAGGAATGCCTCCTAAAATCCAATAAACATAATTTAGATTTTTTAATAAATTTTCTGAGGAAGCAAAACTTGTTGATTTTGAGTCGTTTATTATGGTTAAATTTTTATTTTTGAAAATAATTTGTTGTCGATATTTTAATCCTTTAAATTTATTTAATGTTTTTAGTAAAATTTTATTATTTAATTTGAATATTTTTAAAATCTTTAAAACAAAAGATAAATTTTCTTTATTGCCTGAGGATAAAAAATATTCATTTTTTATCTGATTATATATTTTGTTACTTTTTTTTGAGTCAATTTTGATGATTTTTTGTTTAAGATTGTTATTATCAATTTTTTTAGTAATTAATGGGTCATTTTTATTTATAAATGCTGTAGCATTATTAGGTTGGGAAACTAATAGTTTAAATTTTGCAGTAATATAATTTTTTAAATTTTTATGTCTCTCTATGTGATCGGGTGCAATATTAAGAATTACTGCGTATTTAGAGCTAAAAATTTGACTATACTCTAATTGATAAGATGAGGCTTCAATTACAAATATGGTATGTTTTGTAATCTTTTTTTCAGATAGTGCGGGGTTTCCAATATTGCCAATTAATCTTACATCATATTTTTGGTCTTCTAAAACCTCGTATAAAATTTGAGCAGTTGTAGATTTACCATTTGTTCCTGTTATGGTGATGCTTTTATTCTTATAGAATGAATAAAATATGTCTAAATCAGTGTAAATTTTTGAAGAATTCTTCTTTAAAGTTTTAGACAATTTACATTTTGAAATATCAATTCCTGGACTAATAATAATTTTATCAAAATTAATTTTTGATATCTCTTTGAGAGTATTAAGTCTTAGATTCGATTTTAATTCAATGTTCTTTTTTTCATTATCATCAAACAAATATAGATCTGCTTTATTTTTCAAAAATTTATATGATGAGACTCCACTTTTACCAAGTCCATAGATCAATATTTTTTTTCCTAAAAAAATATTTTTATTTTTTATCATTATCTTAATTTTAATGTAGCCAAACCTATCATTGCCAGAATAATTGATATAATCCAAAATCTAATTACAACAGTTGACTCGGCCCATCCTTTTTTTTCAAAATGATGGTGTATTGGTGCCATTCTAAAAATTCGCTTTCCTGTAAGTTTAAAAGAAATTACTTGAACCATTACCGAAACAGCTTCAAGGACAAACAGGCCACCTGTTATAGCTAACACTATCTCATGCTTGGTAATTATTCCTACTGCTCCTAAAGAACCGCCAAGTGCTAGTGAACCTGTATCTCCCATAAAAATTTTTGCTGGTGGTGCGTTAAACCATAAAAAACCTAAACAAGATCCTATTATTGCTCCACAAAAAATAGAAACTTCTCCTGTACCCTCTATATAAGGAATTTGTAAATAATCTGAAAAAACAATATTTCCAGTTACATAACTTATAAAAGCAAAACAACCTGCAACTAAAATTACCGGTACTGTTGCTAATCCATCAAGTCCATCTGTTAAATTTACAGCATTCGATGAACCAATTATTACAAATACTGAAAAGGGTATAAAAAACCACCCAAGGTTTATTATTAAATTTTTAAAAAAAGGAAAATATAAGTTGGTAATTTCTTGATAATCAACAAAATAAACAAAAAATGAAACTCCCAAAACAGCTAAAAGAATTTGAGATAAAATTTTAAATTTTGATGAAATGCCTGAGGAATTATTATATTTTATCTTCTTGTAGTCATCAAGCGCACCAAGCAAACCGAATGAAATAGCGATGTAAATACAAAAAAGAACACTAATATTTGATAAATCTCCCCAAAATAAAACAGAAACTAAAAGCCCAAATAGAATAATTACTCCACCCATTGTTGGTGTTCCAATTTTTTTAATTATATGGTCTTCTGGCCCATCATCACGGATAGGATTTAATATTTTTTTATTTGAAAAAAAATTAATAAAAGGGCCACCAATTATCAAAACAATAATTAATGAAGTAAATAAAGACAATCCCGTTCTAAAAGTTATATATTTAAAAACATTTAAAAAGGTAAAAGTATCAACAAAATTTAGTAGAAATTGATAGAGCATTTATTTTAAACCTTTCAAATTATTCACCATCTTGTTGAATCCTGTCGCATTTGAGGCCTTGATCATTAAATAGTCATTATTATTAAAATGATTTTTAATTAAATCAATAATTTGAGAATTACTATCTAATATTCTTCCTTTTTTAGAATTTAAAACAGAATTGAAGATAAAAGAAACATTTCTCCCTTTAACAAATACTTTGTCTATGTTGGACCGATTAATTATAGCCACCATAGATTGATGAAGTTTTTTACTATGCTGCCCAAGTTCTAACATATCACCCAATAGTAAATATTTTTTTGATTTATTTGAGTTAATTTTATCATAGTTAAGAATTGCAGACTTAAGAGATAATGGATTTGAATTATAACTTTCATCTATTAAATTTAAGTTTTTTTTATAAATTTTTATTTTAGAAATATCCCCTCTTCCACTTGGTACTTTAAAATTATTAAAAATATTTTTATTTATTTTAGAAATATCCAAAAAGATGCTCATTACAGCTAAAGCTGCTAAAATATTAGAAATATAATTTTCGAAATCATTAGGAATTAAAAAATAAGTCTTTAAATGATTAATTTTAATAGTCACTTTAAATCTTTTTTTAAACTTTTTAATATTCATAAACTTTATATTTGAATATTTACTTTTGATACCAAATGACACAATTTTTAAATTTTTTTTTAAAGCAATCTTTTTATGAAATGTAAAAAAATTATCATCAGCATTTAAAACAATAAAACCGTTATCTTTTGTATTATGAATTATTTCTGATTTAGCTAGTGCAATTTGTTTTAAATTCTTAAAATTTTTAGCATGAGCATAATTGATATTTGTAATTACACTTACGTCTGGTTGAACAATTTTTGAAAGATAGTCAATCTCACCTTTTTTATCCATACCAATTTCTAGAACTCCATAATCATCTTTTTGATTTAAATTAAAAAGACTTAATGGAACACCATATTTATTATTATATGATTTAGGTGAGGTGCTAGTCCTAGACAGTTTTTTTAATGAATTACCTAATAATTCTTTTAAGGTAGTTTTTCCACAGCTTCCTGTGATAGCAATAATTTTTGTATTAATATTTTTTCTATAGACTTTAGAACTTTGTGTTAAAAATTTTAAAGAATCTCTTACTTTAATTTGATGTTTAATATTATTATTTTTACTAATCTTATTTACTATTGCTATGGATGCTTTTTTATTAAAGGCTTCACTTATAAATTTATTTCCATCATTCTTTTTTCCCTTAATTGCAAAAAAAATATCACCTTTTTTTATTTCTTTAGAGTTAATTTGTGCTTTCTTCAAAGTAATCCTGGAAGATAATTTTTTTTCTTCAGATAGCTCTTTAAGAATATTAAATTTTAAATTATTTGATAAAGATAAATTCTTTATTTTAATTGCATTTAAAATAACTTTTTTGTCTGAAAAGATAATTTTTTTTACACCTATTTCTTGAATAGTTTCATGTCCTTTTCCCGCTACAAGTAAAATTTCTCCTGTATTTAGATTATTAATTGCTTCTGTAATTGCCCTCGTCCTATTAGGAAATTCTAATATTGTTTGTTTTTTTATTCCCTTTTTTATATCGTTTCTTATTTTATTAGGGCCTTCTGTTCTTGGATTATCATCAGTAAGATATATTTTATTAGCAAAAATATCTGCAATTTTACCCATTTTAGCTCTTTTATCCTGATCTCTATTGCCTCCACATCCAAATACTAACGAAATTTTTTGACCAGGAAATTGTTCTTTTAAATTTAAAAGACAAGTTCTTAAAGCATCTGGTGTATGAGCATAATCCAAAATTACCTTAGATTGATTTTTAATTTTGCCAATTTTTTCAAATCTACCCTCTACAGATTTAATCTTAGGAATAACTTTAAGGATTTTTTTTATATCAATATCACTTTTTATTGCAGCGGCAATTGCCATCTGTACATTCTTCAATTGAATTTTTCCTATCAAATTAAGCTTAATCTTATAAATTAAATTATTATGGCTAATTTGTAATAGTTGAGCTTCTCCCTGGAACCTATGCGATAAATATTGAAAATTATTTTTTTGACTATTTAATGAATAAAGATTTAAATTTTTATTTAGTGTAATTTTTTTTATCTTTTGAAATTGGGGTATTTCTTTATCAGCTATCACATTGCCATTTTTTTTTATTAATTTTTCGAATAAATAAAGTTTAGCTTTTAAATAATTCTTTAAGTTTTTATGATAATCTAAATGATCTTGTGATAAATTTGTAAATATACCAGTATTAAAAAGCAATCCATCTAATCTATTTTGTTTCAAACCATGACTTGATGCTTCCATTATTACATTATCTATATTTTGTTTTTTTAAATTACTCAAAATCTTACTTAATTTTATAGGGTCTATTGTTGTGTTTAATAAATTCATTTTAAGATTTTTGGATTTAACTCCTAAAGTTCCAATTGAAGCAACTTTTTTTTTATTTAAATCTAATATTTGATAGTAAAAATCTGCAATTGACGACTTTCCATTAGTACCGGTAACAGCAATTATATTTTTTGGAATATCATTATAAATTTTAAAAGAAATTTCAGCTAATAATTTTCTTACATTTCTAGATTTAATAAATAAAATATCATTTTTAAATCCATCTTCTTTTTTTTCAGTTACAATAATTTTTGCACCATTTTTTATTGCCGATAATATAAAATTATTTCCATCTACTTTATTTCCTTTGATTGCAAAAAAAATATTATTTTTTTTTACTTGATTGCTATTAAATGAAATACCTGAAAAAAAAAAATTTTTATAATTATTTTTTATATTGTTAAAATAATCTCCTAGAAACATAATTAATTAACCTCTATATATTTTGTGGCTAAAATAGGCCCAATTTTATCTAT
>ERZ802831.587-NODE-587-length-18642-cov-23.6177_pt1 | contig 18642 bp, 17 predicted proteins | sample MGYA00345655_ERZ802831 | MGnify/ENA primary metagenome ERZ802831 (study PRJEB30503, sample SAMEA104212376) | marine metagenome | biome: Westerlies Biome; feature: [SRF] surface water layer (ENVO:00010504) within the epipelagic zone...; material: water...
CGTTATCATTCATAAAAATAGTTTATCAATATTGATGCTGGATATCTTTCTTTTTAAAGAATAAGATTTATTACTATGGAAATGCAGCAAGTAAATATTTTTGATGAGCCAATAGAGGAGTGTTGTTCAAATCCAATTACTGGATTTTTTAGAGATGGCTTTTGTCACACAGATCAAATGGACAGGGGTCTTCATATTGTCTGTTCATTGATGACTGAAGAATTTTTAGATTTCTCAAAATCTAGAGGCAACGATCTTTCAACTCCAAGACCAGAATTTGATTTCCCAGGATTAAAGGCAGGAGATTCCTGGTGTGTTTGTGCAGAGAGATGGAAAGAAGCATATGAGCACGGACATGCTCCTAAAATATATTTAAAGAAAACAAATAAAAAAACTACTTCTATAGTCGATATTGAAATACTAAAAGAATTCGCTATCGATATGAATTAACTTTTTTATAAAGTGAAGTAAGTATCACCTATAACAAAACCACAAAAGAAAAATGCTACAGCCCACAAAGGCTCTTGCCTGCAAAATTCATAAACTCTTAACCAATAATCAACCATAAATACCTCCTAAATATCTTTAACAAAGCAATATTGATGCCAATTTATTTGTTGTAATAGAAGGCTTTGTAGGGAATTAATTATTTTTTAATTTGCTATTGGCAATTCATACCAACTAGTTGTGTATTTGGGTGAGGTCATGTTTTGCTTCATAGGTGACCATTTTTTTGTGTTTTGTGAAGCAAAATAAATTTGAGTTTCATAGGTATTGAGTTGATCTATATACTCCATAAATTTTGAATTTTCTTTAGGTTCGTTTGGATCTTTAAAAAGAGAATATTGCTTTGTAGTCTCATTACTAAATCTACTCAAAAGAATTCCTGCTTTCGCATAATCGTAACCAGATCTAAAAATAGGTAAGAGAGCTTTTTTAGCTGCTATTAAAATATCTCTGGTGTCATTAGTTGGGGTAAAAAGTTCTATGGTTTTATATCCAGTATGCTGAGGCTTGTTATCACTAAAAGGGCTTGTTCTAACGAAGACTGAAACTTGAGAGCACTTTTGTTTTTCATGCCTTAATTTTTCAGAAGCCCTTACTGCGAAGTTGCTAACAATTGGCCTTAAAGTTTTTAGGTCTGTGACTCTTGTGCCAAAACTTCTGCTGACAACGATTTGTTTTTTTGCTGAAATACTTTCTTCTATATTAAGGCACCTTTGACCCCTAAGTTCTCTAACTGTTCTCTCCAGAACCCTACTAAATTTTCTTTTAATATAATTAGGGTCTAGGTCTGCTAACTGCAATGCATTAGTTATTTTAGCTTTATTAAGATGTTCTGTGAGTCTTCTGCCAACACCCCAAACGTCATTGACTGGAGTATTGACGAGAGCTTCTCTGATTTCTTTTGTGGTAGATATTTGATAAACCTTGGTTGGTACGTTTAGTCTTTTAGCTTCGTTTAAAGCTATCTTAGTAAGTGTCTTTGTTGGCGCTATTCCTATCCTAACTGGGACTCCTGTCCATTGTTTAACTAAACTTCTTATATGGCATCCAAAGTCATATAAGTTGTAATGTTCTTCTAGAGAATCTAATCCTAGAAAAGCTTCATCAATACTGTAAATTTCAACTTCTGGAACAAAGCCTTCTAGGATATTCATAACTCTAGCTGACATATCTCCGTAAAAAGTAAAGTTTGATGAAAAGACTTGCCCGCCTTGAGAGAGAAAAGAATCTTTTACTTTGAACCATGGAACTCCCATGCCAATACCCATCTTCTTTGCCTCAGTGCTCCTAGCAATAACACAACCATCATTATTAGAGAGAACTACTATGGGAATATTTTTTAGATCAGGGCGAAAGATTCTTTCGCACGAAGCATAAAAGCTTTCGCAATCTACCAAAGCAAGCGCCATTAGAATTTATTAATAGCTGCTGTAACGGTTCCTACTATTTCTAGTTCTTGACCATGATTAATAAAGATAGGAGGGTAGTCTGGGTTATCTGGCATCAAACACATCTTAGGCTTGAGCTTTAATCGTTTGCACACAAACTCTCCATCAATGGACGCTACAACAATACTGTTATGCACTGGCTTAACACTTCGATCAACAACTAAGACGGCTTGATCAGTTATCCCAGAGCCAACCATAGATTGACCTTGGGCTCTTACTAAAAAAGTAGCTGCTCCATTTTTTATAAGATGTTTATTTAAGTCTATTGGACTTTCAATATAGTCGCTTGCAGGGCTGGGGAACCCTGCATGCACAGACTCAAGAAAATAGGGCACAAATATTGCCGGCAGATTTTCTTCAGAAATTTTTCCGATATAGTTAACTTTCATAAGGATTTTTAAATACTGTATAAATATACAGTATAAATTTAATTAGGACAATATTTTTCTTTATCAGGTGATGTGCAAAACTATCCACACCTTATATTTAAGATTTATGTAGAATAGGAATATGTTTGATTTCTCTAAAATACTACCTGTAACGGTTACCAATGAGCTTAATAGCCCAAAGATTGCTATATGGGGATTTATTTTATTTACCGCTCTGATGACTTGGCGCTCAATAATACATATGTTTTTTGAATCCTATGGCTTTCATGGAATTGCAAACTTTATTGTTTTAACAGGCGACCCAGATCCTATGCCGGTTATTTATAGATTCTTTTCATTGTGGGGCAATGCTCAACTTATATTTTGTCTTGTTTGTTGGGTAGTAATTTTTAAATATAAATCTTTAATACCTCTGATGAGCGTATTCTGGGTTTTAGATTGGGGTCAAAGATTGTTTCTATATCCATTGATCAGAGAAGATATAACTTCTATCGGTGAATATACAAAAGATATCACTCCAGGAGTTGATTTAGCTCCGCTTCCATTTGCAATAGCAGTAGTTATATTTTTAATTTCAGTGGCTAACAAGAGAGAAAGCTAATTATGAGAGTTTGGATTGCTTTAGCTATTATCTATGGATTATTTTTTACTTGGTATACCGACTTTGGCGGCAAGCTAAGTAATGATGAAATTAAATCTTATTACAGTAAATTTGAAAGCAATGCTTTAAAAGACGGCCGTGTTCTAGAGCCTCGAATAATGGAATTACTTCAAAAGTTTATGGAAGAAGATTCAGGCAAGCAATTTCTTATGGTTAATGTGATCGATATGTCTGAAAATCCTACTTTCCCAGATGGGACAGTATCAGAGGAATCGGCAGATAATCTTATGAATGAATATATGGAGCATATGTATGGCGAGATTCTAAAAAGAGCATCGCATCCAGTATTTATGGGTTTGGCAGTCAATGATTCTATGGATTTAGTCGGTATAGAAAATGCAGAAGTTTGGGAGACAGCTGCATTATTTAGATATAAAAGCAGACGAGCCTTTCTAGAGATAGTTACCCATCCAGATATGAACAGCAAACATAAATATAAGATTGCTGCATTAGAAAAAACGATAGCTTTTCCTGTAGAGACTCAACTTTACTTAGGAGATCCAAGACTGTTGCTTGGTTTTATTTTTTTAATTCTTGGTTTGCTATTAAGGCCTATAACTAGGCGATAGAAAATTTTTCTAAATCAAATTCTTGCTCATTAATAGTGAGAAGCCATCCGCAACCCCCCCAATCTCCAAGAACAATTCTTTTAGAGGCACCAACATCATGAATATTCGGTCTATGTGTGTGACCGTGAATGAAAAGGTGAGGTTGGTGTTTGTTAATAAAATCTTCAACTGACTGATTGTTAACATCGGTTATAGCATCTGATTTTTTAGAAGTTGCTTCTTTGCTGTCTTCTCTTAAAGTTGCTGCAATTTGTTTTCGCTCATCAAGAGTCTTATTTAAGAAATTAGTTTGCCAATCTTCTTCTCTAACTTGGTTTCTAAAATCAATATAGTCTTGGTCATCAGTACATAAAAAATCACCATGACTTAGAATTACATTTTGGCCATTAATATCTAGTGTATAAGGATCAGGAAGAATGGTTATTCCTGTTTCTTTTGCAAATGATTCACCAACTAAAAAGTCTCTATTACCATGCATAAAGAATGTTTCTGGGCCATTGGTTGTAAAAGATAGAAGGGCTTGTTTTATTTCAAGATGAAGTGGAAGATCATCGTCATCACCAATCCAGGTTTCAAAAAGATCGCCTAAAATAAAAAGATGAGTACAAGCCTCTTTTGATTCATTTAAGAATTTAAAAAAGGCTTGAGTTAGTTCTGGGTGTTTATCGCTTAAGTGTAAATCTGAGATAAAGCGAGGCTTCATTCAGCAACAGTTACCGACTCAATAGTAATAACCTCTAAAGGCACATCTTGATGTCCGCCTGAAGAACCAGTTGCAACATCAGCAATAGCATCTACAACATCCATACCTTCTGTAACTTTGCCAAAAACTGCATAACCCCAACCTTGAGGATTTTCACCAGTATGGTTTAAAAAACTATTATCTTTATGGTTAATAAAAAATTGTCCAGTTGCAGAATGTGGTTCCATAGTTCTTGCCATAGCAACTGTTCCACGATCATTTGCAAGACCATTATTAGCTTCATTTTGAATAGGAGCTGTATCACTAGATTTATTGCTCATATCTGCGTTTAAACCACCACCTTGAACCATAAAGCCATTAATTACTCTATGAAATATAGTGCCTGCGTAATAGCCTGAATTAGCTATTGATACAAAGTTTTCAACAGTAATAGGTGCTTTTTCACCGTCTAATTCTAATTGAATATCTCCAACGGAAGTTTTTATAGTAACTTGTGTCATGCTCGTCTCCTCAATAAGTGGCATTTCAGCTTCATCATTTTTTTTAGAACAAGAATTAAGAACAAATACTATTGCTAGAGAACATATAGCTATTTTTAATATATTGTAATTTTTCACAGATTTAGCTTTAAATTAAAAAAAGTTGATTTTATCATTAAAAATCATAGTTGAGCATGTAGTCCCTAAATTCGCTTTTAATAATTTTTTCATTTAATCCATATTCATCAAGAGAATAATTATGAGAAGGTTTTGAAATTTGCTTGTCTTTAATGAGGTAGTTTTGAATTTTATTTTCAGTTGCTATAGTCATATCAAAATTTAATTGCATATAAGTATTTTTAATATGGTCTAGTGGATTTTTTATAAATTCAGAATATTGAATATCAACTATTTGATTATTAGACAGAGATTTTCTATCTGACATACCTTTCTCTAAATTATGATTCCAAAAGTCTATTACAGTTTCGCCAATACCATGAGTGCTAATTTTTTTTGAGAAAGCCAATCTCACATTTTTTGTTAAGCTACAAAAGGATCCAACTGATTCAATAGGGTCTCTATGAATATGAATAAATTTAGCATTTGGATACTCTTTTAGAATTTGAGGCATATGACCTATGTGGCTTGGATCTTTTAATAACCAGCGAGTAGGTTTGCCGTTTAGTTCCAAAGCTTGATAAAACTTTTTATGCCATTTGAAGACAGAATCAAAAGAAGTATTTTTTAGATATTCAATATATTCTGGTACATCTGCCATACACATGTATACAAAGCTTCTTATATTCATAGTTGCAATTTGCTGGCACTCTTCGGGTGTTGTTGCTCTTATAGTATGAATTGCTCTTAATTTTGGAATTATAGTCTTTGCTAACTTCAGTTCAGTATTCGTTTTAAATTCTCTTCTTTGTCTGGCAGCTTTAGTTTTGGTAAGTGGCATAAGATGCATAATTTCCCAATACATTGGCGATCTATGAGCTACATCTAAGGATAAGAGATTAAAAAGTAATGATGTTCCAGACCTTGGTAAACCTATTACAAAAATTGGATCAGCTGGTTCATCAAAATTTTTATTCAAATGAAGCTCATTGAGCATCTTTCTCATTTTCAATCTATTTTTTAATTGATGGTTGAAAGCTATTTTTCCAAATCGATTAAATTTATTGTGTTTATTAAGAGAATTAATGAGAATTTCTAATGGCTCAATATAATCCTCATCACCTAATTTGCCATGAAGACCTTTAAGCATCGAATTAACATCGAATTGTTTTCTCACAATATTGATTACTCCTATTAACTATAAGATACTCTCTATTAAATTATTCCTCAATTAAGATTATGAATATACTTTTTTTATGCGTTGCAAATTCAGCAAGAAGCCAGATGGCAGAAGGTCTTGCTAAATCCATGTTTGGTAAAGAACACAATATACAAAGTGCTGGTTCAATACCTTCAGGAGAAGTTCACCCAAATGCAGTGATTGCTATGGATGATATTGGAATAGATATTCGCGATCAACATTCAAAATCTACAGATGATTTAGATAAAGACTTTATAGATAATTTAGATTTTGCAATTACTTTGTGTGCAGAAGAGGTTTGTCCTGTATTGCCAAGCAAAGCTGAAAGCCTTCATTGGATGAATGAAGATCCTGCAAATGATACCTATACAGAAAAGCAATTGAAAACTTCTTTTTCTAATACAAGGGATAATCTTTATAAATTGATCAAAAAATTTATGATCATGAATGTACAATAAGAGCTTAAGTGGCTCCCGAAGTTGGGATCGAACCAACGACCAATTGATTAACAGTCAACTGCTCTACCGCTGAGCTATTCGGGAACGCGGATGTGCATTATAAGTAATTTTTAATAGATAAGTAAATGACAAAAGCATTAAAGGTAGTATCTAATTTTGAGCCAGCAGGATCTCAGCCTGGCGCTATTAAAAGTTTAGTTAGTGGGCTTGAAGATGGACTGTTACATCAGACACTATTAGGGGTCACAGGATCAGGTAAAACCTACACTATGGCCAAGGTCATTGAGGAGACACAAAGACCTGCAATCATCATGGCTCACAACAAAACATTGGCTGCTCAGCTCTATGGTGAATTTAAAGATTTCTTTCCTGAAAACTCAGTAGAGTATTTTGTTTCCTACTATGACTATTATCAGCCCGAAGCTTATGTACCAACATCTGATACCTATATTGCCAAAGATGCATCTATTAATGAGCACATCGAACAAATGAGGCTATCGGCAACAAAAGCATTACTAGAGAGAAAAGATACTATCGTGATAGCAACCGTCTCATCGATATATGGTCTTGGTGCACCAGAGTCATATCTCAAAATGGTTGTTCATTTAGATAGAGGAGATATTATTGATCAAAGAGATCTATTGCGAAGATTTTCTTCTTTGCAATACACACGCAACGATTTAGATTTTAGAAGAGCTACTTTTAGGGTGAGGGGAGATACGATTGATGTCTATCCTGCAGATTCTGATAGCGAAGCATTAAGAATTGAATTGTTTGGAGATGAGATAGAAAAACTATCATGGTTTGATCCTCTAACAGGAGCAATTATCAATGAAGTGCCACGAGCAACAATATTTCCAAAAACACATTACGTAACTCCTAAAGAAACAGTTTTAAATTGCATCGATAGTATTAAGGATGAATTAAAAGAAAGATTGGAGTATTTAAGATCAATCAATAAGTTGGTTGAAGCACAAAGGCTTGAAGAAAGGACTAATTACGATATAGAAATGATGAGAGAACTTGGATATTGCCAAGGTGTGGAAAATTACTCTAGATATCTATCTGGAAGGAATCCAGGCGAGTCTCCACCCTGTTTATTCGACTATATACCCAAAAATGCCATTGTTTTTATAGACGAATCTCATGTTTCTGTGCCACAAATAGGTGCTATGTACAAAGGAGACCGCTCAAGGAAGGAAACCCTTGTAGAATATGGCTTTAGACTGCCATCAGCAATGGATAACAGACCCCTAAAATTCGATGAATGGGAGCTTTTAGCACCTCAAAGAGTCTATGTATCAGCTACACCAAGCCGATACGAGGAAGAACATCAAGATAATTTGGTTGAATTACTAGTCAGACCAACGGGTTTAACCGATCCAGATGTAGAAATTCGTCCTGCATCAACTCAAATTGACGATGTAATTGGTGAATGTAATGACAGAGTTGCTCTTAAAGAAAGAGTTCTAATTACAACTCTGACAAAAAGAATGGCCGAAGACTTAACAGACTATCTTGATGAAAATGGAATTGCAGCAAGATATATGCATTCAGATACAGACACTGTTGAGCGAGTTGAAATCATTCGAGATCTTCGACTTGGAAAGTTTGATGTCCTGGTTGGAATTAATTTGCTTCGAGAAGGATTGGATATTCCTGAGGTAAGTTTGGTTGCAATTTTAGATGCTGACAAGGAAGGATTTTTAAGATCTGAAACAACCATGATTCAAACTATTGGAAGGGCAGCAAGAAATCTTCGAGGCAGAGCAATTTTATATGCAGACAAAATGACAGGATCTATGGAGAGAGCAATTGCTGAAACCGATCGAAGAAGATCAATTCAAGAAAAATATAATCACGAAAATAATATCACTCCTAAATCTATAAATACTAAAGTTAAAGACATTATGGAAGGTGCAAGAATTGTTAAAGGAAAGACAAAAGTTAAGAAGGAAGATATTGAAAAATCTCTACCTTTTAAAATAAAAGAAGACTCAGTTGAAGGCTTAAGTGAGTCCATTGAAAAGATTGAAAATGAGATGTATAAATATGCTAAAGATATGGAATTTGAAAAAGCTGCGCAATGCAGAGATAAGATGAAATTCCTTAAAAGAAAGTTAATTGATCTTTAGGATGAGTGCAGGAGTGAGCTGCTAAAAGTTTGTAATAACTACTAACTCTGTGAACGTAATCTATTGCCTGTTGTCCTCTAGAATATCCATTAACATCAATTAGATTTACGTCCTCACCAGTAATATTCTCAAGCTTATTTTCTATATCCGGCCAAGTAATTTCCTCAGGCGCTTTATCAATTTCTTTTGCAATATTAATGATGTTTGTTGGCCCTATATTATATTTAGCTAGTGATATAGATAATTGATCTGCGGTTGTTTTTCCATATATATTTCGGTCTTGAAGCATTGCTAGATATTTAGCGCCACCATTAATATTTTGTTCAGGATTTAATCTTTTTTCAACCCCAACAATAGCAGCCGTCTCCAGAGTAACCATCATCATCCCTCTAACACCCATGTTAGATTTTGCTCTTGGGTCCCACTGAGATTCTTGAAAAGAAATCGCAGCCAAAAGATCAGAATCAATTGTGGTTTGTGTAGAAGCCTGCTCAAACATTTCTCTATACTTTGGAAATCTATTGGCTAGAAGATCTTTAAATTTTGTTTGTTCAAAATTATTCAAAGAAGTTTTTTCATAGACTTTTTCAAGATTAGATTCGCACTCAAAACCATCATCATTTTGAGCTAAAAAAACGTCGCATGAAGACAAGACAGTCAGAGCTGAAAGACTTAAAAAAACTTTAAAGATATTCCCCATTTTTAATTATTTTTTAGAAAAGACTTTATAATTGTTCTATACAATATTTCAGACTGAGAGAAGTGTCAAAGACTAATACCTTTATATTGCAGGGCAAGAAAAGTTTTTCAGACTCCAAGTTAGAGCAACTCAACTTCGACTTCAACAAAATCAATACTCAAAATGCTGAAATTAGCTCTAATGAAATTTATATTTTAGCTTCAAAAAATCAAGATCTAAATCTTGATGATTTAAAAAATATTTTAAATGCTAATGATTCATTAGAGACTTTTTCATTTTTAGTTGGTCCAAGATCTGGAACTATTTCTCCATGGTCATCTAAAACCGAAGACATAATTAAAAATGTTGGTATCCAAAATGTTACTAGGGTAGAAAAGTTTTATGGGATTCATATTTCTAATTTTTCTAAAGACGCTGATTTAGATTTATCAATGTTTTTTGATCGAATGACACAATCTATTTATTTTGACTATGAAGATTGTAAAGATTTCTTAAATATTGATCCGCAAAGGGCAGTTAGTGTCATAGATATTATTGGTGGAGGCTTAAAAACACTTCAAGATGCAAATAAAAGCTTTGGATTTGCTATGAGTAACGATGAAATTGAATATTTGTATGATTTTTATTCAAAAGTAGCCAGAAACCCTACAGATGCTGAGCTTATGATGTTTGCTCAAGCTAATTCTGAGCACTGTAGGCATAAAATATTCAATGCTAAATGGACAATTAATGGTGCTTCTAAGAATAATAGCCTTTTTGATCTTATAAAAGAGACAAGCAAGCAGTCTCCAAATGGAATTATTTCAGCTTATAAAGATAATGCTGCAATTACAGAAGGTGAAGAAGTGGAAAGACTTCATCTAGATGATAAAAATGATTACACCTTTGTTCAAGATAAACTTAATTCAACTATTAAAGTAGAAACACACAACCATCCCACAGCTATTTCTCCTTATCCAGGAGCTGCTACAGGTTCTGGTGGAGAAATTAGAGATGAGGGTGCCACTGGAAGAGGGGCAAAACCTAAAATAGGTTTGGTTGGTTTTAATGTTTCTAATCTAAGGATTCCAAACCTTGAAAGAAGTTGGGAGGGTGATGAGCATAAACCAGAAAGAATAGCTTCTCCTTTAAATATTATGATTGAAGCTCCAATCGGAGCTGCAGCATTTAATAATGAATTTGGAAGACCATCCACTCTTGGTTATTTTAGGTCTTATGAAACAGAATTTAATACTGAAAATAAAGCCTTTGGTTATCACAAGCCGATAATGCTGGCAGGCGGTATTGGTGAAATAAGAGATAGAAATAATTTTAAATTACAAATTACTGAGGATTATCATGTTGTTGTCCTTGGTGGTCCTGCTATGTTAATTGGTCTAGGAGGTGGAGCAGCTTCTTCAGTATCTTCAGGAGATAGTGATGAGGATCTAGATTTTGCTTCTGTCCAAAGAGATAACGCGGAAATGGAAAGAAGGTGTCAGGAAGTTATTAATATATGCTCATCACAAGACGATAGTTTTATAGAATTTATTCATGATGTTGGAGCTGGTGGTCTGTCTAATGCCATTCCAGAATTAGCAAAAGACTCAGATCTTGGTGTCTATATCGAGCTTGATAAAATTCCTAATTCAGATAAATCTATGTCGCCAATGGAAATTTGGTCCAATGAATCTCAAGAGAGATACGTATTAGCTGTTCATCCAGAAAACAAAGAAGCATTTGAAAATATTTGTAAAAGAGAAAGATGCGTTTATGCATTTGTGGGAGTAACAACCTCTGAAAAGTCTGTAAAACTTTTTGATTCAAAAACAGATTCGTATCCGGTAAATGTCCCTTTATCAATGCTTTTTGGTGATTTACCTATAACTGATATGACAGTCTCAAAATCTGAATCAGCTGATATGGATGAGGATAATGCATCCCAATTTGAATTTGATGATAGTTTAAAGAAAGTTCTTCGTCACCCAACAGTTTCAAGCAAATCCTTCCTTATTACAATTGGGGATAGAACAGTTGGGGGTATGGTAGCAAGGGATCAATTTATTGGCCCATATCAAGTGCCTGTCTCAAATTACTCTATGAGTTTAAGATCCTTTACTTCTAATAGCGGAGAAGTTTTAACTATTGGAGAAAAGCCAACACTTGCAGTGAATAACCCCGCAGCCTCAATGAGGATGTCAATAGCAGAAGCTTTAACAAACATGTCAGGGGTATTAATTAAAGGTTTAGATCAGGTTCAGGTATCAGCTAATTGGATGGCTGCTACAGGAGAGGAAGTTGAAGATATGGCATTAAGAGATGGTGTTGAAGCTCTCTCCAAATCATGTGTAGATCTAAATATCTCAGTACCAGTAGGAAAAGATTCTTTGTCCATGAGAACAAAGTGGGAAGATGGAGAAGTTGAGCGAGTTGTTAAGAGTCCCTTGTCTGGAGTTATAACTGCAATGGCACCAGTAGCAGATGTTAGAAATGCTGTAACACCAGAACTGAATACAGAAATTCCATCAAAGCTGATCTATGTAAAACTTAACAATAACACCAGGATGTCTGGATCAATTTTTTCAGAAGTTACGCGATCTAATTTTATCAATACACCAGATGTTGATGACATGAGTTTATTGAAAGATATGTTTAATTCTATTCAGGAATTGGTGTCTCAAAATAAAATATTAGCTCTTCACGATGTATCTGATGGAGGCCTAATAACAAGTCTACTAGAAATGGCTTTTACAAAAAAAGTAGGCCTAAAAATTACGGATAAGGAATTAAATAAAAGTAATTTAAATGAGTATTTCTTTTCTGAAGAATTGGGTCTGGTAATGCAAGTCGCTATTTCTGAAATCGACACTATTGAAGAAAAATTATCATCTATCGATCTATCTACAAAAATTATTGGTTCTATTTCAGACAATAAAGACATCAGCATTGGCAATGAACTAGAGAATTTCTTTTCGGAATCAGTTATCACTTTGGAAAAATATTGGAGAGAGGCTAGTCATGCTATTCAAGCAATAAGAGACAATCAATCAATTGCTGATTCAGAATTAAACCTCTTAGATGATCAAGACTATTCAGGTCTTTTTTCTAATGAATCCTTTGATGAAACAACATTAGAAAGTTTTAATATCTCTAAAACCAAACCAAGAGTAGCAGTTCTTAGAGAGCAGGGTGTAAATGGTCAAATGGAAATGGCAGCTGCATTTACTTTAGCTGGATTTGAGGCAGTCGACGTTCATATGCAGGATTTGCTTGATGATAAAGTTAACTTGAAAGACTTTAATGGTCTGGCAGCCTGTGGAGGATTTTCATACGGAGATGTTTTAGGTGCTGGGGGTGGCTGGTCAAAAACCATTATTCATAATGATTTAGTAAAAGATCAATTCGAAACATTTTTTAATAACACCTCAACCTTTACTCTTGGAGTTTGTAATGGATGTCAGATGGTATCTAAATTAAAAGATATTATTCCGGGTGCTGAATATTGGCCTTCATTTGAAAAGAATTTATCTGATCAATTCGAGGCTAGATTAGCTCAAGTAAAAGTTAAAAAAAGTGATTCAATTCTCCTGCAGGGAATGGAGGGTTGGAGTATGCCTATAGCATCTGCACATGGAGAAGGTCATGCTAAATTCAATCCAAACGATCTTGACCATTTAATTTTAAACAACCAAGTTGCATTAAATTTTGTCGATTCAAAAGAAACAAATACAGAAACTTATCCACTAAATCCAAATGGCTCTGTCGATGGAGTTACTGGAATTACTGCAGCTGAAGGTCGAGTAACCATAATGATGCCTCATCCTGAAAGAGTTTTTAGAAAGTTACAAATGAGCTGGAGACCCAATCATTGGCAAGAATTTTCACCTTGGATGCAAATATTTATAAACGCAAAACGTTTCTTAGATTAATTTATTTCCAAAGAGTTATATCTTCTTCTCTAAAAATAAATTCATTATTTTTACTATCTTCAATATAGTACTTTAGAGTTCTTTCAACGGTCGGAAATGCTAGTTCATTCCATAGAATCTCTTCTTGAGTGACGAGCTTGACTTCCATGGACTCCGAAGTAGGACCAAAGTTCTCATCTAATAGATCTGCTAAATAAAATAAGTGCACCTGATTAATATGAGGGAGACTGAACATTGTGTATGGCATTATTGCTTTTGCCTCAGACCCAGTCTCTTCCATAGTTTCCCTCAAAGCACCAGCTTCAAGCGTTTCGCCATTTTCCATAAACCCTGCAGGCAGTGTCCACAATCCTTTTCTAGGATGAATATTTCTTTTAGCCATGAGAATCTTATTGTCTCTTATGCATAAAGCTCCAACGATCATATTTGGGTTTGTATAAAATATAGTTCCACACTCAGAGCAGCAGTATCTCTTAAGATGATCACCCTCAGGGATGATAAATTCTAATTTTGAGCTTCCGCAATTTGAGCAATATTTCAATTTTTTAGTCCTAATTAAAGTATAAGTTTGCTTAAGAAGTTAAACTTATCTTGATGATAGACAGCATAAAGCAAAAGCTTGAAAAACTAAATCCTATTGAGCCAACTTCACTCAAAAAAGCAGGGGTGTTTATAGGTATTTTGTATCATGATGAATTTATTGAAAACCCAGAAATTATATTTACACAAAGATCTACAAGAGTTTCTACACACTCTGGTGAAGTTAGTTTTCCTGGTGGAAAATGGGAAGAAGGAGACAATAATTTATACGAAACCAGCTTAAGAGAATCAAATGAAGAAATTAATTTAAATGTTGATGACGTTCAATATCTTGGATCACTTCACTATTTAGTTTCCAAGCATAAAATTGAAGTTAATCCATTTGTAGGACTTATAACCAAGAGACAAAATTTTATAGGTAATGCTGAAATAGCTCACACATTTACAGTGCCCTTGGATTTTTTATTGAATAATGCTCGTGAACATAAAATAGATAGAAAGAATACAAATGTAATAGTGCCAAGTTGGGTTTATAATGACCAAACTATATGGGGTCTTACAGCAATGATCACTGCAGATTTTTTAAACATTTGTTTTGATGCTGATGTAAAAGCTGACTTAGATATAATTCGAGAACATTATGATTATTGATTTAGGTGATAAAAAGTTAAAAACAGCAGGCGATGATTTTTATATTGCACCTAATGCAGTGGTTATTGGGGATGTGCAGTTATCAAAAGATACAAGTATTTGGTTTAATGCCACTCTTAGAGGAGATAATGAGCCTATAGTTGTTGGAGAAGGGTCAAATATTCAGGATGGTTCTGTTATTCATACTGATCCAGGTTATCAGTGCCTAATAGGTAAGAATGTGACAGTTGGCCATATGGTAATGCTTCATGGGTGTGAAGTAGGAGATGGAAGCTTGCTGGGTATTGGTTCCGTTGTTTTAAATGGAGCTAAAATAGGCAAGAATTGTATTATTGGAGCTAAAGCATTAATCACAGAAGGAATGGAAATTCCCGATGGATCAATGGTTGTTGGGGTTCCAGGAAAGATAAAAAAAACTTTAAGTGACGAAGAGCAAAAAATGGTTTCACTTGCAGCAAATCACTATATAGAAAACTATAAAAAATATAAAAAATTAGCAACCTATTAAGAATGAATACAAGCGATATAAGACAAGCTTTTTTAGAATACTTTAACTCTAAAGAGCATCAAGTTGTAGACTCAAGCCCGCTAATACCAGCTAATGATGAAACCTTATTATTTACAAATGCTGGCATGGTTCAGTTTAAAGATGTTTTTTTAGGAACTGAATCGAAAAAGTATGTGCGCGCAACTACCTCTCAAAGATGTATTAGGGCAGGCGGCAAGCATAATGATCTTGAAAATGTAGGCTATACATTAAGGCATCATACTTTTTTTGAGATGCTTGGTAATTTTAGTTTCGGTGATTATTTTAAAGAAGATGCGATTAAGTATGCTTGGGAGTTTTTAACAGATGTTTTGGCTCTTGAAAAAGATAAGCTATGGATTTCAGTATATAAGGATGATGATGAGGCTGAAAAAATATGGAAGGAAGTAATAGGCGTTAATCCTGAAAGAATTGTCAGGCTGGGTGATGAAGATAATTTTTGGTCAATGGGTGACACAGGACCCTGCGGCCCATGTTCTGAAATATATTACGATCATGGAGATCATATAGAAGGAACACCTCCTGGATCTGAGGGTGATGAGGGTGACAGATACGTAGAGATTTGGAATTTAGTTTTCATGCAATTTAATAGAGATGATTCGGGGAAAATGACTCCTCTTCCAAAACCATCAGTTGATACAGGCATGGGATTGGAAAGAATTGCTGCAGTTATGCAAGGCGTTAATTCAAATTATGAAACAGATTTATTTAATGATCTAATCAAAGCATCTCAAAGAGTTTTAGGTAATAATCAAAATGAGTCACATAAAGTTATTTCAGACCACATTAGATCAACCAGTTTTTTAATAGCTGATGGAATCGTTCCAGAAAATGAGGGCAGGGGTTATGTTTTAAGAAGGATATTAAGAAGGGCTATTAGGCATGGTTATAAGATGGGAGCCACTAAACCTTTTTTACATGAATTAGTTTCAGATTTAGACCAGCTAATGAATGAAGCTTATCCGCTTTTAAAAGAGAAAAAAGAGCACATCACTCAAACCATTAAAAATGAGGAGATTAAGTTTTTTGAAACTCTTGATAAAGGAATTAATATCTTAGAAGAAGCTATCAGTAATCTTGACGGTAAAGTTTTATCTGGAACCCTTGTATTTAAACTTCATGATACTTTTGGATTTCCATACGACCTTACTGCAGACATTGCTAGAGAGAAAGGATTAACAATCGATGAAGAAGGGTTCACTATTTGTATGGATCAACAAAAACAGTCATCTAAGGCAGGAAGTAGTTTTGTTTCTTCATTGCCTGCTGCATCTGGTGTTGATGAGACTGAATTTCTTGGTTATGAATCTCTGGAATCAGAATCTAAGATTTTAGTTCTTTGGAAAGATCAAGATAGAGTTGATGAAGCTAAAGAGTCTGAGGAAATCTTTATCGCATGTGACAGAACACCGTTTTATGGAGAGTCTGGAGGACAGGTAGGGGATTCTGGTAGGTTTATATCTGGCAATACAACTGGTACTATTTTAGATTGTAAAAAACAAGGTAAAGTTTTTTTACATAAAGCTATTATAAATAAAGGTTCATTAAAAAATGGTGATGTAATTAATATGAGTGTTGAAAAAGATAAAAGATCGGCTACAGCCATTCATCATTCATCAACTCATTTGTTGCATGCAGCCTTAAAGCAGGTTCTTGGAGATCATGTCCAGCAAAAAGGGTCTCTAGTAGATGAATCTAAGCTTAGATTTGATTTTTCTCATCCTAAACCTCTATCAAAGGACGAAATATCTTCTATTGAAGAAATAGTTAATAGAGAGTCTTTAAATAATCTTGAAGTTAAAACTGAAGTTATGGATTTGGATGATGCTATTAGTTCAGGAGCTCAAGCATTGTTTGGTGAGAAGTATGAAGATGAAGTAAGAGTATTAAGCATGGGCGATAAATCTTTTTCAGTTGAGCTATGTGGTGGTACCCATATTAAAAGAACAGGAGATGTAGGAGTTTTTGTTATTACTAGCCAGTCTAGTGTCGCATCTGGTATCAGAAGAATCGAAGCACTAGGTGGAAAGAAAGCACTCGAACACATCAATGAAGTAAGAAATGTAAATGAATCTCTACAGCAAAAGTTAAATGTTCCATCAGATGCCATGCTTGAAAAAGTCGAAGCATTAATAGAGGAGAACAAGCGACTTAAAAAATCTGGTGCTGCACCAGTAAAATCTGCTGAAGTTGTTTTATCAGAATCTCATGAGATTAATGATTGGGTTTTACATGTTGAGCAGGTTTCTATCCAAGACAATAAGCTTTTAAGAGGAATGGTTGATAATAAAAAAACCTCTATTTCAAAAGGTTGTATTATTTTGCTAAATGCAATTGGAGATAAAGTTGCAGTTGTAGCAGGTGTAACAGATAACTTAACTAAAGATATTTCTGCAAAAGATATCGTTTCTTTGCTGTGTGAACAACTTAATGGCAAGGGTGGTGGAAGGCCAGATTTTGCTCAAGGTGCTGGCGAGACCAAAAATATTAATGAATTCGTGACATCTATTTTAAATTCAGTAAAATCCATCGCAAACTAAAAATAATATGCCTAATATCATAGTTCAAAAGTTTGGAGGAACATCTGTTGGTTCAGAAGAAAGGATTGCATCTGTAGCTAAGATAGTTCAAAAAGCATCTCTAGAAAATTCAATAGTTGTAGTTGTTTCAGCAATGAGTGGCGAAACTAATAGACTGATAAATTTAGCAAAAAGCTTTGGGGATAATCCCAGCAAAAGAGAATTTGATGCTCTTATATCAACCGGTGAAAAGGTAAGTGCTGCTCTTTTAGCTATGGCTCTTCAGCAAATAGGTGTTCCTGCTAAATCTTTTTCTGCATCACAGATATCAATGAAAACTACCAATACTTATTCAAAAGCAAGAATATTAGAAGTAGATGGTAATAAAATTCAAGAAACATTAGATGCAGGAGTTGTTCCAATTATTACTGGATTCCAAGGAATTACTGAGTCTGGAGATGTAACTACATTAGGAAGAGGTGGGTCTGACACAACAGCAGTGGCAATAGCAGCACAAATGAAAGCAGAAAGATGTGACATTTATACAGATGTCGATGGCATTTATACAACCGATCCAAGAATAGTTCCTAAGGCAAAAAAATTAGATACTATTACCATGGAAGAGATGCTTGAAATGGCCGGCCAGGGAGCAAAGGTAATTCAAATAAGAGCAGTAGAGTTTGCAAATAAATACAAGGTACCAGTAAGAGTTTTATCCAGTTTTGAATCTGGAAATGGTACTCTAATATCACTTGAGGAAAATAATATGGAAAATGGATTAGTTTCTGGAATAGCTTTTCAAAAAGATCAGGTTAAATTTACACTTCATGGTGTCAGTGACACACCAGGAATGGCTTATGGAATATTAGGACCTTTAAGTGATGCTAATATTGAAGTTGATGTTATTGTTCAAAACGTAAGCGTTAATGGTAAAACTGATTTCACATTCACAGTATCAAAAGAGGATGAAATTGCTGCTACAGCAGTTATAGAAAGCCTTAAAGGTTCCTTAGAATTTGATGATTTATTAATTGATTCAAGTATTGCTAAAGTTTCTTTAGTTGGAGTTGGTATGAGAACTCATGCGGGAATAGCAAGTTCAGCATTCAA